>Ga0209692_10002540_pt1 | contig 19628 bp, 16 predicted proteins | sample tdDd472_FD_187129 | JGI IMG/M metagenome (GOLD analysis project Ga0209692, IMG submission 187129) | Marine sediment microbial communities from the Atlantic coast under amendment with organic carbon and nitrate - tdDd47.2 (SPAdes)... | ecosystem: Environmental > Aquatic > Marine > Coastal >...
GTTCTTACGTTTTTTGGAACTGAATTCACCGAGGAAATGACTGAAGTCGCTGTAGTCTTTGTTGTGCCAGTGGTACTGGCAGTCGTGACGGCTCAGCAAGCCAAGTCCTGTGAAGGTGGTTTGTTCCGTTTCAGTGGGGAATAGCAGGTGCAGGCTGGAAATGCTGTTTTCACCGGCGACCTGAATTGCAGCGTTAATCAGAGTTGCACGTATGTCGTCGCTATTTTGGTCGGGGGCGACGAAGCAGCATTGGCTGGTTGCCGGCGTAAACGGGACTGCCGCGACCAGTTTGGGAAAGTAATCAAGCCCGGCCTGGTGGTAGGCATTGGCCCAGGCAAAGTCGAAAACAAATTCACCTTCAGAATTGGTCTTCTGATAGAGGGGCATGAGTCCGACAAGAGTGCCTGACTCATCTTCCAGCAACAGGTGAAACGGATACCAGCCGGTCTGCGTTTCTTTTTGACCGTTGATGCAACCGCTGTTCTCAAGGGCAGCCAGAAACTCGTGCCGGTGAAACGGGTACTCATCACCCGTAAGGCGGTTCCATTGCTCTGCTGGAACCGCCTCAACGGAATTGATGAAGCGTGCCGTTAGCGACATGTCACGGTATTAGCTGTCCTGCTCCAGTGCATCGAGGTATTTCTCGGCATCAAGCGCAGCCATGCAGCCGGAGCCGGCAGAGGTAATAGCCTGACGGTATACCTGATCAGCCACATCGCCCGCAGCAAACACACCCGGTACGCTGGTGGCTGTGGCATTGCCTTGCAGGCCCGATTGAATAGTGATGTAGCCGTTATTCATATCAAGCTGGCCGTCAAACAGTCCGGTATTGGGCTGGTGGCCGATGGCAATAAAGACGCCGTCCACATCAATTTTCTGCGTTTTGCTTTCATCTTCGGTGCTGCGTACAACGATGCCGGTAACGCCTGCGTCATCACCGACCACCTCATCAAGAGTGTGATTCCAGGCTATGTCGACGTTGCCGTCGTCCCCGGTTTTGGCCTTAAGTTGGTCCTGCATGATTTTTTCGGAGCGCAGGGTGTCACGGCGATGCACCAGAGTGACATTGGATGCCAGGTTCGACAGATACAGCGCTTCTTCAACGGCCGTGTTGCCGCCACCGATCACAGCGACAGGTTTGTTGCGATAGAAGAAACCATCGCAGGTTGCGCAGGCTGAAACGCCTTTGCCTTTGAAGGCCTCTTCGCTGTCGAGCCCCAGATATTTTGCGGTAGCACCGGTGGAGATAATCAGAGCATCGGCTGTGTATTCATTATTGCCGCTCAGTTTGAAGGGGCGTACCGAAAGGTCGACGCTGTCGATGTGGTCGCTCACCAGTTCGGTGTCAAAGCGCTCGGCGTGTTCACGCATGCGGTCCATCAGGGCAGGGCCTTGCAGGCCTTCAGGGTCGCCCGGCCAGTTATCTACGTCAGTGGTGGTCATTAGCTGACCGCCTTGCTCCAGTCCGGTAATGAGGACAGGGTTGAGATTGGCACGTGCGGCATAGACCGCTGCAGCATAGCCTGCGGGGCCGGATCCCAGAATCAGCAAACGACAATGGCGGGGGGCGCTCATGTATAATTCCTTCAGGTTATTGTGTTGTCAGGTGGAAACCTGGTGAGGGGCAAAATCGCGTATAACGCGGAGCCGCTTTGGGTTTCCGGTAAGCCAGTTAAGGCGGGCTAGTGTAGGGCAAAGCTTTTTTCTTAGAAAGGCGTTTTCTCTAACTTCCTGCTTTTCTGATTGCTGGTTGGTGTCCGAGTTCCCTGGATTGAGGGCGGGCCGTGAAGCCGGGCTTCATAAAGATGTTCGTTGTGATATATTTCAATGGCTTATCCTTTATTTGAAGAAAGGTTGTAATGTGAGCAAAGGGGTGAAGACGGCAAGCAAGCCGCCGATACTGATCCGGTCCATGCGCGAATCCGCGCTTTGGGTGCTGGGTGCTATGGCGCTCATCATGTTGCTTGCGCTACTCAGTTACGATCCGCGCGACCCCGGCTTTAGCCATACCGGTGAAGGCGGTCCGCTGCACAATCAGATTGGTTCAGTCGGCGCATGGTTTGCCGATATTGCTTACTACCTTTGCGGAATTCCCGCATTTTTGTTTCCCGCCATGATGGGCTTGGCCGGTTGGTTGCTGTTTTCTGCACGCGGCACCGGTGAGCCGTTGGATAAAATTCTGTTTGCCAGCCGCTTCGGTGGTTTCCTGCTCGCTCTGTTTACCAGTTGTGGTCTTGCGACCTTGCACTTTAGTACACCGTTACTGCGTGAATCATCCGGTGGTGTGCTGGGTGAGATGGTGGGCTACGGTCTTGAGGCATCGCTGGGACAGCTCGGTGCGACATTGCTGTTGTTGTCGCTGTGGCTGGCAGCTATTTCACTGTTTACCGGTATTTCCTGGCTGGCGGTTATGGACCGTATTGGTTACGTGACGCTGAACTTTCTTGAGTCGGCCAAGGTATGGCTGACCGGTCTGCAGGAAAAAGCACAAATTCGTCAGGTTGCACAGAAACGTGCAGCACAAACCCGCAGTAAGCGTGAGCAGAAGGTGCAAAAGAAGAAGGCTGCGCCGCGTATTGAGCCGGTGGTGCCTGAGCCCGAACAGAGTTCCCGGGTGCAGAAAGAACGGCAGGTGCCTTTGTTTGAGCCGGCTGTAGCCGGTGAGTTGCCGCCGTTGGCGATCCTGGATGATCCGCCTGAGAAGGTCGACGGCTATTCAAAAGAAGCTTTGGAAGGCATGTCCAAGCTGGTTGAATTGAAGCTGGCGGATTTTGGCGTTGAGGTTGCGGTGGTTGCCGTTAGCCCCGGTCCGGTGGTGACGCGGTTTGAGCTGGACCCGGCACCGGGTATTAAAGTCAGCAAGATCAGCAGCCTTGAAAAGGACATCGCCCGCGCCTTGTCGGCCAAGTCGGTGCGTGTCGTCGAAGTGATTCCCGGCACGTCGCTGGTGGGCCTTGAGATACCTAACGAGAATCGTCAGATGGTGTCGTTGGGTGAGATTCTGCGGTCACGTGTTTACGAGGATATGAAGTCACCGCTTACGCTGGCACTCGGTAAAGATATTAGCGGTAAGTCGGTAGTGGCGGATCTCGGCAAAATGCCGCATTTGATGATCGCCGGTACTACCGGTTCCGGTAAGTCAGTCGGTATCAACGCCATGGTGTTGAGTCTGCTGTATAAGGCGACACCCGAAGAGGTGCGTCTGATCATGATTGATCCGAAGATGCTGGAACTTTCTGTCTATGAAGGTATTCCTCATCTGCTCGCGCCCGTTGTAACCGATATGAAGGAAGCGGCGAATGCATTGCGTTGGTGTGTGGCGGAGATGGAACGCCGTTATAAACTGATGTCTGCATTGAAGGTACGTAACATCAGTGGTTACAACGCTAAAGTGCTCAAAGCGAAGAAAGACGGAACACCGCTGCTTGACCCTTTGTTTAAGCCGAACGAAGCATACAGCGACAACACCCCGCAACCTTTAGAAACACTGCCGCAGATTGTCATCATCATTGATGAGTTGGCTGACATGATGATGATTGTCGGCAAGAAAGTGGAAGAGTTGATCGCCCGGTTGGCGCAGAAGGCCCGTGCCGCCGGCATGAATATGCTGATCGCAACACAGCGACCTTCTGTAGATGTTATTACCGGTTTGATTAAGGCCAACATTCCCTGCCGTATCGCATTTCAGGTATCAGCGCGCGTCGACTCCCGTACGATTCTGGATCAAGGGGGTGCCGAAAGTCTGTTGGGGCATGGCGACATGTTGTTCCTGCCGTCCGGTGAACCGGTGCCGCGTCGTGTGCACGGTGCGTTTGTGTCGGATGAAGAGGTGGTTCGTGTGACCGAACACCTTAAATCTGCAGGTGCTCCTATATATATAGACGAGGTGACCGAAGGACCATCACAACCTATCGCCGGCTTGTCGGGAGAGCCTTCGTCCGGCGAGGAAGATGCAGATCCTTTGTATGACCAGGCAGTGCGTATCGTCACCGAGACGCGCAAGGCATCAATCTCCGGCGTGCAGCGACGCCTGAAGATAGGTTACAACCGTGCGGCCCGATTGGTAGAACAAATGGAGGCCGAAGGCGTAGTCGGGGAGTTACAGTCAAACGGTCAGCGTGAAGTTATAGCGCCACCACCTCCGCCAATAGACTAATCATTTATGAATAAGATTTTATTGTTGGGCACCATGCTGGCGTTCACTTCCTCGTTAGCATTGGCTGACAAGCCGGTTGCAGAGAATCCGGACGAGCGGGCAAAAGCAGAGCGACTCCTGAGTTCGTTTGTTGAACAAACAACCAGCTGGCAGGCTGATTTCGAACAGCAGGTGTCAGACCCGGACGGGCGGATTACCGATACATCTACCGGGGTTTTTCTGCTGCAACGGCCGGACCGTTTTCGCTGGGAGTACCGCACGCCCTGGCTGCAAACGATAGTCGCGGACGGTGACCGGCTGCAAATGTATGACGTTGATCTGGAGCAGGTGACTGTGCGGGCTATGAACGGTTCGCTAAACAGCACACCGGCAGCATTGTTGGCCGGAGACGGGTCGGCGTTGGATGCATTTGTGGTGACCGACGTGGTCGAGTCTGACGGTGAACTCTGGTTGCAGTTGGTGCCAAACGATGACTCAGGCGATTTTGAGCGGGTACGTATCGGCTTCGCCGGTAGTCAACTTGTTGCCTTGCAGTTGGTCGACCGGCTCGCGCAAACAACGACCATTAATTTCAGCAATATCCGCTCGAATATTTCCATCAGCGAAGACAGTTTTCGTCTTGAGCTTCCTGAAGGCGTAGACGTTATTGATGAATCAGCATTCTGACTTAGCCGCTCCTGCGGTGTTGTTGCCGGACTATCTCCGATTGATATTCTGGGGTTTGGGTATTTGTCTGTTGGCCGGGGTCATGACCGTTTGTCTGATTCCGTTGAAACTGCCACCCGCGGCACCCCAATTCAATGACAAGTTTTTGCATCTGACGACTTTCGCAATGCTAATGCTTTGGTTTGGCGGACTGGTGAGCCGTGAGCGGCATTGGCAGTTGGCTCTGGCTTTAATGGGGTATGGGCTACTTATTGAAGTGCTGCAGTCCTTTACCGCGTATCGCAGTGCTGAATGGCTGGATTCATTGGCCGATGGCTTGGGGATACTTGCCGGTTGGTTGTTGTTGAGATTAGGGGCGTATCGTTGGCCGCTGTTGGTTGCAGGTATCTTCAGCAGGCGACCGGGTACCCCCGAATGAGCGACCTGTTTGCAGCTGAGCAGAATAGTGGTTGGCGGCCTTTAGCCGACCGCATGCGTCCCGCATCTTTGTCTGGTATATCCGGTCAGGAACATTTATTGGGCGACGGCCGGCCCCTCAACCGGATGTTAAAAGGCGAGACCTTGCATTCGGCTATTTTCTGGGGGCCTCCCGGCGTCGGTAAGACGACTTTGGCGCGAATGGTGGCCCATGCCGCAGAAGCCGAGTTCATCGGGCTGTCGGCGGTCATGGCCGGTGTCAAAGACATTCGTGCGGCTGTCGAGCAGGCCCAGAACAGCATGCGTCCCAGAGGCGGCACCGTATTGTTTCTCGATGAAGTCCACCGGTTTAACAAGTCTCAACAGGATGCATTTTTACCCTGGGTCGAAGACGGCACGTTGATTTTTATTGGCGCCACCACCGAGAACCCTTCATTTGCACTCAATAACGCGTTGCTGTCACGGGCTCAGACTTATGTGCTGAGGTCTCTGGATGAGTCTGCTTTGCTGAAGGTGCTTCGCCGCGCATTAGAGGATGAGGTAAATGGTCTGGGTGAGTTGCAGATCAGTGTTGACGATGAGGCCTTGTTGCGGATTGCAGCGGCCGCAGACGGCGATGCCAGGCGTTCTCTGAATCTGTTGGAGCTTGCCGCAGACCTGGCCACAGTTGAACAACCGCACGTTATCGATGAGCAGGTGCTTGGTGAAGCATTGACGGACACATTGCGTCGTTTTGACCGTGGTGGTGATGCTTTCTTTGATCAGATATCGGCGTTGCATAAATCTGTGCGTGGTTCCGATCCTGATGCGGCTCTGTATTGGTGTGCCCGAATGATCGATGGCGGATGTGACCCGTTGTACATAGCCCGCCGGCTCGTTCGTATGGCTTCCGAAGACATCGGTAATGCCGATCCGCGCGCGTTGCGTCTGGCGCTTGATGCCTGGGAAAGTGTCGAAAGGCTGGGCCAGCCGGAAGGCGAGTTGATGCTGGCGCAGTGTGTGGTGTTTTTAGCATGTGCGGCTAAAAGTAATGCGGTGTATTCGGCGTGGAATGAAGCTTTGAACGATGCAAAGCGGCTGGGTAGTCTGGAGGTGCCGATGCACATCAGAAATGCGCCGACTAGTTTAATGAAAGAGTTGGGGCACGGTGAGGGCTATCGCTACGCTCACAATGAGGAAGATGCATTTGCTGCCGGAGAAAACTATTTCCCTGATGGCATGGAACCCCGGCGTTATTATGAGCCGGTGGAGCGGGGGCTTGAGATACAGTTAAAAGAGAAGCTGACCCGGCTCCGTGAGTTGAACGCAGCAAGCCGCAAGCCGGGCCGGAAAGGGTAATTAGCCGATAAAAGTATTCACCAGGCTCGTTGTCTCGGCCTGTCCCGGTGTAGAATCGCGCCCATATTGATTATTACTGAATTTGAGATCCCCCCATGCTGGATACCAAACTACTAAGAACTGACCTTGATGCTGTGGTTGCCAATCTCGCCCGTCGTGGCTTTAATTTTGATGCTGCCCGCTATCAGGAGTTGGAAGACCGCCGGAAAGAGGTTCAGGTTAAAGCCGAAGAGCTTCGTAATGAGCGTAATGTTAAGTCCAAGTCGATTGGGCAGGCGAAGGCGCGTGGTGAGGATATTCAGCCCTTGCTCGATGAAGTCGCGAGTCTTGGTGAGGGACTCGATGCTGCCGACGCATCTCTGCGTGAGGTGCAGAGCGAGTTGGACACCATGTTAATGAGTGTGCCCAACCTTTTGCATGACAGTGTGCCCGATGGTGCGGACGAAGATGCCAATATTGAAGTGCGTGTTTGGGGTGAACCTACCAGCTTCCCCTTTGAGCCTAAAGATCATGTAGACGTTGGCGAGGGTCTGGGGCTGCTGGATGCGGCCACCGCAGGCAAAGTATCCGGTTCGCGTTTCACTATTATGCGGGGCCCTCTGGCGCGTCTGCATCGTGCGCTTATTCAATTCATGCTCGACGTGCATGTGTCCGAGCACGGTTATGAGGAAGTGTATACGCCGTATCTGGTGAATGCTGACTCGTTGCTGGGCACCGGTCAGTTGCCGAAGTTTGGTGATGATCTGTTCCGGATGAACGGTGAGCCGGGCTTATATCTGATACCCACTGCAGAAGTGCCTGTGACCAATATTGTCCGTGATGAGATCGTTGATGCCGCCGACTTACCGATCCGGCGTGCAGCTCACACGCCTTGTTTTCGCTCGGAGGCGGGTTCATACGGTAAAGATACCCGCGGCATGATCCGTCAGCACCAGTTTGAGAAGGTGGAGATGGTGCAGGTTGTGCATCCGGAGAAATCCTATGAGGCGCTTGAGGAACTAACCGAACACGCTGAAGTTATTTTGCAGCGCCTTAATTTACCTTACAGGGTGGTTCAATTGTGTACCGGTGATATAGGTTTTGGTGCTGCTAAAACCTACGACCTGGAAGTCTGGCTGCCGGGGCAGGGTAAGTACCGTGAAATTTCTTCGTGCAGTAATTGTGAAGATTTTCAGGCGCGGCGCATGCAAGCCCGCTGGCGTAATCCCGAAACCGGTAAACCCGAGTTGGTGCACACTCTGAACGGTTCCGGTGTGGCTGCAGGCAGGGCCTTGGTAGCGGTGCTTGAAAACTACCAGAGAGAGGACGGTTCTGTAGCTGTCCCTGAGGCATTGTTGCCTTATATGGGTGGTGTTACCGAGATTTCTCTGAGCTGATAGTTGCCGGATTTTAGGCAAAGAAAAAGGCTGCACAAAGTGCAGCCTTTTTTATGGTCTGTGTAAACCCAGTGAAGTGTTATCTGACCAGTGCAACCTGTTGGCTTTCCTGAGCTACCGGGCCACCTGCAGACGGGGTGACAGTAACCTGTTGGCCGGATGCGGATACATTTGTGGGGTGCTGGGAAATGATAAATACAACCGCGGTGACTAATATAAAGAACAGTATCGTACTTAAACGATTTTCACTGCCGACGTTTTTGATTGCTTCCATGCTATTTGTTTTGGACATCTTCCACCTGACCTGTCTTTTGCTCAGCGCGTTGGCGAGCGAGTATTGCGGCTAAGTATTAAAGTTTTGTTACCGCTATTTATTTTTATATTTACAAAAGCGAGTGCGAATTTACCTGTATCAGATTGTCATGACAAGTGCCGCCGGTATCACTCGTTTTGGTGATGTTTTGACTTAACATAAGCAACGATTTGTCGGTTCGATAATACTCCGTGTGGCAGCGATGAAATTCTTATGAGGCGCGGTTAGCAGCGCAACAACCGGCGGCAACGGGTGTGATTTCGTTTGTCATTAGGCAAGTTGCAGGTCGCTAAGATGTACCGCGCTGCGGTAGACGTGACCGCGCAAATTCGCGCAACCGGGCCGGGCTGCAGACCGCTTTAATCGTCGCCGGGAGTGTGTTTTCAAGCGTCTTTTGTGGCGTCCGGTTCGTCAGGTTCGTCGGCATCTGAGTGCTGATCATCCTTTTTGCCGGCGGGGTTGGTGCCGGATTCTGACCAATCTTTGACGTGCAGATCCCGTTGCGGGAACGGAATAGTGATACCGCCTTCACGGAAGCGCTTATCGATGTCGAAGTTCAATTCGCTGGTTACATCGAAGCGTTTGGGGATACGCAGTATGCGCACCCTTAACTCGAAGTCGAGGGAACTGTCACCGAAGCCCATAAAGAGCGCTTTAGGGCCTGCAGCGCGACCGTCGGTAATCACTTCGGGGTGATCGTGGGCGACGGCTTCCAGTATCTCTTTCACCCGCTCTACATCGGAGCCGTACGCGACACCGATTTTTAATCGAAGGCGACCGTACGGGTTGTGCAGCACCCAGTTGGTGACGCGACCGGATACCAGTTCCGAGTTGGGCACCAATACATCCTGATTGTCGAGTGTTTCGATTTCGGTAGACCGGATACTGATCCGCTTAACAAAGCCTTCTACTTCACCTACGGATACGAAGTCACCTGCTTTGATAGGCCGCTCGAATAGCAAAATGATGCCGGAGATAAAGTTGTTGGCAATTGACTGAAGGCCAAAACCAATACCAACGGACAGCGCACCGGCGATCACTGCCAGGCCGGTGACGTTGACGCCGGCAAGAGAGAGGGCAACCACTGTGGCCACAATAAAACCGATGTAGCCGACCACCGTGATGAATGCATCACGCGTGCCCCTGTCGCGGGTAATGTGCTCCAGCCAGCGGCGGTCTATCCAGCGTTTTATCCAGCCGGTTACAACGATGATGATGGCAAAGATGGCAATTGCCGCAATCAGGTCTGCCGGCACAATCTTGATGTTGCCGACTTCCACACCGTCAGTGACCTGAATCCAAATCTTGTTGAGGACGGTGCCGGTGCTGTCCCATATGTAGAACATGGCAATCAGGAAGCCCAGCCAGACCGACGTATCTACGACCAATTGATACAGGCCGACACCCGGTCGCCTTTTTTCATCGGAGAAACCCATGAATACACGGGCCATTTTTGCCAGAGACTGGTCTGAGCTATTGAGCCATTCGATAAACAGGCTGGTTTGCCAGAGCATGATCCACAGCACAAATACGGCCAATGAACTCAGAACAACGCCGCGTAGCATGAAGTTACTGAAGTTGTGATAGCCGAGCAGTTCACTGATGACAGTTAAAGTGATACCGAAAAATGCCAGTGTTCTTACTGCACGGAAGCGCCCGGACAGCCAGCTGAAGCGTCTGGCGGCGGCCAGAATCATATACAACGGAATGACGATGCCGAGAATGGCAATCATTCTTAAAATCTTGAAGGTGTCGCTGGCTTGAACGCCAAGCCAGAGCGGACCCAGCACAACGATTGAAGCGATCAGGGCAATGATTAAATATCGGAATCGTCGTCGTAAAGGCTGCAACAGTTCTTCGGCGGAGCCGCTGATCTGTTGAACCGGCGAAGACTGGCCGGTACACCAGTCGATCAGAAATAGTCCGAAACCGTAAAACAATATGCCCATCGCAAAGCGTATAGCTAGCGAGGCGTAATAGGGTGTCTCGGATACTGCTACCAATGCCGATGCCATGCCGAAAGCACCAAGAATCAATGGCAGTCGCTTATAAAACGGAGTCAGCATATGCAACGTTTGGGTAAGCGGGCCAGCCTGCTGGGCTTTCTCTAAGGTCGTAGTGCGAAATTGATGCCGTAGGTACCACCCGGTAAGCACACCGATCACTATCGCAATCAAAACACCCCAGAGGGCCGTGGTGATGTCGGTGCCTTCAACAAAGCTTGGCACGACAGCAGCCTGAAAAGATTCAGGCCACGAGATAATTTCCTTGGGTGCTTCCGCAATGGCATTAACGACTGTGTAACCGCGGGTTGAAAGTCGCGCCGAGCTAATCGCCCTTAGTGTTTGATCAACTGTATCTATGATGCTGTTAGTTCGCGACAATCCCAGTTCGCAGTTCTTGGCTTGTGCCGAAAGCTTGTTGTATTTTTCCTGCGTTTGAACCCGGCTTTCTTGCAGGGCTGCTTCTTCGCCTTCAGTAAACTCACCCAGCACTTCAAGCTCGGATTCGAGTTTGGCCAGTTCGGGGGCAACCCTGATGCTGCAATCGTTGGACTGTGTACGGAGCGTAATTGCCTCGGTACGAATGTTTTGCAGAGTTCTTTCATCGACCTCGGGTTGTTCAAGCAGAGACAATAGTTTGTCTACGGATGCTTTGTGTTCGACAGGGTCGTATTCGGTTTGGGCGTAGCCAGGAGTAGTGAGACCTAAGCCGACTGCGGTGACAACCATCGCACAGAGCCATGCCGTGAAGCGGTGCCGTAGCCGGATATTTAGCATCGTGTTAGTAAGCCTCTGAATAGATACGTCTATCTTAGCCGCTATGACGCAAATAAAAAGCCCCGCAGAGCGGGGCTTTAATGTTTTTTCGTATGTTAACTGGAGTGTCCGGTGCTTTAGTCGTCGCCGCCCATGCCCAGAATCATCAAAAGATTGACGAAAATATTGTAGAGACTGACATACAGCATGACCGTTGCTGAAATGTAGTTTTGCTCTCCGCCATGAATGATTTCACTGGTCTGCCAAAGGATCCAGCCGCTGGAAACGATGATCCAGACTGCTGAAATCATCATTTGAAAGGCTGAAAAGTTAAAGAACAGACCGAGCAAAGATACAACGAAGACACCGATGGTGCCGACCATCAGGAACCCGCCCATGAAACTCATGTCTTTCTTGGTGGTCAATGCAAACGCACTTAAGCCAAGGAAGATGGCGCCGGTAGCACCGAGAGCGGTCATGATCAGCTCGCTGCCATTTGGAATGGCTTGTGTGTACATGCTGAGCATGGGGCCAAGTGTGAGACCCATAAAACCGGTCAGACCGAATACAGCCAGAATACCCCAGCCGCTGTTACGGAACTTATTGGTCAGGAACAGCAAACCAAAATAACCGACGAGCGTGATGATCAGGCCCGGGTGTGGCAGGTTGAGGGCCATAGAGGCGCCTGCGGTAGCGGCACTGAAAAGCAAAGTCATCGACAGCAACATATAAGTGTTGCGAAGCACTTTGTTGGTTGCCAGTGCCGATTCCTGATTGCTGCTTGCTGGAATCGCTGTAGCGCCATTGCGCTGCAGGTGATTACGGTCCATGTATAACTCCTGATCAATCGATAGGTATTGAGATAGACAGAGTCTAGCACGGCAGGTTCCGTATAAAAGCGAGTCTGGCCTATTTAACAGGTTCAGCAGCTTGTGCCGTCAGGTGGGTAGTGTGGTGAGTGGGCCACCAACAAAAAAGCCCCCTAAAAAGGGGGCTCTTTCATTGATGGCGGAGGGAGAGGGATTCGAACCCCCGAACGGTTTAACCCGTTGCCGGTTTTCAAGACCGGTGCATTCAACCAGACTCTGCCATCCCTCCAAAAATCGGATCGCTGTCCAGCGAGGGCGCTATTGTCTACAGACTGAGGCTGTAACTCAATGGTTTATGCCTAATTCTTGGGTTAATTGGGCACTTTTTTCGGGAAAAAGCTGAGGTGGCTCTCGAAATTGCCCCGGGGCAGGCTGTCGGAGCATCTATAAGGGGTGCTCTACTGCCCGGGATTGCTGAACTGCCGCCCGAGTAACTTGGTAATCAGGTCGTCAGTCATGGCTTTGGCACCAGCGCGGTTCAGATGATTGGGTTCGGTGAATAGTTCCGGCGCATAGCAGGCACTCTCGTTGAGTTGAAGGAGACTTGTTTCAGCAACAAGCTTGCGTTGATAAGCGATGAAGGCCTGTCGGTAGTCGGTGGCGATGGCTTCGCAACTAAGCGTGCTGACCGGAACCGTATACCAATACACAGGAATGCCTTTGGACTTTGCTAATGCAATTGTTTTGCGCATGTAGAGATCCAGAAGAGGCGAGGGCGTGAATTCAGCTAACCGGGTTTCTCTGCTTAAGCCCCCGGGTTGTGCGCTTCTTAGTACCTGCGCGTAGCCTTTCTCTGCCGCCAGTTGCCGGTATGAGCTTGTGTTAATACCGGATCGCTCAGGGTAGGTAGCAGCCGTTCTGAGTTCGGCACGATAAACCACCGGCAGCTGGTAGTAGAAGTACCGGAGTACCGGAAAGCTGACATGGTTTTCTTCGCCGGCGTAGTCATTAAGTTCTTCGGCTGCAGCGTAAATGTCACTAATATTTTCGGCGCTTAAAAAGCCGGACTTTGCCGAGCGTTGCCAGACAACATCCGCTCCACTTAAATGATAAGGGGCGATACTTAACACAATGGCATCGGTGGTATGCCTTTCCAGGTAGCGCTGCAGCGTCAGGTAGGCTTCTATCGCGGTCCCGCCGCCCAGTGACAGGTTGCGGCTGCGCAACTCTTGATTATGCAGCGGTATAAAGCCAGCGCGTGACCGTGAGTCACCAATGACGATGAAGTCATTGTGTTCAGGCTCGGCATCATTCAGAAACTCTAATTGATACGTCCAGTTGAGAAATTCCAGCGGCATGAATTGCTTTTGAAAGTTCTGCACATACAGCGTGAGTAGAAACATTAGCAGCAGTCCGGCAATCAGGATTGTGCCAATGAGCGAGCGATAACTTCGCTCACCGAACCAGAATTTTTTAATGGCATTCAGACTCATGGCTTAGAACTGGTAGTACAAAAATTCACTGGGACGGTCCAGCAGCATCAGACATAAAATAAATACACCTGCGAGTGCGGTGGCCCATGCCCGGTTAGGTGACCAGGTAACAGGTATAAGTGCACGTCGTAATTGATAAGCACCTTTGCCGCAGCAGCGTTGGCTGCCTTCAATAAGTTGGTGCAGGTTCGGCAGGCACCATGCAACAAAAAAGCCAAGCAGAATGATGACCAGTGGCGCGTTTCGCAAAGAGGCTTTATGTGCGATTCCGTCGAGGCCGAACATGGAGCTGAGAAGTACCATTGCACCATCAAATGTTTCGGCCCGGAACAGCACCAGAGACACGGCCCAACAGGTCACTGTCATGCCTATGCCGACGGCGCGGCCCGCGAACGTTGTCGTTTCAAGATCATGGCCAAGACTGGTGCGGAACATGCGCCAATAACGATTAATAATAAGAAAGACACCGTGCATACCGCCCCAGATGACGAAGTTCCAGCTTGCTCCGTGCCAAAAGCCTGACAACAACAAGACAATCATCATGTTGGTGTCACGCCGGACCGGGCCTTTGCGATTGCCCCCTAACGGAATGTACAGGTAGTCACGCAAGAAAGTCGTCAGCGTCATGTGCCAGCGTCGCCAGAAATCGGTGATATTGGTCGCTTTGTACGGCGAGCAAAAGTTGTTGGGCAGCTTGATGCCGAACATGCGGCCGAGCCCGATCGCCATATCGGAGTAGCCTGAGAAGTCGAAATACAACTGCAGGGTAAACGCGTAGGCGCCAACCCAGCTATTGATGATCCCCAATTCTATGCCGCGCTCGGCATTGCCGAAAATAAGGTCGACATGAGCCGATAATCCGTCGGCAATGATGACCTTCTTGAACAGTCCTAATAAAAAGAACGCCAGGCCAATAATGATGTTTCTGGCTTTAGGTGAAAATGTTTCGGCTTTAGCAAATTGCGGCAACACAAAACTGTGATGAACAATGGGGCCGGCAATCAGTTGCGGGAAGAAGGTCACGAAAAGTGTGTAGTGAAGCAGGGAGAGGTCTTTAATCAGACCTTTGTACGAATCGCAAAGAAACGCTATTTGCTGAAACGTAAAGAACGAAATGGCGAGTGGGAGAACGATGGTTTCCAATACAAAGGTGGTGCCCGACAGGTTGTTCAGGTTGTCTATAAAAAAGTTGGCGTATTTGTAATAGCCAAGAAGACCGAGGTTAAACGTAATCCCGAGTATCAGAAGTGGCTTGTTCGCCGGAGTGCCTTTTTGGTCAAAGGACTTTTGCAGCGATGTGCCAATGAAATAATTGACCGAGATCGACGCAAACAAGACCAGCAGGTAGCGCGGCTCCCACCAACCGTAGAAGAACAGTGAGGCGACAACCAGCCACAGCATTGCCGATTCGTGGAAACCCCGGCGCCCCAGAAAAAAGAACACCAAAGCGGTGACGGGCAGAAAGGCCAGAATGAATTCGTAAGAATTGAAGATCAAAGCGCTTAAGGGCCTTTTTCACGACGGGTTGGTGGAGAGCGATTGGGCTGACATTACTGGAATAACAAGGTTTTCACCAGTTGTCAGCTCACAAAATGACCGCCGGGTTTAACGGGGTAGGTCAGCTGGCTGCCAGCGCTCAGGGCTTGAAATCGACCTTTTCCGACCTTATTTAAGAGTGCTTCAGCAATAATGCTGCGGCAGGAACTACCGGTGCAGAGAAAAAGTACGCTGGTCATCGACGTGTTCATGTTTGTCTGGCTTATGTTTTTTGGCCCGATGGCAGCTATAAGGTACCGACTGGTTTAGAATTGGCAGAGCAAATAGAGAATCATAAGAATGTCACAATATCGCTACATATTATTTCAGCAAAAGCCGCAGAGTCTGATCAGTAAGATTGTCGCCGCTATCATTGGTCTGATTGTTTTAATTGCGACCTTCGTGTTGGGCGCGGTGGTGCTGACAACGTTCTTTGGCTTCGTGGTCGTGGCGGGCATTGTGATCTACGCGAGAATCTGGTGGTTAAAACGCAAGTATGCGGCCGGTGATTCCAGTGCGGCTGGCTCGAATACACATGCCGGTGCTAAGCCCGCTTCGGATGATGTTGTGCTGGATGCCGAATACACCGTGATAGAAACACACGATACTGACAAGCGTGACGATTAGCGATCGCATGTAACGATAGTTTGTCCGGGTTTTAGGGGAATGTTTTGAGCGAGAATGAAAATCAGCAGAATCCAAATTCAAGCCGTGAGCGCCGGCGTCGGCGGCGTAAACGCCGGATTATTTATATTGCTTTGTTCTTATTGATTTCTTACGGGTTTGTCTGGGTATTGCAGCAACGTGCAACAACGACCGTGCTGTTCGTGCGCGGTGCAGAAACGGTCAACGGTGTCGCCGATGCGTCATTAAGTGCGGCCGGTCAGGCCAGGGCACAGGATCTGGTCGGACCACTAAGCATTATTGGTGGTGACAGCGCTATTACTGGAATCTATGTTTCGCCGGACCGAGGTAGTCGTGAGACGGCAGCGCCGTTTGCGGAAGCTGAAGATGTGTATGCCGAGGTCGTTGATCTGCGTGACCTGACATCCCTGCGTCAGCGAATCATAGAAACCCGCAAGGGCGAAGTGGTGCTCATCGTGGCTTCGGGATCCGATACTGAAAAACTGGTTGCAGAGTTTCAGGGCGGGTATCCGATACAGGCAATCGGTGACCAGCGCGATAATATTTTTGTAGTGACTATTCCCTGGTTCGGCAAAGAGCGTTTGCTGCGTTTTAAATACGGCAAAGAGAGCTATCTGACCGAACTTTCCGGTGTTGCTGCGAACACGCAAGGGCTGGATGCTATTCCGTCACCGCCCGTATCAAACTGATTGCTAGTGCCCGGGTAGTTTGATGTCGCTTCTTGTACAGGACGAACTCATTGTGGCCACCGGAGGCCGGGGTACAACGGACGTTACCGAAGCGCTCAGGGCACAGGTTGTTAAGAGCGGGGTGCATACCGGTTTGTGCCACGTGTTTATACGTCACACGAGCGCATCGTTAATCATTACCGAAAATGCCGACCCCGATGTGCATCGGGACCTCGAAACGTTTCTCGGTGAGTTGGTGCCCGATGGTGATCCCCGTTATATCCACACCGCTGAAGGCCCTGACGACATGGCGGCGCACGTCCGCAGCGTACTAACCGCTACCGAGTTGACGATTCCGGTGCGCGACGGGCAATTGGCTTTAGGTACTTGGCAAGGTGTTTATCTATGGGAGCACCGGCATCGCAGTCATCAGCGTGAGCTAGTCGTTACCCTTCAAGGGCTTGAAATATAGGGCTTTTGTCAAATTAGACCGGGTTTAGTAACTGCTTAAGTACCTGTTTTAAAAGGCGGTGTGACATAATTTTTTTTACAATTATGTGACACGCGTCAACGTTGAAAAGCCGGCTAAATCCTACTATTTCATCATCGAAAACAGAGATTTTGGTGATGAACTCACTTATTAGACATATTGCATTTACTGCTGTTCTGGTTGGCTTTAGCGCTTCCGCCAGTGCGATGACGGTCGGCTGGTCGGCTGATCTGACCACAACAGGTGGCGGGACAGAGGTCGGGGCCGGATGGGGCAACGCTTACACCTATACGATGGAAGGCGTGACCGCTGAAGTCACCACCTGGTATGAAGATGACTTTGCAAACTTTGATATATCGGCTGTTTCTTTAAAAGCCGGTGGCAGCGGCTCGTGCAATGAGCCTGAGAACGGTAACGTCAATAATTGTCTTAGTGGTGACAATGCATCCCGTTTGGACAATAAAAGTCAGCGGGAATTTTTGCTCATTCATTTTGATCCGGTTACAGCCGGGACTAAGATTACCTATGACTCGTTGTCGGTGTTTACCCCGAAGAATGAAGAATATGAGTTGACCTACTGGATCGGTAACCTGACTTCTTCATCGCAGTTAACGGGCGTTGGGAGTGACCCGGTTGCATCATTAGGGTTTCAGTTAGGCGGGACCCTGAGTTATGCGCCGGCCGATAACTCGAAGGTTGACCATATTGAGACACATCTTTCGCTCAGCGCGCTAGAAGGTAATGCATTGTTAATCGGATTCTCGCCAACGAGTACAGTAACCAGCGAGGTTTATATAAACGGTATTACGGCCACCGTGCCATTGCCCGCGCCATTGCTTTTGTTTATTAGTGGTCTTGGTGTGTTTTCAATGTTCCGGAAAAAAGCGGCCTAGGTTAAAGCTGCAGTCATTTTTGAAAAGCCTCCCATGTGGAGGCTTTTTTGTATGTGCCCGCTTGGTTACACTGCATCTTCAGTCACTTGATTGCCCCGGTAGCTCAGCTGGGTAAGGGACGGTGAGCACATTGTGCGAGCGGCAAGCGTTGCTTGCCGAGTCCCGAACGCCACGAGCCAGTGAGTGGCTTGGGCGTGAGGAATGGAATGACGAGCGGAGTGTCTGCAGGCCGAAGGACTGCCACGCAGCGATTTAGTCCGGTATAAAGTACCTTGTAGCACCATAGAAACAGGCCCCGGTAGCTCAGCTGGATAGAGCGTCCGCCTCCTAAGCGGAAGGCCGCAGGTTCGACTCCTGCTCGGGGCACCACCTTTGTTTTCTATTGTTGTGAACCGCTGATTGCCCGAAGACGCCTTCCATTTTGTTGTGTTCATTTAAGGAGCCCGGCGAAACAAATCCGGAACTTGCTCAGTGCATCGGAGGGCATTCGTTACCGGATTTGGCCGCAGGTTCGACTCCTGCTCGGGGCGCCGGTTGTTAATTTTTAACTCTTTAATTAGGTGTGTTTCGCCTTATGTTGTGTTAAAAAAGGGTTGTTATAATAAGAGTGCTGCTTTGCGGGATGAGAATCGTTTTAAGTTCTTTACGCAAATGTTGGCAGCGGATCCGTGTTTACTAAGCAGGTATGGAGATTTTTAGAAATGAAATACTTAACAAAAATGGGGTTGCTTGCTGGTTCAGCCTTGTTGATTGCCGGTTGCGGCAGTGACAGCGATAGCAGTGCCGGTTCTGCCGGTGGTATTTATGGTTCGAGTTTGGTCGCAGATGTGAGTTTAGTGAGTGCAGCGATTGATGAATCTCTTCCCGAGACATTTGGTGTTGTGAATGAGTCCGGTGCCGCTGCGTTTATGGTGGGGGGTACTGGTCAATATATTTTATGGGGCAGTGTGAGTGCTTCTGTGCCCCAGGCTCCTGTTGAAGACGATTATGTATTTGCGCCCATTGGCGGTAGCTTTGAGCTTTATGAATACAGTGGCGAATCGGGTGAGCATGAGTTAGTGGGAAGCGCCACGATCAATCAAGGGATTATTGAAGAAGAGGATTATTGCGAGTACGACCAGATAGAATTTGGTGTGGATCCTCTTTCTGTGCTCAGGGCCTACGTTGATATCGACGGTGACGAAGGTGAGCCGTTAGTAACCGATAAAGAATTTTGTGCTGAAGTCACTTTGAACGGAATCGAAGGCGGTCCCGCAGTTGCAGGCGTTGGTTCTGAAGCTGATCTGGAGCTTTATGAAGGTGAGGGTGACGGCTGGTCTTTAGCTGATCTTGAAACGGACCCGTCTGATGAGTGGTGCGATGAGTCCAGCTCTACCGGCTTGTGTGTTGAAGTTGATGCGAATGGTGTTGTCACCGGCGACTGGGACGAATGCGTTGTGAGCGGTCAGTTCAGTCATCCTTTTGCTGATCAGGGGCTGAATGCTTTTGATTTTGGCGGAGGCGATGTGTGCGAAGGTGGGGATTCCGGTGGCTTCTCCGGTAGAGCGTTCCTGAAGGGCGATGTCCTTGCGATTTTCGTGAGAGGTGATGGAGGCGCAGCCTTTTTGGAATTAGTCTATCAGGATAACCTTGAGCCATAATTTGATATTGGTTTCTTGTATCAAAAAAAGCCCCTCGTTCGAGGGGCTTTTTTTGTTCTTGGTTCTATTTTGCGTTAGTGCTTAGTTTTTTTAATTGGTGTGTTTCCGGCATACCTGTGCTAAATGTAGTTGTTATATCAAGTAGGTAGTTGGAAAGAGAGCATTATCTGCTTTGGTTTGGCTCTGCATAGTGGGTCGCGGTCTGCTTTTTACTATGGATTCACTGAGTATGTTTTTAACTAATTTAAACTTGTTCGGAGAGCGTAGAGATATGAAATATTTAAAAAGAATTGGGTTGCTTGCCAGCTCAGCTCTGCTGGTTGCTGGTTGCGGTAGCGACAGTGATAGCAGTGCAGGGGCTGCGGGTGGTATTTATAATTCTGAATTGGTCGCCGTGCCTTTGTTTGTGTCGAGTGCGGTCGATGAAGA
>Ga0209692_10002541_pt1 | contig 19627 bp, 15 predicted proteins | sample tdDd472_FD_187129 | JGI IMG/M metagenome (GOLD analysis project Ga0209692, IMG submission 187129) | Marine sediment microbial communities from the Atlantic coast under amendment with organic carbon and nitrate - tdDd47.2 (SPAdes)... | ecosystem: Environmental > Aquatic > Marine > Coastal >...
TCATATTGTTGTTGTTGTCCAAATCTCTTAATTCGTCTTTAACAATATTGACATCAACATTTTTATTCGCACAAGCTTCTTCTAAGCTTATTTTACCGCCACAACAGAAGTCAATTCTGTGTTTTTTAAAAATATCGGCAGTTTTGTAATTTTCTGTTACAATGTCAGCAACAGTTTTGTTATAGAAATCCATTTTATAATCCTTTCATTTGAGAATGTTTTATTGTGGTAACGGATTAAAATACCTTTTATTATTATTTGAAAATAATTTAAAAAAGTTTAAATTATTTTTCTTTTAAGAAAATATATCTGTTAAATATAATTGTTTGTATATTTGTATGATAGCTCAGGGCAGATGTAACAATTAGCCAACAAATCGAATAATTGAGAGCAAATCCTTTTATAATATTTTCAATTTATCAAGATAAAAGATATTTAAACTAATTAATTTTAAAAATTTATTTTCCCATTTTCTTGTAACTGAAATTTCTTTGTTTCGTATTGTCCACCTAATATATTAAATTACAAGATTGAAAAAATATAAAAAGAAAAAATATGTGTGGAATTGTCGGTTATATCGGTTCAAGAAAAGCATCTCCAATCCTTTTAAATGGGTTAAAACGTATGGAATACAGAGGGTATGACTCCTCTGGAATTGCACTTTATGAAAATAAACGTATAAATATCCTAAAGCAAAAAGGAAAGGTAGATCAATTAAATAGATTAGTGCCACATGAAATGCTTACTTCTACTATTGGAATTGCACACACTCGTTGGGCTACTCATGGTTTTCCAAACTACGCCAATGCTCATCCCCACCTTGACAATTCCAAAGAAATTTCGATTGTTCACAATGGTATTATAGAAAACTACTTACCATTGCGAAAAAAATTAATCCAAGAAGGACTTAAATTTGAGACTGAAACAGATACTGAAGTTTTAGTTGTCTTTATTGGATTTCTCTACCAAAAATATAAAGACTTAGAAAAAGCCGTTCGTCATGCACTATTAGAAATAGACGGTACTTATGGCATTGCTGTTTTATCATCTTACGAACCTGATAAAATAATCGCAGCGAGGCTCGGAAGTCCAATGGTACTAGGCATCGGAGACGGTGAATATATCATTGCTTCAGATGCTGCCGCTATAGTACAACACACAAACCACGTAGTTTATTTAGAAGACAATGAAATGGCTATTGTAAAAAGAGATGGCTACGTTACCAAAACAATAGACAACCAAGAAACTGAACGAGAAATAGAAAAAATAGAATTCAACCTCGAAAATATTGAAAAAGGTGGTTATGACCACTTCATGCTCAAAGAAATCAACGAACAAGCAGAAACAGTACGTAATGCATTTAGAGGCAGACTTTTAGCTGACAAAGGCAATGTAAAACTAGGCGGTTTAGCACCGGTACAAGACCAATTACGTAATGCAAAACGAATATTAATTACAGCCTGTGGAACCTCATGGCATGCAGCACTTACAGCCAAATACATGATAGAATCATTGGCTCAAATTCCAGTCATAGTCGAATACGCTTCCGAATTTAGATATAGAAATCCTGTAATTTTCCCTGATGATGTTGTTTTTGCAATCTCCCAGTCAGGAGAAACAGCAGACACACTCGCGGCAGTAAAAGAAGCGAATCAAAAGGGAGCAGCTACTCTTGGGATAGTAAACGTTGTTGGTTCATCTATAGCCCGAGAAACAAAAGCTGGGATTTATCTCCATGCAGGACCTGAAATAGGAGTAGCTTCAACTAAAGCCTTTACTTCACAATTAACAGTGCTTTCATTACTTGCCTTATACCTAGGCCGTATGAAATTTTTATCGCAATTAGATGGAAAAAGCATAGCAAACGAAATATTAGCATTGCCAGACAAAATAGATAGGATATTGGCAAGCACAAAACAAATCAAAGAAATAGCTAACGAGTACCATGAAGTAAAAAACTTCCTTTATTTAGGACGTGGTTATAACTTCCCATTAGCACTGGAAGGGGCATTAAAACTAAAAGAGATTTCCTATATCCACGCAGAAGGCTATCCAGCAGCAGAGATGAAACACGGACCTATTGCACTTATCGATGAAAATATGCCGGTAGTCTTTATCGCAACAAAAGACGAAATATATGACAAAGTACGCTCAAACATTGAAGAAGTAAGAGCCAGAAAAGGCAAAGTAATAGCAATAGCTAACGAAGGTGACGAATCTATCAAAGAAGTTGCAAACCATGTGATATACTTACCAAATACAATACCGATGCTAACCCCAATTTTGGCTGTGATACCACTTCAATTACTTTCATACTACATCGCTCTAAAACTAAAATGCAACGTTGACCAACCACGAAATTTGGCGAAGTCTGTTACTGTGGAATGAGTTTAAAACACCTTAGAAAGATTTGAGGTTGATGGCCTGCAACATTTTAGAATAATAGTTAAGCCAACAAATTAATCTTTGAAAAAGGGAAAAATAAAATTTTCTATATTAGAATATATTAACCTATTTCCAAACATTCATATTAATATCAGCTCAATTTAATTAAAAAAGAACTAACCGTAAACAGTTAGTTCTTTCTTAAAATTCGCAAATATTCCTAAATTATTTATATTTTTCTTGTTTATTTATTAATTACTTATTACTTTTATAGATTAATAAAATCCTGAAAATATTCATTAAGATATTTTCATAAATTATATTGAGTAAAAAAGGAAATTTAATGAAAATATTGCTCATCGAAGATGAAGAAAAAGTTGCAAATTTTCTCCAAACAGCATTAGAAGAAGAAGATTTTAAAGTTGAAATTGCTATGGATGGTAATACTGGATTTGAATTAGCACAAGCCAACGAATATTCTGTGATTTTATTAGACTTAATGTTGCCAGGCAGAGATGGTTTTTCGATACTAAGAGAACTTCGTGAATTGAAAATTTTTACTCCTGTATTGATTTTAACTGCAAGAAGTGAAATCAAAGATAAAGTAGAAGGGTTTGAAATTGGTGCTGATGATTATTTGTCTAAACCTTTTAGCTTTGAAGAGCTTACTGCGAGAATAAAAGCATTAATTAGAAGGTCTGACCCAGAACTAAGCACAGTAATCAGATTTGAAGACCTCGAATTAGACACAGTAGCACACGTTGCAAGAAGGAACAACAAAATAATTGAACTTACTATTAAAGAATATGAGTTGTTAGAATTTCTAATGAGAAATAAAAACACTCCAATAACTAGGGAAGAAATAACTCAAAAAGTTTGGAAACAAAATTATCAAAATGATTCAAACATCATTGATGTGTATATCAAAAGACTTCGCTCTAAAATAGGTCCAAGCTCTGACAAACAGAACTTAATTAAGTCAATAAGAGGAATGGGTTACGTAATCGGTAAAGTCGAATAAAATCAATTCATGAATAATAAAACTTATAAAACTCGTTATAATTTACTTAAATTATAACGAGTTTTTAATTTTATTTTAGTTCAATTAAGTTTAATTAATTATCGTTTTTCTAATCCATTATAAAAAATAAATCAATTAGAAATCCTTCTTCTAATGTAAACAAAGAATCTACTTCTGCTGGATTACTATTATTTACTCTAAGTACATCAAATTCTACATCATAGTTAGTATTTATATCATCTGAAGCTGTAAAATATGTATATTTATCATCTTTTGAGAATTGAGCACCATATCCCAGTCCTCTGAAATCGCGTGGTAATAATGAAGTCGGAGTTGCTAATTCTACAGCCGAATTACTATGTGCATCGTATAAAGTAACAAATCCTTCTGTTCCTCTCATTGTAAATAGAACTTTCGCACCAGTATTTCCAGTTTGCCCATCTAATACTTCGCTTACATTAAAGTCGCTAAATACCATTGGTTCTATATCATTTGTAGAGCTAAGATTGGATACATCATAAACGTCTAGATTAGGATAATTACGAGTAAATAAATAACGCCCATCAGCTGAAACTGACATAACTTTAGATTTAGTTGCTGCAATACGTGTGTAATTACCTGTTTGATAGTCATAACGAGTGAGGATATAATAATCCCAATGGATACTCCCTGCATCAACACCAAAGCCATAAGCTGTAAAATATATATACCTTTCATCTGGAGACAAAGCAAATTCTCTTGTTGTAGAACCTAATTCCGTATCCCATTCTAATTCTGGTTGTGCCTTTATAAAAGTAGTTAATTCACCACTTAACTCAGTTAAACCAGTTGCTGGGTTATAAGTTGCAAACTGTCCTTCTTCAAAGTCAGATGCCCAATTATCTTGTTCAAATGTTATTCTATAAACTATCCTTCCATCTTCCAAAGCTCTTGGCACTGTAAAATTATCATTTACATATATGAAACCATCTGTAGATGAAGGCACATCTGGGATTGTATCAAAAGAATAGCTTGAAGTATTCCCGTACATAATTCTATCAGTATTAGAGACAAATGTCAAATGACCATTGTTGTAATCCATATTGGCAAGTCGTAATCCATCAGGGAATACAGTGGAGACAAGTGTTTTACTGACTACGCCTGAGTTGTAGGTAACTTCATATAATCCTTCTGTATGTGTATTGTTTCCTTCATGTCCAATGAGGAATGTAATCTTATTACCACCATTGTTATTGTTATCATCATTATCGGTGGTATTATCGTCATCTGAGCATGAGAAAAATAAACTCAATGCCAGAAATAAACAAAACTTTTTCATTTTGTTCTCCTTTTTGTGTTAATAAAAGACTGTTTTGTCTTCTAATAGAATATAAGAAAAACAAACTATAAAAGCAAATATTATTTTACTTTTTTACATTAATTTCCGTTAATTATTTTCTTTTATAACATTTTGAGAAACTTTTCTTTCAAAATACTGGTGCATAGGAAATATTATCAACGCAATTGTAACATTTATTACGAATTTTAAAAAAGGAATGCCTTCTGAAATATCATCGGTCCAAGAGTCTAACATCACCAAGAAGAATTCAAATGTAAATATAAATGTCAAAAACACTAATGCTCTTACCATCCATGTTTTTAATTTTAATCTTCCGGATAATACTAAAAATATACCAAGAGCTATAACAATTATACCAATACCAAAATATTGTAATATGTTTCGTTTTTTAATCTCTTTTGCTCTTGAGATTTCTAATAATGTCTTTTTAAATTTTTCTTCTTCAATTTTTCTTTCTGCTTCAATCATTCCAATTTTCATTGCACCTTCAGATGTAACTAATGAATCTCTCATAACATTAATTAATTCGGAATACTTGAAAGCCGAATCCATTTGATTTTTTTTATCATATATATTTTTTAAATTTTCAAAAATCATCAAATGAATATCATTAGAGTTTATTGCTTGGTAATTTGCCCTTTTTGCATAATCTTCAGCCAATTCAAGATAATACTCTCTATTATATTGTAATAAGTGTTTATCTTTGGAGCTTTTACTCAAAATTATTTTTTTTCTTATCGAATCCTCAGCTAATTCAGAATAAAGCTCTGCAAATCTTAACAATGGAATAATCATGATTTTATGTTCTTTAAAGTCTTTTAATACTTCTAATGATTTTTTGTAATACTCAATTGATTTACTAAAATTTAATTTTGTTTTTTCTATATCTCCAAACTTAAGATATACTTCTGAGATCCTAGAAGGGACATTTCTAGACTTATATAAATCTAATGCATAATTAAGACAAAGCTCTAATGAATCCCACTTTTTTTCTCCAAGGAGATTTTTTGATAAAGCCATATAGTTAAAAGCTATGCCTCCAGGCATTTTTAATTTTTCGTAAATTTCTAAAGACTTATAATTATATTCTTTAGCTTTTTGAAATTTATTCATCGAATAGTAAACCCCAGAAATATTTCCAAGTGTATTTGCAATAGGAAAACTATCATTCAACTTATAATTAATTTTGAGTGCTTTAAGATAGTATTCTAAGTTTTTAGAGTAATTTCCTACACTTCCATAATTGACTCCGATTCTGTTATAAGCCCAAGATTTTCCGAGTTCATACTTCAATTTCTTTGATAAGTCAAGAGCCATAAATCCATGTTCTAAACCTTTGATTTGGTTTGAACTTGAGTATTGATAGGATAAACGAATATGTGCCTCAATAATAGCGGTATCATTTTTTAATACCTTTAATTCGTTTTCAAGCGAATCAATTAAACCAGCATAAAAGCTATCAGATTTGAGAATATTATTAGACAATAATATCAAAGTTAAAATTAAGTAAATTAGAATTTTATTAGTAATTTTCATAGTAAATCCTATAAATTAAAGATTAAATGAGTTAGTATGATTCAAAAGTAAGAAAATATTTGAGAATAAAAAAATATTAAAAATTTAATGTTAGTTGTTGATTTGTTATGCTTTTAGAATTAATATTCAAATTTGAAATCTGTATCCCCATTAGCCTTACGTTTTTTATTGGAGCGACTGGATAAATTAATAACTCTTTTGCAACTCGTAATATTTCTTCTTTTGAATTTAAGTAATAATCCAAAGTTTTTGACCTTGTGTTTACTTTAAAATCATAATATTTAATTTTCAGAGTAACTGTTTTCCCTAAAATATTTCGTTGCCCCATTTGTTTTTCTAATTTTTCAGCCATAAAAGTAAGCTTTTCTTCCATTTCGTCTATTTTATTGATGTTTTTATCGAAAGTTCTTGATACTCCATAAGATTTTCTTATCCTATCAGGCGTTACATTGCTATTATATCTCAAGTGAAGTAAATCATAATAGTATTTCCCCATCTTTCCAAACTGTTTTATCAAAAACCTCTCATCAGAATTTTTAATATCCTTCCCTGTAAATATCTTATATTCATTCATTTTTTTTTCAGTAACTTTCCCTATCCCAGGTATTTTCCCAACCGACAACAAATCAATAAATCTGCTTGCATTCTTAGGTTTAATAACATACAATCCATCAGGCTTTTTATAATCTGAAGCTATTTTTGCTAAAAATTTATTTATTGATACCCCCGCAGAAGCTGTTAGATTAGTTTCATTTTTAATTCTTTGTTTTATTTCTTTTGCAATTTCTGTCGCAGAGCTATTAGTCATAATTTTTGGTTCGGTTACATCCAAATATGCTTCGTCCAAACCCATTGGCTCTACCAAGTCTGTAAATTCTTTGAATATATTCATTATTTTTGCCGAAGCCTCTTTGTATTTGTCAAAACTTCCTTTTACAAATATTAATTCGGGACATTTTTGAGCTGCTATGACAGAAGGCATAGCAGAATGAATCCCGAATTTGCGAGCTTCATAAGATGCTGCGGCAACTACTCCACGTCTTCTGCTACCGCCAACTGCAATCGGCTTGCCCATTAGTTCAGGATTGTCTCGCTGCTCTACGGAAGCAAAAAACGCATCCATATCAATATGTATTATTTTTCTTATTTGCAATTTCTTGTCTGTTTCGTTTTGATTAAGTTAATTGGATAATGTCGTTTAATCAAGTTATTTTTAAATTGAATTGAGATTTTTATACCAGCTGCTAAAATAGATTTATTTTCACTTACGCAGCTTAACATATCTAACAGGTTTTTATTAAATCCCTTATTATTATTTGATAAAAATTAAATTATTCGTATCTTAGAGAAGCTAATTTGTTATTAAGTATTTTTTAAATCATCAACAACGAAGTAATACAGTGAAGTTACTAATTTTTATATTTATCTTTTCATACTTAGTTTTAAATTCTGAGATTAATAATGATAATTATTTTACTGAATACGAGAATAATCCTTTTATTTTTACTTCAAAGAATAAAACACAAAAACTTATTATTTCTGCAATTGATGATATAGCAATTATATTTACTTTCATCAATACAAATGGGGATGCAAAAGACACAATATCTGGAGTAGGAAAGCAAGATTTATTCTCTGCCAAGCTTGGAACAGAAAGTGATGAATATAATGGTAAAGGATATTTTGTGAGAGAATATTGGTATAAAACAGAGAATTGTTGCTCTATGAGTTTTAGGATAAGCTTGGAAGATAAAATATGTTACATAAATAAAGTAAATGTTGATCACTGTCCAGAATTACAAAAAATAAAAGAAGAATTTTTATTTTTAGAACCAAGAAAAGAAAAGAGTAAAAATCCAAATTCAAGAAAGGAATGAGTTTTTTTTGATAGACTCTTTAATGCTTTTTTACTGATAGCACTAGGATAGGAAAATAAGTTTAGAATAATAACATACAATACAAATCTCAACATAGGAATTGTATATTTAATATAATTTTATTAATTTAAAGTTCAACAATATCATTATCAAAAGTATTTAAAATGAGCAAAATATTCCCCCCTTTAAATTTCCAAAAATGGATTGACGAAAATAGAGAAAAGTTGAAACCCCCTGTATGCAATCAGGTTGTTTGGCAAGACACCGAGTATATTATTATGGTCGTAGGCGGTCCTAACATCAGGAAAGATTATCATTACAATCAAACTCCAGAGTTCTTTTATCAACTCGAAGGCAATATGGTGCTTAAAGTAATTGACGATGGCGAGTTTAAAGATGTCGCTATCAATGAAGGTGAAATATTTGTTTTGCCTGCACGCGCGCCTCATTCACCTCAAAGATTTGAAAATTCAGTCGGATTGGTAGTAGAGACCAAACGCCCAAAAACTATGTTAGACCAGCTTCATTGGTATTGCGAATCTTGTGGCAATCAGTTGTTTAAAAAAGAATTTCATTTGACTGATATTGTACACGAATTAAAAATTGCATTTGACGAGTTTTATAATAATGAAACTCATCGAACTTGTGATAAATGTAACACTGTTATGGACAATGTTTTGCTCGAAAATAAGAAAGGAAATGACAATTGATTAAATTAAATAATGGCTCCGAAATTCGCAAAATAGATATTCATACTCATATTATGCCCGAGAAGATGCCCAATTGGGCTGAAAAATTTGGCTACGGTGGGTTTATTAGTTTGGACCACCATAAACCTTGTTGTGCAAGAATGATGATGGACGATAAGTTTTTTAGAGAAATAGAAGATAATTGTTGGGATGCAGAAGCAAGGATCAGAGATTGCAACCATCATAATGTTGATATGCAGGTGCTGTCCACTATTCCAGTTTTGTTTAGTTATTGGGCAAAACCACAAGATTGTTTAGATGTATCAATGTTTCTGAATGACCACATTGCAGACATTGTTGAGCGTTATCCAGATAGATTTATAGGCTTAGGAACTGTGCCGATGCAATCGCCAGAGCTTGCAATAAAAGAACTTGAAAGATGTAAAAAAATTGGTTTAGCTGGTATCGAAATAGGAACTCACGTAAATGATTGGAACTTAGATAATGAAAACATTTTCCCAATATTTCAAGCAGCCCAAGAATTAGACTTAGCAGTATTTGTTCATCCATGGGATATGATGGCAAAAGAAAAAATGAATAAATACTGGCTTCCTTGGCTTGTAGGTATGCCAGCGGAATCTTCACTTGCGATTTGTTCAATGATATTTGGTGGAGTTTTTGAGAAATTACCAAATCTTAGAGTGGCTTTTGCTCATGGAGGTGGCTCTTTTCCTGCGACTATTGGAAGAATTGAACATGGGTTCAATGTTCGTCCCGACTTAGTTGCAATAGATAATAATGTAAATCCAAAGGAATATTTAGGCAAGTTCTATTTAGATTCGCTTACTCACGACAAGGCTTTGCTAAATTATTTGATTGATTTGGTTGGTGCTGATAGCATTGCATTAGGGACTGATTATCCTTTCCCACTCGGTGAGTTACAGCCAGGTAGTTTGATTGAGTCAATGACTGAATTATCTACAGATACGGTAAACAAATTAATGAATGGAACGGCATTGAAATGGCTCGGAATTAATAGTTAATTTTAATTTATTTAGATAATGATTCAATATTCTTGAATTGATTTAATGCTTGTGTCATTGTCCAAAATTCAACTTCATTGCTTAATTCATTTTTAATTTTCTCTAAAATCCAACGTAAATTATCATTGTTGTGTGCATCTTTGATGTGGCCAGAAGCAATTACCGGCAGAATAATTCCATTTTTATAATACTCTTCGTATTTTTTATTATTTAGTATTTTTTTAATAATTTCTACGAATGCAGTTGCTGGCAGATAGTCATAATCTAATTGAATAGGATTTTTTGATATGAATTTGCTGACATACCACCAAAAATGTCGTACTTCTTTCTGCTTATAAACTCTACGCTCTACTGGGTATCTGATGGATTTTATTTTGTCTCTTTCTTTTGCCCAATCTTGTTCTTTACTGCTCGGACTTTTTCCGAATTTCCATTTGAAATATAAGCTCGGCAAGAATTTTCTAAGAACCTCCGAATCCAAAGTAAAATGTGAATATATCGGAAATTCTATTATTTTTCCATTTTTGTTAGGGATAGTAACAGATTCGCTTATTCGCCAAGGCAATAAGTTGTCGGGTGCATTTGTATAATCATATTCCGAACTTACTATTCTGCCTTTTGTTACAGAAGTATCAGCTAAAAATCCTAATTTAACTAAACTATCTATAACTTCGCTCGAAGGCTCGATATAATAAGCACCAGCTCTAAATATATTGCATTTATAATCTACATCAACTTCATTAATAATTTTCTCTAAATAGTCCTTTCCACGTTTAAGCAATTCATACTTTTCCTCCGTAGGTAGTTTACCTATTGACCAATTTTTGTCGTCTAATTGCCATTGATTGTTGGTATATTTACTGTCTGCCCACTGCGGATGAATATGAAGTTGAATATCATGTCCTGCTTCGTAATATTTTCTGATTAGGTTTTCCCATTCCATTACTATTTTTTCTGCGTCGTCTTGTTTACCGATTAAAGACTGAAATCCCCATTGCTGTCCAACTTCGGCAAACAGAGTCATTTTTGCATCAAATTCACTAAGCAAGTCTAACATATTTAGAGTAGGATTATGCTGGACATCAAAGTAATCTCCAGAGCCATCGCCAAAGAGTTCCCAATCGTTTGTTAATACTAATCCTAATTTCATTTTATTGCTTTGCGAAATTGTGTTGTCAAATAATGTTAATTAAATTATTATATAAATCAATATTTATATATTGTAATTCCTTTGTTAGCGAGCTTTATCATTTTGTCAAAACAGGGTTTCAAATCAGCTCTAAAGAAGTTCATTCCATCGATATTCAAGTCTTGACATAAACCTGGCTCAATATTCCTTTTGAAATATTTGGGTAAGTCAAAAAGCATATTATCCATATTGTGAGCATAAGTTTGCACTTCAATTTCATTCTTGTTTATGTCAATGCACCGTCCAGTTAATAGCTCGTCATGGTATGGGTTCAATGGCATTTTGTCCGGAAGCAAGTCGTCAACCACATGAACAGCAGAAAAATAGGTTGTTTTAACTCCAAGACCTATGGCCTTTCCTCCTAACTCATAAGCTTTATAGAATGGACTATTTTTATCATAAGGACGCTTAGAGAGTTGGTGATGCGAAGTTATTTCTTCGGCATTTTTGCCAATAGCAACTACTGATTTAGTGGGGTGAAGCGACCTAATCGCCTGTGAGTGTCTTCGTGCAAATTCGGATAATATGCCCATATAAGATGGAGTTCTTTTTTGCTTAAATATCTCGTTTTGTTTTAAAAATTTATATGAAGTGAGCTTAGGAAAAGTAGGAAAAATCAGAGTGCCACCAGCCCCAACAATTTCCATCAGAATATTAAGAGTATTATAAAAAGGAAAACCAAGGTTAAGTTTGTCAATAGAGCTATGAACAAAAACCGTATCATCTTTATTGACAAGCAATTTACCTATAATAATTTCGGCAAGCATATCTTCGGACAATTTAGGCAAAGAAGCAACCCTCTGCTTCAATTTTTTTTGATTATAAGCATGATATTTCTTTTTGATTGGTTCAGGCATTATTTTTTTTAGGATTTTTTTCATGGGAGGAAATTTATCGAGGCACCACCGTCTAAGGTTATATTATTACCTGTCATCCATTTTGATTTATCAGAAAGTAGAAATGCCGTTAAATTTGCTACATCTTCAGGACTACCTAAACCTAAAGGATATTTGGAATTTAATTTATTCAAATATTCGTCAGTGAAAAAATTGCTATCTTTTGTAAGCAAATCTGTTAGTATATGTCCTGAGTTTATTGAATTAATTCTAATATTCTTTTTTGCAAACTCTAATGCTGATGTTTTTACAAAAGAATCCATTGCCGCTTTTGAAGCACTATAACTTGCTATACCTTGCATAGCAAAGTTTGAAGTAATTGAAGAAATATATACAATAGCTCTATTGCTATCAGAAATAGAAACTTTCTTCTTTACAAATCCTTTTATCAATGCAGCTTGTGAATGATAATTAACATCAAATATTTCTAATGACTTATCATATTTTATCGAGCTAATTGTTTTAGTTTCTTGTATTCCAGCACATAGAATTATTCCATTAAATTTTCCATATTCTTTAGCCAATTCCTCTAAATATTGGGGTAATAAATCAATTTCTTTGCTCAAATCTTTTAAATTATAGTTGAAATTATGACCTAATTGTGATTTAAGTTCAGATAACTTTTCTTTATTACGTGCAATTCCTAAAACATTAGCACCAAGTGAGACCAATAATTCAGATATTGCTTTACCAATTCCATTACTTGCTCCTGTTACTATAAATGTAGAGTCTTTTTCAAATTTAATCATTGATTTTCTTTTATATAAGCAATCATGTTTGAAATTATACTTAATTTTTTTTCCATATAAACATCAGCACTTATATCAATATCAAACGCCTCTTCTAAAGCAGAAAAATATGTAACTGTTTCTAACGAATCTAATAAGTCTTCATCAACTAAATTAGTATCTAATTCAATTTCCACTTCGTCATTTATTTCTTCAATTATTTCTACTATTTCATCAAATATTTTGCTCATTGTTAATTTTTCCTTATATTATGCTTGAAATTTCTGATTCATTTATATTTATTGGTATTCTTATGAAACTAACTATTCTATTAGTATTATTCCTTTCATTTAATGAATTATTTTCAAACTATATTATTGAAAATAAAGGACAGCTTACTTACGATAACGGAGAACCTGCGAATGATGTATTATATTACACCATATTGGGAGGTCAATCAAAACTATATTTCACAAAAAACTCTATAAAGTTATTGCAATATAATCAAATAAACAATGATATTAAAATAGATATAAGTGAAATAAATTTTGAGAGTAAAGAAATAATTGTAAAAAAAGACTTTGATAAAAATCTTCCATATTTCAATTTTTATTTAGAAAATAACCCTGAAGGTCTTGAGGATATTTCTATACTTAAATCAATCGAATATAAGTCTATAAATAACAAAATAGATTTATTAATACTTTCTAATCAGTCGGAATTACAAATCAAATTTTCTAACAATGGAGAAGCAAATTTAGAAAATAATTTTGTAAAAAAGATTAATAGATTATTTAATCAGCACAATAAACCCAAAAAATCAGAAAGTACCTATTTTAGTTCTTCTGAAGATGACATTGAAATTAGTTCTATTTTAGCGGGAGATGAATTTACATCTATCATGAGTGTAGATTCAGACGGAGATGATATATTCGTTTCAGGTATTTCTAAAGCTAATAACCTTCCGATGACAAATGGAAGTTATCAAGAAGTTAATGCAGGCAACTTAGATATGTTTGTTTTTAAGCTTAATTTAGAAGGAAAAATTCAATGGGGTACTTTTGTTGGTTCAAGTAACTTAGAGGGTGGGGGCTATATTGCTGCTCAACATAATTCTGTTTGGGTTGTTGGCGAATCAAGAGGACCAGGTTTTCCTATAAAAGGTGATTTTATACATGATTCGTATCAGGGTGGAACAGCTGATTGTGCATTATTTAATTTGAATTTTAATGGGAAATTACAATATTCAAGTTATATTGGTGGAGGGAGTTACGAATCCATATTAGATGTAAAATTTGATAAAGATGATAATGCTTATTTTACAGGCAGAGTAGATGGTACAAATTTATATACAACTTCGGATGCTGAACAGAAATTCAATGGAGGCAACTATGATGCTTTCTTATTAATAATCAACTCTCAGTTAGAAGTAGAATATATGTCTTTATTTGGAAATAATGGAGATGAAATGGGCGAATCTATCGCAGTGAATGACGAATATGTTTATATTGGGGGTTACTCGAAATCATCTTACCTTGGTAAAACAGAAGATTCATATCAAAAAAATAACAATGGTAATTATGACGCTTTTATTTCTTGTTTTGATTTAACTGGAAAGCTACAATGGTCGACCTTTTTAGGTGGTGGTGGGATTGAGTATGGGACTAATATTGCTTGTGATAATGAAGGTAATGTTGTTTTTTCTGGTTCAACTTCTAGTGATGATTTCCCAACAAACACTAATGCCATTCAAAAATATAAAAATGGAAATTTTGATAATTTTATTGCTAAATTTGACAAATATGGCAATTATTTATGGAGTTCATTTTTAGGTGGGCATTTTGCCGAAGCTTATGAATCTTTAACATTTCAAGCAGGTGGCATAAGTACTAATCATGATAATGATATTGCATTCTCTTTTTCTACTTATAGTCCTGATATATTAAATGATAAAGGTAAAATATTCAAATATCGACAAAATAAGGATTCTTTTTTAGCTGTCTTAAATGAAAATGGCGAATATTTATGGTCTTCGTATTTTGGTGGTGCTGGAGATGATGAAGCAAGAGATGTTCATTTTGATAAAGATGGTAGTCTTTGGTTTGTTGGTAATACAAATAGTCCTGATTTTTATGTCAAAAATGATATTTTTGGTAATACTACTCGTAATACGACTATTGACGGCTTCCTACTAAAATTCTCACAGAAAAAAGATTTAGGCAATTGCCCTGGCGGTTCTTTCGATTTCCCATCTTTTAATGTTTCTAATGAAATTGTTTTCTCTGGCGATGCGACTTTAAATGATGCTGTTGTACGGTTAACTACCAAAGAGATGTTCCGTATGGGTGGTGTTTGGTATGAAGACGGAGTATTTACTCATGCTGGTTTCGAGACTTCATTCTCATTTAAGTTTTCTGAGGGTAATAATTATGGTATTATTGACGGTTCATTGCCCGGTGCTGATGGTATTGCTTTTGTTATCCAAGCTAATGAAGGGATTGAGTCTGGCGGATTTGGTGGTGATATCGGCTTTGCTGGAATAAAAAATAGTTTGGCTATCGAAATTGATACTTATAAGAATTTTGCAAAGGCATACGAAGACCCAAACGGCAACCATATTGCATTCTTTTGCAATGGCGAAGAGCCAAATAATGCGAATCATAGTGGCAGTGCGTTAATTGCAGAAACTTCTGATATACCTACCATTATGCAAGACACGGTTTATACTTGCACTATTGAGTATGGGAATGATATGTTTTTGATTTACTTAAATAAGCAAGGTGATGATAAAAATTTGGTTTTACAAATTCCTGACTTCTCTATCAAAGATAGATTAAATTTAGCTGTTAATGGATTGCCTTATGTTGGTATTGTCTCTTCCACTGGAAACTCAGTTGAACGACATGATATTTTGTCTTGGGACTTTTGTAGTAATATTGGTTTTGATTTTACGAGTGTAGATAATGATAATAATAAGGATATGTTTTTTGATGTTTATCCCAATCCAAGCAATGATTATATTTATATAAATAGTGAATTTATTCCAAATTCGGTAAAGATTACAAATAGTCTTGGGCAAATAGTTTATGAAAGTGAATACAAAACTACCGACAAACTTATTAAAATAGACACGAGAAATTTCTCACGTGGCGTTTATTACATCAGAGCTAATATTAAGATTAATAATAAGGTAGAAACAAAATTTAGTGAATTTATCAAAAAATAATATACAAGAAAAATAGAAATTATAGGTTAATTATCCATTGCTTTGTTGTATATAACAGAGTTACTTGGGTCTAAAAATCGAAGGTCATCAAACACTTGTTTGTTTTTGTATCCACGTAGGGTATTCGCAATTTCTTCGGCTTTGGATTCAAAAAACATTTGCATCATAACTGAGCCTGATGTTAGTTTTTTCTTTTTAAATTCTGCCATTTGGCTGATTACTCCGCTTATATTAGCGAGAGCTTCTTCTCTTTTAGTAGAAATCAAATCTAAACCATCAAAGAAATATGCAAAAATTAATTTTCTAAACTCTTCGTAACGAGGGTTCATAAACTCATTGATTAAGTTGTTTTTGGTAAAGTCGCCAGGTTGCGAATATGACTCAAATCCTTCTGCTCCTGCATTTGTTCCGAGCATTAAAACGCGCTTTGCCGAGTTATAGATTTTATCTCCTTCGAGTTCGCCATAAAGGTCAGCATCATACCCAATGATAAACAACATATAAAAGTCAATCAATGTTTTGAAATTATCGAACTGCAGAGGATTATATGAATGTACAGCACCCATAGAGTATTTGAATGACCAGTTTTTGTCGAATAATTTTACTGCAATAGAGGCTTCATTATCGGTTCCGTCTATAAATCTTTTTGAAATGATTATAATCTGAGCTGAATATACATTTCGGCTACCACCACTCAATGCAATTGAAATATCTACAGGGATTTTCGGACCTTCCCATTGAATATCAGTAAAATCAGTTGAGTTGATGTAGGTTTCCAAATCAGAGGCTAAAGAGGAAACATTATAGCGAATATTCTGGTCAATTTGTTGCAAATCAACGAAAACGCTTGCTTCAATTTCAGCAGTCTTAGTGGCAGAAAATGAACTAAGTAAGATAATTATTGGAAATAATATTGTATATTTCATAATGATAGCCTAATAAAAATAATTTTTAATTTACAAAACTGTGATAAGAGTTACTATTATATTAATACTTATAGTTACAAAAAGTTTCAATCTTTATTGTAATACATTTCTGAGTAGTAATGTTAATCACATCGATTTCGACTATATCTATAACTCAAAACTACTAAATAATTCTATCAATAAAAACAATTTAATAAGTTTGAATTATCATATTTACGAAAGTGAACTAAAAGAATTGAACCCTATTTCTCTATCGTATTTACACAAATTCGATGATTTTTACATGATTGGAACGAATATCAAAAGCAGAGGTTCTGATTTATTTAGAGAAAATAGGTTGTCTTTACTTAATTCACTGCAATTTGGAGAGTTGTTTGATATTATTATGACTATTAACTATAACTCATTGTTTATCAAATCGTTCAATAATCATACGAAATGGGATTTTGATTTGGGTGGGCAAGTTAGTATTTATGATAATACAATTTTTGAGTTTAAAATTAGTAATTTAATTGGTGAGGGCTATTTAGATGAAATGTCTCTTTTTGCAAGTGATAGAGTGATTTGCTTTGGAGTTTCCCATTTTACAAAAGTAGATGTAAATCTAAAGTTTCATACTTTAATAGCTGAAAATAGAGATATTGGAATCAGTATAGAATTAGAAAAAGAGATATTTAATTTTTTAGATGTACTTATTAATTATAATAGTTATAAAAATTATTCAAAGGCGAGAGTTGCTTATAATAATGATAATTTCGTCATATTTTTCGGGATAAATTATGCTTCGTATATTGGTTACACTACCGATATTTCTTTGCTTTTTCATTTCTGATTTATTTGGAAATGAAAAGCACAAATATCAAGATAATCCTGATAATATGAATATTGAGGAGCTAATTGGCGGACTGATAAATAACTCCAATGACCAAAATTCATTAGAATATTATTTGATGATATTTGAAAATTATAATGCAAATAAATTGAATTTGAAATCAGTTAGTTTAAGGGAATTAGAGCAAATACCATTTATTTCTAAATCATCTGCAAAAACGGTTTTTAATGTTATAAAACGCAATAATGTAACAAGTTTTAATGAAATTGAACAATTAAATATAATTACTAAAAAAGAATTGTTTATTTTAAGATACTGCTCCAAATTTATAAATAAAGATGTTATAGGAGCCATGTATAAAATTAATTCTATCATACCATTTTACAATGAAAAGGGTATTGTAGAAAATAAATATTTAGGTGATAAATACTCCGTATCACAAAAGTTTTCAGCAGATTATCACACTAATAATTCAAAATATGCTCTGAACTTCAATACTAAAAAATCTATCGGAGAATTACATTTTGTAGAACATTATACCGGCTCAATAAACTATAGCAATAATAATATTCAATTGCTCTTGGGTGATTATTATATCAGTAGCGGAATGAACTCGCTTCTAAGCTCTGGATTTAATGCGAAAAAAGGTTTTGATTATTCTAATCTTTATAAGATTAAACAGACAAAAATTACTGCAAATAATTCATTTTTTAGTAATAACTATTTCAGAGGCATAGCCTTAGCTCACATCTATAGTTTTAATAATAATAAAGAAAAAACTCATGAGATAGAGACTAATATTTTTTATTCGAATAAGTTTAAATCTGCAAGTTATGATACAGAAAATGATATAATTACATCAATCAATGATTACGAAAAGTATCAACTGTCCTCACACTTAGAAAAAATAGGTGTAGTTAAAGAAGAGTTATACGGCATTAATACTAACTACTTATATTCCGACTTTTTATTAGGATTTAACCTTGTCCACGTTGGATATAATATTGAAATAAATACGGAGTCCAATAATGACTTTTCTGGGAAATCTGGTTTAATAAGTTCAATTTATTCGCAATATAGCTTTGCTAATTCCGATTTTCTATTTGAGATAAGTTCAGATAACAACAAAAATATGGGAATTAAAGCAGTGATAAATACTCATTTTGATAGAAATTTCTCACATCAAATTGCTTTTAGAAATTATGACGCTAATTTGAGTATCCCATACTCCAACAATGAAGGCGAGTTCTCAAACATGGCGAATGAAATAGGTCTATACAATGGTTTCGAATATACGATGAGTGATTTTGATTTATCGGCTTATGTCGATTTATACCAATCGCAAACAAGGACTTATTTTATTCCAGCTATTGTCAAAGGGGTGGATTTTCTTTCTACATTAAGATATGATTTGGGAAATTCAGAAATAGTATTGAAATATAAAAACGAAAATAAAACTGATAGTAAATTCAATGATTCTTTATTCATACATCAAAAAAGATTTAATCGTTTGAATCTAAAATATTACTTTGAATTGTTTGAAGAAAGTAGAGTAAAATTAGAAGCCGAATATGTAAATTTAATATTAAGTAATAATGAAAGTAACGAAAATGGTTACTTTATCGGTGTGGAGGTGAAACAAAAAATACTAAATAATTTAGAATTAAAAATATCTAACTATTACTATGATACCGATTCTTACGAATCAGGGATTTGGAAATTTGAATATTATTATCCGCATTATTCGAGGATACCTAAATACTACGGGAATGGAAATAGCACAATGATTAATTTAAAATATAATATTATGAACAGCTTAGAACTATGGATAGTATATAAAAACGATATAGTTTTTGATAGGAATTCATGGGGGAACGGAAATACTTTAATCAACAATAATATAAAAGACCTGCTCTATATTCAAGTCAGATTAAGTCTGC
>Ga0209692_10002552_pt1 | contig 19505 bp, 13 predicted proteins | sample tdDd472_FD_187129 | JGI IMG/M metagenome (GOLD analysis project Ga0209692, IMG submission 187129) | Marine sediment microbial communities from the Atlantic coast under amendment with organic carbon and nitrate - tdDd47.2 (SPAdes)... | ecosystem: Environmental > Aquatic > Marine > Coastal >...
ATTCAGTACTACATGTACCAGCACGACAAACTCTCCACAAATCAATACCTGACCAAGTTTTCAAGCCTGATTCGACGGACACTTGATAACTCCAGGCATACCTCCATTTCGCTGAAGGATGAGCTTGATGCACTTGAATTATACCTTGAATTGGAATCGTTAAGGTTTAAAAACAAATTTGCTTATCACATTTCTGTTGATGAGGAGATTGACCTGATCGACCATAAAATTCCCACCATGCTCATACAGCCATATATCGAAAATGCCATAGGGCACGGACTGATGCACAGGGACGAAGGCGGAAATTTATCAATAGATTTAAAACTTGAAAATAATTGCATTGCCTGCTCTATTGAGGATAATGGAATAGGCCGTGAAGCTGCCATGATGATCAAGCAGAAGAAAAACGGAAATCACCAATCCCTGGGTACGACCATCACTGAATCAAGGCTGAAGTTGGTGAACCAACTGCATGGTAAAAATATGAGGGTGGAGTACACCGATCTGGTTGACAGTGAGGGCAAACCTGCAGGAACAAGGGTAAAAATTTATATACCAATAATCACATGAATTTACTGAGAGTTGTTATCGTTGATGATGAGCCGGATGCAGTTAATTTTACAAAGGCAATAATTAAGGACCACTGCAAAGGTCTTCAAATTGTTGGTTCTGCGCATTCTGCAAGGGAAGGGGTGAGAGTAATCAACGAATATCACCCTGATATTGTATTTCTTGATGTGGAAATGCCTCATGGTAGTGGCTTTGATCTGCTCGCACAATTCCCCGAGAAAACCTTTGATGTGATTTTCATCACTGCTTTTAACCATTATGCAATTCAAGCTATAAAATTCAGTGCGGTTGATTATATATTAAAACCTATTAATATAAAGGAATTGATAGGTGCAATCGACAGGGTAATCGAAAAACGGTCGATGCAGAATTATACAAGCACCAGTTACAATTCGCTGTTCGAAAACTTGAAATCAGCCATACCCAGTAAGTTGGCCATTCCAACATCTGACGGAATGGAATACCTTAACACCAAAAACATTCTTCGTCTTGAGGCGGATGGTAGCTATACCCATTTCTTCTTGGATGATGGGAGAAAGATTCTTGTTTCACGCAATTTGAAAGAATACCATGAATTGCTAACAGATAAAAACTTTTTCAGGCCACACAATTCGCATCTGATCAACCTTGAATACGTGAAGAAATACATTCGCCACGAAGGTGCTTCCATTGAATTGACGGATGGCAGCCAAATTCCACTGGCGCGAAGTAAGAAAGATCTTTTTCTGGTACAGATGGAAAGGATGGCTAAGTAGTGTTCGTCTATAAAGTCCAACTTCTGCTTTGTTGCTCAAAATCCAAATCCTCAAATACGTTAGTATTCTGCGGTTTGGATTTTTCACACGTCTTGAATTTGACCTTTCTAGAGAAAACACTCGAGTTTATGGACCGACACTAAGTAGTGGTAAAGTTTGTGTTGATTATCCGCAGGTTTTGGAGTGTAGGACTGATGTCACCATATTAGTAGTACCCATTCTGCTCTCAAATAATGATAAACAGATGGCAACTTTTATTGATAATAAACCAGTTTGATGGTTTTGTTGATGGAACTTCCATTGATAACAAGGAGGTAAATACCTGGCTGTACAATATTTTCACTACGTTTATTTAATCCCCAATTTATAGTGTGCTGCCCTCTGCCAAAATATTCACTGGCGATTTGTTGAACATGTTGCCCCATCAGGTTGTGCAACGAAATGGATAGGAATGCCGGGCTGGCCAACTCAAAATATATATTTGTGCCCGCCGAAAATGGGTTTGGTGAGCAGTAGAAGAAATCTTCGCCGGGTGGTAGACTGTGTTGGATTCCAACATGAAAATTAAAGAATCCTAGTATGAGTTCCAATAACTCTTCTCTGCTCAATAATTCTGGTGAAGATTTGCTCACAGCCTCAAATCCAAATTCAAAATATACAAGTTTGTAATTGCCATCGTAATAAACTGAACTGCAATGATCTTCGTTGGGTATGAAAAAATAAGCTTTTGATGCCCCATTAAGCGGAAGTATAATTCCAGGGGAACTTTGATTGTTTGCTCCACCGACGCCTGTGATCGAAATGGAGTTTCCTCCCCAATAGGGATCTCCATTTATTCCTTGCATCACATTTGCAGGAAAGGTATTTTGTTGGTGCTCGGCATGCAGGTAGTCAGCGTAAAAATCACTTTCGCCGATGTCGTTCCCTATATTTTGTCCTGTCAGAAAAAGATTTCCACCTGAATCAAGATAATTGGCCAGTAATTCCTGGTCCGATTGAGTGAGTGTATTTTCGGAAGCATCTCCGGTGAACCATACAGTATTTGGATAGAGTTGTAACATAGTTAGGGGTACATCACCGCGTAATACTATGTCGTAGTGGTTTGCTTTAATGTCTAATTCTTCGAATGCTGAGTTATAGTAATTTTCGTAATCTGCCCCCGTATCATCATCAATGAGTAAAATGTCGCCAACTCCAAGGAATATTTTAAAATGTAAATCAAATTCATGGCCATAAGCAGTCGTGATTTTTAAATTGAAGGTGGCATTATGCGGATTGCTTAACGAATTTGCTTTAAAACTGAATGCCCTGGAAGAGTTGGGTGATGGTTGATTGGCAACGATATCATCAAAGCTTGATAATGGATTTAAAATTTCAACCGATGGGTCTGTAGAAGTCAGTTCGCCGCTGATGCCATATGAGTCGAAATCAGCAGTGATGGACAGGGTGAGATCGACAAATTCATTTTCTTCAATTACTCCATTTTCGTTTTCATCCTCCAAACTTATACCAACCAATTCGTACGCACCATAATTCCGGGTTGAAAAATCATCCACCATTATGTAGGAAATATTTTCGTAGTTTTCGTTAATGGCTACAAATATCCCATTATCCTCATGATCATAAATGGCTGACCAGGGAGTGCCAAGGTGAACCTGCTCAAGAACATTCATCCCTTCCATCCACGAAATATTCCCATTTTTCATCTCCAGGTAATCATACATGGTATTATACCGCCAGCAAAGGTTTTGAAGTTGATGAGCCGGTACATTGTACACCGCCGTATTGGTCAGGCCGTGCCAGGGTTCAGAATATTCAATAGATCTAAATTCTCCACCTACAAATTCAAGGGTGTAAGATGATCCTGATTCATCGGCTACAAGAAGGTGATGTGAAATGGTATTGATTCCGGCGTCGAAAACATTGAAACTATTGGCAATAGCGTTCGCCTCATCAATGTTGGTTGCATGGTCAAGAATTTCCCGCACAAGTCGGGTTATAAATATTGTATCCTTTGTGGGATCGATAGTAAATTGTACAGGTGGAACATAAGCCAGTCCGGCAAACAAACCTTTGTCATTTAATCCATCTGCAGCAAAATAACAGGAAAGTAGAAAAGGTAGTCTCTGTTGAAATGAAAGTTGTTGGTAGTTGGTTCCCAATGGATAGCCAAGATCACTTATCCTGGTAAACGCCAGGGAACTGTTGGCATCGGGTGGGTTGCATTTGGTGACTAAGACATCGCAGGGTGGGTTGTCAAAATTTCTTCCCGATACAGGTGAAATGCTGTCACCACGTGCAGTGAATAGTGAGCAGTTAAATCGATTGAAACCAGGAGTGTTTCCACCCGTAAATTGGCCGTCTATCCAATCAAGTAGTAAACTGTAATCTCCCTTGTAATTTAATTGATGATAATCTCCGGTTTTTGTCAGGCTGTTCAAAGTTTCAGTAGTATCGATGCTTTTTGTCTTGGGTTTAAAAAAGGTAATTGATGCCTGTCCATTAGATGTATAGTTTAATCCCAATAGTATGATTACGAGTAAAACAGCAGCTTGTAGTTTTTTCATGGTTTATCCCTCCTGATGTTGCCTTGAAATTCAGACATAACTTGTTGATGTAAATTATCCTATCACCAAAAATATAACAGTTGAAGCTAATTTGTCCAGTCAAATATACCGTATGGCAGTCCTGATTTGTGAAAGGTGGGATTGAGCAAATAATTGACTACACGAAGAGCGAGATCAAAGGAAATCATTGTGATGTTTAATTATTTTAAAAATGGATCGCCTCTGTGTATTCTTGTTTTAGAAATAAAAATTCACTGTTAATATTGGGGTTGCAGGAGTTTTGATATCGGATTTGAAGTTCTATTAGCGAGTTGTGTTTCGCAAGGAGATTAGAGTTCCTAATACTACACCCTAAGCCTTTTCAAAAAAGGGTTTTTGCCAACAGAGCTCAAAATCAATACCTTCTCTAAATCTAACACTTTGATTTTCATCATTGTGACATTTGGTGATTTTAAGTTTTTATGGAAAAAATTTAATTATTTGACTTTTCAGATTAGGCCTAACCTTTATTACTTAACTTAAAACAGGGTTTTGCCTGCATAATTCGATTTTGTTAATAACTTTAATCAAAGAATAGAATCATATAATCGCTTGTAATAGAGTATTTAAATATGTAGATACTAAGGAAGATCAATATTAGGAAAAAAAAATTGAAAATTTAATGTTAAAATTTTATAAATATAATTATCTTTGGCACAATAATGCAAAGTTGATATTCCAATAATGGGAATAGTGTTTGTAAAATCTTAATTCCCCCCGGCAAAGAGATTTGACTTAAAACTTTGAAATCAGTATGATCACTAACTATAAATACGCAGCTATTATGAAGAGAGGGGATGTCTTTTTACTAATTGCAACATTTTTCTTTTTGTTACAATCTGACGGATTAGGAGCTCAGGCTCTTCATCCACACAAACCACCACATGCGAGGTTCAAAGCACATAAAAAAAAGATAAGAACCGGTAAAAAAGTTCATTTTACTGATCTGTCTTCGCATCATCCAACATCATGGCATTGGTTTTTCGAAGGCGGGTATCCTGCAGAGTCTACAATGGAAAACCCTCACAATGTTAAATATTTTCAGGAGGGATTCTATGATGTTAAACTGATTGTAACAAATGATTATGGTTCGGATACTTTAATCAAATATGATTACATAGAGGTCAAATCGCCTAAACCTCCGGAAGCAAGATTTCATGCTTGTCGAAAGCATTTGTTCCCGGGAGAATCCACTAAATTCAAGGACAGGTCAAAACATGACCCCACCTCCTGGAGCTGGTATTTTGAGGGTGGAGAACCATCAGTGTCAACTGATGAAGATCCTGAAAATATTGTCTACCACGATGGTGGAAGCTATGATGTAACCCTGATTGTTTCGAATGCATCGGGTTTTGATACACTAACAAAAACAGATTACATTGTTGTTTGCGATACGGTAATTTGTGAAACACCTATTGCAGCTTTCGAGGAAAGTGCTACCGAAATAATGGTAGGACAAGGGCTGGCATTTTTTGATATGTCAGAAAATGCACCTGAAGAATGGTATTGGATATTTGAAGGTGCACAACCTGGAACATCTACAGGAGAAGGCCCAATGATGGTAGTTTACGATACCATAGGGATTTTTGATGTAACACTCATCGTTGTAAATGAATGCGGTGCGGATACTCTTGTAAAAGAAAATTACATTAATGTGGTGGAGGAGTTGCCACTTAGATCTGACTTCTATGCTGATAAAACAAGTATTTTTGATGGGGAGGTTGTACATTTTACGGACCTGAGTGCTGGTGATCCAACTTTTTGGGTTTGGGAAATCGAAGGTGCTTCTCCATCAATTACCTATTCTCAAAATCCGACGGTGATTTTTAATATTCCTGGAATTTACAAGGTATCCCTGAGTGTCCAAAAAGGGCCTGATACTGATGTTGAAGTTAAGGAAGGATATGTTTCTGTTGGTGAGGAACAACTTCTGCTGCCTCCAGGATGGGACTTTGTATTAACGCCCAGCCAACATGTAATCGCCGTTCCGATTGATATTTATCCTAATATTTTAGGTTTTCCGCTTGAACCTGGTGATCATATAGGGGTCTTTTATCGGAATGAAAATAATGAAACGAAATGTGCAGGGGCTGAAATCTGGAATGGAGAAACCAATATTGCAGTTGTGGCCCTGGGCGATTCTCCATATACAAATGAAAAAGATGGTTTCAGTTTTGGTGAGGAATTCCATTGGAAAATCTACAGCTGGGGTAATCAACGGGAACATGAAGCCATTACTCATTATAATATGTCTTTGACTTTTCATGATACTTTCTATCCCTTAGGTCTTTCGGCGCTTACAAGTCTTGCGGCTATTGGTGAGTGTAGTGTAATGCTTCCCGAGGGGTGGAGTGGGCTGTCAAGTCCTGTTAATCCATTGAATCCTGATTTGAACGTGGTATTGGAACCAATAATCGATCAAATGGAAATGATCACCAATTTTTATGGCATGAACTGGCCGGCAGCTGGCATTAATACTTTATTCGAATGGGATAATTTATCGGGCTACAATATTAAAATGAATGATAACGTAAGCCTGACATTTACCGGTGCTTCCAATGGAGAGGAGGAGGTTTTAATTGAAGAAGGATGGAATTATTTACCTGTACCTGTGCCCTGCGAAAAGGATGTTTTCGAACTGCTTGGCGATAACGTTGATAACGTTCGCCTGATAAGGGAAACTTCGGGATTTAAGTTGTTCTGGCCCGAATTTGGTTTTTATACACTCGAAAACCTGGAACCTGGGCAATCCTATTTAGTTTTAGCCGATGAAGAATTCGATATTGTTTTTTCTGCCTGCGATGGTTCATATAAGCAAAGTTTTATAGCACAGGAAAATAGTAAGGCTACAAACAACAACTGGAATGTTGTTCAGGCAACAAATGCTGTACATACGCTCGCAATTCATGCAGATGCGCTTTCACAATTGCAAATAGGTGATCAGATTGGGGTTTTTACTGAAAATGGATACTGTGCTGGATTTGACTCATTTTCGAGTGAGGGTATGGCCTTGTCAGTATTTGCAGACGACATTAGCACAGAAGCAATCGATGGGTTTTCTGAAGAAGAAACAATGCAATTGTTGCTTTATCGTCCTGATGAGAACAGAACATACGAACTTGCCGTTGAATATGATCATTCAAATGCCAATCAACAATGGTTCAGTAGCAATGGCATATCAGTGATAAATAAACTTAAGTTTTCATCCACCGGCTACCAGGTAGCCGATAGGGACGGTGTGAAAATTTCAGCAAACCCTGGTGATGGCCATTATCGAATTACCGGAATATCAGATATCAAGCAAATTAGCATCATTTCTTTAACAGGAAAAAAAGTACTACGAAAAGCACATGATGGTTCATCATCCACACAGATAGATATTGCTAATCAACCTCCAGGAGTTTATTTCTTAAGTTTGGAGGGCGCAGGAAATCCAATTGTGAAAAAACTCATTCAGCAAAATTAGTGTTAGGCAAATCCTAGCTTCACGTATTATTGTCAGTTTATCTGAGAGATTAAGGTAATGTTTCTAAACTCCACAAATGGATTCATTGCCTATTTTCCTAATCTCAAATTTCTTTATTCTGAAGTCTCCGTATACATCAAACAACTTATTGCTGTGTAATCAAAAATCAGACTCACTTTGCTTTTTAGGTCCATGTTTTTCAATCTACAATTCTCACAGTACAATATGTCTTCTTTCTGAATAAGATCTACCTTAAGAAAAGTGGGGGATGAGTAAGGTCAACATACCTCAATATTGCTTTACCGTCACATGGTTCATAAAAGGGTGAAATTCTAACTTTTATTCACGGCTCAACTGGAATTTTTCATCAAAAAATCACAGTATTTTTTTTAAATATTAATTCAATAAGCATATTTAGGCATTTTATCCTGCCTAACAGTCATTAAATTAATGGGTTAATCCATGATTAATGAATGACCTCTCATCAAATAGAAGCTCCTAGAATGCGATATCCTAATCATTGGTACGGAAAACTTAAAAATATCGCAATCTCCGGCCATTGAATTTTAAATAGAATTTTTCATTTAGCGTCGATAAGGTTTGGTTTTTAAAATCGAAAATGCTTCTGTTCTTATGTGTTCATCACACCTTCAAAACAAATAGGGTAGGAGAGAGCTTTTTTGACAGCTGGAAAAAATTACATGGAACTTATCAAAATATTGATACCATTTTTTATGTCTGATAATTTCAACTTTTCATTTAGGTGAATTCACAAATGTAACGATTGTAAATAAAGTACAAATGTAAATTATAGATTTGGTTTGTATTGATAGCTGTAAATCGAGATGTAATTAGAGAAATACAATAATAATACACCATAATAAACACATAACCAAATGTTAAAGAATGTTACCTTAAGTGATAGATAAAGAGATGCGATATTTTTCTACTCGTTACTACGGTTCTCTATTAAATTCATAAGTAACATATAAACAAAGCAATAAGTAGGTTTAATCATTGATTGAATGAGGTATTTACAAAAGGTATGTGATAAACAATTGTAAAAATATTAAAATAACAAATGTAACCAAAATAATATTTACCTTTGTAAATTATTAGAGTTTAACTTTGTAAAATCATGATTAATATTCAGGAAAGAATTTCGACCGTTATGTCGATAAAGAATTTGACCAACGCAGAATTTGCCCATACAATCGGGGTCCAACCTTCCAACATTTCACATATCCTTTCCGGAAGGAATAAACCCAGCCTTGACCTGATTATGAAAATAGTTCAACGCTTTCCCGAGATCAGGTTGGATTGGTTACTTCAGGGTGAAGGATCGATGAACAAAGAATATGGATTTGAATTATTTGATAACAAGACTGCAGTTGTTGAAGTTCCAAAAAAGGTTACACATCTGAATGATGAACAAATTGCCAACACTGACAAAGGGCAAAGCCAAATAAGCTTAGCATTTGAAGCTAAAAAAGCTAACGAAGAGGTTGAAGGGGCACAAAATGAGCACGATAGGCTTGATTTGAAAAGTAGTGAATCTGGTAACAGAAAAACTACTTTACCAGGTCAGGAGGAAAAATCGGAAACCGAAATTGAAAGGATTGTAGTTTTTTATAGAAATAAAACATTTTCTATTTACCACCCCGGATAATCACTGTGAAATATTGGCACAACAATACCAAAGTTAGTTATAATTCAATAGCTTAACATATTCAATGGTAATAGTTAAGGTAGGATGTTTTCCTAATATCTTTCCAGGCCGGTAAAGAAAAAGTTACATTCTATGTCAGCGTTTTCATCACTGTCGGAGCCATGTACGGCATTTGCTTGCATAGATGTCCCAAAAAGGGCCCGAATAGTTCCGTCTTCAGCATTATCAGGATTCGTTGCACCAATAATTTTTCGATATTCTTCTACCGCGTTTTCCTTTTCAATCATTGCGGCTACTATAGGACCCGAACACATAAATTCCACCAGATCGTTATAAAATGGCCTGTCCTTATGGACAAGATAAAACTTTTGGGCCTGTTCCCTGGTAAGTTTTGTCATTTTCATAGCAGCAATCCTAAAGCCTGATTCAATAATCTTTGCTAATATCTGTCCGGTAAAATTCTTTCCAAAAGCCACTGGCTTTATCATTGTTAAGGTCTTGTTTCCTGTCATTAGTCCTGGTTTTTGTTATGAAGAGCGCAAAGTTAGTACAATAAATTTTTTACATTAGCATTTAACTTTTTTTATTTTATCTTTGCCGACTTTATTTAAAATTAAATCATTAACATTCAACAGATTATCATTTTGAATTTAAAAGAATTTGACGAAATATCGAAACTATTATCAACTACTAAGCGTATAGTCGTTACATCTCATTACAATCCTGATGGTGACGCTGTTGGATCGGCCTTGGCGCTGTATCATGTATTGCAGCAAGCCGGGCATAGGGTTGAGGTAGTTCTGCCCAATACTTTTCCTGATTTCCTCAAATGGATACCCGGCAGTGATGATGTGATAATATTTGATCAGCAAATGGACAAAGCTGATGAGATGATGCAATCAGCACAAATGGTATTTTGCCTAGATTACAATGCTCCAGGCAGGGTAAATATCATGGAAAAATCCCTGGTTTCTGCGAAGGGTATCAAGGTGTTAATAGACCACCACCCCGATCCTGATACAAATGCTTTTCAATATTTATATTCTGATGTTTCTGCATCTTCAACTGCAGAATTGGTATTTCAATTTGTAGATGCCGTCGGGCTTAAAAATTTCCTCAATATTGATTCAGCCAAAGGCCTGTATGCAGGGATTATTACCGATACCGGCTCATTCAGTTTTTCATGCAATTCACCTGGTGTTTACCGTATTATGGCCGAATTGGTAGAACTCGGTGTCGATGCTGAACAATTACATCGTTTGATTTATGATAATTTTTCCGAAAGCCGGATCAGGCTTTTAGGTAGTGCCCTGGGCGAAAAAATGGTGGTTCTACCCGAGTTTCACACTGCTTTTATACCTTTTTCAAAAGATGATCTCGAAAGATTTAATTACAAACCTGGTGATACCGAGGGCATTGTTAACTACCCATTATCTATTAGTGAAATCAATCTTTCAATAATGTTGACTGAAAGAGATGACCTGATCAGGTTATCATTCAGATCTAAAGGAGATTTTCCTGCTAACCAGATTGCAAGGGATTACTTTGAAGGTGGCGGGCATAAGAATGCGGCTGGAGGTAATTCTAATCTTAGCATGGAAGAAACCATACAAAAGATAAAAAATATCTTACCGTTATTTCAGGAGCAACTCAATTTCGTGATCAAATAATTATTCCTCAGAATTAAGTGTTGAAATATTCACATATCATATTAATTATCAACCTTCTGTCGTTGGTTCTTGTTTCGTGTGTAAACCAGGTTGAGCAAAAAGAAGAACCTATCACAACAAGGAATTTTGAAGAATCATTACTTGCCGCCAATAGGGATGCTGTAAAGGTTGAAGACCAGCAGATTGATGATTTTATAGCTCGGCATAAATTGGAGATGTGGAAGTCGGGTACCGGGCTCCGGTATATGATTTATGAAAGAGCTAAAGGCCAGGAGGCAAAAGAGGGGAAAATAGCAATGATCGAATATTCAGTCCAGCTATTGAATGGTGATTTGATTTATTCTTCGGAAGAGACAGGAAACAAAGAATTTATTATAGGCAAAGGTGTGGTTGAGGCAGGCCTGGAGGAGGGAATATTATTATTGAAGGAAGGTGATCGAGCTAAATTTATTATACCTTCGCACCTCGGTTTTGGGCTGATGGGCGATCAGGATAAAATACCTCCGAAGGCAACCCTTATTTATGATGTTAAACTATTAAAAATCAAAGATAAATAATCAAATGAAGATCAGAAAAATTTTAAGATTCTACAATGTAATTGGGATTATAGCTTTAGGTGTAATTGTTCTTTCTGGTTGCCAGGATTCAGATCAGTTTAAGGAAAATGAAGATGGATTAAAATATAAATTTCATGTTCAAAATGAAGATTCCGCCAAAGTAAACATGTACGACATTGTTGAAGTATTGATGAATTATGGTACAAAAGACACCATGTTGTATAAGGGTAGTGACAATATTATTCCTTTTCAGATTATTCCGACTTACGATGGTGACCTGATGGATGGCATTTTGTTGATGAATGTGGGTGACAGTGCAACCTTTATTTTGGATGCTGAAGGATTTTTCACAAATATGATGTCGTATCGTGAAGTTCCTGAGGAAATTGGTGAAAACAAGGAACTGTTTTTTGATGTAAAATTAATAAGTGTCAGACCTGAACCCGCTGAAATGAAAGCCGATCGTATGGCAAACGAAGCCAGACGCGACAATGAGCAGCAAAGTATTGATAGGTTCATAGAAGAAAATAACTATAATGTTAATCCTACAGAAACAGGCCTTTATTACATTGAAGTTGTTGAAGGAAATGGCGAACAAGCGGAGGCAGGTAAGAAGGTGACGGTGCATTATAAGGGTACATTTTTGAATGGAGAAAAATTCGATGCATCTTATGATAGAGATGCCCCGATTGAATTTACGCTGGGTAGAGGAGAAGTGATTAAAGGTTGGGACGAAGGTATTGCGATGATGAAAGCAGGTGGCAAAGCAAATTTAGTGATCCCCTCAAAAATTGCCTATGGCACCCAGCCACGTGGTGCTATTAAAGCTTATTCCCCGCTGTTCTTCGAAGTTGAGCTTCTAAAAGTAGGAGATTAATTGACAAATCAAACTAAATATTTAATAAGCAGGTTATAATACTACCTGGTAACTTTTCAAATTATTTACTATTAAACAAATACAAATGAAGAAGATATTGTCCGGAATGGCGATTTCAGGATTACTAATCCTGGTACTTTTCAGTGCATGTGATTCAGGCTCAACAAACAAACATGGCGATTTTGAATTTACCGAAAGCGGTTTAGCTTACAAATTTCATATCGTCAACGAATCAGCAGAGTTGCCCGAGATTGGGAAACTTGCATTTTTAGAGATGATTTATGGTACTGATGATACCATATTTTATGATACGAAAATAGTTCCTGGTGGACTGGTACCGGTTCCTATAACTGAACCTGCTTATGATGGTGATTTTATGGAAGGATTGCAAATGATGCATATAGGTGATAGCGCTACATTTATTGTAAATGCAGATTCATTTTTCTTAAAAACTGCACGTTTTCCTGAAGTTCCACCCTATGCCATTGATATTGATGAACTGACCTTCAATGTAAAAATGGTGAAAATAAGAACACAGGAAGAAGCAAGAGCGGATTTCGATCAGGAGCTGGTAGTAATGCAAATGTCTGAAGATAGTATTTTGCAAGCCTATATTACAGAAAACAATATTAAAATCAAACCTACAGAAACCGGCCTTTATTACGAAGAATTAAATGCTGGAACGGGAGCACTTGCTAAAAAGGGTGATATGGTTACCGTAAATTTTGATATTTCTTTTCTGGATGGCACGCAGCTGTTTTCCACAAAGGACCAGGGAGAGCCGGTCTTTTTCGAGTTAGGACAGCCCTTTGATACCGAAGGTATGAACGAAGCCCTTTTGAAAATGAAAGCGGGAGGTACATCCCGGATCATCATGCCATCTAATCTGGCTTTTGGTGACAAGGGCAGGGGCAATTTTATTCCTCCATATTCCACCTTAATCAGTGAATTGGAATTGGTAAAAATTCAAACCAAAAAAGAATATAACGACGAAAAACGCGGTAGTGAAACTGTTGATATCGAAAAATATTTAAAAGAAAACGGGATAACAGCAAGCCCAACAGCTTCGGGACTCTACTATATTGAACACGAACAGGGAACTGGTCCGGCACCAAACACAGGAGATAAGGTAAAAGTATGGTACACAGGAAAATTACTTGATGGTACAGTCTTCGACGCATCCTCAAACCGCAACCAGGCATATGAATTTGCGTTGGGACAGGGCCGGGTTATCAAAGGCTGGGACCTGGGGATTGCCATGATGAAGCAAGGCGGAAAAGCCACACTGATCATTCCTTCGAACCTGGGCTATGGCGAGCGCGGCTCAGGGCAACGAATTCCACCATTTTCTCCACTCGTATTTGATGTGGAACTTCAGGAAGTAACCAAGCAGTAAATCATATGTGTTAATGTGTCGAGGTTTGTTTTTAGATCTCAAATAACATCAATCCGAGGCATAATAACTTCTCATTACAGGACGACTCAACGTCTTGTCGTGAGAAGATAAAAATAAAAAAGCAGCTCCAAATTGGGCTGCTTTTTTATTTTGAAAACCTACTCACAATAACCCGGAGGTAGATTATCAAGATCGGGTTGATACATGCGCCAAACGAAATAGAAACCTTCTCCCGGGTTTACTTCCATCCAATAGGTTCCATCCTTTGGGTCTTCCACACTAAATGTAATGGTTACATTTCCATTTTCATCTGGTTTGGTGTTATAGGCATTGTATAAATCGTTTTTACCTGGTAAGGTATTTCTGGTAAGAAAACTGTAACGGGTAACAGACCAGAAATTCTTAACTCCCTGAGGTTTATATGGAAAAGTAAATACTTCTGTTTTATCGCCATGAAATAAATTTCCTTCACAATTAACAAAACCTGCGTAGTAAATGGCATGTTCTGCAGGTAATCCTAAGTGACCAATGATAGCTGTTGCACGATATTCTGGATTGTTACTGTTAGGTTCCTTACTATCAATTGGACCAAAACCGCCCATATTGTTAGGGATTGTAGTTATTCTTGCACCTACATATTTCACTACTCTCATATAGTCCTCATCGTTAAAATCAGTAACTTGTGCCAATAATCCTTCATTTTGAGGATAAATATCGTGTGTGTTAATTGTGAAATCTATATAGTTGTCAATTGAAAGTTGTTTACTTTCTCCAGTAAGTTTAATTTTTTCCTGAATTTTATAAACGTTAGGCAGATCATCCTGGGTATATACTTGTGTACGAATAAAAAGGTGTGGATAGTCACCCGGGCTTTCGATTACTTTAGCTCCTTCGGGCACTTCCATCTCTTTACCTTTGCGTACAAAAACATATTTACCATCAGGGTGAATTTCATCATAAATAGTGTAGTGCTCCTGATCGGTAATATGAATTGAGAAGTATCGATCAGCGGGTACTTCCGGCATTTCAACTAAAACTGGCCCACTTGTAAGATCGATTATAGCTTTTGTGTAAAGGTGGTCCAATGCCGGTGTTACAACCGGATCGGTTCCTTCGGTAGGCAATTCTTTAGTGTGAAACAGTTTATTTGTTCCACCTGCCTGAGCAGCTGTTTGCACCATATACCTGGCATGATGGTATGCTTTATAAGCATGTAACTCGGCCACTGTAGGCTTTTCGGATTTAACTTTAACCTCTTCGGTTTTTTGTTCTTTAGCTTCTTCTTTTGGGGCTTGTGGGCCGCAAGCTATTAAGCCAAAAACTAAGGCAATAGCAATAATTAGATTAGGTAGTTTCTTCATTTTAATTATATATTAATTTATCTTCAATTTTAAAATAAAATAGATCATATCTGTTTTTAAATAAGTAAATTATTTATCCCCAAAGGTTTCGCCAATTCTGAAATAAATTCCCCAGTCGTCTTTTCCGAAGGCAACATCAATCCCAACATTTATTTTTTCAGAGGGAATGGCCATAAATCTTCCCCCAACACCCACTGCCGGAAGAAGTCCACTCCATGTAACTTGATTAATTTCATCAACTGCTGTTGCAACTCCTCCAAAAAATACAGCTCCCCATTTTTTATAAAAGTTCCAGCGGTATTCTGCCTGAATATTATAAGTTTGATTGGCCCTGTGTTTTCCGTCAGTGTATCCGCGTATGTCATCTCGTCCAACCACATTTTGTCCTTCAAAGGGTATTGAATCTCCTGTTGCAATACTAGCCGCCGTTCTTGCTGCAAGTGTTTTACCTTCTCCTAAAGGAAAAAATTTATTAAAATCTATATCGTAATTGTCGAATTTGTAATCCGAACCCCAAGCATCTCTGTAATGTGCCGTTTTAATGTTAAAATAAATACCTGTATGGGGATTGTAAATGAAGTCGCGTGAATCTTGAGCAACTACGAAACCAATATTACTCATATTTACTTTGTCCGGAGAGGGCTGGCCTTCAAAGGTAGTTGAAGTTTTTCTGTTTATATATCTCAGTCCTACATACCAACGCTTGTAAACCCGTCTTTGAACCTCGGTCATAAATAAATCGTTTAAAGAATTAAAATCAATGTACCCATAGGTCTGGTCGTAATGCTGAAAATTTATCGATGCATCGCCGTAAGCAAGCGAAATGCGCCAATTATCTCTATCTAAATATAACCTTGTATAAAGTGCCCAATACCATGATTTGTTGGTAGTGTATCCAACAATGGCCCCTAACATTGATAACGGGGATATGGTATCAGTTGGCGATACCCTAAAAAATGGATTAACCATAACAGCCATGTTCCAACCCAGTGCCGGATCATAATTTACAATTGGCATCGCTGCTAATTTTACATCGTGTCTCTTCCAAAAATTTAGCTCAGTCGAATCAGCGCTTTCTGTTTGAGATACAATCGAATCCGATTCTTGAGCTAAAACCATTTCATGGATGAATAATATGAAGCTGATCGCTAAAAGTAGTTTTCTGAACATATTTAAAAATTAGATTGTTTTGTATGATGATTTGAAATGCAAATATCAAAAAATCTTGTATAAAAATCATACATTTCAATTCATTAATTCAACCGGAAAACTAATTTGTATTCAATCTTTTTAAATATTATTCCATAGGTTTCACAGAGTTGGATATTGTAGTGTGAAAAGAGGCTGAGAAAAATGTATTATTAATTATAAAGCAAGGGAGTCAGGGCCACTATGTTAATTCTTCAAAACCAGGCTATGGTTAGTGTAGCTCAGGAGTTTGCAAAATGCTGATATCATCATAGATATATGAAGTGGAACTGCATGAATTGTTGAAGGAAAATGTATTTGATGACTGGTCCGTGGTGAAGACAGTTGCTGATGCAAATTAGTCCACCACCATTTTAGTTGTGGCAAGAACTGCATTATTGGCTTTTATTTGCAGAATGTATAAACCTGCAGAAAGATTGCCTTTTTGAAAGCTATTATTCTGTTTTGAAAAGTTTGTAATCGTCTTCACTTCACGCCCCTGAGAATTATAAATGTTAAGCGATAATGCCTCATTAGCGGTTTCTTTTCCACCTGAAGTCCTGAAAACAATGTTTACAAAATCTTTTACAGGATTAGGTTGTACATAAAATAGGATGTCAGAATTATGCTCATCAACACCCAGAATAATATCTACCACTTTTAAAACGACACTGGTATCATCACAAATTATTTCGAAGGTATATTCATTACCCTGATATTGGGCGGTTACTGTTTCCGGGAAATTACATGACATGATTTCATTGGCAGTAATTACCTGGAATTCATCACCCACCTCAGTGTAAAAATAGAGGTGTATAATAATGTTTCCTTCGAGGTGGGGAAAACCTGCTACGTCAATAGCGTCATATTCTCCCGGGTTTTTTCCAAGAATGAGAAACTCGAGTTCAGTCTCTGATGAAAGGTTGAAACTATTGTAAACCGATAAGGTACCGCATGTAAGATCATCACCAGGAGCATAAGTACCAACATTGGTAAAGTTTGAAGTTATGTCGAATGCACCAAAACCTTCCAGTACGCCGGTTTCCAAATTATTAAATGTTATATCACTACCCAGGAATAGAAATTGTTGGGTCTCGCCAATGTGAATTGTTCCGGCATTATTCAGATCAAAAATCATATAAAAGCTGCCAAGGGATCCGGATCCGTCACCTGGTTTTCTTATTGTTCCATAGTTATTAATTGTATTTCCATCATCATCCTGAATGATCCCACCATTGCTATAAATTTCAATCCTGGCATTCTCATAGTTGTTTATTAACGTACCCTCTGAAAAGCGGATGATGTTTGAGTTGATGATGGATATGACGCCATTGTTTTCGATGTTTGAATTTATCAACTCCTTATCATCATGTGACTCCAATTTAATCAAACCACCATTTTCGATTGTACCGCCACCATCGATTATTCCTTTGGTCCAGTTTATTTTACTCCCGGTGGGGAGATATAACTGCCCCCTAAGTTGTAGGTCATTCCCGATATTCAGGATGGTAGATCCGCTAATTTCAATAGAATTGACTTGTGCTGCAGTTTCGCTTATATCTACTTCAACAAAATTACCCGGTATTAATACATCGCTGCTCGCCGAGGGGACAGAACCCACGTCCCAGTTATTATCATTAAACCAGTTGTTATCTCCGCCATTTCCTGTCCAGGTATGGGTTTGCGAAAGTATAGTGCTTTGAAAAATGATCAGGGCAAGAATTGTGAGGTAGTGTTTAGTTTTCATAATAAATAAATTATGGTTCTACAACTAAACAAATATACGAAGAAATAGTTTGTCCCGGTTTTGTTTTAAATACTTAGTTTTCTGTTCTTTCCTTTAATCTCTTTTAACCACAAACCAAGGATTCAAAATATCTTCTTTATTGTACTGAAGAGGCGTATTGGTATTGGCTTGATAGACTTCTCCACCTGAACAAATAACAAGGGCATGTGCTGCAGCAGTATCCCATTCGCTGGTGGGGGCAAAGCGAGGGTAAACATCGGCACTTCCTTCGGCAACTTCACAAAGCTTGAGTGAACTGCCTTTGGATATCAGTTCAATATCGCCGTGCTGGCTTTTCAATTCTTCTATAAAATCAGCAGTTTCAGGACTCATATGGGATCGGCTTGCAACTACTGTGAATTTTCTGTCAGTATTTATTAAAGGAAGTTTTATAGAACCAGCCATTTCCTTTTCAACATCGATGCTGTCGTAATTTTCAATCGTAGCTTTAAAAGCTCCTTTGCCATCATCAGCACCAAAGTATAGTGTTCTGAATGGTGGGCAATATACAACACCCAAAATTGGGTGGCCATTGTGAATCAGGGCAATATTTACAGTAAACTCATCATTGTGTTTGATAAACTCTTTGGTGCCATCCAATGGATCTACAATCCACATATATTCCCAGTTTTTCCTGGTTTCATAGGGGATTGATTTTCCCTCCTCGCTCAGTACCGGAATATTGGTCGTTTCCAAAGCCTTTGCTATTACTTTATGTGCAGCCTTGTCGGCATTGGTAAGGGGGCTGTTGTCACTTTTTATTTCGATTTTGAAAACTGTATTGTAAAAATGAAGTATTTCGTTTCCGGCATCAAATGCAGCCTGGATGCAGAGTTTCAATAATTGGTTGAAATCAATATGATGTAAGTGATTATTCTTCATTGTTTTTTATTTCGCTTAGTTTTTCTTCCAATCCAAAAAGTTCATCTCTCAAATGTGCCGCCTCGATGAAATCCAGTTCTTTCACTGCATCCTCCATCTTCTTGCGGGTTTTCGTAATGGCTTTCGCCAGTTGATCTCTGGTCATGTATTGAACCACAGGATCTGCAGCTACATTTATTTCAGTATTTTCAGCATAAGCTTTTCCATGTTTGTCCTTGTGGGTTGCCACAGAGGTCTGTCCCATAATTGATTCAACAGACTTATTCAGAGATTGAGGTGTGATATTGTTTTCCTCGTTGTATTTCATTTGTTTGATTCGTCGACGGTCAGTCTCATCAATCGTTTTCTGCATCGATTTTGTAATCTTATCGGCATACATAATCACCTTGGAATTAATATTCCTGGCTGCACGCCCAGCAGTCTGGGTCAGTGATCGTTCCGACCTCAAAAAGCCTTCCTTGTCAGCATCCAGGATGGCTACCAATGAAACTTCAGGAAGGTCAAGGCCTTCGCGAAGGAGGTTTACACCAACAAGTACATCGATAGTACCTAACCGAAGGTCACGCATAATCTCTACACGTTCAAGGGTATCAATATCAGAGTGGATATACCTGCTTTTGATATTCAACCTCAACAAATATTTTGTCAATTCCTCGGCCATTCGTTTGGTTAAAGTAGTTACCAGCACACGTTCAGATCGCTTCACTACAATGTCAATTTCA
>Ga0209692_10002556_pt1 | contig 19496 bp, 16 predicted proteins | sample tdDd472_FD_187129 | JGI IMG/M metagenome (GOLD analysis project Ga0209692, IMG submission 187129) | Marine sediment microbial communities from the Atlantic coast under amendment with organic carbon and nitrate - tdDd47.2 (SPAdes)... | ecosystem: Environmental > Aquatic > Marine > Coastal >...
TGGGCGGCCTCGGCCAGCCCCTGGACCTTTTCGTTGGTGTGCTCGGCGTCGCCGACCGCGCGCCGGGCGATGTCGGACGATTGGGCGACCTGGCGGGAGATTTCGGCGATGGAGCTGGACAGCTCCTCGGCCGCGGTCGCCACGGTCTGGACGTTGGCCGTCGCCTGTTCGGACGCCGCGGCGACCGCCGTCGATTGCCGGCTCGTCTCTTCCGCCGTCGCCGACAGCGCCTGGGCCGTGTCCTGCATGGCGCGGGCGGCCTCGCCGACGGTTCCGAAGACCTCGTTGGCGGTCCGGTCGAAGTCGGCGATCAAGGCGCCCAGCTTCTCCATCCGCGCCGCGCGTTCGCGCTCGACCGCCTTCAAATAGACGTCGAGCGCCAGATCCATGTCCAGGAACACCGCCGCGACGATGGCCCGGATCGTCTCGACCGCTCGGGCCGGCCGGCGACGATGAGCGTTAAGGGCGACCTCGATCAGATCGCCCAGCACCATGGCGTAGCCGCCCATATACCAGGACGGTTCCAGGTCGATTCGATGATGCGCCACGCCGATCCTGCGGACCCCCTCGACATAGGAATCGTCGAATCGGGCCGAGAACAGCCGCGCCCAATGGTCGCCCTGCGCGCTTTTCAGCCGCGCGACCTTGGTCCCGTCGCCCACCATGGCGGCGAGGCCGGGCACCGATTTCAAATGTTCGTAGAAACGGTCGAGAATGCCACCGACATTCCGTTCGAGCAAAGGAACAAAATTCGTCAGCGCCTCACGGCGCGCATCCTCCAGCCCCAGGAAACGAAGACGCTCGTCCAGCGCGACCTCATGTTCGAACATCAAGAATCCCCATAATTTTTTCTGCGATATTTATCCTGTAGGGCCAAATCTATTATTTATTTTATTACTTAGACTTGCAATAATGTTTACTGTCTTGGAATGAAAATATGGTTAAAGCCGAACTTTATTCGGAACAACTCCTAGATTATTTTGGATTAGACTCCATTCCCGAGAGCGGCCGCGGCCAAGGACGGAGTTTCCGGGCCGGGCCCGCGCCCGACGCCGGAACGGCGGCGGCGGCCCGGTCATCCAAAACACCATAATACTTTGAAAAACAAGGCGTTACATGTCTACCGAGGGCGTTGCCGGCCTCCATCGGCGACAGGGTCGCGCCGATCCCACCGTGGCCCGCCGCGGCCCGTCGCGGCGTGGCGACCCCAAAACGGCGGCGGCGGCCTTCCGATTGTTACAATCTGACACAATTTTTTATTTATTGTTACATACATTCGTATTCGTTTTTGTTCAAATGGACGAGAATGATCTATATGACGATATATCCGCCGCCGCCGGCCCCCCCGGGGGCGAAATCGATCCGCGTCGAATTGCTCGCCTTGAGGTTGTCAGCGGGATGTGGTTCTTGATTCGCGGCCGTCGGTTCGCGTAAGGAGGCGAGGGACCCTGCGATCGGCGGTCGCGGCGCAGCGAGATGGCGACGGGAGACGACCGTCCCGCCATCCTCGTGTCGATCCGCCAAAGACGGCCATGTAGGAACGAGAATCGATGTCACGTATGACCCCCGACGACACCGCGGCGCGCGCCGGCCAAGACCGTGGACGCAGCGAAATTCGCACGATTCTGGTCGGGCGGAACACGTTCGCCCGCGAATCGGTCGCCCTCGCCCTTGCCGCCCACGCGCCGGAAGTTTCCATCCTCCACGCCCCGCGCCCCGCCGACGCGAAGGATATTCTGGACCAGGACGGCGCGTTCGACCTGATCGCCCTCCTGTTCGCGGAGATGACCGACAACTGCATCCGCCATTTCGAACGCCTGCACGCGGCCCATCCCGGCGTGCCCGTCCTCGCCTCGGTCCCGACGGACGACCCCTTGCGGGTGAGCCGCGTGTATCGGTCCGGCGCGAAAGGCGTCCTGCCGCTCGGCACCGACATGCAGCTGATGATCGCGGCCATGCGCCTCGTCGCCGCCGGCGGGACCTATGTGCCGCCCAGCCTGCTGGACGACGAGGGGCGGCCGAGGAAATTCGACCATGACGACGCAGCGCCGGGACTGGGCGACGCCTTCCCCGCCTTGACCCGCCGTCAGCGCCAGGTTCTCGCGATGCTGGCGCGGGGCGCGACCAACAAATATATCGGCGATGCCCTGACCCTGCGCGAAAGCACGGTCAAGGCCCATGTCAAACAGATCCTGCGCAAGCTGGCCGCCGGCAACCGGACCGAGGCCGCCCTGATGGCGAGCAAGGTCCTGGCCCCAGAGGACTGAACGCCGAGGACCGAACGCCGAGGACTGGCGGCCGCCTGGGGTCCGCCCGAACCTCGCTCCGGGCCCGGACGAGGGGTCATAATCCGCCGAAAATCGGCGCCGCAAAGCCGGCCCGCCCAGCGACGACAAGCGAGGGAGCTTTCGCCCATGTCCGAGACCGCCATCTTCCCGGTGCCGGAAGGACTCGCCGAGACCGCCTGGATCGACGCCGCCGCCTATGACCGGCTGTACGCGGAATCGATCGCCGACCCCGAGGGCTTCTGGCGCGAACAGGCCAAGAGGCTGCATTGGCGGCGGCCCTTCACCAGGGTCAAGGACGTCTCCTTCGAGGGCGACGTCCATATCCGCTGGTTCGAGGACGGCGCGCTGAACGTCTGCGAGAACTGCGTCGACCGGCATCTGGAAACCCGCGCCGACCAGACCGCGATCATCTGGGAAGGCGACAGCCCCAGCGAGCACCGCCATATCTCCTACGCCGAGATGCATCAGGAGGTCTGCCGCCTGGCCAACGTCCTGAAGGCGCGCGGGGTGGCGAAGGGCGACCGGGTCACGATCTACATGCCGATGATCCCCGAGGCGACCTACGCCATGCTCGCCTGCGCCCGGATCGGCGCCGTCCATTCGGTGGTCTTCGGCGGCTTCTCGCCGGATTCGCTGGCCGGGCGGATCCAGGACTGCGACAGCACCGTCCTGATCACCGCCGACGAAGGCCTGCGCGGCGGCCGCAAGGTCCCGCTGAAGGCCAATGCCGACGCGGCGCTGGCCGACTGTCCCGGCGTCCATACGGTCGTCGTCGTCCGACGCACCGGCGGCACCGTCGCCTGGGTCGACGGGCGCGACGTCTGGTACCACGAGGAATGCGCCAAGGTGCCGACCGACTGCCCGGCCGAGGAGATGAACGCCGAGGACCCGCTGTTCATCCTCTACACCTCGGGCTCGACGGGCAAGCCGAAGGGGGTGCTGCACAGCTCGGGCGGCTATCTGGTCTATGCCGCGCTGACCCACCAGTATGTGTTCGACTACCATGACGGCGAGGTGTTCTGGTGCACCGCCGATGTCGGCTGGGTGACCGGGCACAGCTACATCGTCTATGGGCCGCTGGCGAACGGCGCCACCACCGTGATGTTCGAGGGCGTCCCCAACTATCCCGACTCGTCCCGCTTCTGGCAGGTGGTCGACAAGCACCGGGTCGATATCTTCTACACCGCGCCGACCGCGATCCGGGCGCTGATGCGCGAGGGCGACGAGCCGGTGACGCGGACCTCGCGCAAGTCCCTGCGGCTGCTGGGCACGGTCGGCGAGCCGATCAACCCCGAGGCCTGGCTCTGGTATCACAACATCGTCGGCGAGGGCCGCTGTCCGATCGTCGATACCTGGTGGCAGACCGAGACCGGCGGGATCCTGATTTCGCCCCTGCCCGGCGCGACCCCGCTCAAGCCCGGCTCGGCGACCCGGCCGCTGTTCGGCGTCCGGCCGGTGGTGGTGGACGCCGACGGCACCCATCTGGAAGGCGCGTGCACCGGCAATCTGTGCCTGGCCGAGTCCTGGCCCGGCCAGATGCGCACCGTCTATGGCGACCATCAGCGCTTCGTCGAAACCTATTTCAGCACCTATCCCGGCAAGTATTTCACCGGCGACGGCTGCCGACGGGACAAGGACGGCTATTACTGGATCACCGGCCGGGTCGACGACGTGATCAACGTCTCCGGCCACCGGATGGGCACCGCCGAGGTCGAAAGCGCGCTGGTCGCCCATGAGAAGGTCGCGGAAGCGGCGGTGGTCGGCTATCCCCACGACATCAAGGGCCAGGGCATCTACGCCTATGTCACCCTGATCGCCGGCGCCGAGCCCAGCGAGGATTTGAACGCCGAGCTCGCCCGATGGGTGCGGACCGAGATCGGCCCCATCGCCCAGCCCGATCTGATCCAGTTCGCCCCCGGCCTGCCCAAGACCCGCTCTGGCAAGATCATGCGCCGCATCCTGCGCAAGATCGCCGCCGACGATTACGCCGACCTGGGCGACATCTCGACCCTGGCCGAGCCGGCGGTCGTGGACGATCTCGTCGCCCACCGCCGCAACCGGGCCTAGGGAGGCGCGCGCCGGCGCGGCTCACTCGCCGGCGGACCGCCAGCGGTTCTTCACATAGGCCAGGGCGTTCAGCATCTGGGCGTCGGTCAGCGCCAGGTTGAAGGCGGGCATCGGCGCCTTGCCGTCGGCGCCCGGCGGCCCGGCGCCCTGCTTGACGATCGCCAGCAGGGACTCGTCCGATTTCGCCGCCGCCGGGCTGGCCGCGCGCAACGGCACCCCGGACGTGCCCCCGCCCAGGTCCGCGCCGTGGCAATCGGCGCAATGGCGGGCATAGACCCGCTCGCCAAGCGCCACCTGGGTCGCGTCGTCCGGGTCGGCGGTGCCCGGCGGGCTGCTCAGATGCTCCACATAGACGATCCAGGCGATGGCGCCGACGCCGACCAGCGGCGCCACGACCCGCATGATCCGCCGGCCCAATCGCTCCAGATCGGAAACCGGCGCGTCGGGGTCCTTGGGCAAGCGAGAACGAAACATCGGCGCGGTCCTTTCAACCAGCCAGGGCAACCAGCGCGGCCGGGCGCGCCAATCCAGCCGCCGGCGGCGCCGATGTCAAGGGCGGCCGGGGGCGCCGGGGGCGCCCGCGCGTCAGCGCGTCAGCGCGCCCGCTCCGAGATGCTTTCCTGGCGGGCCTGGACCGCGCGGGGCCAGCGGCTCTTGATGAAGGAAAGAACGGCCCAGATGTCGCCGTCCCCGATTGTGTCGCCGAAGCCGGGCATGGCGCTCTTGAAGCCGGGCGGCGCCGTCGCCTGGCCGCCGAGCTTGGTGATGGCGAACAGGAGGTCGTCCGGGTGATGCCAGGTATGACCGCTGGCGTCATGGGGCGGCGCCGGCAGGGTGCCGTCCGGCTTGCGCTGGCGCCAGTTCGGGGTCTCGCCTTGCAGACCGGCGCCGTGACAAGACGCGCAGTGCGCCGCATAGAGGCGCGCCCCGCGGGCGACGACGGCCGGATCGTCGGCCGCCATGCCGGTCGGCCCGTCGGCCGGCGCGCCGGACCGGCCGCCGGCCCAGATGCCGGCCCAGATGCCGGCGCCAATCAGCAGCGCCGCGACGGCCAGGGCGACGCGGACCCGCCGCCGTTTCGCCCCTTGGTCATCGCCGCGCCCGGTCATGTCGCTTTTCCAATCATGCCCCTTCCCTAAAGCCTCCCATCACGGGAAGGTCAACCCCGCGCGGGACGCCATGGCGACCGGGTCGGGAAGGGCGGGGCCGGGAAATGGCGCCGGCGAAGGACGGCTGACGGTCAATCGGCCGTCGCGGACCCGGCGCACCAGCCTTGCCGCCGACCGCCGTCATAGGCGCGCGCCAGGCCCCGGCGCAGCAAGGCCGCGCCGATATCCTCGCCGGCCGCGGTCTCCACCCGCGCCAGCACCCGCCCGGCATATTTCCCATGCCGGATATCGTAGAGGCGCACCCGCGCGGGCGCCGCGCCCGCCGCCGCCAGCCGCGCCCGGACGAAGGCCCGCGCCGCCCGCGCCAGGGCACGCTCCCGGGCGCAGGCGCCGGTCGCCTCGGGCGCATCGATCCCGACGACGCGGACCCGGGTCTCCACCGCCTGCCCGACCCAGATCCCGGCTCGAACCAGCAAGGTGTCGCCGTCGATCACCTCGATCACCTCGGCCGGGATCGGCCCCGCCAGCGCCGCCGGCGGATCGTCGGCGAAGGCCGCCGACGCGATCACCTTCGGCCCGATCAGCGCCAGCGCCGCCACCACCAAGGCGGACGGGAGCGCCCATCCGGGACGCGCCCCCCGACCGGGCCGTCCCGCCGGCCGTTCGACGCGCCCTCCAACCGTCTCCGATCGGCGCATGGCATCCTCTCTTGGAACACAGCCCGACCCCCCTTTACCACAACCATCGCGAGCGAAAAAAGAACAAAAATAGAACGATTTCGGGACGCCAACCCCACGCGGGTGCATTCACTTGGGGGCGCCTTCCCTCGGGGGCGGAAAGGATTCAGGCCTCGCCGATCCGCCGGCCCTCGGTCTAGGCTGGCCGAAATACACGCCGCGACAGGGGGACAAGATGGCGATCAAGACCGACACCGCCGCGCCGGGCGAGGGCCGGGCCGGCATCCGGCTCGCCGAGGCCCTGCTCGCGGAGGAAGCGCGAGGGCAGAGACTGGCCGCCTGGGTGCGCGTCGTCGCGCTTCTGGTGATCGGCCTGTGGGTGTTCTTCGAGAACGCGGCCGGGGCGGTGATCTATTACGAAGCCATCCTCCTGCTGTTCGTCCTCCTCGGATTCATTCCCGTCTGGCTGCGCGACCGGGGGCTGTTCGCGCCCTGGCAGCGCTACGTATTCCCGGTCCTCGACTTCGCCCTGCTGACCTATGCGCTGGTCGCGCCGAACCCGTTGGAGGACACCTGGTTCCCCGATGCCTGGCGGCTGCAATTCTCCAACGAGGTCTATTTCTTCGTTCTGATCGCCGGGTCGATCGCGACCTATTCGCCGCGCGTCGTGCTCTGGTCCGGCTTCGCCGCCGCCGCGACCTGGACGGCGGGCGTTCTGTGGATCCTGTCGCTGCCCGAATCCTTCTCCGTGCTCGGCGGCGGCCTGGATTGGGCGGCGTTGCCCAAATACGAGCGGATCGCCATGCTGACCGACCCCAACCGGGTCGATCTGGCGGCGCTGGGCAAGCAATGCCTTCTCTTCGTCCTGGTCGCCGGCGTCCTCGCCACGACCCTGTATCGGGTGCGCCGCCTGATCGCCAGCCATGCCGCCGGCGAGCGCGAGCGGGCGAACCTGGCCCGCTATTTCTCGCCCAACATGGTCGACGAGTTGGCCCAGACCGACAAGGCCCTGGCGGCGGTGCGCGGGCAAGACGCCGCCGTCCTGTTCGCCGACATCACCGGCTTCACGCGATGGGCCGAGGACCGCCCGCCCGAGGCGGTGATCGACCGGCTGCGCGGCTTTCACGGGCGCATGGAGCGCGCCGTGTTCGCCCATGGCGGAACGCTGGACAAATATCTGGGCGACGGGCTGATGGCGACCTTCGGCACCCCGCGCGGCGGCGCCCATCCGGCCCGCGACGCCCTGGCCTGCGCCCGCGCCATGGTCGACGCCGTCGACGACTGGAACCGAACCGGGATCGCGGCGGACCCGCTGCGCCTGCGGGTCGGCCTGCATTTCGGACCGGTGACGCTGGGCGATGTGGGCGGCGAGAACCGGCTCGAATTCGCCGTCATCGGCGACACCGTCAATGTCGCGAGCCGGCTGGTCGATCTGGCCAAGGAGGTCGGCGCCCCCATCGTCGCCAGCGCGGAGGTCATCGTCGCCGCCAAGGGCGAGACGGGCGCCACGGCGGGCGAATTGGACGCCTTCGCCCCGGGCCCCGCGCAACCGATCCGTGGCCGCGCCGATCCGATCACCATTTGGACCTGCGGGACCGCGCCCGCCGCGTGACGCGGTTCTTCAGAAATCGATGCAGCGGCCGTTGATTTCCCAATCGCCGTAGCGGGTGGGATCGACATCGGCGACCGGCTTCGTCACGTCGCGCGGCGCCGCGCCCGGATCGGCCTTCTCGACCTTGGGCGCCGGTGCCGGCGCGCGCGGGCGCCGCTCGCCCGGGATCACCGGCGTCGGCCCCTTGCCGGCGGTCGGCGGCGCATGTTCCTTGAATTCGCTCATGGGCCCATTCTGCCAAGGCGCCGCGCCGCTGCCAAGGCCAAGTCGCGGCGCGGCGCGCGGCGCTTGAACCCGACGCCGGCGATCCCATATTGGCCAAGCCATGAACACGCTGCGCACCGGCTTTCTGCTCGCCCTCCTGACCTCGCTGTTCGTCGGGGTCGGCTACATGCTGGGCGGGCTGGGCGGCATGGCGATCGCCTTCGCCATCGCCGTGGCGATGAACCTGTTCGCCTATTGGAACGCCGACAAGATGGTGCTGTCGATGTACGGCGCCCGCGAGGTCGGCCGCCAGGACGCGCCGGCGCTGGTCGGGATCGTCGCCCAGCTGGCGGAGCGCGCCGGCCTGCCCATGCCGCGGGTCTATATCATCGACTCCGACCAGCCCAACGCCTTCGCCACCGGCCGCGACCCGGCCCACGCGGCGGTGGCGGCGACCACCGGCCTCCTGGAGAATATGAACCAGGAGGAGATCGCCGGGGTCATGGCCCACGAGCTGGCCCATGTGAAGAACCGCGACACCCTGACGATGACGATCACCGCCACCGTCGCCGGCGCGATCTCGATGCTCGCCAATTTCGCGCTGTTCTTCGGCGGCAACCGCAACAACCCGCTGGGCATCGTCGGGACCATCCTGATCATGATTCTGGCGCCGCTGGCGGCGATGCTGGTGCAGATGGCGATCTCGCGCACCCGCGAATACGCCGCCGACCGGGCCGGCGCCGAGATCTGCGGCCACCCCCTGTGGCTGGCCTCGGCCCTGGAGAAGCTGGAGACGCTGGCCGCGCGCCGGCGCAACGACGCGGCCGAGGGCAACCCGGCGACCGCCCACCTGTTCATCGTCAACCCGCTGCATGGCGAGCGCATGGACAGCCTGTTCTCCACCCATCCCGACATGGCCAACCGGGTGCGCCGCCTGCGCGAGATGGCCGGCGCCACCGGTCCCTGGGGCTGATCCCCGGCCGGCCAAGCGGCGGGCGCGGCGATGCCCCGCCTTTCGCCGCCGCGCCATTTCCCGTAAAGCAAGCGGAATGACCGCCCGCCCCCCTCGACGCCCGGCGCCCGGCCTCGCCGCCCGCGCCGCCGCCCTCGATCTGCTCGCCGCCGTGCTCCATGACCGCCGGCCGCTGGACACGGCGCTGGCCGGCCATCGGGGCCTGGCCGGTCTGGCGGCGCGCGACCGCGGCTTCGCCCGGCTGCTGGTCTCGACCTGCCTGCGCCGGCTGGGCGAGATCGACGCCGTGCTCGCCCGCTGCCTGGCGCGCAAGCCGGCGCCGCGCATGCGGGTGGCCCGCGACCTGCTGCGCCTCGGCGCCTGCCAGCTCCTGTTCCTGGGCACGCCGCCCCACGCCGCCGTCGACGGCGCGGTGGCGCTGGCCGAGCGGCGCGGCCAGCGGCCCTACAAGGGCCTGATCAACGCCGTCCTGCGCCGCATCGCCCGCGACGGCGCGGCCCTCGGCGTCGAGGCCGGCGCCGAGGGCCGCGCCAACAGCCCCGACTGGCTCTGGGCCCGCTGGGCCGCCGCCTATTCCGAGGAGACCGCGACCGCCATCGCCGCCGCCCATCTGGCCGAGCCGCCCCTGGACCTGACGCCCCGCGACCCGGCCGACGCGCCGGCGCTGGCGGAACGGCTGGATGCCGACCTGTTGCCGACCGGAAGCCTACGCCTGGCGGCGGGGCCGAAGGGGCGCATCGAGGATCTGCCCGGGTTCGCCGACGGCGCCTGGTGGGTCCAGGACGCGGCCGCCGCCCTGCCGGCGCGGCTGCTGCTGAACGCCCTTCCCGATGGCGGGCGCGGCGCCGCGATCGTCGATCTGTGCGCGGCGCCCGGCGGCAAGACCGCCCAGCTCGCCGCCGCCGGCGCCCGGGTCGCCGCCGTCGAGCGCGACGCGCGGCGCCTGGCCCTGCTGACGGCGAACCTGGACCGGCTGGGACTCGCCGCCGAGGCCATCGCCGCCGACGCCGCGACCTGGCGCCCCGCCGCGCCCGTCGACGGCGTGCTGCTGGACGCGCCCTGCACCGCCACCGGCACCCTGCGCCGCCATCCGGACATCGCCCGCCTGAAGCGTCCCGGCGACGTGGCCCGCATGGCGGCGGTCCAGGCCGACCTGCTGGCGGCGGCGGCGGAGATGCTGCGCCCGGGCGGGGTGCTGGTCTACGCGGTCTGCTCGCTGCAACCCGAGGAGGGGCCGGACGTCGTCGCCGCGCGGCTGGCCGACGACCCCCGGCTCGAGCGCCTGCCGATCCGGGCGGACGAGGCGGGCGGGCTGGCGGCGCTGATCGACGCCGCCGGCGATCTGCGCAGCCTGCCCTGTCATCTGGCCGAGCGCGGCGGAATCGACGGCTTCTACGGCGCTCGCTTGCGGCGCCTGGGGGAAGCTGGTAAGGCAGGCGCATGACCGGGTCCGTCCGTATCGCGCCCTCCATCCTGTCCGCCGACTTCGCCGAACTGGGCGCCGAGGTGCGCGCCGTCACCGAAGCCGGCGCCGACTATATCCATGTCGACGTGATGGACGGCCATTTCGTCCCCAACCTGACCATCGGCCCCGGGGTGGTGAAGGCGATCCGGCCCCATACCGACCGACCGCTGGACGTGCATCTGATGATCGCCCCGGCGGACCCCTACCTCGCCGCCTTCGCCGAGGCCGGCGCCGACATCCTGACCGTGCATCCGGAGGCCGGCCCCCATCTGCACCGGACCCTGCAGACCATCCGGTCGCTGGGCAAGAAGGCGGGGGTCGCGCTGAACCCGGCGACGCCGGTCGCCGCCGTCGAGCATGTGCTGGACGACGTGGACCTGGTGCTGGTAATGAGCGTCAATCCGGGCTTCGGCGGCCAGACCTTCATCCCCCAGGCGCTGGACAAGCTGCGCGATCTGCGCGCCCGGATCGACGCGCTCGGCCGGCCGATCGACCTGGAGGTCGATGGCGGGGTCACCGCCGATAACGCCGCCGAGATCGTTGCCGCCGGCGCCGACCTGCTGGTCGCCGGCACCGCCGTCTTCGCCGGCGGGCCCGCGGCCTATGCCGAGAATATCGGCGGGCTGCGCGGCGGCGGCCGGTGACGGGGCTGCGCCGCCGCGCGGACCGCCTCCGTCGCGCCTGCGGCGACCTTCTTTTCTCGAACCCGCTCTACCGCGCGCTGCGCCGGCCGTTTCCGGCGCGGGCCGTTCGCGGACTGGCCGCCGCGCCGCCCGACCCCTGGCCCGGCGACGCGGCGCTCGGCGCTAGGATCGTCGCCGGGGAATTCCCGCTGGCGGGAAGCGACATCGTCCTGCCCCGGCGCGGCGACGGTCCGTCGGACGCGGCCCGCAAGGGGGTCGCCGACTGGGTCCCGGCCGACGGCGGCGACGCCTGGCGCGCGGCGCTGTACGGGTTCGGCTGGCTGGACGATTTGCGCGCCGTCGGCACCGACGCGGCGCGCCGCTGCGCCCAGGCCGATATCGCCGCCTGGCTGGCCGCCAAGAACCTGCCGGCGCTCGCCTGCCGGGCCGATATCGCCGGGCGGCGGCTGTGCGCCTGGCTGACCCATTTCGCCTTCCTCGACGCCGGCATTGGCGAGGAGCAGCGCCGGCGGCTGTTGGCGGGTATGGCGCGCGAAACGCGGCATCTGGCGCGCGCCCTGCGCTTCGCACCGGATGGCGCCGCCCGCCTGACGGCGTTGAAGGGGCTGGTCTACGGCACCCATTGCCTGCCCGCCGGGGCAGGGGCGCGGCGCCGCGCCGTCGACCGGCTGGCGCGCGAGATCGCCCGTCAGATCCGCGCCGACGGCGGTCATGTCGCCCGCAACCCGGCGGTCCTGGCGGTGCTGCTGCGCGATTTCGTCGATCTGCGCGCCCTGCTGTCGAACGCCGGCGCGCCGATCCCCGACGGCCTGCAGAACGCCATCGACCGGATGGCGCCGATGCTGCGCTTCTTCCGCCATGGCGACGGCGGGCTCGCCCTGTTCAACGGCGCCGGCGAGGACGCCGCCTGGCTGCTGGACATGAGCCTGGCGCGGGCCGACGCGCCGGGCAAGCCTTTCGCCTACGCCCCCCATAGCGGCTTCCAGCGCCTGGTGGCGGGGCGCTGCCTGGCGATCCTCGACGCCGGGGCGCCCGACCCGGCGCCGGACTCCGCCGCCCATGCCGGGACCCTGAGCTTCGAGATGAGCGTCGGCAAGCAGCGGCTGATCGTCAATTGCGGCGCCCATGCCGGCGACGATCCCGCCTGGCGCCAAAGCCAGCGGGCGACGGCGGCCCATTCGACCCTGACGCTGGCCGACACCAATTCGGCCGAGATCGCCGCCGATGGCGGGCTGGGCCGGCGGCCGGGCAAGGTCGCCTGCCGGCGCAACGAGGCCGAGGACGGAATCTGGATCGAGGCCGAGCATGACGGCTATGTCGCCCCCTTCGGCTTCCGCCACCGCCGCCGGCTGTGGCTGGCGGCCGCCGGCGACGATCTGCGCGGCGAGGACAATCTGGACCCGGCCGGCGCCCGCGCGGCGCGGGACTTCGCCGTGCGCTTCCATCTGCACCCGTCGGTCAAGGCGTCGCTGGCAGAGAACGGCACCCAGGCGCTGCTGCGCCTGCCGGGCGGCGAGGGCTGGCGCCTGCGCAGCGGCGGCGGACGGCTGGAGATCGCCGATTCGGTCTATCTGGGCGACGGCGGCCGGCCACGGCGGGCCGAACAGATCGTCGTCTCCGGCACGGCCGCGCCCGAAGGCGCCCAGATCAAATGGGCCTTTCAGCGAATCCCGCGCCGCGCCGAGTAGCCGCCTACAGGCTCCAGCGGCGCAGCCCGTCGGGAAGGGCGAGCGCCCGCCACATGCCCTTGACGTCGGCGACCAGGCCGCCCGGAACGAGCAGCTCGGCGAAGCGGGCCGGCGCGAAATCGCGATAGGAATCGTGGGGCACCGCGCCGACCACGCAATCGAAGCCCTCGGCGTCCGCCAGCCCGGCGATCAGCTCGACGCCGTATTCGGCCTTCGCCTCGGCCGGATCGGCCAGCGGGTCGTGCACCGTCACCGCGCAGCCCCGGTCCTTGAGCCCGTCGATGATGTCGACGACCTTGGAGTTGCGCAGGTCCGGCACGTTCTCCTTGAAGGTCAGGCCGAGGACCAGGACCGTGGGCGCGACCGGCCCCTTGCGGCCGCGATAGTCGGGGAGCGCCGCGGACAGCTCGGCGGCGATCCGGCGGGCGACATATTCGCCCATGCCGTCATTGATCCGCCGGCCGGCGAGGATGATCTCCGGATGGTGGCCCGTCTCCTGCGCCGCGTGGGCGAGGTAGTAGGGGTCGACCCCGATGCAATGGCCGCCGACCAGGCCGGGCGAGAAGTTGAGGAAGTTCCATTTGGTGCCGGCGGCGGCGAGCACGTCCTGGATCGAGATTCCGAGGCGGCCGAAGATCATCGCCACCTCGTTGACGAAGGCGATGTTGATGTCGCGCTGGGCGTTCTCGATCACCTTGGCCGCCTCGGCCGTCTTGATGTCGGCGGCGACGAACACGCCGGCCTGGGTGACCCGCCCGTAGATCTCGGCCAGCCGCTCGGTGACCGCCGGCGTCTGGCCGGCGACGACCTTGACGATCCGGTCCACCGTATGCTCGCGGTCGCCCGGATTGATCCGCTCCGGCGAATAGCCGAGGAAGAAGTCGGTGCCGGCGGCGAGGCCCGACGCGGCCTCCAGCTCCGGCCCGCAGACATCCTCGGTGACGCCGGGATAGACGGTGCTTTCGAAGACGACGAGCGCGCCCTTGGCCATCACCCCGCCCACCGTCGCGCAGGCCGCGCGCAGGGCGCCGAGGTCGGGGCGGTTGCGCGCATCGACCGGCGTCGGCACGGTGACGATATAGACGTCGAACCCGGCGGTTTCCGCCGGATCGGCGGTAACCGCAAGGGCGCTGGCCGCGAGGTCGGCGTCCGCCACCTCGCCGGTGCGGTCATGGCCGGCGCGCAGCTCGTCCACCCGCGCCCGGTTCACGTCCAGCCCGGTGACGGCGTAGTGGCGCGCCAAGGTGACGGCCAGCGGCAGGCCGACATAGCCGAGGCCGACGACCGCGATACGGAGCCCGGAATCCATTCGACATTCTCCCTCGCAACGGCCCCCGCTGTAACCGCCGCCCGGGGGCTTGTCAACGCGGCGCGGGAAGCCGGCCGGCCGCTGGCCAGACGCCGACGCATCTGCTAGAGCGGTCCGACCGCCCTGCCCGAAACGGCGCCGCAACCCGATCCCGCCATGACGCCATCGCATTTCCCGACCGGAGCCTTCCGCCGCGCGATCCCCCATGCGGGCGTCTGGCTGGGCGGCGCGGCGTTCCTCGCCCTGCCCCTGTCGGTGCTGGCGCCCCTGGCGTTGACTCCCTTGCTCGCCGCCTGCGCGGCGGGGCTGGTCCTGCGGATGCTGGCGGCGGGCGCGCGGCCGGCGCCGTTCCCGACGCCGATGGCGGCGGTGCTGCTGGCCGCCCTGGCCTGGATGGCGGCGAGCCTTGCCTGGACCGAAAGCGCCGCGCGGGCGCCGGGCAAGCTGGCGGAGCTGGCGCTGATCTTCCTCGCCGGCGGCATCGCCTGCGCCGCCGCCGGGCGGCTGGACGCGGCGGAACGCCGCTTTTTCGCCCGCGCGTCGATCGCCGGGGTCGCGGTCGGGTTCGCCTTCCTGGCCCTGGAGACGGCGTCCGGCGCGGTAGTCATGGGATTCCTGTTCGACCGGCTGTTGGCGGAGCCATTCTATTTCACCGATCTGAACCGGGCCGCGACCGTCGCCGCCTTGCTCGCCTGGCCGGCGGCGGCGGTCCTGCTGGCCGCCGGGCGGCGCGCCTGGACGGCCGCCCTGGCCGCCGCCTTGCTTCTTATCCTGCCCTTCCAGGAAAGCGCCGCCGCCCTGGTCGCCGTCATCATAGGCCTCGTGGTCCTCGCGGCGGCACGCCTGGCGCCGCGCGCGGCGGTGCCGGGGCTCGCGGCGCTGTCCGTCGTCGCCCTCCTCGCCGCGCCCTTCGCGGTCCCGACCCTCCCGGCGCCGGCGCGGATCGACCAGGCCCTGCCGGGCCTGCCGACCTCGGGCTTTCACCGGCTGGAAATCTGGCGCTTCGTCGCCGACCGGATCGCCGAGCGGCCGGTTCGCGGCTGGGGCCTGGACGCGTCCCGGAACCTGCCCGGCGGCCAGGCGGCACCGGAAGCGCGCACCGGCGGCGGGCCGCAGTTGGAGAAGGAAGCGGTCCTTTTGCCCCTGCATCCCCACAACGCCTTCCTGCAATGGTGGCTGGAGCTGGGCCTGCCCGGCGCCCTGCTGGGGGCGGCATTCCTGGCCCTGTTGTTTCGAGCCATCCTGGGCGGGACGATCTTGGGCCGGGGCCCGCCGGTCGCGGACCGGGCGCTCGCCGCCGGCGCCGTCGCGACCGCGCTGGTGATCGCCAATCTGAGCTACGGCATCTGGCAAAGCTGGTGGCAGGCGGCGCTGTGGCTGACCGCCGCCTTCGTGATCGCCGCGCGGCCGCGCGGGAACTGTTCGGCCACGGCCCCGTGAGTTATAAGACCGCATGGAATGGAAACTGGTCGCCGGCGGCGCCGTCGCGGTAGCCGTCCTGACCTGGGCGGGAACGGGCGTCGCGCTGCGACTCCTGCGCCGCCGGGCCGTTCTCGACCATCCCAACGCACGCTCCAGCCACGCCGTGCCGACCCCGCGCGGCGCCGGGCTGGCGATCCTGCCGGTCGTCCTGCTCGCCTGGGCGGCGGTCCATTTCCTGACGCCGGCGGCGATGTCCGTTCCCTGGGCGGTGATCGTCGGCGCGGCCTTCCTGGCGGGCCTGTCCTGGCTGGACGACCTGGACGACCTGTCCCCCGCCGTCCGGCTGATCGCCCAGATCGCCGCCGTGTCCGTCGGCATGACCGCGCTGCCCGACGAGGCGCGGCTGTTCCAGGGCCTGCTGCCGCGGGTGCCGGACCTGCTGCTGGGCGCGCTGGCCTGGCTGTGGTTCGTCAATCTGTTCAACTTCATGGACGGGATCGACGGGCTGGCCGGGACCGAGACCGCCTGTATCGGCCTCGGCCTGGGCCTGTTGCTGCCGGCCGCCGGGCTGGCCGTGGGGCTGGCCCCCTACGCCCTGGCCGTGGCGGCGGCGGCGCTCGGCTTCCTGGTTTGGAACTGGCAGCCGGCGCGCATCTTCCTGGGCGATGTCGGCAGCGTGCCGCTGGGCTATCTGCTGGGCTGGCTGCTGCTCGCCGCCGCCGCGAACGGCGCCTGGGCGGCGGCGATCATCCTGCCGCTCTACTACCTGGCCGACGCCAGCCTGACGCTGGCCCGCCGGCTGTGGCGCGGCGAGCGCGTCTGGGAGGCCCATGCCCGCCATTTCTACCAGCGCGCCCTGGCGGGGCTGAGCCACGCGGCGGTGACCCGGCGGGTGCTGGCGGTCAATCTGAGCCTGATCGTCCTCGCCTGGCTGGCGCTGGACGGGCACCGGCTGGCGGCGCTGATCGCCGCCGCGCTTCTGGTCGCCGGGCTGCTGGGGCAGTTCCACAGGATCGGGGCGCGCCGCCCATGACCGCCGCCGTCGAGAACGGCGCGCCGGATGCCGGCGTCCTGGTCACCGGCGCCAGCGGGTTCGTCGGCCGGGCGCTCTGCCGGCGTCTCGGCAAGGATGGCATCGCCGTTCGCGCCGCCCTGCGCCGGCCCGACGCGGCGCCAGCCGGAACGACGCCCTTCGCCTGCGGCGAGATCGGCCCCGACACCGACTGGTCGGGGGCCTTCGACGGTATCGGCGCCGTGGTCCATCTGGCGGCGCGGGTCCATGTGATGCGCGAGACCGACGCCGACCCGGCCGCCGCCTTCGACCGGGTGAACCGGGACGGCACCCGGCGGCTGGCCGAAGGCGCGGCGGCGGCCGGAGTCCGCCGCTTCGTCTTCGTCAGCACCATCAAGGTCAATGGCGAGCGCACCGGTGCGCCCGGCGCGCCCGACGCCTTTCGCGACGGCGACGCGCCCGACCCGCACGGGCCCTACGCCCGGTCGAAATGGGCCGCCGAACGGACCCTGGCCGAGATCGCGGCGGCGACCGGCATGGAGGCAACGGTGCTGCGCCCGCCCCTGGTCTACGGTCCCGAGGTGAAGGGGAATTTCCGCGCCCTTCTGCGGCTGTGCCGGACCGGCCTGCCCCTGCCGCTGGGCGCCATCGACAACCGACGCAGCATGGTCCATGTCGACAATCTGGCCGACGCGGTCCGGGCCTGCCTCGATCATCCGGCGGCGGCCGGCGAGACCTTCCTGGTCGCCGACGGCGCCGATCTGTCGACGCCCGAGCTGGCGCGGCGCCTGGCTCGGGCGATGGGACGCCCGGCGCGGCTGGTCCCCGTGCCGGTGGCGCTGCTGCGCCTGGCCGGGGCGCTGACCGGGCGCCGGCGGGTGATCGCGCGGCTGGTCGAGTCCCTCGCCGTCGAGGCGACGGGGCTGGGCGCGCGGCTGGGCTGGCGCCCGCCGAAGACGCCGGACCAGGGGCTGGCCGAAACCGCCGCCTGGTTCGCGGGGGCGGCGGGAGAGCGCGGCCATGTGGCTTAAGCGCCAGTTCCTGCGCCGGGCGAGCACCGCCTTTCTCCATGACGTGGTCATGGCGGCGGTGTCTTTCGTCGCCGCCCTCTATCTGCGCCTGGGCGACGCCCTGTTCGACTATCCGCGCGCCTTCATCCTGCAAGGGGTGGGGCTGTTCACCGCCGTCGCGGCGGCGGTGTTCCTGTCGTCGCGGCTGTATCGCGGGGTCTGGCGCTACGCGTCGTTGAACGATTTGATCGCCATCGCCCGGGCGGCGAGCCTGACGATCCTGATCTTCCTGCCGGTGCTGTTCCTGCTGACCCGGCTGGAGAACCTGCCGCGCTCCTTCCTGGTCATCAACTGGTTCGTGCTGATCGCGCTGCTGGGGGCCAGCCGCTTCGCCTACCGGGTCTACAAGGACCGCAGCCTGGCGAAGATCCTGGCGCGCGACGGCGCGCGGCGGGTGCCGGTCCTGCTGGTCGGCGCCGGCGACGCGGCCGAGACCTTCATCCGGGCGCTGGGGCGCAATCCGGATGCCGGCTACCGGGTCGTCGGCGTGGTCGACGAGAAGGGCTCGCGGGTCGGGCGCGACATTCGCGGCGTCGAGGTGCTGGGCACCATCGAGGATATCCCGCGCCTGGTCGCCGCCCTCAAGGACAAGGACGACGCGCCCCAGCGGCTGGTCCTGACCAAGCCGCGCCTGGAGCCGGCGATCGTCCGGCGACTGTTGGAGGTCGCCGATTCGGAAGGGCTGACGCTGGCGCGGCTGCCGCGCCTGACCGACTTTCACGCCGCCGAGGGCGCGCGGATCGAGGTCCGCCCGGTCGCCGTCGAGGACCTGCTGGGCCGGCCCCGCACGGTGCTGGACCGCGACGCCATGAAGGCGCTGATCGCCGGCAAGCGGGTGCTGGTCACCGGCGCCGGCGGCACCATCGGCGGCGAGCTGACCCGCCAGATCGCCGCCTTCGCCCCGGCCCGGCTGAGCCTGCTGGACAATGGCGAGTTCAACCTCTACCAGATCGACGCCGAGATCGCCGAGGCGGCGCCCGATCTGCCCCGCGACGCGATCCTAGGCGACGTGCGCGACGGCGCCCGCCTGGCGGACATCATGACCCGCGCGCGCCCCGAGATCGTGTTCCACGCGGCGGCGCTGAAGCATGTGCCGATGGTCGAGGCCAACCCCGGCGAGGGCATCCTGACCAACGTCGCCGGCACCCGCAACCTCGCCGACGCCTGCCGGGCGGCGGGGGTGGCGGCGATGGTGATGATCTCCACCGACAAGGCGGTGAACCCGACCAGCGTCATGGGCGCGACCAAGCGCCTGGCCGAATCCTATTGCCAGGCCCTGGACATGGCCGGCGGCGCCCACGGCACCCGCTTCGTCACCGTGCGCTTCGGCAACGTGCTGGGCTCGACCGGTTCGGTGGTGCCCCTGTTCCAGCGCCAACTGGCCAAGGGCGGGCCGCTGACCGTCACCCATCCCGACATGAAACGCTATTTCATGACCGTGCGCGAGGCGGTGGAGCTGGTCCTCCAGGCCTCGGCGCTCGGGGTCGGCGATCCGGAGGGACGGGGGCGGATCTATGTGCTGGACATGGGCGCGCCGGTGCGCATCCGCGACCTGGCCGAGACCATGATCCGCCTCGCCGGGCTGCGCCCGGGCGAGGACGTGGAGATCGCCTATACCGGCCTGCGCCCCGGCGAGAAGCTGTTCGAGGAACTGTTCCACGGCGCCGAGACGCCGGTGCCGACGGGCCGCGACGGGGTGCTGCTGGCGGCGCCCCGGCTGGCGGACCTGGTCGCCCTCGCCCCACGCCTGGACGAGATCGCCGAGGCGGCGCGCGCCCGGGACGCGGACCGCGCCCTGGCGCTGCTGGGCGCGCTGGTCCCCGAATACGGCCCCGCCGCCGCGCCCGTGAACGCGCCCGTGAACGCGGGATGAGCGAAAGAGTCACCGCCCGCCCCCGCCACATGCCGGTGGAAATCGGGGAAAACGCCGCAAACCCCCGCCCGGCAAGGCGTCGG
>Ga0209692_10002557_pt1 | contig 19488 bp, 22 predicted proteins | sample tdDd472_FD_187129 | JGI IMG/M metagenome (GOLD analysis project Ga0209692, IMG submission 187129) | Marine sediment microbial communities from the Atlantic coast under amendment with organic carbon and nitrate - tdDd47.2 (SPAdes)... | ecosystem: Environmental > Aquatic > Marine > Coastal >...
TGTACAACTTGAAGGCCACTACGGCATCAAACCGGTCGGCACGGGCAAGGCCGATGACCTCATTGAACGTTTAGACGAAGCCGGTATCGATAAATCCGTTGTGCTGACAGCGGCTACGACCCCAAGCCAGGTAATCCCGGCCAACAACTGGGCCATTGAGCTCAAAAAAAGCAATCCGCGTTTTATCCCGTTCGGCACCGTTCACCCCGGATTCGACCGCAATGCTGAAGAACTTGATCGTTTGGAAAGAAATGGAATTCAAGGGCTCAAATTCCATCCGGACTTTCAAGGATTCCGGATGGATGACGAATCTTTCTTCGAAGTGATGGAACTCGTTCAAGGACGATTTGTCTGTATGTTCCACGTCGGGGACACCCTACCGCCTGACGAAAATCCTTCATGCCCCAAAAAGATGGCTGCACTTCGCAAACGGTTCCCCAAACCAGTCATGATCGCAGCTCACATGGGCGGTTACCAGCACTGGGAGTATGCGATTGATCATCTCGCAGGAACCGATGTCTATGTGGACTGCTCAAGCGTTCTTGATTTTGTGGACGACACACTCTTGAATCGCTTATTCGATGCTTTCTCCCATGACCACATTCTTTTTGGAAGTGACTACCCTCTCTTTGATGCGGCAACTGAAATCAAGAAAATTGCAAACCGTCTCAACCTGAGCGATAGCCAAGTGGATGATCTCCTGAGCCGTGGTGAATCTCTTTTCGCCTGAAAAAAGGAATCAACACCTTTTACAAAATAGGAGTTGATAAAAAGTGCGAACAGATTGTAAGAAGAGAATACCATTCAATGCTTACAAGGGGTAATCAATGAAACGTTTCTTCACGCTTGTCATGCTGTGTATATTTGCATTTTCTTTAACGGCATGCTTTTCAAAAAAGTACATGATAACAACCAATACAGGCAAAACCTATATTGCTGACGGTTCACCTGAATATGACGTCCAGAGCGAGACATACAAGTTCGAGGACGAAAAAGGAAAGAGAGTCATCCTCAATCAGGAAGATATTGAAGTTATCAAGGAACAATAGATTATACAAAAAAGCCCCGGCACAAACCGGGGCTTTTTTTACGTTTAATGAATAAATTTTCAATCAGATCAAATCATTAATTGATCCGAAATCCGGGTCGAACAGTCGTTTATACGTCCGCACAACAAACCCGTCAGTCATTCCTGAGATGTAATCACACAGCATACGCCGCCGCTCACTTTCATTATGTTTTTGCAATGCCAAATGATAGTGGGCCGGCAAAAGGCGATACCCAGGGGCGTCCTTTGTCACGTATTCATCTTCCATGACCGTGAAGAGTTCTCGCAGAATTCGTCCGCCCTTATATTCAAGTTGGTGAACCTGTGGTGTATGAAAAACCAAATTAATGGATAACATTTTTAACAATGTACACAATGCCGTGCACTCTTCCCTGATTTGAATATCAAACTGGTACCGATATGTTTTCTCTGCGAGAGCATTCTCCCGCTCAACGAGTTTTGTCCCGTGAATAAATGTACCGATGAGTCTTGCCAGAAAAGCGCTGAATGTATCATCCGCAATAGCTGTTGCAAGTTTTTCAAGGAATTCACGATCATTACCGGTATAATCTTCATCCTTGTCATCCATCCAATTCCGAATTTTCTTCATGGTAATGAAACCAGCCCGAATACCATCGTCAATGTCATGAATTGAATATGCGATATCATCAGCCCAATCCATGATGCGACATTCAAGAGACTTGAACGAATTCAATGCACTCTCTGTATCAAAAAGAGCAGGAAATTCCACATCGGGACTGACAAAATCCAAAATATCTTTCTGAAAATTGTAAATGAAATGGTTTTTTTTCTTTTCTGAATTAACAAACAAGACTTTGTATTTGAGCATTCCATCGAGAAAAGCCCGCGTAGGATTCATGCCAGACCACTGCGTTTTATCACGATAAAACAGATCAACCAGGATACGTAGATTCTGCGCATTCCCTTCAAAGCCGCCGGATTCGAGCATCAATTCATTCAGTATTTGCTCTCCAGCATGACCAAAAGAAGGATGTCCGATGTCATGAGCCAGGCAAATTGATTCGACCAAGTCCTGATCTATCCTGAAGTGATCTGACAACGCATCAGAAGAACGGTTGAGGTGATTCACGATGGAACGACCAATCTGTGAAACCTCCATGGAATGTGTCAGACGAGTACGATAAAAGTCGAATTCCCCGGACAAAAAGACCTGAGTCTTGTTCTGAAGTCGACGAAAGGCCGGCGAATAAATGATGCGATCCCGGTCCTGCTCAAACGGAGTGCGACCCTTGACGTTTTTGGACTGGCCACGCCCTATCCACTCTGTATCGAAGTCAGTGTAAAAACTGTTTTTCACGATTCCTCCTGCTCCATAGCAACTACGTGGAACTTGAGATAAAAGAAAGCCCCTCCCGGAGGTACCGGAAGGGGCATCATATGCATAGTAATAAGAGCTAACCCAGATCCGGAATCTTTCCGGCATCCTCTCGCGCACCGCTCCCTGCTGACAGCTTCTTCTCAAGAGCGTTAAAGAAACGCGAAAAAGAAAACGTCAGGGCCAAATAAATACAACCGGCTCCCACGAGGAACGGGACATACGTATAATAACGCGCGCCAAGCACTTTGGCAGAGTACATCAGTTCAGCCACACCAATAGTGGAAATAAGCGATGAATCCTTGAGCAGAACGATCAACTCATTGCCCAGAGGCGGAATCATCCGCCGCAATGCTTGAGGCAGAATGACGTAGGCCATGGCCTGCACATGGCGCAATCCAGTACTCCGTGCTGCTTCCATCTGTCCTTTATTAATGGACTGGATGCCTGCCCGGATAATCTCGGCGTTATACGCGCCACTATTAATACCAAGGGCGATCATACCGGTAATCAACGGGTCCGGGGAAATCCCTTCGCCAGTCATCATCATGTAGATCTGCGGAAAACCGAGGTAAAAGAAAAAAATCTGCAACAACATAGGGGTGCCGCGAATAATCTGAATATATGCATCCGCAATAACACGGATATAAAACCGGCGGCTAATACGACATGTTCCGGCGAGAGTACCGAGAACGAGACCCATGACAAGCGCGCCAAAGGTGACCTCAAGGGACGCAAGCGCACCGTTGAGAAGCATATCATAATGTTTGAAAACCAAAGCGAAATCCACTATCGGCTCCTGAAGAGACAAGCCGGGAGAGAGAGTCTCCCTCCCGGCAAAGTTATACTAGAGATTCCACTTCTTGACGAGAGCGTCATATGTACCGTCTTTCTTGACGGCTTCCAGGGCTTCATTCAAAGCCTTGAGAAGAGGATCATTGCCCTTGCGGGAGATGATGGCGAATTCCTCAAAGGACAGCGGCTCTCCGGCGCGCTTGAAAGTGCCCTGCTTCATGTATTCGTCAGCAACGGACAGGTCGGCGATGACGGCATCGGCGGCCTTGTTACGCAGCATCATGAAAGCAATGTTGTAGCTCTCAGGCTTGACGACTTCGGCACCCTCGATCTTGTCAGCCTGCTGTTCGCCGGTAGTACCGAGCTGAACAGCGATCTTCTTGCCCTTGAGGTCAGCAGCAGAAGCGATCTTGGAATCAGGACGAGTAACAATGACCTGACCGCTGGCAATGTACGGAGCGGAGAAGCTCACCTGCTTGGCGCGGTCGGGGGTGATGCTGAAGCCGGACATGCCCATGTCAACCTGGCCGGACTGGACAGCGGTGACGATGGCAGCAAATTCCATAGTGACCCATTTGATCTTCAGGCCCATCTTCTCGGACATCGCAGCCAGCAGATCGATATCAAAACCAACACGCTCACCATTGTCGCCAATGGATTCGAACGGCGGATAGTCTGGGCTGTTACCGACAGCAATTTCGCCAGCGGCTTTGACTTTCTCCAGGGTTGTTCCTGCAAATGCGGAAACAGACAGAACGCCAAGCAACATGGCGACGGCCATAACAGCTACGACATTAAACTTATTGAATTTCATACCTTTCTCCTTGAAAATTGAGAGTCATATCCAGACCATTTGGTCTGAATGAAAGTTGTGTACACCTGACGCCTATTCCACGATGCCCGCCATAAGCGGACCAATCTTACGTGATGTTCCTTCATCTGCCGTGTCGAGAATGTCAAGGATTTGGCCGCGATAAATAACCGCAATACGGTCAGCAAGCTGTAATGCCTCGTTCAAATCTCCGGTCACAAGCAATACGCCAGCCATATCCCGAGCCTCGAGCAAACGGTTCCACACTTCTTCGGTGGCAGAGACATCCAATCCCTGTGTCGGTTGCTCTGCAACAATCAAACGAGGCTCACGGTACAACTCACGCGCAAGCACTGCCTTTTGCAGATTACCGCCGGAAAGCTGCCATGCCAGAGCGTGTATCCGCCCCGGACGAATGTCGAACTTCTTGATCAGATCAATTGTATCTTTGGCTGCCTTCTTCTTGTCCAGCAACCATCCCTTGGCAAATCCCTTGCGTGTGGTCAACAATAGGTTATCCACGAGATTCTGATTGGGCAAAGTCGCCAGACCAAGCCGGTCTTCCGGAATATAACACATAGACCGATTCCAAGTGGACTCGGCAAAAAACTTGCGCCAAGGCTGACCCATGATAAACACGGTATCCTGCGGCGGCTTGATCAGCCCTGTGACAGCCTCGACCAAACCTTTCTGGCCGTTGCCCGCCACGCCGACAATCGCGACAATTTCACCCTGTTGCACATCCAGATCGACTTCGGACAATCCTAGTCCTGTGAGATTTTTTACCTCAAGGACAATATCGCCCTTTTCGACAGGCTCACGATCGACTTCCAACAACACTTCCTTGCCCACCATACGTGAAGCAAGGTCAGCCTTGGATTCAATGGTGTTTGGATCAAGCTCGCCTTCGATCCTGCCGCGTCGCAAAATGGCGATTTCGTCCGCCAAAGCAATGACTTCTTCCAACTTATGACTGATGAAAATAATGGATTTGCCCTGTTCAGTCATGCGCCACAGAGCTTTGAACAACCGTCCTGTCTCTTCTGGCGTCAAGACAGCGGTTGGTTCATCGAAAATGAGAATACGACTTTCGCGATATAACAGTTTCAAGATTTCGACCAACTGCCGTTCGCCCATGGAAAGATCAGCAATACGAGCATCTGGATCAATTTCCATGTCGTATTTGTCTGCCAATTCTCTTACCCGTTTTGACATTTCCTTCCGTTTGATGAAAAAACTGCCTTCCTGCCCCAAAAGGACATTCTCAGCAACGGTCATGGAATCCACCAACATGAAATGTTGATACACCATACCGATTCCGGCTGCGATCGCATCCCTGGAAGAAGAAAAACAAACCGTCTTTCCATCAATTTCGATAGTGCCTTCATCCGGCTTGTAACGACCGGCCAACATGGACATCATCGTGGATTTGCCCGCACCGTTTTCACCGAGCAAAGCCTTGATACGTCCGGCATAGACATCAAGGGTAATAGAGTCGTTAGCTACGACCTTGCCGAACCGCTTGGTAAGCCCCTTCAAACGGACTACAGGCTGCACTCCCGCTTCCACAGGACGGCTTGGGACCGGACGAGTATACTTCAAATCAGTCACGCCCTACCCCTCCGGCTCGATGTTTGTACCGAGAGCGGCTGGTCCATCCACTCGACGACCACGCCAAGCGGAAAAAATCAGAACCAAAATAGTCAACAGATATGGCAGCATGAGCAGCAAGGAGGACGGAAGATTTGTACCAAAGGCCTGCAAACGAAGCTGAAAGGCCATGACGCCGCCGAAAAGATAGGCACCGACAACAGCCCGTCCCGGTCGCCAAAAGGCAAAAATAACCAGAGCTACGGCAATCCATCCACGCCCGCCAGACAAACCGTTCGTCCACAGATGTGTATAAGCCAAGGAAAGATATGCCCCGCCCAGACCGATAAGAAAGCCACCAGCAAGAACTGCAAAGTAACGGAGTGCCACAGGCTTCAGACCAACAGCAGCTGCAGCAGCAGGCATTTCGCCGGTTGCGGTCACATGCATACCAAGACTGGTTCTTTTAAAGAAGAACCAGAACAAGATTGGTACGACAAACGATACATACACCAACATGTCATGCTTGAAGAATATCTCGCCAATGACTGGAATCTGAGACAACACCGGGAAGTCAAAAGGATTGAATCCCGGCGCAGGCAAGCCGACATATGGCACACCAAGGTAATGCGTCAGCCCAGTGCCGAGGATGGTCAATGCCAAACCGGATACGACCTGATTGCCAAGACAGGAAATACAAACAAAACCGTGCAATGAGGCAAAAATCATCCCGGCGGAACCACCCGCCAGAAAACCGAGCCACGGAGATCCTGTGGTCAAGCTGACCCAGAATGCGGCCAGAGCGGCTACAGACATAATGCCCTCGACACCGAGGTTGAGCACTCCGCCCTTCTCGGTCATCATCTCACCCAATGTCGCATAAAGAATTGGAGTGCCGGACTGCACAGTTGCAGCAAAAAGCGGTATCAGAAATTCCCACATACGCTTAGTCCTGCCTCTGCTTGCGTTCAAGAGTATACAAAAGGAAGAACTGTCCAGCCAGAACGGTCAGGAGAATCATGCCCTCCATGATCACACCGAACGCCGCAGGAATTTGCAATTCAAGCTGCAAGTTCTCCACGCCAACCCGCAATGCCGCCAACAGGAAGGAGGCAAAGGCAATGTTCAGCGGTTCAAGACGTGCCAGCCATGCAACAACAATGGCAGTATAACCGTATCCAACGATAAGACTTGGCTGCAAACGATTCAGGACAGCGGACGTTTCAATGCATCCGGCAAATCCGGCGAATCCACCGGACAGACACATGACAAACATGACGAGCATGCCGTAACGGATCTTGGCGTACTTGGCCACTCGCGCGCCTTCACCACTTGCCTGCAATTCAAAGCCAAGCCGAGTGAAACGCATGAAGGCCCAAAGCCCTATACCGACGATCGCGCAGAACAACAGTCCCCAATGCACACGGGTGGAACCGATGTGCGGAATGATCGCATTCACAGAAAATTCAGGAGTCATGGGAAACCCGAAACTGGCCGGGTCTTTCCAAACGCCAAAAACCAGATAATCGAGCAAAAGAATAGCGATATAGTTGAGCATCAACGTTGAAATAATCTCGTTGACGCGCAATTTCAGCTTGAGAAATGCGGGAATAAAGGCCCATGCACCGCCAAGGATAAAGGCCATAATAAACATGAGCGGGAGCAAAATGAAACCAGGCAAATCCGGGAATGACAAAGCCATCCACGTGGCACCAATAGCTCCAAGTGCAAATTGACCTTCCGCGCCGATATTCCATATCTGCATGCGAAAGGCCACGGCCACACCCAGTGAGCAGAGGAAAAGCGGAATGGATTTTAAAAGTGCGCCTTCCAGCGCCCAAAGGTTACCGAAACTTCCCTCCCACAGGACCATCATCCCGTGGAGCGCGTCCTTGCCCTGTCCTTCGATAAGCAGAGCGCTCACCAAAAGGGAAAAGAGCAGGGCGCCCAGGAATACAACCAGGGCGCCCCACTTCCAGGGTTCATCTCTTTTTCTTATTTTCAGAGGCATGTTCCGTACTTACTTAACGGTACCGACAACACCTTCGACAAACCACATCATATCATGCAGCTGGGCGTCGGTGGCCTTTTCGCCTTCGGCGATCTTGATTGCGCCGCTCTGATCCTTGATGGGACCGACAAAGCAAATGTCGTTGCCCTTGACCAGCTCGGCACGCTTGGCCATGACCGCACTCTTAACATCTTCGGGGACCATCGGACCCATGGGGGCGATATCGACAACGCCATCTTCCATGGACCACCACAGGGACTCGTCACCCTTCCAGGAACCGTCGCGGACCTGTTCAACAGTCTTGGTGTAGACCGGACCCCAGTTCCAAATGGCGGAAGTCAGGTGAGCTTTGGGAGCGAAAGAAGACATATCGGAGTTGTAACCAATGGAGTACACACCAGCTTCTTCAGCGGCTTCCTGCGGTGCAGGGGAATCCTGATGCTGAGCGATTACGTCGCAACCAGCGTCCAAAAGGGACTTTGCAGCGTCTTTTTCCAGTGCCGGGTCATACCAGGTTTTGGTCCAGACAACGCGGACCTCAACATCCGGGTTCATCTGGCGAGCGCCAACAGCAAAAGCGTTGATACCGCGGATGACTTCAGGAATGGGGAAAGCAGCCACGTAACCGAGCTTGTCGGTCTTAGTCATGGCGCCGGCCACCATGCCGGTCAGGAAACGAGCCTGATAAACACGGCCGAAATAGTTAGTGACATTGGCGGATTTCTTGAAGCCGGAGCAGTGCATGAACTTGGCGTCCGGGAATTCCTTACCAACCTTGATGGTCGGGTCCATGTAACCAAAACTGGTGGTGAAAATAATGTCGAAGCCCTTACGAGCCATGTTGCGGATAACACGCTCGGAGTCAGCACCTTCAGGCACGGACTCAACGAAGGAAGTGGTTACCCAATCAAGGGCATCCACGGCCTGACGGCCTTGATCGTGAGCGTAGGAGTAACCAGCGTCACCGACCGGGGAAACGTAAACGAATCCAGCCTTGACGGTCTTGGGCTCTTCCTTGGCAGGAGCAGCAGCTTCTTCAACCTTTGCAGGCTCTTCCGCTTTTTTCTCCTGAGGGGCTTCGCCGCAGGCAACTAGGGACAGGAGCAACGCCATACACATGGCAGATACCCCAAACAGTTTCAGCATTTTTTTCATGAGGACCTCTCCGTTAGCGATTTAATATCTCAAAACTCTATCCCAGCTAGTCCAATCGGGCAAGGCGCGAGCAAACAACTGGAAGTTATCAGCGTGGATATTGAACTGTCATCTTCGCCTATTAATCATCAGATACTTGGGCAATGGGTTCAACAAACTGGGAACCGGCATCCCAAGGAAATAAAATCCAGGTATCCTGGCTTACTTCCGTAATATATGTCTCGACCAGGGGACACCCTTCAGGCTTGGCGTAAACCGTGGCAAAATGAGCCTTGGGCACCATATCGCGGGCAATTTTTGCGGTCTTGCCGGTGTCCACGAGATCATCAATAAGCAACCAGCCTTCTCCGTCGCATTCAACCTGCTTAAGGACATTCGCATCGCCTTGCTCTTTCCAATTGTAGGAAGAGAGGCAGATGGTATCAATCAGATGGATATCCAGTTCCCGTGCAATGATCGCAGCAGGAACCAACCCGCCACGCGTGATGGCGAGAATGCCCTTCCATGGCCCTTTTTCTACAAGTCGCCAAGACAAGGCCCTGCAGTCTCGATGCAGCTGCTCCCAAGAAACCGGGAACATCTTCTGGTATCTGCTCTTGTCACCCATAGTGAAACATCTCCTGCATGTGCTGTTCAAAGGAAGTGGCTTTCTACCCGTATCAAACCGCTTAATCAAGCAATTCTACACTCAAAATACACCTTATCTCGTCAGCAGTTGCATTCCGTAGAATCCAGCCCCGTATAATCCACTCTCTTCATTACAATTGAGTCGAATGGGAACAGTGCGTAAAAAGTCGCCATAAATATGTGAATTATGAAATTCTTCCAAAAATTCCGGTACAGTAACAAACATAGGATTCTTGGCGGCAACGCCACCAGCAATAAAAAAGCCACCGTGAGACATAACTCCGATGGCCCAATCGCGACACGCCCTGGCGTAAAAACGGGCATACCATTTGGTTGTTTTATCTATAGATGTAATGGACGCCGAAACCTCTTTTGGGGATAAATCATCGCCCGTCAAAAATTTATGCACCAACTTCAACCCAAGGCCAGTGACGACAGAATCCCCTTCCGGCCAATTACGTCCACTTTCCTGCTGATTAAATTCACTATATTCAATTTCGTCTGTACCGAAAAATGGAAATGCCATATGCCCCCCTTCGAAAGGCAACGCACTCCAACCACAATCCGTAGGAATGAGGGCAGAATATCCCAGACCGGTTCCTGCCCCGATGACAGCAATGGGATCACCGTCAACGCCGCGGCCTTCCTGAATAACCATGGCATCGTCCACGGCTCTTGTCCGGCAGGCAAAGGCCTGTGCGGCAAAATCATTGATGACACTTACGGTTTTTGTCCCAAAATCGACGTCTCGAATGTCGATTCCCCAGGACGCATTGGTCAGACGGGGACACTCGACGCCACCCACAACCGCACCGGCAGCGGCCAGAACAGCACTCTCAAACGACCCTGGACGCGCAGAAAAACTACTGCTCCAGAGTTGTTCCAAAAGCTGAGGAAATGTCTCGGCACCGTGAGTTTCCAGCCAAATGGAATCAACCATTACAAAGCCGTCACCCATGGTTTCAAAAAGCGCAAACCGACTGTTGGTGCCGCCAATATCAGCGGCCAGAATCTTCGCCATCAGTAAAATGCCTCCTGTGAGCGGGACACTATCATAATCAGACAAAAAGAAAAGGAGCCCGAAGGCTCCCTTTTCTACTGGATCGATTGGATTTGACTACGCAGCTTCCGTGGCTTTCTCCGTGGATTCTGTCATCGACGGCATATCCGCCAACTCCACAGGCTGCTGCTTTTTCTGCACATACTTTCGAGTAATTCTACGCAGAGTTTCAGTCTTGCCTTCACGCTCACTTGGACTCAGGAATGAGGCCAGTTTACGTTCCAGCTTGTAGGAATTCTGTTCCTTACTGATGGCAATAATGCCTTCTAGTACCAATTTCTGATTCAACAATTCAGCACGAGTGGAAAAATTGATATTCTCTGCGATGGGTGAAAACACGAGATTACTCAGAATCAGACCATAGAGTGTAGAAATAAACGCTACAGGGATATTCTTGAGAATGACTGCGGTATCATTGATTCCCATGAGCAAACCGATAAGACCGATAACACTGCCTGCAACGCCAAAAGCCGGGGCCATTCTGGCGAGAGTCTGGAAAAAACGCTCGCTCTGCTGACGACGCAGGTTAAAAAAGGCCATTTCGGCATTCAGGCATTCACGAATTTCATCTTCCTTATAGTTGTCCACCAGCAGAATCAATCCGTTCTTCATGAATGAGCTGGTATCGTTGGCCTTTGAACGTTCCAAGGATAAAATGCCGTCCACCTTGCTCTTGACCGAAAGGTCAAGCAACGTATTGACAATGGACTCAGCTGAAACACTTTTGGTTGAATATATGTTTTTCGCCACCCTAAAAGCGTTTTTCACATGTCGCGCCGGGTAGCTGATCAACATTGCGGCAGTCAGACCGGACATGACCACCAAAAATGCGGCCAGATTGAAATAGGCTCCGGCAGCTCCTGTCAGCATGAAGCTGCACACAAAAATGACAAGGCTCAAACCCACGCCGATAAAATTCTTTCTACTCATGATATCCTCCAATCGATCAGCTTTGTTGCGCTATGACGATTTCAACTCGCCTATTTTGCGCCTTGTTGGCCTCGGAAGTATCCGGCACTTCAGGCTGATAGGCCCCTCTACCGGTTATGATAATTCGCTTGGGAGCGATCCCGAACTGCGAGATAAGAAATTCAGCCACGTTGGCTGCACGTTGCGAAGACAAAGTAAAACTTTGCGTGCCTTCCGACTCACTCTTGTCCACGAAACCGACAACATGAACGGTACCGAGGCTGAACTTCACCACTTCGGCAATCTCATTCAGGTATTGCCAGGATTCTGTTTTAAGTTCCCCGGATTGCTTGTCAAAGAACAATGCTCCGCGCAATGAGATACGAACCTGTCCAGGGGCTTCACGAATAACGGAGATTCCCTTGGAGCGAGATCGAAACAAGACTTCTGTTTCGGCAACTCGCACGACGTCCTGCGAGCCGCCGCTTTCTGCGCGACTGGCAATCTGCCCTATCAATCCAATGAGAGGGTCAAGGGAGCTCGCTTCCTGTGCCTTTTCCGCGCTTTGATGGCTGAACAGGATTTTTACATCCTGATGTGTGCTGGCATACATGAACAACACCACAAACAGGACAAACATGACCATCATGAGGTCAGCCCACGGCACGGACCAATCATTCATGCCACGAATTGTGGCTTCGCCTTCCATCTGACCAAACGATGAAAAATCTTTGGTAAAATTCTTTTCGATTTCCTGCATGTATTCTCCTGCGCATCTGCGCGCACGATATGAAGCAAGAAATCTGCCACAATAGTAACCGCTTAAAATATTGGTATGTTTTTAATTCGCAATCTCGCATCTCTTCCGAACTGACAAAAAGCTGACAGCCCGTGCATTGACTCGGATAAGAATATGAGGGAATCATCGAATCCATGACGATATTCAAAGGGCCCTTCACGACAACCAGTCCCATTGTTCTCGCTTCTGGCTCCCCCAGGCGACGCGAACTATTGGCCGATCTTGGCCTGGAATTCACTGTTCATCCGAGCCCTCTTGATGAACCAGCACCAGAGCCGAATGAATCTCCAGTGGAATACGTCAAGCGCATGGCAGAATTGAAAACTCTGGATGTTGCCCGAAATTTCAAAGGACAGACTGTGCTTGGAGCCGATACAATCGTGGTGTTGAATGACCGCATCATGGGCAAGCCAGAAAACAATGCACATGCTCTGGAAATGCTCACGACTTTGTCCGGGAACACCCATCAGGTCATAACCGGATTTTGCATGGTGCTTCCTGATGGCTCACGCATTACCAAAGCCATCAGTACAGATGTAGACATGCGCGCTTCTAGTGAGTCGGAGCTCAAAGGATATATCGCTACCGGCGAGCCAGCGGACAAGGCTGGAGCCTACGCCATTCAAGGGATTGGCACATTCCTCGTCACCGCTATCCGTGGTTCATATACAAATGTGGTCGGATTGCCTGTCGCACGAGTATTGGACGAGCTCCTTTCTTCCCGTGTTATTGCTACGACAGAGAACTAAAGTAGCTATCTAGCTCGCTACCAATACCACGTGAACGTCTCCTTCTTCACTTAATGGATAGATTATTATCTTCTTGACTTTTAGTTAGGTAGCCTTACAATGCTTGCATGAACGAACTCAGACAACATTATGAAACAATGCAACATAGCTTGCTCGAATTGGTTGAAACTATCAATGCACAGCATCAAGGTGGCGTAGAGTTTGGCACGGGACATCGGTTGTACCCAGCTGAAATTCACACCATAGCGGCCATTGGTGATGAGCCGAAGATCACTGTCACTCACCTGGCAAAACGACTCGGCGTTTCTAAACCCACTGTGTCTGAGCGCATCGGCAAACTCATGAAGAAAGGCCTCGTGGTAAAGGGGACAAAACCTGATAACGCCAAGGCCGTCACTCTTCTTCTCACTGAAACAGGATGGATTGCCCATACCCACCATGAAGCCCACCACGACAAAATGTTTGATGTGTTTGTATCACAATACGGCGAAGAGTCTGGCATTATGGTGCAAAAACTGAGTGATGCCTTTAAGGAGATGCAAAAGCTGGCAGAACTGTTTGACTGTCGTAATTGTTAATGTCCGTGATAACTTTTGATATTTTTTTAATCATATTGTTAGGAGACCTAAGCAAAGGAGTCTGTATGAAAGTCTTACACGTTTTTCATTCGCAAACAGGAAACACCAAGAAGGTCGCCCAGACTATTGAACTAGCTGTGATCGAATCCAATTGTGAAATAACCACGGTACAAGCAAAGGCAAAAGGAGAGTCCAATCAAATCATGGATTATGATTTGGTTTTGATTGGCTCAGGCGTATACGGCTGGCTTCCTGGCAAACCAATGATGGACTGGCTGGCTGAACGCGCAAAGGAAAGCATGAGCGAATTTGGCGGGTCGGGAATTCTCCAACCAGGATCTCCGCGCAAGGCCGGAAAGTATGTCGGGGTCTATTGCACGTATGGTGGTAGCCACACAGGGATCAACGAAGCAATTCCTGCTGTTAAATATATGGGGCAATTATTTGATCATTTGGGATTTACCATTGCTGCTGAGTGGTACATTCCCGGTGCATATTGTGTCCCAAAACTGAAACACCACAACACACAAGGCCGACTTGGAGACATTCGAGATCGTCCCAACAAAAACGACCTGATCGCAATAGCCGAAAAGGTAAAAGGGTTAATCTCATCTATCACTCCTTCTGCTCACACAATGGGATAAAGAATGAAGAACCCCGTTATTATGTCTGTTTCAGACGGATATTATGAATACTCACATCCTCGGCAACTCCTTTTCCCGGGAGTTGCCGAGGCAGACCTCATAGCAGCAGGTGTTCCAGGGAAAGAATGGAAGACCTGGAAAAGTCCGTACACCGCAACCCTTATTCAAACAGAAGATACGACTATACTGGTTGATGCGGGGGCAGGGAATATTGCGAAAACTACCGGACTGATTTTTGAGAATCTCAAGCAAAACAATATCCATCCAGATGATATTGATATTATCATTCTAACCCACCTGCACCCTGACCATATAGGAGGTCTCCTACCTTCTGATGGTCGCCCAGCATTCCCCAACGCACGTATTATCATGTCCGACCTTGAACATTCATACTGGCAAAAGGAACCTGATCTTCATAATCTAAGCATACCCCCCGAAGCCCGCAACATGATTTGCACAATGGCCACTGATTTTTTACAGCGTTATTCCAACAGAATTGAAACATTACCGATGTACACACAGCTTACACCACATATCAGTTTATTCGCTGCCCCCGGTCATACCCCCGGACACATCGGTGTCGAAGTGCAAACAGACGACACCTTATTTTTAATCGCAGGAGATGCTTTTTTACATCCTGCTCACTTTACCAATCCTGAATGGTCATCATCTGTAGACATTATGCCCGAGACAGCAACACGCACACGACGTCACATCCTGGAACGGATACACAGTGAATCAGCCAAACTTCTCGGATTTCATCTTTAACACGCTGCGGGTTAAAGCTTCGGACAAAATATGTAGAGAATTAGACTGTTCTGGAAATATCGATTAACTTCCCTCACTACAAAACATATCAACTGCGATGCATCGTGAAGAAGATTGTAGAATGCAAACATTCGTTCCCTCTATCCCTTTACAAAACATTTCTAATTTCGCTCAAACGAAGGCTCAGACTCTTCTGGATTTGAACAAAGATCCCATTGACACGCCAATCAAAGACATTGTCATGTCTCTCAACGCACTTCCCTATTGTTATACCATTCAATGCTGCTGGGGACATTTCGTCAGTACAAGCCAACCAGATAAACACAACCTTGCGGTTGTTAAAAAAAAGGACATTGACGAAAAAATTGAATATCGAATCGCATATCTTGCCTTGAGTCTGGAAAACACTCCAGCAGGCAAAGCTTTTCTCGACAAAATGGAGAAAATACCCACAAGAATCGATTCGAGCTATGTTCAATTCGGATGCGCACAATGGTTTTTACAGAGACATGCCAATTCTTATGTTCTTCAGGTGCAACCTTCTGACCGCGCTCACGTTGATTCAATGACAGTTTTGCGAGAGGAAGCCCTGCTCATTCAATCCACTCGAAATGTTTTTTGGGATACGATACGGCAATTCGTTAAAAAAATTACGGGATGATCAGCACGCCCAATACGGAAATCCTCAACTAACGGGATATAATGAATCATGATAGAAGGTTTAAGTCATATTACCCTTATTGTGCAGGACTTGGAAAAGACATCTGCCATTTTTACGAAAATACTTGATGCCGAAGAGGTATATGCAAGCGGCGAGACGCAACATTCACTCTCTCAAGAAAAATTTTTTCTGGTTGGCGGTATATGGATCGCCATAATGCAAGGCCCATCGCTGCCGATACAATCTTACAATCACATTGCCTTCAAAATTCCACACAATGAATTTGACAACTATGCGAAACGTATAGAGGCTCTAAACCTTCACGTCCGTATGGACAGAAACAGAATATCAGGCGAAGGCAATTCGCTGTATTTCCATGACTATGACAACCACCTGTTTGAACTCCATACAGGGACCCTCAAAGAACGACTGACGGCGTATGCCAGAGATTAATAACAATGAATTCTCAATCACCACTCGACAAACTCGCCACAGCACTGGCTACTCTCGGCCCTATCGGCCATTTCCCGAAAGCTCCGGGAACATGGGGCTCTCTTGCATCGGTTGTCGCGGCTCCATGGCTTTTCCTCTCTCTACCATTATGGGGACGTGTTGCGGCACTGGCCGCAGTACTTCTGATTGGTATCTGGGCCTGTTCCCGTGCGGAAGTCATATTCGACAAAAAAGATCCCGGCTGTGTGATCATCGACGAATTGTTCGGCCAATGGCTCGCCCTGCTCTTTTTCCAAGGCATGCCCATCTGGTATCTGATTGTGGGATTCGTACTGTTTCGCTTCTTCGACATTCTCAAGCCATGGCCAGTCAAATGGGCCGAAGACGCTTTTCCCGGCGGGCTTGGCGTCATGCTAGACGATGGCGTGGCCGGGCTCTATGCTTTGGGCGGACTACATCTTCTTCAGTACATCCTTTCCATGTAACAAAAAAAATGCCGCTTCCCAAAGGAAGCGGCATTATCATTTAGATTCAATTAATTCTATTGAACCACAAACTCGGCTCTACGATTCTTGGCCCAAGCAATTTCATTATGGGCAGGATCAAGGGGACGCTCTTCACCGAAGCTGACAATTTTCATGCGTTCAGGTTCGACGCCGAGAATAACCAGATGTTCGTAGGAAGCACGGGCACGACGTTCACCCAAAGCCAGGTTATATTCTTCAGTACCACGTTCGTCGCAGTGACCTTCAATGACCACACCAACGTCTGTATACTTGCGCATGATGCTCGCCTTGAGAGCGAGAATGGCACGAGATTCCTCATTCAACTCATAGGAATCAAAAGCGAAATGGATAGTGACGCTGGACAGCTCTTCCACTGCTTCGGTTTTGGCACGCGCCTCGGCTTCTGCAGCCAGAGCGGCCTCGTCGACCTTGGGTTCAGTCGGCGGCGGAGTCCACTGGGAATCATCCTTGACCTCAACCTTGGTCTCAGGCGGGGTGGTGGTAGTAGTCTTCTTGGCACAGCCAGCAAAGACAAAAAGGGACAGGGCCAGCAGGGCCACAATTCCGAAACACACTCTGTTTTTCATGCTCACTCCTTGGTAGAGCCGTCGCCCGGCCATTATTTCAGATGCTTCCGAAAGCCAATGATTCTCGCATTGGTTAGCATGCACCTTTTCTTACAAAAAAATCAACCCTGTGTTTATGACAATTTACCACTGTAATGAAGTATCCCACGCCGGGGCAAAGGCCGCACCCTTTCCGGTGGAGATCATCCGCGGTTTGTCGCCGTGACGAGTTGAAAGATACAACTTGTACTCGCCAGTCCTGCTGGACGCAAAGGCCACGAAATACCCATCAGGGCCAAAGGCCGGGTATTCATCATTACCAGGACCGAAGGTCAACTGTTTCTCTCTGCCCGTCTGCAAGTCATGTAGGAAGATACGATGGCCGTCTGCTGTCTGATGCGTATATGCCACATAACGACCATCAGGACTGAGACAGGGATGGGTGTTATATCGACCGGTCGTGGTCACACGTTTGATTTGCCCGGTCTTCATGTCCAGAAGATAGATATGCGGATTTCCCGCCCTGGCAGAGGTGAACACCATCTTCTCCCCGGTCCTGTCAAAACTCGGTGAAACGTCAATATACGGACTGCGTACCAACGTCTTACCCGGCCTGTAATCACTCTTCAGACTATAGATATTGGTGGTACCGTTGCGATTAAGTGCAACATACAGGGCTTTATCTGGGCCATAGACAGGACTGATGACAGTTGACCCCAACCCTTTAAATGTCCTCTTTATCTTTCCGGATTCACTGTCGTAAATGCCAAGCTCATGCCGCGTTTTCGCTATATGGGTAAAGGCGATCCGCTTGCCGTCATCAGACCACGCAGGACTTAAGTTGTAACCACCCAACTTCGTGATACGCTTCAAACCGCGCCCCTGAGGGAGCACTGTGAAAATTTCCTTTGTCTTTCCTTCCTGCTTGACGAAAGCAATGGGAGAATCAAAGAACCCTTTCTTGCCGGTCAAGGCTTCTAGGAAAGAAGAACAAAAACGATCAGCTACTAAAGGCAGATTTTTGCTGACGTCACGATAGGATTTTCCCACCACTCGACGCCCACTGAACGTTTCAAACACGCGGGCTTCAATATACTCACCATTCCAACCTGTGGTCATGCACAGGTCAACTCTAGCGAGTTGAAGCGGCTTGAAATCAATATCAGCAGCTTTGACGCCCTGACTCGGATCACCGCCCAACAGATCGGTCACCGGCACAATATTAAGGAAAGGGATGTACCCCAAATCATTGGCTACCAACTCTTGAAGCGCTTTGGCAGCCGCATCGGGCAATGGAGAACCGTCTAACCCTTTAGGTGTCAGGAGAGTAATGTTCACCATACGTTGGCCAGGCCCATGAATATCCACTGTCAGCGGACCTTGGGCAAACGCGAAGACAGCCATGAGGCACATGAAGACACAACAAATGCAAATTATCAAAATCCGTTTCATACCGTTACTCTGAGAGTTCCTGGCTGTTGAAATTGATGCGCAGAATCCGATCCCTCTTGGTTCTCGGCTTCTCCACATATTCTGTTTCCTTGATGGCTCGAAGAGCTGAACTGTCAAATTCAGGATTGTTCCGACGATTCAATGATCTTCGAGGACAAAATTTCCCCGTCAGCTTCAAGCACTATCTCTATGGTTGCCAAGAGGTTTGCTTCTCCGGCAAATGCAGGGTATCGCCAGTTTTTCTTGATGGCTGTTCCTACAATCAGGGCATAAACCTCTGACAGACCGGAACCTGAACCGCCGACCGTACCGCCGACAACGCCCCCTTCCACTCCGCCGGGCTGCCCGCCATGGGCATAGACCTGATCTCCTTCACGCTTCTTGAGCGCAGCCAGTTCGTCGGCCAAAGCCTTCTTCTTTTTCTGGTCCTGTCGCTTGGTCCTCGCCTTTGCCGCAGCCATTCCTTCGGCCAACAACTGCTTGGCTGTCTTTTTTGGCTTGGGTTTCGGCTTCGGTTTGGGCTTTGGTTTAGGTTTATCTTCCTTCTTCTTGACCACGGCCTTCTTTTCAACTTTCTTGGGGCTGATCTTCTTGACCTCTGGTTCAGGCTTGGCCTCGACCACAGGCGTAGGAGGCACCTCAACGGCAGGCTCGGGCTTGGCTTCAACAACCGGCACTGCCGGAGTCGGAGTCACAGGCTCGGATGTCGCCTTCACTTCCACTGGCGGACCAGGCGGTGGCGGAGCAAGTGATACTAAATCGACTGTATACACAGGTCGATCCATATTCACCTTCACCCCGGCAGTGTTCACACCATAAATGGCGAGCACAGCCAATGCCATGTGAAAAATGATGGAGAATATGAGACCAATACTTTGCCGCATTATATTAAAATACTACTATTTTTTGTCTTTTTTCAGATCAGCGGTCTTTTCCGCCACAATACCCA
>Ga0209692_10002558_pt1 | contig 19481 bp, 14 predicted proteins | sample tdDd472_FD_187129 | JGI IMG/M metagenome (GOLD analysis project Ga0209692, IMG submission 187129) | Marine sediment microbial communities from the Atlantic coast under amendment with organic carbon and nitrate - tdDd47.2 (SPAdes)... | ecosystem: Environmental > Aquatic > Marine > Coastal >...
CCAGGGCAGCAAGACCGGTACTCATGGGAATCAGCGTGCCGATAAGCCCCAGTCCCGGACCAATCTTAACCACCATGGACAGGCGATCAAGGCTCTTGTGCAATTGCAGGGAATGCCGTTGCAGCAGGTTCTCGATCCCGGCAAGACCATGCCTGCTGTTGGAAAGCAGCAGCGGGTTCAGGGCTTCGCAGTAGCGCAGCACCGGATAGGAGAAGATTCCGTTGTATTCTTTGGCTGAAACCAGTGACGCCAGTTGCTCCTGAGGCGGTTGTTTCAAACGATACCGGGCGATCCACTCGGCTATGCATGCGCCGATAACCAACAAAAGCCAGATGGTCAGAAACGATAGCAAAAACAATACCGGGTACAGCAATGAGCAGGAAACCAGGTATATAAACGATTTTAGGGCCGCGCCAAAATGCATTACTACATCCTCCATTATGTAACAGCTCAGGGCTGATGTCTTCGGTGCCTCAGGCAGGCGGAGCGCATTTTGCCCCGGCCTCTCACGATTGTTTGGCCTGCTGCATCGCCGGCTTGCGGTGACGCCAATATGTATAGCCAAAACCCGCAAGGACAATCAGCCCGCACAATATATAAAACCACAACAATTGCTCTGCACTGGTGTTGATATGCCTGTCCGCGTTTCGGGCAAGCCCGTAGACCTCATCCAGGGTGTAAAAATGCGGAGCCACCAACGTGCACAGCAAATTAAATACCGCCAGGGTAAGTCCGGTTACCGCAAGGCCAATGGCCCACAGCCCGGCGATTTTTTTCTGCAATATCTGCGCCGCCAGTTGCAACATCACACTGATGCCCAGCAGGCCCGTCACCGCCATCAACACCGGATTACTCCGTAACGATTGGATATCGCTAAGGAAATATCCTAAAAAAGAAACGAGTACAGTCAAAAGCAATGCCGTTGTATACGATGGCGCGAGCCGCTTGTATAAGAAGAAACACTGCATGATGATACTCTCACAATTTATAGTATTGCTTAAAAAGTCAGGTAAACCCGCGACTTCTGTGAGGGATACTACTGCAATGAATCTAAAAATACAAGGCAATCTCAGCGGTGGGATAGTCGTTTCAATTTCGCCTCCGGGAAGCGCCTGACGCGCCGCGTTATCGCCGTTTTAAATGCAGGAAATAATCGCCAGAACATCGGAAATGGTATTTTTTCCTCGGGACGCACTTTTAAAAACACGGGAAGCGAAGGGTCAAAATTTGCGGTTTCACGGGCCCGCCTCGGGAAATGACGCAGCCAAAAATGGCCTGTTATCTATATAAAAACGATATATAGCAAAAAATCAGCACTTGTGCCCCGTGAAATCGAAATCGCGTCCCGAGGAATCGACCTCTTCTTCCCGAGAGATTCCCGAGCGCATTTTATGTTATTGCCTGTATATTGGCATCAAACTGCGGTGTTTTTGCGAATATTTTGCCTTAAACCAGGGAGTTGACCTGAATAACACAATGAAGTATTCTTATTAATAGTTACGGAACATTCTTCAGGCGATTAGCAAGGATTTACATAATGAACAACACAATATCAAGAAAAGTACAGGGAATACCAAAATCAGCAATTCACGAAATGACGCGACTGTCAAAAGGAATCAAAGATGTCGCGTTTTTGTCCTGGGCCAAGCCCACCTCAAAGGCCCCGACCCATGTGGGTGAAGGCGCAATCAAGGCAATCAAAGACGGGCTAGCCGATGGATACTCTCAAAACCAGGGCATTTTACCCCTGCGGGAAGAAGTTGCCCGAAAGCTCATGCGGGACAACAACATCAAAGCCGACCCCTCTCAAATCATTGTCACCGTGGGAGCCATCGAAGGGCTGGCCGCGGCAATCATGGCCATCGTGGACCCGGGAGACGAAGTGATACTCCCCTCGCCCACCTATTCTACCCATGTTAACCAGGTTGTGCTGGCCTCGGGCAAGCCGGTTTTCGTTCCCCTGATTGAAGAGAAAGGCTTTGCCATTGATTTGGATGCCATGGAAAAAGCCGTGACTCCTAAAACCAAGGCGATTCTGTTCTGCACACCGAACAATCCCACGGGCACTGTGTTTTCCGAGCAGGAGCTTCGCCGGATTGCGGACATTGCCCTAAAACACAACCTTATGGTTATTACCGATGAAGCCTACGAATACTTTACGTACGATGGGAAAAAGCACTTTTCCATTGCCTCTATTCCGGAAATGAAAGAAAACGTTGTCAGCTGTTACGCCTTTACCAAAACCTATGCCATGACAGGCTGGAGAATCGGGTATCTGCACGCCAGCAACAATCTGATCCCGCACATCGCCAAAGCTCATATCGCCTTTGCCATCTGCGCTCCGGTGGTTTCCCAGTACGCCGCGCTCAGCGCCCTGCAGGGGCCCCAGGATTGCATCGACGAATTCCGCAACAACTACGAGTCGGCGCGAAACCTTATGTGTGCGCGGCTGGATAATCTTGCTCATGTCCTGCAATACCAGAAGCCGGAAGGCTCGTATTTGATGTTTCCCAAAATACTGTCGGAGCAGGGCTCAGACTCACAGACGTTTTGCCAAAAGCTGCTTAGAGAGGCAAAAGTTTCCACAACGCCCGGAGTCGATTTTGGCCCCACCGGCGAAGGTCATCTGAGGCTGTCGTTTTGCGTGCCCGAAGACATGATAAACACGGCTTTCGATCGACTGGAAGCCTACTTCGATTAAACAACAGGCAACCGGTTAAGGAACAGCCAGAACCAACAGCAGTAAGGGCGACGGATGGTATCAGTCATCAACACCCGGCTTTTTGCGGGTGTCTTTTTTCCGGCTTAATTGTTTCTTGTGCTCCAGACGTTTTTTCACCGATGATCTGGTAGGCCTGGTGGCGATGCGCTTTTTAGGCACTTTGTTGAGATCCTCCAGACGTCGGATCAACCGGTCAAAGGCCATCTCAAGGTTTTGATTTTGGGAACGGCGCTCGGTGGCGGTTATGGTTATCCCACTGGGGCGATGATACAAGCGGACGCCGGTTTCCCGCCGATTGCGATGCTGCCCCCCGGGGCCGGAATCGCGGACAAATGTTATGTCGCACTCCAGCTTAAGAATTTCCCGGTCCGTGGTATACGGCATGGTATCAGTTACAGCTTTCATCCAATATCAATATGTTCCAGGGTCATCCTATGCCAAGGACAGGAACTTGAAAAGCCCTTTTTTTGCATCCAGCCATTCAAGTCTGCATGCAGATTACGGGCCCGCAAAGCTGATTTCTATGAAACTTTTACTCGAAATAGTGATATAGGCATCAGTGCGAAATCAGGCCCGGATACAGTTTTCGGTACCCGCGCGCATTTTGGGGCTGATTGAGCAGGTGCTCGTCGCCCGCGACGACAGCGTTTTAAAGCCCGAGTGGATGCGCGGGCTGCTGGATCGGACCGTAGTCCGAATCAAGGCGACTGCAAAGGAATTACCCCTCCTTGCTCTGTTGCGCCTGGCGCACAACGCGTGCCCACAGGCGGACCCACACGACCGTTAGCCCCAGCAGCAGGCCGCCACGCAGCCAGAGCGCATACTGTAAGTAAGCATCGGCTTCGAGCTCCGGCAGCATGGCGATGGGACTAGTGAAAAACGGCCAGAAGGCGAGCATGGCACGGTCCTGCAACAGCAAAGCCAAGGCGACCGGCAACACCACCACCACCGCCAGCACCACCATCCAGATGGCGCGCTCCCGTTTGGGCCACTGCAGCCGGATTATCTCGACCAACATGAGCACACCCACGCCGAGGACCAGCAGTTCGGCAATCATGACCGGCGCGGCCTGTTCGGCGAGCAACTCCACCTGCCCGATTTGCGCGCCCAGCACGATCGCGCCCATCACCGTCATGGCGAACGCCAGCGCCGGGCCTCTGCCCATTCGCTATCCAACCCCCACATCCGATCATGTATTAAATCGGATACAAGTATCCCCCATTTCTCGTTTCGTAATCTCAGCTGGTTGCCAAATACTTTAACGGTCTCAACTCTCCCTGTTGTATTTTCCACAATCAAAATTATCCTTTCTAAATTGTGCCAGTTTCAGAAAGCGTGATTACTGCTTCATTCGACGAGGCTTGCACACGAACTGGCATACCAATAGGTAGAGTTATCATGGGATCAGTATGGCCAAATGCTAAGTCCGCGATAATTGGGAATGAGTAGTGCTTAGTGCATTCGAGCACAACTGATTCAAGCGTCTCACCAGCCATGGGTGAACAATCCGGTGAACGGCCGATCAGCATCGCACACACATGTTGCATAATCCCAGCTTGATTGAAATGCGTTAATGCTCTACGTATGCGAGGAAGGGAGGCTTCTGCCTCGGTGGCCTCCCAGAATAACACAATCTGTTCAGGCAACCGTAAATAGGGAGTGCCAATTAGAAAGTTTATTGTTTCAATATTACCACCGAACAAATAGCCCTCGCCGTTCCCTGACCTCCATACAACCCTTTTAGATTGGACATTATAATGGCGCGAACGCTCAAGCCAACTATTTGAACCCCAGTCTAAAAATTCGTTTGTCCACTCTTTGGGGTCAGATAGTGTTATCGGTTTTGAAGGATTAAATAGAATGGAACGTAAATTGTTCAATGTGTAGCTGTGTGGTTTAGGGTATTCGCCAAATTGAGTCATTACCATCGGCCCGTAATAGGTGACCCAGCCTCCAAGCGACTGAATACCGAGGAGGAGTGCGGTAGCATCGCTGTATCCCATGATTATTTTAGGTAAACGTCTCAGCAATTTTATGTCTATCAATGGCAACAATTCGGCTGAATTAAAACCACCAATACTAAATATTATTGCTCGAATATCTGGGTCGCCCAACATTTCCACCAATGCTTTGCCACGTTCCTCTTGGCTACCGGACGTGAATCCACTTGCTTGGTACACATGTTTTGCGACCACCGGAACCAAGCCAAGATATTCCTCTAAAGCCCGTACGCCTCTCTCGAACCGCTCAGGATACCACGCTGCGAGTGGCATTGATGGTGCAATGATTCCTACCCGGTCACCTGCCTGAAGAGCTTTTGGAACTTTTAGGGAGCTGACATCTAGTGTTCTAAGGGTTGGATATCCCATAATTGTTACTCCGGAGTTTTAATGTTGACACCGCTTGTAGCCAGAAGTGATCGTCCGTTATTTGAGAAAATAGCCCTCATCTCATTGAATGTCAAATTCCCACCTGTGACAGCACTAATTTCATCTTTATAGCTAGCACCCCACCAGCCGTGGGTACCGAAAATTCAGTCTAACCTGATTTTACTTGCTTTTTTGTAATTGCCACGCAAAGCTGATTTCCATGAAAGTCTTACTGGAAGTCGCGATATTGATATCCTTGAATCTGTTTCTTTTCGGCTATGTCCAGTGGAAATGGGCCAATTATTTCGCATCCGTTCTTTTCAACACGCGTGTACGCATGTTTTTTAAAACTTTTGGGAGACTCTTCTTCGTTCCCTTGCTAATCATCCATACGGGAATGCCGACATCCGGGTGCATATATATTTTACGTTCCAGCAATGTCGAGGCACCATCATCTACAGAAAACAACTTATAGTGGGCAGTGACATCAGACAGTTCACCTTTTAGTAACTTGGTCGTGACAAGACACTCGTTTACAAAATGATATTCGACCGTGTTGGTGGCATCGCGAACCTTCATATCCAGATTGCCAGTCAATCTGCATACATCACCATCGCAGGAATAAGTAAACTTTTCCAGGTTAGGAGTATTGCGGCGGATTTCATCGAAATCGTGCAGATAGGCCATCACATGCTTTGGCTCAGTTGGTATCAGGATATGAGCCAGATACGCGAAGGTGTCTTTTTTCGTTTTCAGTTTCTTTAGCAGCACGTCTCCGTTTCTAAGCTTTTTCCATTGGTCGGCATCCAATGGTGGCGGTGTATCACACTTACCCGCGTACAATATCGAGGTGAAAAGCAGGCAGAAAAGCACGATACCGACTGTAAAGATTCCAGAGTAACTATTCCTGATTTTATCCTTCATTGTATTTCCTCCAAAGAGTGCAACGATCCTTTCCGGGCTCCCAATACCGCTGTAAGCCCTTACGATACCATATGAGTGGACAGAATACCAGGATCAACCATCATTGCAACATGCTGATTTTATTGACGGATTAATTTTAGCGAGGGACAACCCACGGGTCCGTCTAATTCTCGCCATTTCTACTTTTCAATAAACGATTCGGCCAAAGTTAACATAGATCTGGCGTTCCACATCTCCTCAATCCGCTTCCTACAGGCTCACGAAGTCGCAGCTTGCCATGCAATCAACAACGCATTCTCCCCGGATGGAATTTCCGGGATCCACGCCTCTATTTGAAACATAGCTTCACACCTTCACCACCCGCTGCACTGACAGGCTTATGGCCCCGTGGTCGTTTTCCACCTTGCCGGTGACAATGTAGGGCACCTGACGGTCAATGGATGAATGATAGCGCTTGTAGGCTTCGGGAAACAGCACGGTTTCGTAAATCGCGGTTTCATCCTCAAAGCTCCAGAACTGCATGGGATCGCCCTTGTGGGTGGGCACGGTTTTGGCGGTCACGGGCCAGCCAATCACCGACACCGTACGGCCCTGATAGCGGGGAATATCCCGGGCCGCAATCACCCGGTGCCGCGCCAGCCGGGGGGCAAAGAGCATCAACGGATGGCGGCTGCATAAAAACCCGAGATATTTGAACTCCTGCCACAGCAGATCAACGGCTTTGGGGCTTCCCAACGGCGGGGCGTCGCAGCGGGGCGCGGCGGCGGCAAACAGATCCCCGTCATGGGCGCGGTCATGCTCCCGTTGCCGTTCCCGGGCCAGGGCCGCCCACAGCATTTGCGGACGACTGCGACCGGCGGCAATGGCGTCACAGGCCCCGGTGGCGATCAGGGCCTCCATATCCGCTGCAACGGGCTGCACCCGCTGCATAAATTCCTCCATGGAGCGATATGGCCCCTGTTTCCGCTGGTGGAGTATACGCTCTGCGGTGTGCTCCATAAGCCCGGCAATGGCCATCAGCCCCACCCGAATAGCCCCATCCTGCTCTTCATAGTGCCACTGACTGTAATTAACGTCCGGCGGCAGAATCTCCACGCCACAGCGCCGGGCTTCGCTCACATAGGCCCCGGCGGTGTAAAAACCGCCGCCGTTGCTGATAACCGAAGCAAAAAACACCGCAGGATGATGAGCCCGCAGCCAGGCGGACTGAAAGCTCACCATGGCGTAGGAAGCGCTGTGAGGCTTGCAAAAGCTGTAGCCGTCAAAGGACATGATCATTTTCCAGATGGCCTCGATGGTGTGGTCTTCCACGCCCCGGACCCGGGCTCCGGCAAAGAACTGCTCCCGGTAGGGCCCCAGCTTCAGCTCCCAGTTTTTCTTGGACAGCACCCGGCGCAGGCCGTCGGCCTCACCGGCGGAAAAGCCCGCCAGAGCCACGGCGGTTTTGGACACGTCCTCCTGATACACCATGATGCCGTAGGTTTCCGACAGCAGGTCTTCCAGCAGGGGATGCAGGGGCTCAAAGGCTTTGCCGTGGAGCCGATCCACATATTCGTTGATAAAATCGTTTGCCGCAGGCCGGATGATGGATGAGTGGATAACGATATGCTCAAAATCCCCGACCCCGGCTTTTTTCTGCAATTGCCGGGTGGCGGGGGATTCCAGATAAAACACCCCCATGGTGTCGCCCCGGGCAAGCATGGCCCGGGTAGCTTTATCGTCTATGGGGTTCCAGCGCTGTTCGTCGATGCCCCGGCCCGTGGCCGCCAGATGGGCCAGAGCATCCCGCACAACACCCAGCGACCGATTGCCCAGCAGATCGATTTTTACCAGCCCCGCCTCTTCGGTGCCGTCCTTTTCCCAGCACACAATGGGCACGCCCTTGGGCGCGGTTTCGATGGCGGCGTAGGCGTCGATGGGGTTTGGCGTGATGATAATGCCGCCGGAATGCACCCCCAGATGCCGGGGAAATCCGGTAATGCGCCGGGCAATGCGCAGGATTTCCGGCCAGGGTTCTTCCAGAGGCAGATCGCCGCTGTATTTGAAAATGTCCGGGTGATACGACGCGCCTTCCCGGTGTTCCCGTACAAGCACCCGCAGCCGGTTGACAACGTCGGTGATTTCGCCCTCGGGCATGCCGAATACCCGGGCGCATTCCCGCAGGGCGGAACGGGGTTTGAAGTGAATATGATTGCAGACCATGGCGCAGTGGTCGCGGCCGTGGGCCTCCATTACGCCGTCGATAATGGCGTCCCGCTCGTCCCAGGCAAAATCGATGTCAATATCCGGGGGATCGCTGCGCTCCGGGTTGAGAAAGCGCTCAAAGTACAGGTTGTGGCGGATGGGGTCCACGTTGGTGATGTTCAGGCTGTAGGCCACCAGGCTGGCGGCTCCGCTGCCCCGGCCACAGATGCGGCTGGCCCGGGCGGCGATGTTTTCCACCACCAGAAAATAGGAGGAAAAGTTCTTTTCTTCGATGATCCCCAGCTCGTATTCCAGCCGGTCCACCACGGTGTCGGAAAGCTCTCCGTAGCGGGCCTCGGCCCCGGCAAAGGCCCGGTGGCGCAGCTCTGACGCCGGATTGCGCCCCTTCAGTCCCAGAGGCTCGGGAAACACCCAGCCGTCCATTATATCGCTGAAATTGCAGCGATCGGCGATACCCGCGGCGGCATCAATGGCCTCGGGATACAGCTCAAAACGGCGGCGAATATCCGCGAGCGAGGGCATGGCGGTCATCAGAGTGGCGGTGGCGTCGTCGTCGCTCAGTTGCCCAAGGGTGCTGTTGTTTGCCATGGCCCGCAGCACCCGGTAAATGGCACGGTCTTCGGGTTCCAGCAGCATGACCGGCGGCACGACCACCAGGGGAATATCCAGCTTTTGGGCCAGGACCACCAGCCGGTACTGCGGGGCTTTGAGGGCGGCATACAGGGGCAATCCCTGTCCCGCAAGGCCGGAAAGCAGGTCCGGGCTGTCGCTGAGGATGACAATGTCTTCGGTATGTCGGGGCAACAGCGTAGCAAGGGGCGTGCCCGGTTCCCGGTGCAGCCGGGTCAGCATGGCGGTAATACGGGAAAAGCCCTGCCGGTTGCAGGCCAGCACCACGGCGCAGTCGTCGCCGCTGCGCAGCTCGGTTCCGATAATGGAGCGAATCCCCGCCTCCCGGCAGCATTCCACAAAGGTATGCACCCCGTAAACATTGTTGATGTCTGTCAGGGCCATGGCCCGGTACCCCTGCCGGGCCGCCGCCGCCACCAGCTCTGCGATGTGGCAGGTGCCGTATAACAGTGAGTAATTGGACTGCACCCGCAGGGGAAGCCAGCTCATGGCCCGCCTGCCTGCAATGCCACGGTGTTGCCGTAACCGATGCTTGCGGCCCCGAATTTGCCCCGGATGGCGTCCATGGCCTGCTGAATGGAACGGCCCCGGCGATCCTCCGGTGGCACAAAGAGATCCAGTTGCTGATGTTCCCGGGTCAGCCGTGCTGCAGACAGGGCGCAACTGCGCACCCGCACCCGGCGGTCCAAAGCTCCGTGCAGCAGGGGCAGGGCCACCCGGAAAATATCCTGATCCAGGTGCAGCGGATGCTTGAGGGTCTTTTGCCGCGAGCGCTCAAGGGCGTCGGTGTAGCGCAGGGCCAGGGAAAAACGGGCCGCCGACACATTTTGCCGCCGCAGCCGCAAACCCAGATCCTCCACCAGCAGCCGCAGGTGCCCCTCCAGGGTGGCGATGTCGTTGTCGTCGGAGCTGAAAAGCCGCTCGGCGCTCAGCGCCGGTCGCAGGGCGGAGCCGTTGTGCAGGGGGCTGTGGTCCTCGCCCCGGGCGTGGTCGCGCAGCACAATGCCCCGGGGGCCCAGGGCCACGGTGGCCTGTTCGCCGGAAAACCCCGCCAGCATGCCGATGGTGTCCACCGCCAGAAGCTGCAGCCGCCCCTGCAGCTTTTGGCCGATACCCGGCAGCAGTATGATTTCCTGGGGCGCGAGAAACTGGCCCTCGTCGCCGCCGGGCACTGACACAAAGCCGTGGGGTTTTACCACCCGGGTCGCCACCTTGCACACCAGTTTGTTGCTGCCCAGCCCCGTGGTGGGGTCCAGACGCATGCGCTGCAGCAGCTCGCGTTTCAGCCGCGCCGCGGCGTCCACCGGAGCCCCCAGCATGCGGCCGGTTCCCGCGATATCCACAAAAAGATTGCCCCCGGAGGCCTGCTCCACCACCGGGGAATACTCGCAGGCCAGCCGGTACACCAGATCGTCCACCCGGGCGTACAACTGCGGCCGGGGGGCGCGGACTATGGCGTCGGGCACCCGCCGCAGGGCAAGATGCAGGGCCATGCCCCGGCGGATACCTTCCCGGAAAGCCCGGTCCGACATATCCCAGACCACGGCCCGGGGCGCTCCCGAGGGCGCGATAATCAGCGGCCGGTCCCGTAGCGTGCAGTCGTCCACCGCCTCGATGGCTGCCATAAACCCGGCGATGTTCAGGTGGACAATCTGCCGCTGCTTCATGATTCCTCCATGTCGTGAAACCACTGCTGGGAGCGCAGATGCTCCTGCAGCCACAGGGCGTTGGCCGGTGCCTGACCCCGGCGGTGATTGTTGAAGTACAGCCGGATTTTCTTTGCCTGCTGCATCATGGCCTGCACCCGGCCGTCGTATCCCGCAAGCTCCTCGGGGCTGTAGAGGTAATCGAAACGGGCCGCGGCGTCGGAGCCCCACCATTGTTTGGCGTTGCGGCCGTGGAAGCGCACATAGGCGATGTCTGCGGTAACCATGTCCAGCGATGGCGGCAGCCCCTTGAGGGCCGGGGCGTCCACGCAGCAGAACCCGGCTCCCCGGGCCCGCAGGCCGTCGAACACCCGGTTGTTGAGCCACTGGTCGTTGCGGAACTCCACCACCAGGGGCAAATGCCCCAAAGCCCGCAGCACTTTGTCCAGATACCGGCGGTTGTCCGGCTCGTAATGAAAGCTGTAGGGAAACTGCAGCAGCACCGCCGCCAGCCGCCCGTCCCGCAGCAGGGGTTCCACCGCCCGGCGGTACAGGGTTACGGAATCGTCCCAGGTGGGCGGGTCGATGTCGTGGGTCAGGGATTGATGGGCCTTGATGGATATGTCCATGTCCGGGCCGCAGGCCTCTGCCATGCGCTGCAACTGCGCGGCTTCGGGCATACGGTAATAGCTGAAATTGAGCTCCAGGGTGGAAAACTGCTGCGCGTAATAGGCCAGAAAATCCTTGCGGGCCACCTGTTGGGGGTAGAATGTGCCCTTCCAGTCGGTGTAGTCGTAACCCGAAGTGCCGATGCGAATGTCTGTCATGGTCCTGCCTTCAATAGGGGACACCGTTGTCCTGAATACAGTATACCTAACGCTAATTAGGTTATCAAGCGGAATATCTTTTTTTGTCATTTTCCCACGATTTTTTTGGGGGGTGGGGGATACACGAAATCCCATTCACCATGCCATAAACGCCGGATTTATCCCGGATAACATTTCTGAACCCGCGACTTGTGTTTTATACTTCTTGTGCTATACTTTTTTGTGCTACACGCCACAGTACATGCATAAAAAATAGTTGGATGAAACGAATGAAGACCGTCGTTTATCTAAAAAATACGGGCTTTTGCGGCAACGCGCGGCCCGCTTTGGGGTTTGTTAATAATCCGGATGCCGCCATGCAGGTGCAAAGCATCAACGGCTGGCCCCGGAAAGCCTGTATCATCAGATATATAACCTTCCAACGGGATTAAAAAAGGGATTAAGAATATGTATACCCAGGCAGAAAAACCAAAAGAGAATAAAAGCAGGGCGGTTGCCAGTTCTGTTGGACAGAAGAACGATACTATGACCCAAAATGTTGGGTTTGTGGATAATAGGGCTGAGGCTGTTGCTCAAAGAAAACTGCAGGAGATGGCTAACAATAATACAATAAGTGAAAATGTAACTCTGCATCCGATTATCCAACGGTTTCCTGCTCAAATTTCGGGAAATTTTTATAAAGATAACGAATATCCAAAGGTGAGGTTCGAAAAATTGGCAGAGGGTGGGATGATTAGATCTAATACCTATCAGCTGCTCAATGGCCCCAAAAAGAATACTGTAATTAGATACACTGACTTAAACTACTATCAAACTGATGAAGAAGGGTGGGAAGATACTGATAGGAGAGTTGCAATGGCCAATTATGTAGCGACCACACAAGAGTTAATGGCTGGCGTGACATCCTTAAACATAGGAAGCCCGGGAACGGGAATTACTGCTGGATATGAAAGTGATGTAACATTACAGACGACAGGCATTCTCACTTGTGTAGGATGGCTCATCTATAATCAAAGTGAAGCATACATGGAGCACATAGTTGTGGGCTCTGGGAAAATAAATAATATCGAAGACATCAGGAATGCGACTCTAAATATTATTAATAGGTTTACGTTGCAAACGGAGGATGGAGAGTATAATTTGGCAATTTGTTGTAATACTCACTACTCCACATATAAAAATTATGAATTGATGGGCGCATTAAACCCTACAAATGTAGCTGTCAATTATGAAGATGGGGGCTCAATGACGCATGTAGTAAAGAGAAGTGGGCGGCCCAGAAGGATATGGGAATGCAATAAAAGGCAGGTCAATCAGGGATAACAATAGGGATAAGTTGCCGGGTCACAAATGAACAATAAAAGCTGCCCATAACAAAACCTAAAAATCATTGAAACGCTTTTAGCCTCATTGTTACAGGCATTAAAAGCCCTCCTGTAAAGCGCTAACGGGACCGGGCCTGAATCAAAGATTGAATATGAGCCGGGAAAACCCGGTTACGAGCTTCAGCAGCCCACCCACCGTTTTCACGCATCGTTTATTGATAAGGGGCCTGCATGCATATAAGGCGCACACAAAAACCGGCGTCTCCAATATATGGAGAGCCGGTTTGGTGTTGGCACTGTGGAGGTATAAGCGCAACCCGGGCCATAAGCCCCTCTGAAATCACGCCATGTTCAATTCATTGGCCCCACATATCGAATTAACGTGCCAGAAATAGAGAGTTTGAGAATTGCATGTGATAGCCAATTGGAGCTAACGAACTTTTCAAGTATTGCGATTAAGACTGTCGAAGAATTTGATCTCTCCAGACAGATACGGCTCGATTTTGGTATTTCGCACTGTTCGCGTGTATCCCGGATCCACCCCTCAACAAAAAGGAAGGTGCTTTATCCGTCTATTTTCGCCCCCTGCACATCCGCTTCCTTTTCTAAAGAGGGATTGTCATTGACCGGCATACCTGCCACCTGGGTGGTGGGATTGACCCGGCCTTCCCGTTGCTGGACAACATGGGCAAATTCGTGTCCGATTATCTGCCTGCCCGATGACGTATGCGGGTTAAACTGACCAGGGGCAAAATGAATGTCATTCCCCTGGGCAAAGGCGAGGGCTCCCACCTGGGTAGCCTTTGAGGAACTTTTATGTATGGAAACATTTGAAAAATCATGGCCAAAGGTTGTCTCCAGGCTGGTTTGCACCGGGCCGGGAAGCCCATTTTGCGGCGTGCTTGTGGGTAGGGCTTTATTTTGTATGAGCTCCTCTTCTTCCTCAGCCTGCCGTTGCAGGGTGGCACGTTTATTCTGCAGAGGTTCCTCTTCTTCCTCAGCCTGCCGTTGCAGGGTGGCACGTTTATTCTGTAGAGGCTCCTCTTCTTCTTCTATTGACCGTTGTAATGGAGCTTGCTTGTTCTGAATTAAACCTTCATCCTCTTCCAGCGATTGCTTTTGGGCAACAGGGGTATGTAGTTGCGCAATTTTCAGGGCTTGCGCAATCTGACGGGGGCTGGAGTCTAATCCCTGAACCGCCTCCCCCGTCGGCTGTTGATTGCCGCTGTTGTGCAGATGCGCAGCAGCCCTTGTTTTTTCAGTATCCAGAGTGTTGTCTGCAATAGTTTTCATAGGCATCTCCTTTTTCGATTCAACTCCCATATTACCGTGAGTCAATTTTTACGAAACTGTAAATACCAGGCCAAGTAAATAGAAACCGCGATAGCGGTTGGAATACACAAAAACAATGCCACAGAAATTAAGTCGGATGACACTATGTCAACATCTGGATCACAGCCAAGCCGAATAAAGACGCCGAGGAGGACCATAATACCAAGCAGATGATTGATAAGGACGTGTTTTTTCAGCCATGTGCTGTATGGCCAGAAGAATAATGAAAGGATTATACTGATCATCAGCAATGCGGCCAAAATGCTTACAAATACAATGAGGTAATCTCCATAGGGACACACTATGGTACAGGGAAATCCAGGCGCTTCCTGACGTTTCAATGTTTCGTTAATCAGCTTTATCCATCCCGGATCATGTCCTGATTCTCCAAGGTACAGAGGTGACAATCCAAGTCCATCCAGTGTTGGATCAAAGTCATGCAGGTCATTTTCCAGGAAGGTTATACTTGATTTTGAAATGTTGATAACAGGAATGATTCGTCTCATGAATTTATCAAGTTGTTCTGCATCGAGATGTATATTTTTATTCTCATTCAGACTTCGCAGCTCAATGATACGTTTATTCAATTCACCGGATGGTACTTCCATGAGCAGACGTAGGGTTGTACGGTCTCCCTCTTCATCATCGCGTAAAAGGGGGAAATCCCTGTCAATCATCGTAAGTGAGTCCTGGAATTTATCGTAACTACAGGAGGTCAGGTACAGGTTGATAAAGTAGGGAGAATCATCAACTGCAAATTTTCCATGAACAGTCTTGAGGTATTTCGATAGTCTTCTCAAAAAATTTAATACATCCTGCTGTTTCTGTTTTTGGTAGTCTTCAATGAGTATTGTGACACCGGCCACTGGCACTTTCGCATCTGCAATTACGAATTTGAGCAGTGCCAGGATGTCTCCTGCCATATCGTTTTTTGGGGAACTTTCCGGCAGTTTCAAAACAAGATCCACTTTGCTCCTGTGACGATTGGCAAGATTTACAAAATCTTTTAGACTGGACGTCCAATCTGTATTGCGGATAAGTTCATGGGCAGAATCTTGCCAAAAGCACGGATAGCCGATTCTGGAATATACGCTTAGGTCGAAAGATTTTTTGCCTTTCATTTCCTTGGCAGTTTTCATTCCCAGAAAGTGCAGGAATGAGGCCCACAGGCCTTGGTCTTCAGTGATGACGTCCTTTTCCGGAATTTTTAGAAGCATGCCGTAAATAATATTGTCATTGTTTTGAACACAGTCGCAGAGTCTTTTCATATGTGGTTGTATAAATACTTTGGAGTATTTGGGGCATTCGGGTTCGTCTTCCGCAGCGGCTTCACTGGCCGCTTCGATTTCTTCCGTATCAGTCGCTTCCGGCTCCTTTTCGGCAACCGTATCGCCGTCCGCATTGCTTTCTTCATCGCCGTCAACATCGCCATCCGGAAATTCTTCCAATTGATGCAGTACCTGTCTTATGTTCTCAAGAGCAGAGCCATAGTCGGTAACCAGTATGAATTTCCCTCCCGGAGAGGGTTGAGTCATTCCCATTTCGGTAGCGTAGGCCCCCAAAAATGACTGGAGCTGCTCTGGCGGCACCCCTTCCTTCACCGGACAGATAAATGTAAAAAATGCATCCGGATGTTTTGTTGCAATGGTCGGGATTTCCGTGTCTGATATCACTTTAGCATTTGCAAGGATAAGCGCATCTATTGCATTTTTGGTATTTTGCGTATCGGGGTCGGATGTGTCGTCGGCTCCGGCAGCGTCCGGTTTTTTCGCCCGGGCGTTTTTGTCAATGGAAACAATTTCTATCACATGACCGTTTTCGGTCAGCATCAGTTTCAGGTGCCGTAATATACCCTCAAAATCCTGCCGGGGAATTGTTGGTTTAAGGACTGTTTCGATTTTATACATCATTGTGGTGTTAAATGCGGGATTCGAAAACAGTAGCGACTTTTTCTTAAAGTCAGGAACGTGTTTTGCGACGGAGAACAGTGTCTCTCCGTATTTGCCGGGAAGAAACTCCATGGAACAGAATTTCAGTTTGTTGGTCTTATCATCATAAATGCAGGTATCCTTCATAAAACAAATTTGGTCTGAATCACAGCGTGCCCATGGAGGGGGAGGAGGGTTATCAGCGGCTTCTGCTGTTATACCCCACAGCATGACGATGGATATGCCTGTGAGCCAAATGAGGAAATTGCATCTGAATAATATGGAAGCCTGATACGTTTTTAATAGCGCAATCATGATTTTATCAAACCGTACTAGACGGTTTTACCTTCCTTTCTCATTTCCTGCCGAATGCCTCTGATGAGGTCGCTTTGGCAGATTTCGGTTCGCTTTTGCTGCAGGGCCAGTATGGAGGCAAAGCGAACAACATTGGTAATTGATCCACCTGACATTTCGTATCCTTCAGCAATTTCCTCAATATTCACATCCTGGTTCAATGAGCAGTTTGAGGCCAAAATCGTTTGCCACAGCCGCAGCCGTTGTTCCGCGTCAGGCATGGGAAAATAAATCAGTGACTGAAACCGTCTGGCAAATGCCTCATCGATGTTGGCTTTCAGGTTGGTCGCCAGAATGACAACCCCCGGGAAGTCTTCCACACGCTGCAGCAGATATGATATTTCCTGGTTTGCATGACGATCATTGGAATTGGAGGTAGTTGTTCTGCGTCCAAACAATGAGTCTGCTTCATCAAACAGAAGTATCCAGTTTTTGTTTTGAGCCTGATCGAATATGGCTGCCAGGTTTTTTTCCGTTTCACCGATGTATTTGGAAACAAGCATCGAAAGATCAATGCGGTATACATCTGCGCCAACCGTTGCTCCGATCAGTGTTGCAGTGAGGGTTTTTCCGGTCCCAGGTGGTCCGAAAAACAAACACCGATAGCCAGGTTTAAGGACTTTGTCCAGACCCCAGTCATTGAGAATTGTTTCCGAGTGATTGTACCAGGTGGTGATGAATTTAATATCCGCCAGAACATCCGGGGGAAGTATCAGTTCTGACCAGTCAAGTTTGGAACTGATACGTTTGGCCGGGAAATGAATAGTATAATCGGGTTTGTGCCTGACCCCTGTTGTTAGGAAATTCAGGGTGGCGGTCGATATTTTCAGGGCTCCACTGAGATACGGCTCGCCCCGGGTGGAGTGTTCAACGGCAATCACATTCTGCTGGGCGAAAAAGTGATCGGGCTCAAAGAGTCGCATAATATCGAAGCGTTTTGACAGAGTATTGCCGGCAAGTATAAACGCTGCGGTCTCGCCGGTGGGTAAAAAGCCGCCATGGGAGTCACCCTTCCAGCCGCCAAATTCAGAAAATCCACGGTTGATGTTGTTGTTAACGGCGAAAAATGTATCCAGCGCCTGAGGACAGATATGGGGCAGAAGAGCAAGCATCAGAATAATGCGTTCATTGAAATTCATATTGTATGTGCGTACCGTGTGCGCAAAACCGGAGGAATCATGGGTGATATCCGGCGGAGGGATTGAGGTGATATCATCAATGGTGCAATCCTGCTCAAAGTACAGCTTGATTCTTGTTTCCAGCACCTGGTTAAACCACTGGATTTCGCGCTCAAGACTGAGCGCGTTTTCTGCAGTACAGTGCGGCGTAATCATTTCAGTTCCAGTGAACATGGATTACCCTCTCCATCCAGGGAAACTTTATTGTGGAAAATGACCATGGCACCTGATCCAAAAGCATGTCATACGCCTTCTTTTCCACCTGTAGATTCCAGGCATTGTCCTGCAATTGCAGGCACCCGTCTCTTTGCAAAAACGACTCACGCAGTCCGGTGGTTGATGTGTTCCCAAGAATCTTCCAGTGGGACAGCATCCCCGCCAGCATACTCTCTGTTGCCTGTATTTCTTCAGCGCTGATGGAAATGCCGCAGCAAATCGGTTCGCGATTTTTAACACCGCACATAAGTTTGTTGAGAACAAGCTGGTATTCCGGGGAGTCTGTACTAGTGTTTGCGACATACTGCAACAGGTGTACTGCACGCTCCGCAGTATTCCAATCTTTGAAAGCATTGTTGTCCAGCATGTTCAGCATGCTGAAAAGCCGCGGTAAAAACGGGGCAGTCAGCACCAGGCCAGCATTGGCGATGAACACCTCTTCCTCATATGTGGATGCATCATCATATGCATCTTTGCCAGGACCTTTTCCGCGGGGACTTGGAAAGGCCTCCGGCAGACGTTTTGCGGTTGCGGTTTCAGGAACATTGTTTTGATCAAGAATGGACTTTATTTCGGATCCCGTACTTGTTTTCGATATAGAGGTGATCCGGGAAACAGCGTCAATCAGACGCCTGTTGAATTCAGCAGGGACTGCAAAATCAACGACACCGGCTATATAGGCTGCAAATTCAATGACAAATTTCCGGGGCAGGAAGCGGCGTCCCTGTTCGAACAGATACATAAGGATGAATTGCCACTTCATGTGACGAGGGGTAATGAAATGCAGCTTTGGTTGCATCTCTATGATAGCTGCTGTCATAACGTCCGCATATTGCAACACAACGGAAACACTGGAAGAGGCAAGTCGCTGAACCAGGCTGGCCAGCGTGCGATCCCCAAGCTGATCGCATAGCCACCTTAGCCCGTGTCGGGTGATGTTGTATTCAAGCCATCTGTGAAGCTCAGAGACCGGCTTATGCAGCATGTCTTCAAGCTCATTTGAAAGGTTGAGGGACGACTGCGGAGTTTCCCGGGCAGGAGAAGCCTTCGAAGTAGGTTGGGTACAAGTTTGTTTTGAGGTATCAGTTGCATAGAGTTTCCATGCGACAACAGGGCGCCTCTGAATCAATGATACAAGAATAGCCTGCAGCGTTTTCTCCCGGTTATCGGACTGATATACAATTTGTGTAATTGCTTCTTTGCTATACGTCGGTCCTGCAAGCCCGGCGGCAATAAAGGATGCAATGAGCTGTTCAAGTACCGAAACGGACAGCCCGGGCAGGGTGGTCGTAAAAATGGCAAAACCAGCCTGCAATTCTCCGAACAAAAGGAAGATCAGCTCGGGATACCCGTTTTTCAGGTTTTTCAGGAAGCCCGTGATATCAGCGTCGCGCATGCTTTGAAAAATGGGCAGGGTACTGGTCATTCCGGGCAGCAGAGTACCCCGAAGGCGGTCATAGCTTTCATAGATGGAGAAAAGCGGAGAACCAGAATCGCTATTGTAAGGGCGAGGGTGCTGTTTGACCGGAGCATTATGTGCCAGTTCCGTAAGGATGCGCTGCAGATGACTTTGGGATTCCCTTGTATGCGGGAGACTTTCGAAGATCAATGTAAGCGAATGCAGCAGTTCCGCATAACGCATATTTTCATGACTGGCCAGTCTGTGTATAAGGCTCTCCAGATACATGGTTTTATTAAATGTCCCGCCGCGTTCAACCATGAGGAAGGCCAGAGTGAATTCGTAAAGGGTGTGCTGCAAGCTGGAGTCTTTGCCGGGTTCATGCCCCAATGCCCGTCTAAAACGGTCGTGGTGATCAATGACAGC
>Ga0209692_10002562_pt1 | contig 19465 bp, 18 predicted proteins | sample tdDd472_FD_187129 | JGI IMG/M metagenome (GOLD analysis project Ga0209692, IMG submission 187129) | Marine sediment microbial communities from the Atlantic coast under amendment with organic carbon and nitrate - tdDd47.2 (SPAdes)... | ecosystem: Environmental > Aquatic > Marine > Coastal >...
ATCATAAAACAACACTGTATCGTTTAAAATATTGAATTCATGGTCAAGGATGCGTATTTCAAGATCCTGGTAATCTCCCGGTGAAAATTGAGAAGATGCATTTGCCATGAAGTAATTACCGTCTGAAAGTCTCCTTAAGGATAGTGGGGTACTCAAATAGCTTAGGCTATCTTCAATTTCTCCATAATCCAAGAGATTTAAATTGTAATCAAATTCAACCCAATCCCTTGGGAAGCTATATTCCAGAATTCCACCAATAAGATAAAATCCTGTTCCATCCGATTTGTTTATAATATCACCTCTTGAGTCATTATCTTCCCATTTTTCGGGCATGCAAAAATCGATAGGACCAGTTCATCATCGTATCCGTATAATGACGAATCAGCTCTTCATTCAATTATTAGTTTTGATCAGGGGTCACCAGATAGTTTTCGATGGTATAGGAGTGAAACGGTTCGGAAATGGCATAGTAGTTCTCTTTAAGAATTTGTAATTCCTGATCCGTTTCACACAAGTAGGTATAGTTTCTTTTGTCTGGTGTTATCGAATCACTCATTGTTCCCATAAAGAGATAATTCCCATCGTCCTTCTGAAAGCCAAATTGCAAAACACTTGTTGTATCATCTTTATGGAAATTCTTTATTTCAATTATGTTCCCAACTGAATTAAATTTAACAATAAATGGGGAAAGATCATAATCTAAGGTATTAATCAACTCTTCACCATAACATATGAATTGTAGGTCTGATCTTCAAAAGTACCATAAAAGGCCTCGAAATCTATTGTGCTAATCGTCTTTTCAAATGAATACTGACTGTAAGGGGCTAGTGAATTTGCAATACTTAAAAAAATAATAGATATTTTCAAAGATATTAAACTCAAAGTGTAATTCGAGGATCAGATAATACCGGAACAAGGTAACGGAAACCAAAATTGAATTCTCCTTCATGCCTTATTACTTCATTAGATCCTGCACCATCAGTTACATCATTATAATCACAACTCATAAATAGCCAGTTAGATGGTTTATTGTATGTTTCGGTTGAAACCTCTGTTTTGAATATCTGATTTTGGGATTAGGGGTCTCAAAACGATGAAACAAATATACAAAAACAAAAAGCAATAATCAAATGCAGTAGTTTAGATGTGTCGATATGGGCTGGCAGGATGATGTAGCCCGAATTGGTTTATTTCCAGGAATATATTTCACAATATTGTCTTATTATGGTTTGGAAATATTTAATTTTAAATTTACTCAATTAGTTTGCAGATATTTGCTGTTGTTTTTAGGTTGAGTATACTACACCAATCATGGTTCACTCCTGATAATCATCCGGATCACTCACTACCATTTTAATTCTTTCCAAATTCCTCACTTAACCCTCCGTCATGTCTAAGTTAAGCCCTTTTTTTATAATTTTACGGGACTAATTAAAATAGATTTGGAGTAAGAATACTCATAGAGTACAGCAGAAAGAAAATAGATTATCTATATTGATTTAAAGCAACTGAGTGCGTTGTAGTAAAAATATAAGTACCAATTAGAAATAGTTAAAAACTACGTGAATATGATAAATTTGAAAAAAATAGCAATAATAGTTGCAGGATTGATTTTTACCTTTAGTTTATCATTTGGACAAACAAGTCCCTTTGATAATGTTGGTTTCATTCTGGGAGAATGGAAGGGAGCCGGAAGTGGTTTTGGAAATGAAAAATCCAGCATTGAGTCCTGTTTTCATTTGATAATGGATGGAAAATATATTGAGATTAAAAACGAATCAAACTTTGAACCCACCGAACAGAAACCTGATGGAGAATATCATATCGACAAAGGTTTTGTCAGCTACGACGAGAGCAGGAAATTATTAGTGTACAGGCAATTTAACAACGAAGGTTACGTCAATCAATATGTATTAAACGATTCGCTTTCGAATGCTTCATTGCTTATTTTCGAAACTGAAACAATAGAAAACTTTATTCCTGGCGGAAAAGCACGATGGACAATCAAGAAAATCTCAAATGCTGAAATCGAAACCACTTTTGATGTTTTATTCCCTGGCAAGGAATATACTTGTTTTGGAGTAAACAAATTGACAAGAAAGTGATCTCTTGAAGAAATGAAAAACAAGAAAAGCATTTACCTGATTGTTGCGATTTCGATATTTGTGGGAGCCATGCATTTTGTGATTGGCCCAAACTACACTGGAATTTTCAATCAATTTGTTAGCGGATATTTGATGGACATCCTGCTTCTGATGAACTTGTATTTATTGCTCCAAATTTCGTTGCGCAAGAAAATATCCATCACTAAAAGCAGGCTGGCTGGAGCAATACTTACTTTTTTATTTGGAACAACAGTAGAAGTTTTACAGTTGTATGATGTTAAATTCCTGGGAAGCACTTACGACCCTCTTGACATACTGATGTACGGGATTGGAGTTTTGATGGGGATACTGATTGATTTACTATTGATTGATAACTTTGAAAGATCCATATCTGAAAAGGCATAACCGACACAAGCCGATTTGGGTGAAACTCTAGTTTCTTATTACAATCAAAAAAATGAAAAGGCTATTTCAAAGTTTACAAATTGCTTGTTATTTAATTTCATGTAACTCTATAGGAGCTCCAAAATCAACTGTTGAAGAATTTACACCTCCCCCGACACCTACCCCATCATTTACAGGGACCACGTTTCTATCACCGGGCTCAAGTATGGCATCAAGGGATTATTGATTTTTGATACCGGTGCCGATAACTTGCTTCTTGATACTTTGTTTTATAAAAACAACGATTTTAAATATCAAAAAGTAGCGCTGGGGCATTTACCGGGCGTTGGAACAAAGGCTCAAAAGGCGAAAATCATTCTGGATTCTATCAATTTTCAATTTGGGAATTATAATTTTAAACCCCCGATGGTTCCATTTTTTAGTTTGAAAACCATTGTATGAGATGCACACGATGGAATTCTGGGATCAAGTTAGTTTTCAGGAAAAGTTTTGGAAATCAACTTTCAGCACCAAATATATCAAGACATATAGCAATATCGATTCTGCACACACCGAGGGTTATTCAAAAATTCAATGCGAGTATAAAAACAACAAACTTTATGTTCCGCTGTGTATCCAAGTAAATGATTCTTTGGTGGTGTAAGGAAGTTTCACCCTCGACACCGGCAGCCCGAGAATCATATCCTTTACAAGCCTTGTTGCACAGAAGCTTGATTTTAACGATAAGATCGAAAACAAGGTAAAATTCTTTACCAAATATGGAGGAATTGGTGGTAAATCGAAAATGTATAATTTCATGGCACAATTAACTATGATCGGCGATTTTCAACTGAGCGATCATTTGATTGGCCACAGCCTGGACAAAAGTGGGGCCTTGTCCTCAGAAAAGCATTTTGGATTGTTAGGGAACAACATCCTGGAAATGTTTGATGTCCTGATTGATTTCAAAACATACTGTTTGTACCTGAGGCCCAATGCCTATTTTGATCGGCCATTTGAGGTTCCTAATTTTTGCTTCTCGTTTATCGACAGAAGTGAAACATATGATGCATGGTTTGTTACCGGACTTTACGAGGGCATAGGTGCTGATAATTGTGGATTACAAGTTGATGACCGACCTGTTGTAAATATTGGCTTCGGGCAGAGAAAGAGTTTATTTAGGGAAGCAAAAGTGATAAAATTTACTATTGATAAAAACAATGAGAAGGTCGAGTTTGTTATTAAACTGAAACCTATAGTATAACATCCGGAATGCTGGAAAAGTTTTATTTTGGCTGGATGTTTTTCTAAAAAACAAAATTTCATAAACGTAAATCATGTTTTACGCAGCCTAATGGAACGGGGTAAAAACTAATAAAACACAAATATAACATGACCATTCAAGAAGTATTAAAAGAATTAGAAGGCTATGGGAATGAAGGAACAAAGAAGATATTCCTTAAGCATGGCGCCAGAGAACCATTTTATGGAGTTAAGGTCCAGGACCTGAAAAAAATTCTGAAAAAAGTAAAGAAGAATCACGAATTGTCTCTTGATCTATATGCTACCGGAAATTCAGATGCCATGTATCTTGCAGGCCTCATGGCCGACGAAAATAAAATCTCAAAAAGTGAACTTAATCAGTGGGCAGATGAAGCTTACTGGTATATGATATCCGAGTATACGGTTCCATGGGTAGCCTCAGAAAGCAAATATGGTCTCGAGCTAGGACTCGAATGGATAGACGATAAAGAAGAAAGAATTGCATCGGCAGGATGGGCTACGCTTGCATATTATTCATCGCTTAAGCCTGATGAAGAACTTGACCTTGCTGTTTATTCCGGGTTATTGGAAAGAGTAGAAAAAGATATCCATAAAGCACAGAACAGGGTACGATATACCATGAATGGATTTGTAATAGCCATTGGCAGTTACATTGAAGAGCTAAACAAAAAGGCCTCAGAAGTTGCCCAAAATATTGGCAAAGTAAATGTCGATGTTGGTGGCACAGCCTGTAAGGTTCCCCTTGCGGCCGATTACATCAAAAAAGTAGCCGACAAAGGCCGCCTTGGCAAGAAACGTAAAACTGCACGATGCTAGCTCAATACGAAAATTATTGTTTGTCCATAAAGTCGATTTTCACAATAAGAGGCAAACTTTCCTCCCGCTGATTTCGCTAAAATTAATTTGCGAAAATCAGCGTAATCTGCAGGAAATTTGAATTAAAAGATAGATGCTAGTAAAATGGCGACAATGAACGATAAATAAATCCAAAATGAACAAACCGGTAATACTATTCTTCAACAAACAAGTTCTGAGCAAGGTCAAAATGATCTTGATACTATCTCTGCTACTACAATTCTCCTGCAATCTGGAGCCAAAGGAATCACAAATTAAAGCCACCGAAGGTTTTATTTTTCAGGAACAAAGCATAGCGCAAATTCAGCAGGGATACAAAGACGGTTCTTATTCTATCAAAGAAGTGGTCCAGTTCTATCTGGACAGAATAGAAAATCTGGATAAAAATGGTCCAAAACTTAACTCTATTATTCAAGTAAACCCGGATGCTCTTCAAATAGCTGAATCATTGGATAAAGAAATTATCGAGGGAAATATCAGAGGCCCGCTTCATGGCATACCGGTAGTATTAAAAGATAATATCGACACGCACGATAAAATGGCAACAACCGCAGGCTCAAGAGCATTGGCAGGCTCACATCCATTGAAGGATAGCTATCTTGCCCAAAAACTGAAAGATGCCGGGGCAATTATTATCGGCAAAGCCAACCTGAGCGAGTGGGCAAATTTTCGAGGCGAGTTATCTTCAAGTGGCTGGAGCGGAATTGGTGGGCAAACCAAAAATCCCTACGATCTTAACCGAAATCCATGCGGATCAAGTTCGGGGTCAGCAGTTGCCGTATCAGCAAATCTTACCATGCTCGCCATCGGAACAGAAACCAATGGCTCCATTGTTTGCCCATCAAATAACAACGGAATTGTTGGTATAAAACCAACCGTTGGCCTGGTGAGCCGATCTGGTGTAATCCCGATCTCATTTACACAGGACACACCGGGGCCTATGGCACGCACAGTAACAGACGCAGCCGTTTGTTTGGGGGCATTAGTCGGTGTTGATTCTACGGATGAAAAAACATGGGCCAGCAAGGGAAAATTTTACAACGACTACACTCAATTTCTAAAAGAAGATGGCTTAAAGAGAAAGAGAATAGGTCTGTACAAAGGCCCTTTGGGTATAAATTTCAAGGTGGACACTTTGATGTACCGGGCAGTGGATTTCCTGAAAAGCCAGGGAGTAGAGATTATTGAGATTGAAGAAATATCAGATGGCATCGTTGGCCACTATTCATTCGAAGTTATGCTTTACGAATACAAGGATGGATTAAGTAAATATTTTCATTCCCTGGGCCCTGATGCACCAATCAAAAACCTGGAAGAGTTAATTGCTTTTAATCAATTTGATTCGGTAGAAATGAAACATTTCAACCAAAAATATCTTGAGATGGCACAGGAAAAAGGAAACCTGTCCTCTGCTGAATACCAGGAAGCATTAGCCAAAATGTTAAAGGGTAGCCGTGAGGAGGGAATAGACAGGATCATGGATGAACACAACCTGGACGCAATAATTGCTCCAACAGGAAGCCCTGCCTGGAAGACTGATTTAATTAACGGCGACAGTTATCAATTGGGATCCTCAGCCCCGGCAGCCAGGGCTGGATATCCGAATATTACGGTGCCTATGGGATTTATTGATGATCTCCCTGTTGGAATTTCATTTTTCGGAAGAGCATGGAGCGAACCTTTATTGATAGAAATTGCCTATGCCTATGAATGCGGAACAAAATACCGAAAAGCACCTAAATTCCTTAAATAAATTGGTTCCGAAAATTTTCGGGTTACTGATCTTCAATTTGAAAATTAATAAAGTGGCCCGATCAATTCATTATTTCTGATCAAAAAATTAATTGTCTGGTCCTGACTCTTCTTGATTGCTAGTAATTCCTCCGTACCAGTTTATCCTTTTTGATAAATACATCACAAGGGCAAGAATTATGAACAGACCAATGCTTCCCAGGAGTAACGAATAATCCTGTAGCTGAAGAATTACAAACAAAAATATATACAGGACAGTCAGTCCGGTAAAAGTTACAAGGCTTAACATTTTCTTTTTGAAAATACTGTGAGAGTATGCTGTTGTAAGGGAGACAATGGCAAGGCATGAAATCAAATAAGCCAGATTAAATCCAATATGCTCCGACAGGCTTAATAATAAAGTATAAAAAAGTAAAAGCCCAAAACTAACCAACAGGTATTGCACAGCGTGAATTCTTTTCTTGTTCAGGATTTCAACAAATAAATAGATGAGGAAAGTAAGCGAAATAAACATTACGGCGTACTTGGCCGATCGCATCGACATTTGATATTCATCTACAGGAAACAGCAGGTTTACTCCAAAAATAAGATTTGACGACCCTATGGAATGATCCACCTGGCCCCAATCTTCACTTAATGAAATTGCAGATGTTGATCCAGATAATTTATAAGCATCATCTATCCAGTATTGCGGGTAATTTCTATTGAGGTGAAGTACTGTCCATTTTGCTTCAAATCCATCATCCGATATTTTTCGGCTATCTGGCAAAAATGATCCGCCAAAACTTGGAGTAGTCCAACCAGAACTTAAATGAACGTTGGTGGTTTTTCCAACAGGAGTAAAATACAGACCATGGCTACCGTTGAGATCAATATTAAATTTAAAATCAAATGAAATTCCTGTATCAGAAACCGGAACTTTTGCTGTAAATCCTGAACGGGCAATAGTTTTGTATTCAATTCCAGGTTCAACAGCTATTCGTTCACCCTGCCAATTAATTTTTATATCATTTTGAATACCTCTCATGTCAGTCAATCCTACGACAAGCGAAGCATTTCCCCAATCAATATTTCCAGGTATTATGCCAATCTTGCTAAAGTCGAGGAGTTGGAATTTCCCACTAATATCGAGGCCTGACCCATAAACGATTACTTTATAAATTCCCCTGTACCTGATTTCAGGATTGATTTTACCGTCGACATCAAGCGATTCCGGTAAAACATAAAGCTTTCTATTGATTGTTATCACCTCATCGTTTAATGTTTCATATTCAACATATGGTAAAACCAATACAGGTCCGGTGATGGCCTGTACTTTCCCCCACTTGTCGCTCACCTCCCTCACAACAACGTCACGGGTAAGTTGCCGCTCTTCGATAAGTTCCCGGATCATACCGGCAGGGATAAGTAAAATCAGGATCAAAAATCCTATCATTCCGACCTTTAGTGAGATTGAACTTGACAACCTGTTGAAAATTTCAATGAATGTTTTCATGTATTTAATTTTAAAGTACTTTGAATTTCAAAGCGTATTATTAAAAAAAATTATTGATTACTAAATAGGTTTTCTAATGCTTCGATGTGTAGTGTAAATAAACTTCTTCCTGTTTCTGTTACCTGATAACTGGTGCGTGGTTTACGACCAATGAATTGTTTTTTCATTTTGACAAATTGCTTTTCTTCAAGCGCTTTCAAATGGCTTGCCAGATTTCCATCGGTTGTATCCAACAGTTCCTTCAGGGTGTTAAAATCTACCCATTCATTTACAACCAGAACCGACATAATCCCCAGCCTTATCCTGCTTTCGAAAGCCTTATTTAATTTTGAAATTATTCCTTTCATCGTTCATATCTGAAGTACATCACCGAACCATAAACTATGTGCAAAACCCCAAAACCTAAAACCCAAAACACCAATCCATAGTGAACAAATATCCCTGCCAATATTCCCAAAATTATTTCTGAAATACCCAGATAATGAACTTCCCCAAATGTATATTTTCCGGCGTTTACCAAAGCCAATCCGTAAAAGATCAATGTTGCTGATGCTACAAGTGTGACATCATTGCTATCAATTAGGATCAAGATAAAGAATCCTCCTGTAATCAATGGAATAAAAAGGTGGGTCAGCAGTCGCCTTGTAGTATGTCCCCATAGCGACATCCCTTGTTTTCGGGCTTTTCTCATTGAAAAAAACAAAGCTGATCCCAAAGCCAGAATCAATACAGATGAGCCCAAAATAAGTAGTGGCAATAAAACATTCTCAAATGGTAAGGGTTGTAAAAGGTAAAAATGTTCATCGTATTTTATTTTGCCCATATCCATTATAAAATAAGCGATAAACCCACCGATAAGTGCAAATATTCCTGCCGAAATACCGGACAGTCCGCTTAAGGACAAAAAGCGTGAGGAGCGCTCCATCATACTTTTAATATCCTTAAGATCCTCTATTTTCTTTGTGTTTGTATCCATAGTAATACCAATTAAAAGTACTTTGTAATGCAAAGTTAAAAATTAAAACGCACGTCCATCAATTTTATTATAAGAATAACCAGTTATTAATTTATACGGGTAACAGTTACAATCAGTTTTGTAGCCTCTCCCGGAATAAATGGCACAGGCACTTTGTGTGATCCAGCGAAATAGCTTTCTCCCTTACAAACAGCAGCCAAATCGTAAAATAATTGAAAATTCAAGTTTATTGAATAAATTTGCCAATCCAAATAATTAATTCACATTTGAAGAAAATAGCCATATATTTCATTCTATTATTTGCAACAATAACCTTCGTTCAAAGAAAAGGTTTTACTCAGAAAATAGATACCGTCTATCATATTAATGGCAATGTGCTTACCGGAGATTTTAAAAAAATGGTATACGGTGTTGCCATATGGAAAATGGATGGTATGGGAACAATAAACCTGGAAGAAATTAAGATCAATTCTATTAAATCGAAAAAATTATTTGAAATTAAGACGAAAAACGGCAGCCTATACTTCGGCTCTTTTGACACATCACATTACGACCGAAAAGTAAATATTGTCCTTGCAAATAGAAGAGAGCTGATAAATATTGAAGACATTGTTGAAATTTATCCTATCAGAAGAAATTTCTGGATGAGAACCAGTGGGAATTTCAGCCTTGGAGCAAATTTTTCGAAAGGTAGTAATGTTGGAACCATCAACTTTTCGGGTAACCTTAATTACAGAAAGGAAAAGTCATATTTTGAAATTACATGGGATGATAACAATACTTTCCAGGGCGATACACTGAGTTCTACAAAATCAGACATTTCGTTTGCCTGGCAGCGAACACTGAAAAAAAAGTGGTCTTCACAGGTATCAATACTCTTCACACAAAACTTTGAATTGGGAACAAAACTCAGGGTTGGTGTTAATATGATGGGACTCCGTGACATTTCGTACACCAATTGGAACAGGCTTTATGCAGGTGCTGGTTTAAGTGTAAACAGAGAAACTCCGTATGATGATTCTCCTGTTCGTGAGGATCTAGCAGGATTATTCCAGATGGCCTGGAAGGTATTTAAATACACAAGCCCAAAAGTATGGGTAGATGCCGACATCAGTTTTATACCGTATATCACCGGTGGCCCTAGATACAGGGTGGTATTTAATCTGAACCCTAAGATCAGTATTATCAATGATGATTTTAAGGTGGGCTTCAAATTCTATTACAATCATGATAGCAAACCACCATCTGACTCATCATCTACAGATGATTATGGTCTTAACCTTGAACTGACTTATTCATTCCATTAATCGTGATTAATTTGACTTTATTATCGAAACACTTGGAGAAATGATTGATAATCTTAGTGATTAGAATAATTCTGATGTGAGTTAAAATCAAACAAAGAACTTTCCTAAATGGATCTAGCAAATAAACAAATAAGCATCAAAAATCTTGGAAAAATCAATTACCAGGAAGCCTGGGATTTCCAGGAAAAACTATTTGCAGAAAACCTGAAAGATAAAGTCGCCGGAAAGGAAACCACCAATCACCTTTTGCTTTGTGAACATGAGCATGTATATACTCTGGGCAAAAGCGGGTCGGAAAACAATTTACTCGTCACCAATCAACAGTTACGAAAGTTAAATGTCAGCTATATAAAAACCAACCGGGGTGGCGATATAACTTATCACGGCCCGGGCCAGATAGTGGGTTACCCGATCTTTGATCTGGAAAAATTTAATTTGGGAATAAGAAATTACATTGAGTTATTGGAGGAAAGTATCATCAGTGTTTTGGCCGAATTTGGGATTAAAGGTGAACGCCTTGAAGGTGCCACCGGCGTTTGGCTGGATGTTAATAAAACAGGACTTGCAAGAAAGATTTGCGCTATCGGTGTAAAGGCAAGCAAGCACATTACCATGCATGGCTTTGCTTTTAATGTAAATACTGACCTGGATTTTTTCAACCTCATCAACCCCTGTGGATTTAGAGATAAAACTGTAACATCAATGGAAAAAGAACTGGGTAGAAAACAGGATTTTAAGAAGGTATTGTTGTCAGTTGAAAATGCTATCATTAATAATTTCTCGGGTAACAACCGAAACTACCCTGGTAATTAATGAGACTTTATTTCAGTTATTGTGCAAATTCATCCCGATCAAATAATACCATTTTAACATTAAAATGAGCCAAAGCTAAATTTTGATGTTAAAATATTACTGCCGACCTGCCTTCACGGACGTTACGGTAGGCAGGTGTATATTTGAAGCGACAGAATGAGCAAAGAGAAGTTGTGGCGCTCCCGATGTTCATCGGGATCAAATTACTATCGATATTATTTCAGCTAATCTATGGAAATCTATTGCAAAACTTGCGAAGTCTTTATACTTTAGCAAAAAATATTGGGCATGTTAAAACTGATCTCGGCATTGGGCAGATATCTGCTCCTTATGAAGGAAGTATTTGTAAAACCTGATAGGGTGAAATATTTCTTTCGTCAGATTTTTGTGGAGTTTCAACATCTTGGGCTCGAATCACTCGGTATAGTTATTATTATTTCATTTTTTATTGGTGCCGTTGTTGCCATTCAAACAGCCTACAACATCGACAGCCCCTTGATCCCGCTAACCATGGTTGGTTTTACCGTTCGCCAGTCGATCATCCTCGAATTTGCACCAACAATGATCAGCCTTGTTCTTGCCGGGAAAGTAGGTTCCAGGATAGCCTCTGAAATTGGCACAATGCGCGTAACAGAGCAAATTGATGCACTTGAGATCATGGGTGTAAATCCTGCAAATTTTCTCATCCAGCCTAAAGTATTTGCTGCGGTTATCATTTTTCCGGTGCTTATCATTTTCAGCATTGGATTCGCCCTGTGGGGTGGCTGGTTGGCCTGTGTTTCAACTGGCATCGTAACTTCTAATGATTATATTGCCGGCCTGCGATCCTGGTTCGAGCCTTTTACCCTTACCTATGCATTGATAAAAACTTCTGTCTTTGCTTTTATTATAACCTCAGTTTCGGGATATCAAGGATACCAAACACAGGGCGGTGCTCTTGAAGTTGGTGCTGCAAGCACAAAAGCAGTGGTTTATAGCAGTATATTGATCATCATTTCCAATCTCATCCTTACCAAATTATTACTGGCATGATCGAAACAAGGAATATCAATAAATCGTTTGGCCAACATCATGTTTTAAAAAATGTATCGGTACAATTTCATCCGGGGCAAAACAACCTTATCATTGGTCAAAGCGGCTCAGGGAAAACGGTTTTGATGAAATGCCTGGTTGGACTTTTTGATATCGATGATGGCCAGATATTATATAACGAGAGAGTATTTTCAGAAATGTCATTCAGAAAGAAAAAAACAATTCGCAAGGAGATCGGGATGTTATTCCAGGGTGGTGCACTTTTTGATTATATGACTGTGGAGCAAAATGTAATGTTCCCTTTGAATATGTTCAGCGACCTGAGTCCGAAAGAAAGAATAAAAAGGGTTGAATTTTGCCTCGACAGGGTAAATCTCAGCAAGGCCCATGATCTAATGCCTTCGGAACTTAGCGGAGGAATGAGAAAACGTGTTGCCATTGCCAGGGCCATTTCGCTTAATCCACAGTACTTATTTTGTGATGAACCCAACTCCGGACTTGATCCGCAAACCGCCAATGTGATTGATATCCTCATTAGTGAAATCACAAAAGAATATAATATTACAACGATAATAAACACCCACGACATGAATTCAGTATTTGAAATTGGTGATAACATTGCCTTTATATACAAAGGAGAATTGTGGTGGGAAGGAGATAAACATCAAATACTGAGTACCGATAACAAGGAGATTAATGAATTTGCATTCTCATCGGAATTGACGAGAAAGCTGAAGTAGGTGTGAAAAGGTATGGGGTAGATAGGTTGCATTGGGGAAAAAGAGTGAATTGTATTTGTTGGTGTTGTTGGAACTGTAATGAAGGGCAAATTATATTATCGTTCTTTAAATTTAATCATTGTCGCATTCAAACATTGAAGCATTGTTGCATTCAAACATTTACGCATTTAATCATTAAAACATATGAACTTTTTAGATGTTATTCTTGCAATTCCAATCGTATTACTGGCCCTTTCAGGTTACAAGAAAGGACTGATTAAGGAAGTTGCTTCGCTGGTCGCTTTGATACTGGGGATTTATTTTGCCATATATTTTTCAGATATAGTTGCCAGCTATTTACTTGAATATTTCGACATCAGCCACAGGTATGTTTTTATAGTCGCCTTTATTCTCACCTTTATCGGTGTTGTGCTGGTAGTTTCGTTGCTCGGCAGAATGCTTGACAAAATTGCCTCACTTGCAGCGCTGGGGTTTATCAACAAATTTTTTGGGCTGATATTCGGATTCCTCAAAGGAGTGGTTATTATGAGTGTTCTCATCATGCTTTTCAACATGATCGACAGCAATGATAGTATTCTTAAAAAAGATACCCGGGAAAACTCGCTGCTGTATACCCCAATTTCACAAGTCGCGCCACTCATCCTGATGAATATCCAAAATATTGATTTTGATGATCCCTCATGGCAGGATTATAAGAAAAAGTTAGAAGATGCAAGTCTTGACAAACTGGTTTAAGTGGAGGGATTAATTCTTAAAAAAGAAACCATATCGAAATGAATATGCTGGTTTTTAACATGGAAGTCCTTGATGAATCAGATGGTTATTTCCGGCATCGCATTAGCTTTCATGATCAGCATACCGAACTCGAATACAGCCCCACAAAGCGAAAACTAGTTTTTCCAATTACAGATATTGTTTCTCAAAAAATTATGGAGAATCGGGACCAAATCCTGAAAATTCTGCACACCAAACGAATAGATACATTTTACCCCGGATTCCGCCTGAAATTTATCTTGATAGATAAAAAAGAAGTAGCTGGTTTTAATGAGATGTCGAAAGTGATCGTTCTCGACCGACGGAACAATAATGATGAACTCAGGATTATAGATAAGGGTGAGTCAGCTATTCATGAAATATTTACAGATGCTTGTTTCCTGGAACAGAAAAACCGCAGCGGTGTTGCAACAGTCATCAAATCACCCGACGGACAATACAACCTGGATCACAATGCCAGCAATGCAAACAACAATTGCCTGGCTGAACTGGAAGCTGCGATAGTTGGGCTTGAGAGATTAAATTCTTACAATAAAATCAGGCTGGTAACCGATAGCAGATACGTAAGAAAAGGCCTGACCGAATGGATATTTTACTGGCGCCTGAATAATTGGATGACTGCCAATGCGGAGCCCGCAAAAAACATCGGTCACTGGAAAAAAATGGATCTACTCACCAAAGGGAAATATATTGAAGTAGCATGGGTGAAAGGCCACTCGGGCCATTTCGAAAATACCATGTGCGACCTGTATGCAAGGGATGCTGCTGAGAAAAGATAACTCAAACTGCCTACGCGTATACCCTTTCGGAGTTCCAGATTAAAAAAGACGCTCAGATTGATATGACACCTGGGCTTGATTTCGCCAAAAGTAGCTTCTCATCACCAGCCAACTTTTTTATCAATAACAAGTATTTGTAACAGGCTGACTATAGAGAATTATACAGATTTCTCTGTCGCTGCGCTCCATCGAAATGACAGGAAGACTTGTGGGGAATAGAGAAGGGAGGGGCCAGGCGCTCCGCGCCTGGCCCCTCCCTTCTCCCTCATAATTAATCAGCCCTGTCATTTCGACTGAAAAAATTGGAGCACAGCGGAAATTTTGAAAGGAAAAATCTGTAATTTTTCTAAACATATTTAAAAGGAATATCAAAAACCACCATGGTGCCTGTCGGTTGATTCCTTTCATTTTTCAGGTCAGAGATGACAAGTGTAATTTTTTGCCTAAGTTTTTTATTTAAAACCATTAGCCGCTCCCTGGTAATATCCGTTGCCATTGATCTGTGATCCTTATTTATTTTATATCCAATCTCCTGCGCTTTTTCTCTTCCAATGCCGTCATCCTCTACTTCGAAAACAATCAGCTTGCTTTTCATCGAAAAGCCAATTTTAATTTTACCCCGGGTAAGCTTGCGTTTAAACCCATGTTCGATAGAGTTCTCGATAAAAGGCTGGGCAAGCATGGGTGGGATCATCATATTTTCAGGGTCAATACTTTCATCGACATCAATCGAATAATTAAATTTTTCAGGGAACCTGACTTTTTGCAGTTCGAGATAATTTTCGATGGTATTCACCTCTTTCTCAAACGTAATGTATTCCTCGGCTGAACTATCCAGAATAGACCTGACCAACTCTGAAAACCTGGAAAGATAAATGTTCGCCTTCATGGAATCCTGTTTCACTACAAAATTCTGTATGCTTGCCAGGGAGTTGAAAATAAAATGCGGATTCATTTGTGAGCGGAAAAGCTTTTGCTGTAAGAGAAGTGTTTGCCGCTGCCCCTTCAATTTATTTATCCGAACAATAAAAACGGCGGCCAATATGATTACCACAACAAGCGCTAACAGGCCAAACATTAGATATCCTGATTGCTTCAATTTTAAAGACTGAATAGCATTTTCCTGAGCCAGAGATTCTATTTGCCCTTTATATCTTTCGGTTTCAAAACTTGTTTGCAATCGCAGTATTTCCTCGCTTTTTCTAATTTTATTCACGGTATCATTTGCATTGGAATAAGCTATATGATATCGCAGCGCATTATCAGCATTCCCCAATACATCATTTATCCGGTACAAATAGTTATAAACTGATGAGGCATTTCTCCACATGAGTTGTTTCAAAAAATCAGGTGGCATCGGGACGTACAGTTTCATGCCCCAGGTTACAATATGCATTATCGAATCGTGCCTGTACCACGATTGCTTTTCCAGCATTTCATTAATCAATCCTTCTGCACTATGAAAATAAAGTTGTGCCGTATCAAATTGATTTCTCAAATAATATACAAGACCAAGCGTTTCGGCAACATTTGATGCCCAGAATAAGAAACCCCGCGTGTTATAATATTTATAGGCCTCTTCAAACCAGATAATTGCTGAGTCCTGTTTTTCGGGGCCCTTACGGTAATACATTTTACCTAATGCACTATATGCCCGGTATTTTAATGTAATAATGTTTTGATTTTCGTTAGGGAAAGCAAGGGCCCTGTTCAGGTAAACAAGTGCACTGTCTTGTTCCCCAATACAACTATATCGTTCGCCTGCCAATATCAGGTTGAAAAACAGATCAGTCCTGTCAAAATTATTTTCCCGGCCAACATCCAAATATTTTAATGTAAGGTTAAGGGATTTATCGCAAGAACCTGAAAGATAATAACAAAGGGCCAGTTGCTGATATATCGACATAGTATCTTTTACCGGCCATATGATTGATTCATTTTCGTTTTCCCTGCGATAAATACTTAATGCCTTATTGCAATTATGAATAGCATTTTCATAATTCCTGGCATAGTAGTTTACGAAAGCAATATGTGAATGTACGGAAGCCTTCGACTTTTCCAATCCTAACTTGTCGTACAATTGTATAGCTTTCAGGTAATACTTTACACATTCGGGGTAATTGCCAGTGAATACCTGATTAAAGCCGTGAATTACGTAGGCCCTGGCAATTCCTTTATCATAACCAATCTGCTTTGAAATTCCCAATGCTTCATCAGTGTACATAATGCTGGAATCCTGATCGATATACGAAAGTGATGTTGCCAGTTTGTTCAATGAGTTAACCCTTCCTTCTCCTGTCTGACCCGGAAGGATTTCAAGCAAACTGTCAGTGTCCCAGGTGGGGAAGTAGATGAATTTTTGTGAGAAACCTTCACCAAAGGAGGATATTAAAAGCATACCGAAAACTATCCTAAGCATCATGTGAATTATTTTTTGTTTTAGGTAATTTTATCAAACAATTCCAGGAGCCTTTCCCTTGCTCGCGATGATACAGGAACTTTTTGCTCGTTCGACATAACCACGAATCCTCCTTCCTGCTTTTCGAAACGCTTAATGTGCTGTAGATTCACAAGGTGTGACCTGTGCACCCTGATAAAACCATGATTCGAAAGTAACTCATCATATTCTTTCAGCACTTTCGATACCACTATCTTATCTTCATTAAGGGATTCAATAAACGTATAACAATCATCAGATTGACAATGAATGATATCATGGGTATTCAACAGGTAAATTTTATCAGCAGTTTTAACAACAATTTTTTTGTTCTGTGTATTTACAGGGCTGATATTCTCCTTCAGGGCATCCAATTGCCGGTTAAATGTTTGTTGCACTAATCTTTTCGCCCGCTGCACTGCCTCAGCAAGTTTCTCAGGATTTACAGGTTTCAAAAGATAATCAATCGCACTGAACTTAAAAGCCTCAATGGCGTGTTTTTCATAAGCAGTGATGAAAATGATTTTGAAATTAATAGGGTCAATCTGTTGCAAAAGATCAAAACCGCTGCCGTCATCCATTTTAATATCTAACAGGATTAAATCAGGGATCTTATTTTGTATTGTAATGATACCGGAAGTAACACTATTGGCTTCACCAACAATTTTTACCTGCGGACAATAATCATTCAACATACTAACAAGCGTATCCCTGATATGAGCTTCGTCATCGATGATGATTGTGCGGAGCATCTGATTACTGATATTTTTTCTAAAAGTAAGCATAGTTGGTCAAATTCCAAAATTCAATGCTCAAAATCCGGTCCTCAGTGAGCAGTTCTTAGTTTTCAGTCAACAGTCTTCAGTCGGCGTCACCAGTCCACAGTCACCTGCAAAAGTTAATGGTTAATAGTAGTTGGTAACCTTTGGCAACTGTCAGACGGTTTAGTAATGGTAAATTAAGTTGACTGTTCATTCACATTCTATTCAATAAATTAAAAGAAAGGCAACTGTCTGACAGTTTTTAAAGAAAGAATATTTGTACAATTTATGACTATTCCATTTTCAGAAGTTTTCTGCTTTCAAGAAACCCTTCTGATTCCAAACTCAATAAATACAATCCTTCATTCATTCTCTCTGATTCCCAAACAAAACTATGTTCCCCTTTCTGCAAATATCCAGTTAGCAAAGTTTCGGTTTTATTTCCCGTGATATCGTGGATTTCAAGATTTACAAAACCGGCCTTTGGCAAGGTAAAGCAGATGGTAGTTTGGTTTTGGAATGGATTTGGATAACACCGAACTTCGAACACTGAACTTTGAACATCGAACTCTTCAACCCCAATGATTATATTTTGATTTTCGTAAGCCCCCATTTCAATCCTTCCACCATAAAAACGCGGATTCCCAGCCAAATCCAGTTCAGGAAGGTTCAGCCCGGTGGTATCAGGTATTCCGGTATTAATGCAAGGCGATTCATCCTGAAGGGAAAAGGGATGTACACCGTTTACTGAAAATAGCGGATCGAGATCAATGTTTCCTGTTCCCTGCCAGCCTCCCTGAATATTGGAGTAGTTGATAGTAAATGTGCCAAAAAGTTCAGGAGGATCATTATCCCAAATAATGGAATTCATAATCTCGGGATTATTAAAACTATCGCTGTAAATACCTCCGCTTCCAGTGGTAGCAGAATTGTCTGATAGGGTGACATTAATAAATTTGGGGTCAGCATGGCTACTGATATAAACACCACCCGCTACATTTTCTGCCTGGTTCTCTGCAATCAAAACATTCTTCAAAACAGGATTACAACCATTCCCGCTTATATATATACCTCCCCCTCGCCAGACATCTCCGTTATTGACAACGGATACGTTTTCCAGTACCGGACTACTGACCCACAAAATGGAAATGCCACCGGAAGTGTTGTCATGAACTGAAATATCTTTAAGTTTAACACTCGAGTTCCAAATGGATATCCCTCCTGCCAGGTTTGTTGGGTTTGAGTGGTTCCCATCACCACCGGTTATTGAAAAATTACTGATATGGTTGCTGATGTTATTTTTGATACTCAATACCGTTGATTGCCCTTCAGCATCCAAAATTACTCCCTCCTGCGATGCCCCTTTTAAATTCACATAATCAAGCATGTAAACCGGGAAAGGCTCATCCGTTGTGGATGTGCTGTATATGCCTTCCAACAGGTGTATTGTATTCTGGTGGTCAGCATCTGCTATGATCCTTGAAAAGGCATATTCAATATTCTTCAGGGGCTCTTCCTCACTTAATCCGCTGTTTGAATTATCTCCGTCAGTTGAAACGTACAGGTCAGCGTCAATCAACTCTGTTTTTGAATTCAAAATGTCAAATTCATAAAATTGTCTTGGGAAAGCTTGATATGAAGAAGGATTCATTACAGTAAATGTATCCACCACAACATTTTGGGCTACTTCTGCATAATAATCGCTACCAAGGGGTGCTTCATTCAGGTATATGTTGCAGCGGTTATCAGTATCAAAAATCGGTTTTGCACTGGTCTTACAATAAATTCCTCCACCTTCGTTAACAGCAGCATTATATGCTATGGTAACATTTTCGAGCGAGGGGTAACTTACAGTATTGCCCGATGAGCAACGCATCCCACCTCCGTTGTATGCGGAATTATTGATGATAGCGACATTATTTAATACCGGACTTGAACTATAACACCAAATACCAGAATTTGTATTGCCTG
>Ga0209692_10002564_pt1 | contig 19439 bp, 11 predicted proteins | sample tdDd472_FD_187129 | JGI IMG/M metagenome (GOLD analysis project Ga0209692, IMG submission 187129) | Marine sediment microbial communities from the Atlantic coast under amendment with organic carbon and nitrate - tdDd47.2 (SPAdes)... | ecosystem: Environmental > Aquatic > Marine > Coastal >...
AATATCGGTTACTTTTTTTATAATGGTGGCGGCGATTCTGCCGATACCTGCTACAAAGTTTCACAGCTCTCGAAAAAGATGGGCTTCCCGGTACAGGCCATTCACGTTCCGAAGACGGTAGACAACGACCTGCCGATAACCGACTGCAGTCCCGGCTTCGGTTCGGTTGCGAAGTACGTTGCAGTTTCAACCCGCGAGGCCGCCATGGACGTTGCCTCCATGGCGCGCACCTCAACCAAGGTATTTATTATTGAGGTGATGGGTCGCCATGCCGGCTGGATTGCTGCGGCGGCAGGGCTTGCAGGTTCAGGGCCGGATGAAGCACCCCATATCATTCTGTTCCCCGAGGTGGCATTCAACAAACGTAAGTTTCTGGCACGGGTGAAAAAAGCCGTGCGGGAGAATGAATACTGCGTAATAGCCGTGAGCGAAGGCGCCCGCTATCGCGATGGTCGCTTCCTCGCGGATGCAGGCATTACCGATGCGTTCGGCCACAAGCAACTGGGCGGCGCCGCGCAGGTTGTCGCCAAAATGGTTCGCGACGAACTCGGCTTCAAGTATCACTATGCTTTAGCAGACTATCTGCAGCGCTCGGCCCGGCATATCGCTTCGGCCACAGATCTAAAACAGGCCTACGCCGTCGGCAAGGCCGCTGTGGAAATGGCCCTGGCAGGACAAAATTCTGTCATGCCTGCCATCATCCGTACCTCCGACAAACCATACAGATGGCATATCGATGCTGCTCCGCTAGGCCGCGTGGCCAACCGGGAAAAAATGATGCCCAAACGCTTCATCACCGAAGACGGCTTCGGCATCACCGCAGCGTGTCGCCGCTATCTGGAGCCTCTGATTCAGGGCGAAGATCACCCGCCCTACAAGAACGGCCTGCCGGTATACGCCAAGCTAAAGAACATACCGGTAGAACGTAAATTGAATAAAGATTTTAGGCTGAAGTAATCCGGTTCAAGCCGGATATATCAACAATGATTTTCTTGGAGTTTGCATTAAATTAATTAAGTAGTAATTTTCAACTAGGGGGCTTGTATGTCGGATTTAGCTTTGATCCCACCAGCGATAGGTTTAATGGGTTTCGTTGTGGCCATCGTCATTTACTTCATTGTGAAAAGTTATGATGAAGGCGGTGACTCACTTAAGAAGATCGCTGACCAGATTCATATTGGCGCGATGGTCTTTATGCGTCGTGAATACTCGATGCTGGCCGTGTTTGCAGCGGTACTGCTCGCCATTATTTACTTTAGTCCTCTTGGTTGGATGACGGCCGCCGCATTTCTTGCCGGTGCCCTGTCTTCTGCCGCAGCCGGCTGGTTCGGTATGTTCACAGCGACTAAGGCGAATGTGAGAACCACACAGGCCGCCCATACCAAAGGTCAGGCTGCAGCGCTTTCGGTAGCCTTCTTCGGTGGTTCTACGATGGGCCTCGCAGTTGGCGCGCTGGGCTTACTCGGCCTCGGTCTCGTCTATTACTTCTTTGGCGGTGACCCGCATAATGCGCATCACATCCATGGCTTCGGCATGGGGGCCTCTGTAGTCGCCCTGTTCTCACGTGTGGGCGGCGGCATCTACACCAAGAGCGCCGACGTGGGCGCCGATCTGGTTGGCAAACTGGAACAAGGCATACCCGAGGACGACCCCCGTAACCCGGGTGTTATTGCCGACAACGTCGGTGACAACGTGGGCGACGTCGCCGGCATGGGCTCCGACATTTTTGAGTCTTATTGCGGCTCGATGATTGCGACGATTGCGATTGCCTCTACGCTGGCAATTGTGAGTATCAGCGAACTGGCTCCGGGGCTCGCCGAAGAAGACGGCCGTGCTGCTCTCATGTTCCTGCCTCTGGCACTGGCCTCTACCGGCCTGATTGCATCTATCATCGGTATTGGTGTCGTGCGCGGCTTCTCGGGTGCAAACCCTGCTCTGGCGCTTCGCATTGGCATGATCGGTAGCCCGATACTCTTTATCGGCGCAGCCTATGTGGTAATGGGCAACATGGGTCTCTCAGTAAACATCTGGTGGTCAGTGTTGTTCGGCGCAGCGGGTGGTGTAGTCATCGGTCTCATCACCGAGTACTACACCTCGTCAACACCGGTGATACGCATCGCCGAATCGGGCAAAACCGGTCCGGCTACGGTGATGATCACAGGCTTGGCAGTTGGCATGCAGTCAGTTGTTATCCCTGTACTGACGATCTGCGCAATCATTTATGTATCAACCTCACTTGCCGGACTCTATGGCGTGGGTGTTGCCGCAGTTGGCCTGCTCGCTACCGTCGGCATGACGATGGCCGTCGATGCCTATGGTCCGATCGCGGATAACGCAGGCGGCATCGCCGAAATGGCAGGTCTGGGCGAAGAGACCCGGGCCATCACCGACTCGCTCGATGAACTCGGTAATACCACTGCAGCGATGGGCAAAGGCTTCGCTATCGGCGCAGCTGCTCTGGCTGCTCTGGCCATTATCGCGGCCTTTGTTGAAACCATTAACATGGCGACAGGGGGTGAAGGCGTGAACTTGCGTCTCGATAACCCGAATGTACTGATCGGCATGTTTATCGGCGGGCTCGTGCCGTTTCTGATCGCCAGTATCACCATGACTTCAGTGGGTGAAGCGGCAATGGAAATGATCGAGGAGATTCGCCGCCAGTTCCGCGAAATCCCCGGCCTGATGGAAGGCACAGCAGAACCCGATAACGCCAAATGCGTGGACATTGCGACCACTGCGGCGTTGCGCAAGATGTTATTGCCGGGCTTAATCGCTGTCGCTGTTCCACCGGCTGTTGGCTTCGGCCTTGGGCCGGATGCACTGGGCGGCATGCTCGGCGGCGCACTGCTGGGTTGTGTGCTGCTTGCACTCACCATGGCGAACGCCGGCGGCGCCTGGGACAACGCTAAAAAATATGTTGAGAAAGGCAATCTCGGCGGCAAAGGCTCGGACGTTCACGCCGCTGCCGTAGTCGGTGATACCGTTGGCGACCCGTTCAAAGACACGTCAGGTCCCAGCATGAACATCCTGATCAATGTAATGGCCATTGTTAGCCTGGTGATAGCGCCGCTATTGATCTAGCACTGCACTTTATCCGGTCCGGCATTTGCCGGAAACAAAAAAGCCCCGCTCCATGGTCAATGGTGCGGGGCTTTTTGTTAACCACATCTTGATGTCGTTTAGTGGCGGGTCACCGCACCCAGACTGGAAGGTGCTTCGACGTAATTGCCCTGAATGAAGTTCACACCCAGCTCCCTAAGGCTGTCGAAGCTTGCCTGATCTTCGACCTGCTCGGCGACAACTTTGAAACCTACCGCTTTCGACAGGCGGGTAATTGCACCTACCACTTCCTGATTGATCGAGTCGGTATCGAGGTTGCGGGTAAATGCGCCGTCAATTTTGACATAGTCGACATCCAGCCCCTGCAGGCTGGCGAGGGAACCGATGCCGCTACCGAAGTCATCGACACCGAAGCGGCAACCCATGCCATGTAAGACGCCGACAAAACGCTTGGCATGCTCCAGATTGTTCACGACCGTCGTCTCACTGACTTCGAAACAAATGCGCGACGGGTCGATCTGGCTGTGGTCCAGCGAGTCGACGACAAACTCAAGGAAGGACTCATCGCCCATCGTCTGTCCCGATAGATTAATGGTGCAACTGCGCTCGTCAGGTAACTTGATCGCCCCCTGACTCAAAGAGGTCAGCGTCGAACTCACAACCCAGCGGTCCACCGAACCCATAAGGCGGTAGCGTTCCGCCGCTTTAATGAAGTTGGCCGGCAGAATCAGCGTGCCGTCGTCATCTTTGAGTCGCAGGAATATCTCTACAGCAGGCCCGAACGGTACCCGGCCTCCCAGCGAGATGATCGGCTGCGTATACAACTCGAACTGGTCTTCCTTGAGCGCGCCCTGCAGTTTCTTCAGCCAATGAATTTCGCCACGCTGGCGCGCAATCGCTTCATCCTGGGCTGAGTAAACGTGAACCCTGCCGCGCCCTGCTTCCTTGGCGAGATAACACGCGGAGTCGGCGGCAGCCAGCACATCTTCCATGCTGGTCGTGTCGGCATCAATTTCTACCAGACCAATACTGACACCGACGGTAAATATTTTGTCCTGCCAGACGAAGCGGTAAGCACGCACCGCTTCACATACATCATCAGCAATCTGCCGCGCCTTCTTCAGCGGGCAACCGGTCAGCAACATACCGAACTCGTCGCCACCGAGGCGGCCGACGAAGTCCGAGTCGCGCACCTGCTCTTTGATCAATCCGGAGATTTCCCGCAACAACATGTCACCGGCCTGGTGACCACAGGTGTCGTTCACGGTTTTGAAGCGATCGAGATCGAGGTAGCACAGCACGTGCCCCATGTTTTCATTCACCGATGCCTGCAAAGCCACATTCACCTGGCGCTCGAATTCACGGCGGTTGATCAGGCCGGTAAGACCGTCATGCGCCGCCTGATAGCTCATCCGGGCTGTCAGACCACGCAACTCACTGACGTCACGAACCATAATAACGGCGCCGGATACAGCGTCATCCGGGCCGATAACGGGCGATGCGGTGACGTCCACCGACACCTCATTGGCGCCCTCCAGCGGTATCAGCAATGCCCTGCGGCCCATACTGATGCGCTTGCGGTTGATCAGGCACTGACTAACCGGATCACCGAGTGCGCGGCGATCGGTTTCATCAACCAGTTTAACGATATCGCCCAGACGGCTACCGAGAGCCTGTTCTATAGCCACTCCGGTCAAGTCTTTTGCCGCAGTATTCAGGTAATCGATAACACCGTTCGGATCAGTGGTAATAACACCCTCGGAAATTGACTCGAGCGTGATTTGCGCCTGATGTTTACTCCTGCCGAGAGTCGCTTCGACGCTTTTCTGATACGTCACGTCACGCGCCAACGTCATTACCGCGGGTTGCCCCCGGTAACTTACCGACACAGAGCGTGACTCGGCCCAGCGACTGCCCTGATGGCCATCGACCAACTGCAACTCCTGGGTAAGACTTTCGCTATGCCCGGACAACAAGGCATCAATGTTGTTGCGCATCCGGGTCCGATAAGCCGGACGCACCAAATCGATCATTGGCTGACCTTTAAGATTGCGGGCATCAATACCTAGCAATTCAGCAGCCGCCTTATTGGCGTAGCGAATCTTCTCGCCATGCACCAACACGACATCGGGCATCGTGTCGGCCAGGTCCTGAAACAGTGTCTCCCGCGCACGCGCGTCCTGCTCGCGCTCGGAAATCGCATCAAACAACTGGTTAATGGTTTTGCCGAGCCCCGCCAGATCGTCGCTGGCGCGCTCTACCGGAATGCGCTTCCCAAAATTTACGTTGGTCGCAACGTCCACGACTTCATCGTGGAAGGCGTTGATTTTCTTGTGCTCACGGCGGATTTTCGCGGTCAGATAGACGCACAGCAACAGAAGCGCCAGACACAAGGCACCCAGAACTACGATAACCGGATCAAACATCACCCGACCCACCTCCTGCTACAGGGGGCGGGGACTGGCCATGGCGGCTCCGTAATCGCAGAAGACTTCCTATACTGGCTTATGGCGAACATCCCGGTTCAACTTCTGGCGGTCGTTATTTGTTATTGGCAGGGGGTGCCCGTAGCGGCCGCCTGTAGGCGCCCCGCCCGGAACGAACCGTGCTCAGGTTCGCGCCCCCTGTTTGCAAGTAGATGACAGAATAGCCTATGAACCCCGCAAGCAACCGCAGTTTTAACCATAATCTGTGCTGGTTTGATGAATTTCTTGCCGCAGCTTGTCAGCAGCGCCTCCGCTCCTTAAATTAGGCACTTACAGCAGGTTTTTTCACCTCTCGACGGAACCACAGGGAACAGATTATGGAAACTAATACACCCCGGGAACAGATGGTCTCGCAGCAAGTGCGCACCTGGGATGTATTCGACCCCGATGTCCTACGGGTTCTTAGTGAACTGCCACGGGAAGATTTTGTTCCGCAAGAACTGCGCGCGCTCGCTTATGCCGAAGAAAGCCTGCCGTTAAGTCACGGCCAGTCGATGATGATCCCTTCGGTCGAAGGACGAATGCTGCAGGCGCTGCAACTCTCCTCTACCGACAACGTACTCGAAGTCGGCACCGGCAGCGGCTACACCACAGCCTGTCTCGCGAAACTTGCCGGGCAGGTAACGAGCATTGATATTCACGACGAACTGCTGAAAGAGGCACAGGCGCGACTGATGACACTGGGCATTCACAATGCCGCGCTGTTGCACTCGAGCATGCAGGACATTGTGAGCAATCCGGAGTTGAGCGGGCAATTCGATGCCGTCGTCATAACGGGGTCGTTTCCGGAGCCTGACCCTGCCCTGAAAGCGGGTCTGCAGGGGCTTTTGAAGCCCAACGGGCGGCTCTTCGCTGTCATCGGACAGGCCCCGTTAATGAAAGCGCTGTTGATCAGCCGTAACGATGCGCCCAAAGGTGTTGACGGCTTTATCACCACCGAATTATTTGAAACTGTATTGCCGGCACTGGATACTGAACGGCGCAGCAACTCCTTTACCTTCTGAAACCATCGATGGAACCCGCTATGAACAGAATGACCCCCGAAGAAGCTGCAGCAAAGCTTGCCGCCGGTGAAGCGAAGCTGCTCGATGTTCGTGAACCCGATGAAATCACCTCCGCTTCTATAGAGGGTGCGCAGTGCATTCCCATGGGCGAGATTCCCGACCGCATAGACGAACTCGACCGCGACCAGCCGCTTATTATCATGTGCCATTTGGGCGGGCGCAGCGCCAAGGTCTGCGAATACCTGCTGTCGCAGGGGTTCACCGATATTTCTAACCTGAGTGGTGGCATCACGGCGTGGGCCGAGACCGACCCGGACGCAGTGAACATCCGCTGAAGTCCTTTCTCTGTATGGTCTGGCGCCTTTCGTGACGGGCTTTGCGGTGTTACAAGTTGTTACCGGAAACGCAAGTATCCGGCTGTTGAAACCAGTATTATTCACGCTGTTGTAAAGATATTCCGGCGGCAAAACGCGCTTCAGGGGGGTGCGGACGGCTTGCGGACCATTCAGGATTCAGGGAATGAACAAACGATCAACCAAATTTAGCTTCGTTGCGGCGCTGCTGCTTATAGCTGCGCCCGCCACGCAGGCAGACACGCTGATGGAAATTTATCAGCGTGCTGCGCAAAACGACCCGGCGATACGGGAAGCAGAAGCCAACATGCTGGCGACGATGGAAAGCCGTCCGCAGGCGCGGGCAAGCTTACTGCCGCAGTTGGACTTCAGCGGCAACTGGTCGAAGAACGAATCAGACGGTAGCCGGGTAACATTCGTTGCGGGTAACCCGAGCAACCAGCCTTTCGAATCCAGCACTGACAACTTGAATTGGTCATTTGACCTGAGCCAGACCCTGTTCCGCTGGGATCAGTTCCAGCGCATGGGCCGCGCCGGTCAGGAAGTTTCGCAGGCGCAGCTCGATTTCGGTGCCGCCCAACAGGATCTGATGATCCGTGTGGCTGAAGCCTATTTCAACGTGCTGGCCGCAGCAGACACCCTCGACTCGAATGTTGCCGCTAAAGAGGCTATCGAACGACAACTCGAACAGGCTAACCGCCGCTTTGAAGTCGGATTAATTGCGATCACCGATGTGCAGGAAGCACAGGCCGGCTTTGATGATGCAACCGCTACCGAAATTGTCTCGAAGCGTGAACTCGCCAATGCCCGCGAAGCATTACGCGAGATCATTGGTGAGTATCCTGAATCACTGGCGAAGCCAGCCGATGAAATTCCGCTGCTGATGCCGGAACCGGCTATTCGCGACCAGTGGGTCGATACCGCCATGTCACAGAATCTGGCAGTACTCTCCGCCAAAATCGGCACGGAACTCACCCGTTACGATGTGAATATTGCCCGCAGTGACTATATGCCAACGCTGGATTTCAGCGCATCATATGGCAATCGTCAAACTGATGGTGACAGTTCACAGGTCGCGCTGAATCCGGCACCCCCACCGACTACTATTATTACGAGCGTTGATATCGATACCGACCAAACCGACAAGTCGATCGGCCTGCAGCTGAACTTCCCGCTCTTCGCCGGTCTCCGCACCAAATCTGAAGTCAAAGAGTCGGTCTACCGGCATCGCGCGTCGAAAGAAAACTTCGAGAAGGTTATCCGGCAGACCGAGCGCGAAACCCGTGATGCCTACTACGGTGTGGAATCTGAAATCTCGCGCGTTAAGGCTTTGCGCCAGGCCCGCAAGTCGAATCAGGTCGCTCTGGAAGCGACGGAGGCCGGCTATGAAGTCGGCACACGCACGACGGTCGACGTGCTTGATGCGCGCCGCAATCTGTTTCTTGCCGAAACGAACTACGCCCGCAGCCGCTACGACTACATTGTTAACGTGCTGAGGCTAAAACAGGCTGCAGGGACTTTGTCACCGGATGACATCGCGCTGGTAAACGGCTGGCTGCAGGAATAATCAGCACCCCGCTGAATTAAAAAAGGCCGCTGTTGCGGCCTTTTTTATGGGCCGGATTCGGCGCCTGCTGCCAACTCTGCTTCAGATTCAGGCTTCACTGCACGCCTGCGGCGGCACATCGGTATCGCCGGACTGATCATCTCCATCAGCCGCTCCAACGTTGCACCATGGTCATTGGTGACCTTTAGCGCTGCCGCCCCCTTACCGATACGCGCTTCATCGTCATCCAATAAAGCGCACAGCACATCCGCCAGCTCGCTGCTATCTGCAACCAGTTGCAGCGCGCCGGCCTTATGCATCAGGTCGGCCATCGTCTGGTCATTGTAGTTGTGTGGCCCCGTAAGCAGCGGCAGTGCCATGGTTGCCGGTTCCAGCAAGTTATGCCCGCCGATGTCAGCAAAACTGCCGCCGACAAACGCAATATCGGCAGCGGCGTAATACATCAGCAGCTCGCCCATGCTGTCTCCGAGAAACACCTGTGTGCGCCGGTCACAGACCTGTTTTCTGCTGCGTTTGATAAAGCTCAAGTCGGAACGACGCAACAACTCTGCCACTTTGTCGAAGCGGTCCGGGTGCCTCGGCACGAGTATCAACAATGCCGCCGGGTAAACCTCGAGTAACGCTTTGTGCGCTTCGAGGACCTGCTCTTCTTCGCCTTCGTGAGTGCTGGCGGCAATCCACACCGGCCGGTTTGCCGCATGCTGCTCACGAAATGACTGCCCTTCGACTATGGCAGTTTCGGGCAGCTTGAATGCCAGCTTGAGATTGCCGGTCACACTCACCCTGTCGGGTTCAACACCGATATCGATGAACCGCTGCATGTCGGTTGCCGTTTGCGCAGCCACTTTCACTCCGGCCAATGACGGACGAATCAAACCACCAAAACGTTGATAGCCGCGTACCGACTTTTCCGACAAACGGGCGCTGGCCAGCATGACCGGAACGCCCCGTTTGGTGCACTCACGGAACAGGTTCGGCCAGATCTCGGTTTCCATGACAATCAGTGCCCGCGGCTTAACGGCATTGAGAAAACGCCGCACTGCAAAGCCTGTATCGAGCGGTAAATAGCGCACCGGAACTGTCAGGCGGGTCAACTCGCGGGCCCGCTGTGCGCCGGTCGGCGTGAACGTAGTAATCAGTAGCGGGCAACCCGAATATTTCTCGCGCAGCTCTTCAATGAGCGGCACCGCTGCATTCACTTCACCAACCGAAGCGGCGTGCAGCCAAATAACTCTATCGACATCTACAGATACGCGCCCGAACCGCTCAGACAGTTGCTTACCAAAGCCTCTGGCCCATAGCACCAGCAGAATGACGGGCAGCAACAGGAGGAGGAGTAGTGAGTACAGCGCGCGCAATCAGGTCTGTCCGCGAATAGTGTCCAGAATAGCCGAGGTCGAACGACCGTCGAGGAAACCGAGTACTTCTACCGAGCCGCCGTTAGCCAACACCGCTTTGCCACCGGCAATCTCATCAGGTTTGTAGTCGCCGCCTTTCACCAGGACATCCGGCAACACTTCGCCGATCAAGCGCTCGGGCGTGTCCTCGTCGAAGGCCACGACCCAGTCGACTGAAGCCAGTCCGGCCAATACCGCCATCCGGTCTTCCAGTGAATTAACCGGACGGTCATCGCCTTTGAGGCGCTTTACCGAGTCATCTGAATTCACGGCAACGATCAACCGGTCGCCGCGAGATTTTGCTTCCTGCAGATAGCTGACATGCCCGGGATGCAGGATATCGAAGCAACCATTCGTCATGACGACTTTCTCGCCACGGTTTTGCGATTCACGTACCGCGCGAATCGATTGCTTCTCGGTCAGCAGGCCGCGGCCTCCCTGCCCTTGTTCGTGCAGCGCCAACCGCAGTTCTGACGGCGTAACCGAAGCCACGCCGATTTTTCCGACTACCAGGCTTGCCGCGAGATTCGCCAGCCCGGCTGCTTCCGAGATATTCAACCCGGCACCCAGACAGGCCGCCAGTGTTGCGATTACCGTGTCACCGGCACCCGTCACATCAAAGACCTCGCGCGCTTTCGCGGGCAACAGCTCGGGCTCGCCGTCTTCTGTAATGACCATCATGCCCCGCTCACTCAAGGTGACGATCAGGTAAGTGATATCAAGTTCGGCCCGCAATTCCTGCGCTTTAGCGATCAACTCTGCGTCGTTCTGTGATTTGCCAACGACTGCTTCAAATTCACCGAGGTTCGGCGTGAGGACTGTCACACCTTTATAGATGGTGAAATCGGTTCCTTTGGGATCAGCCAGCACCGGCACGCCCGCCTTGCGGCACAAGCTAACCAGTTGCATCGTGTCGCCGAGACTACCTTTCGCGTAGTCCGACAAAATGCAGACGTGCTGACCTTCGAGACTGCGCTCGACGATAACGGCCAGCTCTTCCGCATCTGCGGCGGAATACATATCTTCGGTATCAAGCCGGATCAACTGCTGATTGCGGCTTATCACACGCAGCTTGGTAATCGTCGGATGCAATGATTTGCACAGATCGGATTCAACACCGAGTTGATCGAGTAGTTCCCGTAAGTGGATGCCGTTGGCATCGTCGCCGACGACGCCGGTTACCATCGTGTTGGCACCGAGCCCGGAGAGGTTTACAGCCACATTGGCTGCACCGCCGGCACGGGCGGTGGTTTTGCTTACCTTAACCACGGGTACCGGTGCCTCGGGCGAGATCCGCGAGGTTGGCCCGAACCAGTACTGGTCGAGCATCAGATCACCCGCCACCAGTATTTTGACGGTCGAAAAATCAGGTACGGTAAGACTCATTTTTGCGCTAAGCCCTTAGAATGTTGCCCCTCGACAGATGGTAGCACACGGTAGCGATGCTTTTGCCTTGTCGCTTCGTTGCGACCCGCTTTCGAAATGCTCACGTATTGCCTATACGCTGCGCTTTCGAAAGCCACTCGCGCCTCGCGACAAACCAAAATCCTCGGCTACTAGATTTCTTAAACACTTTAAACTCGGTTGCAACGACGGCAGACGCAAAAAGCATCAGCCAGAAAAAAAGCCCCGTCAATGACGGGGCTTACTAAGGAGCTCATTTTTGCGCACAACATTAAGCTCCCCCGCGATTCGCCTCTCTAACCCTTATGGCACTGCAACTTCCACCCTGCACTGCCCGTCTTACCAAACTTCCACAAACTTTCTCGCCAACTCTCTATTTCATTTTCAGCCGGACATTTTTGGTGTCTGGCTAGGCGCAGTCGTTATTGAAAGAGCGGAGCGTACATTAAGTACGTGAGCATCTTTCAATGCGGCTGCAACACCGCCAGCCGCCAAAATGGCCACTGAAAACTAGCCGCATTTGGAATCGCCGCATGAAAGACAGGTCATGCATCCGTCCATCAGCACAACAGCAACCGTCGAACACTTACCGCACAACTGCGACCCCGGCGGGAACTGCGGCGCTTCGCCATCGGCCGACGGTTCTGGCTGATGCGCTTCCTTTGCAAAGGCATCTGTTTGCTTTTGCGACTCTTCAAACGCTCTGCGTTTGGCTTCAATAAGTTTGCGCTGATGCTCGTCCGGACCATCGTCTGCAAGCAGGCCGATGAAACGCAGATGCTTTTCTATAATGTGGCCCAACTCGGCAATGATCGACGGCATGAAGGTGCCACCAGGCTGCCAGTAGCCGCCGCGCGGGTCGAACACTGCCTTCAGCTCATCTACCAGGAATGTAACGTCGCCACCCTTGCGGAAGACCGCTGACATGATGCGGGTCAGGGCAACAATCCACTGGTAGTGATCGAGATTCTTCGAGTTAATAAATATCTCGAACGGACGCTGGGTTTCATGCTCGGTGCCTGCATTCAGGACAACGTCATTAATCGTTACGTACATCGCGTGATCAGAGACCGGCGTTTTTACTTTGTAGGTTGAGCCCCGCAGCATGTCCGGCCGTTCGAGCTTTTCGTGCATACGCACGACTTTGCCGTCGGCACTGGTCTCACGGTTTACTTCTTTTACAGGAGACTGTTTCTCTTCTACTTCGTCTTTGCCGCCCACACGGTAATCGACGATCGCTTTATCAATCTTGGTAGCCATTTCTTATCCTTAATCTCTATTTATTGGCTTAAAACTTGCCGTAGTAACCTTCTTTCAGCGCATCGAACAGGTTGGCAGCGGTATGAAGTTCGCCGTCGTATTCAACCTCTTCATCGCCTTTTAGCGTGACTTCGCTACCGTCATCCAGCACGAAGGTGTACTCGGTGTTCTGCAAGTCGGTTTCTTTAACCAGCACGCCCTGGAAAGCCTCCGGGTTAAAGCGGAAAGTCGTACAACCTTTCAGCCCCTTCTCGTGGGCATACAGATAGATATCCTTGAAATCCTCGTACGGGAAATCGGTCGGCACGTTGGCAGTTTTGGAAATGGATGAATCGACCCACTTCTGCGCTGCCGCCTGAATATCAACGTGTTCGGTCGGTGTAATGTCTTCCGCCGTAATGAAGTAATCGGGTAATTGCTCGCCTTCTTCTTCGGAGAACGGCATGGCCGAGGCATTAATCAGGTTGCGGTAGGCCAGCAACTCATAAGAAAACACATCAACTTTCTCTTTAGACTTCTTGCCCTCGCGGATCACGTTGCGACCGTAATGATGGGCAAAGCTAGGTTCAATACCGTTACTGGCATTGTTCGCCAGCGATAACGAGATTGTGCCTGTCGGTGCAATCGAACTGTGGTGCGTGAACCGCGCGCCTTCGTTAATCAGGTCTTCGACCAGAGCCGGTGCCACTTCAGCAAGCTGCTGCATATAGCGGCTGTAGCGGCCGTGCAGGACACGACCGGGAATTTTGTCGCCGGCTTTGTAGCCGTCGGCGACCATGTCCGGACGCTGACGCAACATTTTCGGAGTCACTTCAAACTCTTCAAGCATGATCGGCGCCGGGCCTTTCTCACGGGAGAGGTCCAAAGCGGCTTCCCAACCGGCAATGGCCAGCTCACGCGCGACCTTCTCGGTGAACTCGACCGAATCTTCGCTGCCGTATTTCTTGCGCAGCATCGTCAGCGTTGACCCCAGACCCAAAAAGCCCATGCCGTGACGCCGTTTGCGCATGATTTCATCACGCTGGCCTTCGAGTGGCAGGCCGTTAATCTCGACCACGTTGTCGAGCATGCGGGTGAATACTGCAACGACTTCGCGGAATTTCTCCCAGTCGAATGCGGCACCTTCGGTGAACGGCTGATTCACAAAGCGTGTGAGATTCACTGAACCCAGCAGACATGAACCGTAAGGCGGCAACGGCTGTTCGCCGCACGGATTGGTTGCACGAATGTTTTCGCAGAACCAGTTGTTGTTCATTTCGTTTACTTTGTCGATCAGCACGAAGCCAGGCTCGGCAAAGTCATAGGTTGACGCCATGATCAGATCCCACAGGCGGGCCGCCGGCAGAGTCTTGAAGATCTGGCAGGCCACCAGACCCTCTTCGTTAGCAACATAGCCGTCAGTTACCGGCCAGTCGCGCCAGACGATCTGCTCCGGATCATTCAGGTCGACTTCTTCAGACTCGAGCTGCTTCGCATCGACCGGAAACGCCAGCGTCCAGTCCTTATCTTCGCGCACGGCCTGGATGAAACCGTCGGTAACCAGCAACGACAAGTTGAACTGGCGCAGGCGACCGTCTTCACGTTTCGCCTTGATGAAATCCATCACATCGGGATGACCGACATCGAATGTACCCATCTGGGCGCCACGACGACCACCGGCAGACGATACGGTGAAACACATCTTGTCGTAGATATCCATGAACGACAGTGGACCGGAAGTCAGGGCACCGGCACCGGATACATACGCACCCTTCGGGCGCAGCGTCGAGAACTCATAGCCAATACCGCAACCTGCTTTCAGTGTTAAGCCGGCTTCATGGACCTTATCGAGAATGTCGTGCATCGAATCGCCGACAGTGCCGGAAACGGTGCAGTTAATGGTGGACGTCGCTGGTTTATGCTCCTGCGCCCCGGCATTCGAAATGATGCGTCCGGCAGGAATCGCGCCGTGGCGAAGCGCCCAGTGGAACTGTTCGAACCACTTCTCGCGATCTTTCTTTGCCTCAACGTTTGCCAGCGCCAGCGCTACACGGCGGTAGGTATCGTCCATCGTCTCGTCGATAACCTGTCCGTGCTTCGATTTCAGCCGGTACTTTTTATCCCAGATGTCGACAGACGCTTCCTGAAACGTGGTCGTCGCCACCTCTGCATTTACTTTTTCAACTGCGGTACTCATTGTCGGATTAAATCCCCCAGACTGGTCGATGCCGCGGGAACCTACCCGCAAACTATCCCTGTTTTCGGCCTTATCGGCTCTAGTGTTATTGGTTGAGCTGTTATTCGTTGAACTGTTCGTCGCTAAAGAGGCAAATTCTGTGTCGCGGGGCAACAAGGCTGGAGCAAAGGCGAAAAACCTCTGCAAAATCAGCCTTCTGAACGCTTCCAGACAGCACCCCCCGGCAACAACACACCTTCGCGGCACGTGACCACTACATATTGTGTCTACGAGCAACTAGATTATGCCCGTATAGAATAACTGTCAAGCGAAATTTAGCGGGCGCAGTATACAGCTTATATCTTATTAAACAGCTACTTATGATACCTGTAAGCGAATTAGCCTTAATCAAAATGCGACTTTTTTATTACATCCGCCTGTTGGTATGAACCACTATATCTTGTGTTCAGTCACTCCCCAGCAAACTCACCTCTTTTACACAAGTTATCCACAATTCGTGTTGCTGCAACGCTTACAAAGCAAGCGCTTGAAAACCTTTTCACCGACCCCGGGTAATCGCTACTGCCTGCCGGAAAGCGCTTTTTCTGATGCCATCAATAAAGTAGTAATTCTAATAAATATAAGACCTTACGAGGCAGGAGCGGAACTCTTTCGGTTACTCAACTAACTGCATCATGATCTTGATCGCGGCCTTAGTCGTATGACCAACTTGCCGTCCGGCGGAGCACGCGACACGGTGGCCAACTGCGTATCTATTATGAGTGTCGACTCAGGTATCGACCCAGGTATCGACTCAGGTATCGAATTGGGTGCCGGCTGCGGATATCCGCAAATTCACTTCTGCCATGGTCATTCACGCCGATCTACCGGGCATCAAAACCGACGATATCCGCCCCGACGAGGTCCGCCCCGACGATGTCCGCGCGACGCTGCAGAACAGTGTGCTCAAGCACCGTGGCGAGCGCTGCACGGAGATCACGGTAACGAAAAAACAGCCGCCTGCAGCACAGGGCACAGCAATCACGTCGGCATGAACGCGGAACTTTGCAGCACTGATGCCGGTCATTACGCGTAACCGCCGGATTACCCCCGCGGAAATTTTTGCAGCATACCGCAGTAAGGCAAAGTAAAACAGCTTGCCCTGCCGGGGTATTAAGCGCTTAAAATCCAAACAGCAATTTTGTTCCTGCGGTGGGTATTGCCCACCGCCCTGTCATGACTAAGCCTTGAAGGTAAACAATGCCATTCATTCAACTCCCTCTCCGTAACCTCGCGCTGGCAGTAGCCTTGCTACCGGCACTCGGCCACGCAGCCCTTCCCGATTCGGTCAACGGCCTGGAAATGCCCAGCCTTGCGCCGCTGGTCGAAAAAACCTCACCCGCAGTTGTCAGTATCGCCACCAAAGGCACCGTCACCGCACCCAACAACCCTCTGATGGACGACCCGTTCTTCAGAAAGTTCTTCGGTGTGCCGCCGGGCATGCAGGGCGGCGAGCGTGAAGTGCGCAGTGCCGGTTCCGGCGTTATCGTCGATGCAAAAAAAGGTTATCTGTTAACCAATCACCACGTTGTCGAAAACGCCGATGAAATTCAGATCACGCTAACCGACGGACGCACGCTGGATGCAAAAGTGATCGGCTCCGATGCCGGCACCGACATTGCCGTCATTCAGGTCGACAAGCCGGAGAAACTGCAACAGATTGAATTCGGCGATTCGGAAAAATTGCGCGTCGGCGACTTTGTACTGGCCATCGGCAACCCCTTCGGCCTGCAACACACAGTAACTCACGGGTTGGTTAGTGCGCTCGGTCGTACGGGAATCAACCGCGACGGTTATGAAGACTTCATTCAGACCGACGCCCCGATCAACCCGGGTAACTCCGGCGGTGCGCTCCTCAACCTGCGGGGTGAGCTGATCGGCATTAATACAGCCATCTTCAGCCAGAGCGGCGGCAATATCGGGATCGGCTTTGCGATTCCTTCCAATATGGCCAGCTCGATCATGGAACAGATTCTCGAGTTCGGTGCAGTGAAGCGCGGCCTGCTGGGTGTGAGCATCAGTGATTTCACCGCTGAAACCGCCGAAGCCTTTGGCGTCGAAGAAACCGAAGGCGCGCTGGTACAGGAGATCGTACCGAACTCGGCTGCGGAAAAAGCCGGCATCGAAGTAGGCGATGTGATTATCGCCGTCGACGGCAACCGGATCACCGGATCATCGGAACTACGCAATACGATCGGACTGAAACGCGGCGGCGACAAAGTGAAAATCAAGGTCATCCGCGACGGTGAACGCAAAACCTATACCGCCACTCTGGGCGATCTCGAAAGCATGGCTGCGGTCGATGCGGACGAGGTACACCCCGGCCTTACGGGTGCCGAGTTCTCGTCCTACAGCCCCGCCGATGGCACCTACCCCGAACCGGCTGTGCTCATTCAGGCTGTCGCCCAGAACAGCCCGGCGGCAATAAACGGTTTGCGTCCCAACGACCTGATCACGTCGCTGAACCGCGTGAAGGTGAGCACTGCACAGGAACTCAAAGACGCTGCGCAGGACCAACCGGTCATAGTTTTGCGCATCATCCGCGGTAACCGCGCCCTGCTGCTACAGATTCGCTAACCGCAACCTTCATTAATCCTGCAGGCGGCACACCGTTTTACGGGTGCCGCCTTTTTTGTCTGCCGGTTCGCTACAATCGCTGCATGGACACCTATCTGGTCGGCGGCGCTGTGCGCGACAAGCTGCTCGGGCTCGCGGTCGGCGAGCGCGACTGGGTGGTCGTGGGCGAATCCCCGCAGGCAATGCTCGATAACGGCTACAAGCAGGTCGGTAAAGACTTCCCGGTGTTTCTGCACCCGGACAGCAAAGAAGAATATGCACTGGCGCGCACCGAGCGGAAAACCGGCCCCGGGTACACCGGCTTCGATGTTTATGCCGGCCCCGATGTCACGCTGGAGCAAGACCTGCAGCGCCGCGACCTGACTATTAATGCAATCGCCGAAGATGGCAGCGGCCAACTCATCGACCCGTATAACGGGGCTGCCGATGTCGAACAACGTGTATTGCGACATGTCTCCGACGCGTTTCGTGAAGACCCGCTGCGGGTGCTACGAGTAGCGCGCTTTGCCGCGCGCTTCAAACACCTCGGCTTTACGATTGCTGACGAAACACTGCAACTGATGCAGGACATGAGCACAGCCGGTGAACTCGATGCATTGGTTGCAGAACGTGTCTGGCGTGAAACACAACTGGCGCTCAACACTCAGCATCCGCAGGAATATTTCCGTGTGTTGCGTGACTGTGGCGCACTTAAAGTGCTGTTCCCGGAGATTGATGTGCTATTCGGCGTACCGCAACCCGAACAATGGCATCCGGAAATCGACACCGGGCTGCATGCTCTGCTGTCACTGGAGCAGGCTGCCAGACTGTCACCCGAAGCGGAAACGCGTTTCGCCGCCCTGACACACGACCTGGGCAAAGGGCTGACGCCGCAGGAGTACTGGCCCTCGCATCGTGGCCACGAAGCCAAAGGCGTCACACTGATTGAAGAACTATGTGCACGGGTTGGCGCACCCAACCGGTTTCGCGATCTCGCCCGGCATGTCGCCCAATACCATCTGCATTGCCACAAGGCCATGGAATTGCGCCCGGACACAGTGCTGCGAATGCTCGAAGCGGTCGGCGCGTTCCGTAAACCGGAACAATATGAGCAATTTCTGTTGGGCTGCGAAGCGGATGCCCGGGGCCGCACGGGTTTGGAGAACGCCCCCTACCCGCAAGGAGAGCGCTTGCGCGAGTATTTTGTCGCAGCAAATGCTGTCAGCTCAAAGGATGTCGAGCCTGAGTTAAGCGGCAAGGCCATCGGCAAACGCATGGCAGAGTTGCGCGTGCAGGCAATCGCCACGGTCAAACAAAGCAAACCGAAAATAAAGAAGAAATAAGCGCCGGTTAAAGCGTCGCGCGTAGGTCGCGGCCGCCGAAGCCCGGCGGAGTAATAACGCCCGGTGACGTAAACAACATCACCTTAAAAACCTCGCCCATCTCGCCCGGCAGCAGCAGTTTGCGGATTGCTGCACTAAGCTCTGCCTGCTCCTGCGGTGTGTCGGCACCCGCCTTCTCTAACTGCTGTTCGATGCCGGCGTTCAGCAAAAACTGTGCCTGAGTCGTAAAACCCGCCACCTGCAAGCCCGAGGCAACAGCGCATTCAGCCAACTGGGTAAAGTCGACCCAACTGGTGATGTCCTGTAACCCGGGGAACCAAAACGGATCATCATGCACCCTGTGCCGGAAAAAACACTGCAAGGTGCCGGCCGCCCGCTGACCGCGATACAGCTCCCGTCTGGCAGCGCCATAGTCGACAAACAACATCGCACCGTGCTCGAGCGAATCGGTAAGCGCAGCAAACCAGTCGTCCAGCCCGGGGCGAAGCTCCGAGCGATACTCGACCGGCCAGTTTTCACGCGCACCGACCTGCGCCTCCAGCCTCGATATCAGCGCGTGCAGCGTAAAGTCGGCAGGCCGGTTTTCGAAACACAGCCCCGCATCACCTGCACTAACGCCGGTCTCCTGCAAGCCGGCAGGGCCCTGGTGAAACAATTGCACCGGCAACGCATCAAGCACTTCGTTCGCCAGAATCACGCCGCGAATACGCCGGTCGGGTAATTCATCGAGCCATTCAATCCGCGACATCAAATGCGGCACGCGCTCGCGCAATTGCTCTTCCTGCCGGGAACGC
>Ga0209692_10002570_pt1 | contig 19427 bp, 12 predicted proteins | sample tdDd472_FD_187129 | JGI IMG/M metagenome (GOLD analysis project Ga0209692, IMG submission 187129) | Marine sediment microbial communities from the Atlantic coast under amendment with organic carbon and nitrate - tdDd47.2 (SPAdes)... | ecosystem: Environmental > Aquatic > Marine > Coastal >...
GCGCCGCAGACCAGTCCTGGTGCCCGAACGTCCGCGCCGCGCCTTCGCCCGAGACCGGGTTGTTGTAGTCGTCGAACCGCGTGTCCCAGACCGCGCCCGCCACGTCGACCTGCACCTCGTAGTAGTGCGTGTTGTCGCCGGGGTCGCCGGGCTGCAGCATCAGCTCGATGCCGGACGCGGCCTCCCAGATGTGCGGGTCTTCGGCGTCGCGCTCGTGCGGCGAGGTCGGCTCGACGTCGTAGACCTCGAACGCGATCAACAGCGCCTCGTCGGTCCACGCGAGGCGTGCCGTGGCGGCGACGTCCGATACCGGGTCGATCATGCCGTCCCCGGGCTGCACGAAGGCTTCGGTCAGCGCCGCGTCCTGCCACGCCGGCTCGTCGAGCACGCCGTCGAAGGTGATGTCGTCGTCCGGCGCCGGCGGCACGTCGACCTCGGGCAACGCGGTCCGTGGTTCGATGGGCGCGGGGGGCGGCTCGACGCCGGTGCGACGGCAGCCGAACGTCGCGACCAGGGCGAGGGTCGCGACGAGCGTCAGGTACGTGCGGCGGGCGTGGGTCACGAGGGCTTCTCGTCGTTGGGGGGCGTGTCGTCGAGGGGCGCGGGCGGCGTCGCCTTCGGGGGCGGCGTGTCGCCCAGACCGGTGTGGTCGACCGGCACGGCGTGGGGCTTCATGTCGCGGCCCTCGAACCCGTGCTTCGGGTCCGCGCGGTCGACGTCCGCCGAACGGTACTCGATGGGGTCGCCTTCGAGTCGCGCCATCAGCAGGGTCGCCGTCGCGTCGCCGAACACATTGGTCGTCGTGCGGAACATGTCCAGCAGGCGATCGACGCCGAGGATCAGCGCGACGCCCGTCGTCGGCACGCCCACCGAGGCCAGCACCATCGCCAGCGTCACCATGCCCGCGCCCGGGACGCCCGCAGCGCCCACCGACGCGAGGGTCGCGGTGAGCACCACCGTCGCCTGGTCGGCCATGCTCAGGTCCATGTTGTAGATCTGCGCAATGAACAGCGCCGCGACGCCCTGATACAGCGCCGTGCCGTCCATGTTGATGGTCGCGCCGAGGGGCAGAACGAACGAGGTCACCGGCGGCGACACGTTCAGATAGTCCTCGGCGCACTGCTTGCTGACCGGCAGCGTCGCCGACGAGCTCGACGTCGAGAACGCGAGCAGCAGCGCCGGGCGCATCGCCATCACGAAGTCCTTGATCGGCACCTTCGCGCCGACCCGAAGCACCGTCGAGTACACGAGGATGACGTGCAGCAGCAGGCCCACCACGACCACGCCGGCGTAGTAGAGCAACGCGATCAAGACCGACAACCCTGTCGAACCCACGGTCTCGAACAACAACGCCGCGACACCGAATGGAGCGATCTCCATCGCGAGTAGCACGATCATGATGACGGCGTCGTTCAGCCGGTCGGCCATCTCGACCACGGGTTTCGACTTGTCTTCGTCCATCAGCGTCAGGGCGAACCCGAGCATCAGGGCAAAGAAGATCACCTGCAGCATCTCGCCGCCGGCGAGCGAGGCGATCGGGTTCGTCGGCACGATGCTGACGAGCTGATCGACCAGCGTCGGCGCCTCCGCAGCGCTGGCGACCCGGTCCCCGGCGGCGTCTTGATACGACGCGAGCATTCGTGCCCGGTCGTCTTCGTTCAGCACGTTGCCGGGCTTCGCGACGTTCGCCAGCGTCATGCCGATGACCAGCGCGAACGACGTCGTCAGAAAGAAGAACCCGACCGTGCGCACACCGATCCGGCCCAGCTTGCGGGGGTCGCCGAGGGACGCGACACCGACGAGCAGCGACAGGAAGACCAGCGGCACGACGACCATCTTGATCATCCGCAGGAAGATGTCGCCGACCCACGAGGTCGAGTTCACCAGCGCCTGGCCCGTCCGCGAGAACCGGTGCACGGTCATCCCGTCGTCGACCATCCAGCCGGTGATCTCGTCGCCCGAGCGAACGTCTCCGGCCGCGTCCCCGAGGCGCAGCAGGTCGTTCGGCTCGACCGTCCACGTCAGCTCGAGCCACGTCTCGTCACCGACCTCGGTCTCGCCGGTCAGGCGAAACACGCTCTCGCCCGACGACGCCGGGATCGGTGCGGCGTCGGGGTCCGCCGATTCGAGCACCAGCGATGCGGCCGGCGCGCGCACGCCGTCGAGCGGCAGAACGGGCGAATTCGGACCGAGGAAGGCTCCGAAAACCGCGCCCACGAGCATGCCGATGAGGATCTTCGTGTACAGCTGCATCTGCGTGTCCGGGTGAGGGCGCGATCAGTGTACGGCGCGCCGCCCCGGACTGACCAGGGTCCCGTCACCCGACCGTCACGCCAGGCCCAGCCGCACCCGATCCCGCTTCGGCAGCTTCGACGCGACGAGGCGCCACGAGTCGTCGATGAAGCCGCGCACGAGGTCCGTCGGGACCGTGCCGTCGAGCACCACGGTGTTCCAGTGCTTCTTGCTCATGTGGTACCCGGGCTGCACCGCCGGGTACTGCGCCCGCAGCTCGATCGCCCGCTCCGGATCGCACTTCACGTTCATGCTCGGCGGCACCGCCTCGAGCGAGAGCAGGGCGAACATCTTGCCCGCCACCTTGAACACGAGCACGTCCGGGCCGAACGGGAATCCCTCCGTCGACTCCGGCAGGCTGAGGCAGTGATCGCGGGCGGCTTCGAGGTCCATGCGCGGCTCCGGGGTGTGGTACAGACAGGCAACGGGGCGCGCGGTGCCCCGTCAAGCGCCAGAGGTCTCGTGACGGACCGGATCTACCTCGACCACAACGCCTGCTCGCCGATGACCCCCGCCGTCGTCGGTGCGCTGCGTGCGGCCCTCGACGCGCCGCCGTGCAACGCTGGCAGCGTGCACGCCGAAGGGCAGGGCGCACGGGCGCGCCTCGAGCGCGCCCGCCGCGCGGTGAAGCAGGCGCTCGGCGTCCGGGGCGGACGCGTCGTGTTCACGTCCGGCGCCACCGAGGCGAACAACCTCGTACTGCGCGGCTGGCAGGGCGACGGCGCGCTGCTCACCTCGATGCTCGAGCACCCGAGCGTCCGGGTCGTCGCCGAGGAGCTGGACCGCGCGGTGCGCTGGCTGGCGCACGACGCCGGCGGTCTGCTCGAGCTCGACGCCCTCGACGCGGCGCTTGCTGCGGGCGACCTTGCCGGCGTCAGCGTCATGGCGGCGAACAACGAGCTCGGCACCCGCAACCCGATCGCCGCCATCGCGGCCCGGTGCGCCGCCGCCGGCGTGCCCCTGCACGTCGACGCTGCGCAGGTCGTCGGGCGGCTGCCCTTCGACGTGCCCGATGGCGTCACTGCGGTCACGATGTCGGCCCACAAGTGCGGTGGCCCCATCGGCGTCGGCGCGCTGTGGATGCGCGACGGCTTCGATGTCGACGCTCTCATCCGCGGCGGCCATCAGGAGCGCGGGCGACGCGCCGGCACCGAAGACGTGCTCGGCGCCATCGGCATGGCCGCGGCGTTCACCCACGCCGACCACGACGCCTGGGCGGCCCTCGCGCCGGTGCGTGACGCTCTCGAATGCGCGCTCGTCGAGACCCTCGGGTGCGTCGTGAATGGCGCAGGCCCGCGCCTGCCAAACACGACGAACCTCTCGTTCGTCGGCCGCGACGCCGAAGAGGTCATCCAGGCCCTCGACCTCGCCGGCATCGCCGTGAGCGCAGGCAGCGCCTGCACCGCCGGCAGCATCGACGTCTCGCCGGTCATCGCCGCCCTCGGGCTCGACGACGCCCGCACCCGCAGCGCCGTGCGCATCAGCCTCGGCCCCGAACACGTCGCGCTGGACGTCGCGCCCCTCGTCGACCGAATCTCGAACGCACTGCGCTGAATCACCCGTGCTGCGCGTCTGCGCGGTGCACCACGACGAGGGACGACCATGGCACGCGCGACCGGTATCGGTGGTGTCTTCTTCCGCTGCCCCGACCCGAAGGCGACCCAGGCGTGGTACGTCGAGCACCTCGGGTTGCCGCAGGACGGCGACGGCTACGTCGTGTTTCGGTGGGCCGACGACCCCCAGACCGACGGTGGCAGCGCCGTCTGGGCGCCGTTCGACCCCTCGACCGAGTACTTCGGCGCGTCGACGCAGCCGTTCATGGTGAACTTTCGCGTCGACGACATCGACGCGCTCGTCGCGAAGCTCGAAGCCGCCGGCGTCGAGGTGCTGCCGAAGCGAGAGGATGCCGAATACGGCCGCTTCGCCTGGATCGTCGACTGCGACGGGCGCCGCGTCGAGCTGTGGCAACCGCCCGACTCGGACGCGTGACGGCGCCGCGCGACACAGCGGCGCCGAGCCTCACCGGCGATGCATCCCCGCGGCGGTCACGCACGAGCCCCGGGCGTCTGGTTCGGCACGCGTTGCTCGTCGCCATCGTGTGTGTGGTCTGTGTCGCGTCCGCCGCCGCGTGGGCGACGGACCCGACCTCGGGCGCAGAGCCCCGCTCGTTCGCCGACGCGCAACCCGCCCCGATCGTCGTCGACACGCCCGGGACGACCCAGGGGCGCGGGAGATTTTCATCGCGAACGAGATCGATCGCGCGTTGCGTCGCGCCAACCTGCTTGAACACCGAAACCGGCTCCAACTCGAGCTCGATGCGGTGAAGGCCGAGTTCGGGGTCGGCTATGCCCGGCGCGTCGCTCGCCGCATCGACGTCGGAGCGTCCGTCCAGTTCGACAGCTTCCCATACGTCCCTCGAACCGCGCGCGACGAGCCATCGAACGACGGCCGCGGCGGCACCCCCGACGACGGGTTCGATGCGTCCTGGATCAACTGGGCCTTCTCTCGTGTGGATGCGCTGAATCTGATCCCCGGTACGACGTTCACGCTGGCCCGGTCGGGGGCGTTCTGCCTCGACACGGTGGTGCGGGTGACCGCGCGTCACGAGTGGTTTCGTGAGACGGCAGGGGACCCCGCCGCGTGGTTCGTCACCCCGCAGGTCGCCATCGCCACCACGGCACGCGGGCGCACCGGACCGGGCACGCGCCTCTCGTGCCGCTCGATGCGCTGGTCGACGATGCGGGCGAGTGCATCTGGACCGGCTGGTGCCACGCGGTCGACATCGACGGCGACGAACGTGCGTTCGTGCGTCCGAAGACCCGGCTCTACCTCGAGTTCGACGACGGCGAGACCATCGGTGGCCGATGGGAGGCCATCTTCGTCGACGGCACGCAGCTGCGCGGCGTCGTCGAGCGCGGCAACGGGACGGGTCGAGAAGTCGACGTCGATCTCGCCTCGGTCCAGACGGTGCGCCTCGCCGGATACCGCGTCATGGACGCAGACTGGGCACCAACCGGGCGGTCGAGCGCACACGCGGCGCTGCGATCCCGCTCGGCGGCCGAACACCCGCACCGTCGCAGAAACAACGCGCTCGTCGCGACCGCGAGCGTGGTGGGGGGCGCGGCGGTCCTGTGGGGGATCCTCGCCGCGGTCGTGAGCAGCAGGATCTAGCGTCTCGTCGTCCCGAACCAAAGGCGCTGGCGCACACCCCGGCGTCGAGCGCGTCGTGCTGGACGTACCCGCACGCGCCGACCGATTGTCGGAGCCACTGCACAGACTGCGTTCGAGATCCGGAGGGAACGATGGCGAGAGTGACCGGAATCGGCGGCGTGTTCATGCGCTGCCCCGACCCGAAGGCGACCCACGCCTGGTACGTGAAGCACCTCGGCCTGCCGCTCGACGGCGACGGGTTCGTCGTCTTCAAGTGGGCCGAGGACCCGAAGGTCGACGGCGGCAACACGATCTGGTCCACGTTCGACCCTTCGACCGAGTACTTCGGCGAGTCCGGGCAGCCGTTCATGTTCTGCTTTCGCGTGGACGACGTGGACGGCATGGTCGCCCGGCTCGAAGAAGGCGGCGTCGAGATCCTGCCGAAGCGCGAGGACTCCGAGTACGGCCGGTTCGCGTGGTTCATCGATTGCGACGGACGCCGCGTCGAGCTGTGGCAGCCACCGGTGATCCCCGCGAAGACCGGCGACGACACCGACTGAAGCGGGGCGCCCGGGGTCCGCGGGTGCCACCGCGCCGCCAGTGCGGGCGGCGCCCGGATCCGCGCTGTGCGGGCGCCTCGGTGCCCGGTCGCCGGCTCAGTCCTGCCGCGCGCCGTGCTTCAAAAAGAGCTTGAGCGCGTCGAGCAGCTCGACGAGGCGGGCGTTGACCGCGGTGGCGTTGTCGATGTTGCGCGCCGACGCCTGCACCAGCGGCAGCAGCGTCCGCTCGAAGAGCGCCGCCTGCTTGCCCAGCGCCTGCTCGAACCCCTCGATGTCCGAGTGGTGGGCCGCCCCGCCTTCTTCGCCGCCGCGCCGCGCGCTCGCCTGCATCGCGAGCACACGCAGGGTGCGGTCGAGCCGCTCGAGTACCGCGTCGAACCGCGGATCCGGCGCCGCCACTGCGGGCGCATTCGCCGCGCTCGCCGCGCGCGGGTCCGCCGTGATCGCCGGATGCACGCCTTCGCCGCGTCGCGGCGCCGGTGCGCTCGTAGCGCTCGCAGGCGACGCCGGAGCGGGCAGGGCGGTCTGCGGCGGCAACGCCGGCCGACTCGCCAGCGCCGCGGCGAGCCGATCCAGCGCCGACGCGAGCTGCGCCGTCGTGGCGTCGTCGACCGCGCTCGGCGCGCGCGCCGCGTCGGGCACCGGCGGCGGGCCCGCCACCGCCTGCGTCTTCACCGTCGTCGCACCGCCGAACCCGCCCTTCGACAGGGCGTCCGTCAGCTCGCGCAACACCTCACGGGTCTGCTCGCTGCCCGCGGCGTGCGTCCGCGCCAGCGCGCTCGACAGGCTCTGCTCGAGCTTCTCGAGCGCCGGCGCCAGCGGCTCGTCCCGGCCGTCCATCGCCTTCAGCGCGGTCAGCAGCGACGACTCGAGCTTCTCCATCGCCTGCGTCAGCGCGGCGCCGGACGTGTCGTTCGGCTTCGACATCCGCAGCGCCAGCGTGTCGAGCCGCGCCATCAGCGGTTGCAGCCACGACGCGTCGCTCGACTTCGACGACGCCTCCAGCGCGCCCCCGATCGCCCGCCGGATGCCCTCGAGCTCCTGCGCGAGCCCCGACAGCGTGCCCGTCACCCGCGACACCGGGTCATCGTCGCCGCCGCCCATCCGCTTGCGCCGCGTGTACTCACCCTTGATGTCGATCCACCGCTCACGCTGCGCGTCGGTCATCGACCCGCGCAGCTCGGCGAGCTTCAGCAGGTTCTGCTCGGCGCCGGTCGTCAGCGTCTGCGCCTCACCGACGTAGTGGTCGTCGATCATGGCGCGCAGCTCGGCGTCGTTCATCGCCGCGACGACCTTCTCGGCCATCTTGTTCATGTTGCGGTACGAGCCCTGCAGCTGAAACGGCGGCTCCGTGCGGTACTCGTCCGCCTGCGACGCCGACTCGATGTACTGGGCGTTCACCTTCAGCACGACGTCGCGCACGGTGAACAGGCGCTGCAGCACGCGCACGATCTCGTCGAGCTCCACCGCCGAGTAGCCGTGCGACAGCTCGGTCGTGTTCACCTCTTCGCCCTGCGCCATCCGCACGATGCGGTACACGTCCGCCATCTCGCGCGTCGCCAGCGGCGCCAGCACCGGGTTCGAGGTGAGCGTGTTCTCGATGTAGCTCAACGCGAACGCGTCCTCGCGCCCGCTCAGTACGTCGCCGAGATTGTAGGTGTCCGCGCGGTTCGAGAGCATGTCCGGGATCTGAAACCGCTCGCCGGATTCGGTGTACGGGTTGCCGGCCATGATCACGCAGAACTTCTTGCCCCGCATGTCGTACGTGCGGGTCCGGTTCTTCCACACGCCCTCGATGCGCCGCTGGGCGTCGCAGAGCGAGATGAACTTCTGCAGAAACTCCGGGTGCGTGTGCTGGATGTCGTCGACGTACAGCATCACGTTGTTGCCCATCTCGAGGGCGAGATTCAGCTTCTCGACCTCCTGACGCGCGGTCGCGCTCGGCGCCTCGGACGGGTCGAGCGACGTCACGCTGTGCCCGAGCGCCGGCCCGTTGATCTTCATGAACACGAGCCCGAGCCGCGACGCGACGTACTCCATGAGCGTCGTCTTGCCGTACCCGGGCGGCGAGATGAGCATGAGCATGCCCATCTGGTCCGTGCGCCGGTTCGCCCCCGCCGCGCCCATCTGCTTGGCGAGGTTGTCGCCGATCAGCGGCAGGTACACCGTGTCGATGAGCTTGTTGCGCACGAAGGCCGACATGATGCGCGGTTTGAACTCGTCAATCCGCAGCCGCCGCCGCTCGCGCTCGATCAGGTCCGCACGGGCCGCGCGATAGGCGCGATACCCCGGCACCCGGTCCCGGGTGAACCGACCGAGCCGATCGAGGAATGCGTCGAGCTGGACCCGCATCGACCCGTCGGTGATGCGCCCGTGCTGGCCGAGCAGCCCGGTGACCTCGGCCTCCGTGCGGGCACTCGACACGTCACGGTCGACGGTGCGCTCGGTGAGCACGAGGGCCGCCGCTTCGAGCGCGACGGGACCGAATCGCTCGCGGGCCTCGGCGACGGCGACGTCGAGCCAGCCGTTCACCCATGCCAGCGCCAGCCGCAGGCGCCGCGCCGCATCGCCCGTCCGCTCGAGGTCGTCCTCGAACGCCCGCCACGCGTCGTCGCGACCGACCCGCTCGCGCACCGCCTTCACGAGGTCCGCCGCCCGCTGCGAGCCCGTGAACCGGGTCGGCTCCGCGGCCAGCGTGTGCGCCAGAAAGCGCGCCGCGTCCCGCGCATCGACCGGTGCGATGACGTCCGACAGCGTCCGCGGCCCATCAGCCCCGACGACCGGGATCCCGGCGTCGGCGGCGAACGCATCGAGCCGCGTTTCGAGCTCGTCGACAAACGTGCGTGCGGGCTCGTCGTGCCCGAACGCCGCCCGCATCCGCCCGTGGCTCACCGCCCGGCGCACGAGGTCGTCCCGGTCGTCCCCGGGCACGAACGACCCCGCGTACAGCAGCGCCAGCGCCCGTGGCGCGGACGGGAACCGCAGCAGCCCCGCCGACTCACGCAGCTGCAGCAGCGCGCCGAGGATCTTCGCTGCGTCCGCGTCGTGCACGCCGCGCTCGTACCCCTCGTCGAACCGCTTCGCCGCCACCGCCCGGCACATCGCCGTCAGCTGGTCTTCGTCGACACGCGCCGCCAGCAGCGCCTCGATGCTCGGGTCGTCGCCGCCTCGCAGCGCGCCGTCGAGCAGCGAGAACGCCAGGTACTCCGCCCGGTACACGTCGGGCGTCTCGCTGACCAGGTGTTGCGACCAGAAGTCGCGCGTCGCGAGAAACGCCGCGTCGTCGACCGTCTCGTAGAAGTCCGTCCCGGTGAGATGCAGCGCCATCCCGTCGTCGCCGGGCACAATCGTCAGATCGAGCTCCTGCGTGTTCACCGTGAACCGGTGGGTGCCGAGCTTGATGAGGTTGTCGCCGTCCTCGAAGAGCTCGATGCGGTCGCGCAGCCCGCGCAGCGCGTCCTGTCGCGCCGACTTCAGCCGCGACGCCAGCTCGTCCGCCCGCGTCCCGTCGCCCAGCCCGGTCAGCTGCTCGGCGAGCCCGCGCAGCTTCATCACCATCGTGTCCGACGCGAAGAACGTGTTCAGCTCGTCCGCCGTCTTGAACGTCCGCGTCCGGCGCTTCACGCCCTCCAGAATCCGCTCGGCCGCGTTCATGAGGTTGCGCGCCTTGCGCTGGCGCTCCTCCATCAACGCCTGCTTGCGCGACTCGAAGCCCTCCAGCACCTCTTCGCGTTTCGCCGCCAGCTCGGCGACGAACTCGTCGAACTCGCCGAATCGGGCCTCGATCTCCTCGAGCTGCAGCAGCAGCCGCGACATCTGCTCGTCGCAGGCTTCGGGGGTGTCCGCGACGTTGAGCGCGCTCGACACCGACTGGGTGAAGAGCGTGAACTGGGCCGCGAACTCTGCGCGCCCCTCGGCGGCGCCGATGCGCTTCGCCGCGTTGTCGTACGTCGCCCGCACGCGATTCAGCTGCCCGTACACCCCCGAGATCTCCTCGAGGATCCGGGTCCGTGCCGTCGGGTCGTCGACCTGCAGCCCGGCGACGATCTCGCCCAGCACCTCGAGCCCGCTCGACACCTCGTCCATCGTCTCGCGCAGCGGCTCCAGCTGCACCGTGCCGCTGGCGTTCTCGATGTCCGTCAGCAGCCGCTCGATGGACTGCTTCAGCGGCTCGAACGCGGCGTCACCGAGCAGAAAGTCGACCGCCGCCGCGCTCGTCGCGTCGAACTGCTCGATGCACTCCTGCTCGAGCGCGTCGAGCGCCGCGAGGTCGATGTACCGCGTGTCCCGCAGCGTGATGACGTGCCCGCGCTGGGTGCGCAGCCCCGTCAGCGCCTGCATGAACGCCTCGACCGAGTTCATCTCGTCGAGCCGCAGCCCGCCCAGCAGGTCCGCCTGCCGCTTGCGCGCTTCGTCGAGGGCAGCGTCCGCCTGCGTGCGCAGCGCCTGCACCTTCTCGAACTCGTCGACGATCTGTTCCGCCGACTCGAGCACTTCACCGAGCGCGCCCGCAAGCCCACCGACCTCGTCGGCATCGAGCCAGTAGTACGCGTCCGAGGTCTTGCGGGCGAGGGCGATCAGGTCGTCCCACGTCTGCCGCGTCGGCTCGTCCGCACGCGCAAAGCGCACAACGCTCAGCAGGTCGCTGATGCCCCGCACGAGCTCGCTGTTGCCCAGCTTCGCGAGGTACGAGTCGTCGGTGGGCGCGGCCGCGGCGTGCTCCGCCGACATGAACGGCGTCGTCCACACCTGCACCGGATGCACCTTCGTCGGCTCGTCGCTCGTCGACCGAAACACGAGCAGCGAGCCGTCATCGAAGAGCGTGTACCCGTGGCAGCGGATCGGCGCCGGCGCCTCCTTGCGGATCAGGTTGTACGCGATGAGGTGATACGCCCCGAGCTCGGGCTCGTAGAACACGTACAGCACGTCCTCGCCGTTCGGCGCCCGCACGACGCGCTCGAAGAGCTTCGGCCGCTCCGGCTCGTGCCACCGGGTGAACTCGCCGGTCGCGAGGCAGTATCCACCGGGGAACACGACGCCGTGCTGCTCCGGCAGCTCGACGCAGGCGAAGCGCAGCGCGTCCACCCGCCACACCCCCTGCGTCCGCGGGTTGAACAGAAAGTGCCGCCACGCTTCTTCGTTGTACGGCCGCACCCGGATCGCGATGAGCCCGCCGATGAGGGCGTACTCGATGCGCGCGTCGTCGAGGGTCTGCAGCGGCTCCGCCACCGGCTCGCGATAGATGCCGCGCCCGTCCTCGGTGTTGTCCTCGACCTTGATCGTCAGGTCACCGCCGACGGTCTCGACAAAGACCTGGTCCCGAATCGACACGTGCGGGTGCGCGCCGTCGACGTGGTCGTCGCGGGTCGTCGCCGTCCAGGTGAACGCGAACTGAGCCGGTCGCTTGTCGTCCTCGTCGCCCCGGTTGTCGATGTACCGCAGCGTGCCGTCCGGCTGGATCACCCAGCGAAACACCCGCCGGTCCCGGGTCGACTGCCCGAACTGGAAGATCGCCAGGACGTGCGTGTCCGTCCGCCGCACCTGCTGCAGGCGCGTGCCCCGGTAGTACCGGTACAGGTCGGTGAAGTCCTTGAGAAAGCCTGCGTCGTCGAGAAAGCCCGCGCCGAGGTCCGAGAGCGTCGCACCGTGCACGCCGAGTCCGCCGTCGGTGCGCTCGATCCGCTGGGCGCCGAACACGTCCGTGGGCTCGACCTCCTGCTTGAGCCCGACGAGCACGTTCCACGCGAAGAGCATGTGCTCGCCGAACGCGAGCATGTCCCGCGGCACGCAGTTGTGGTCGGTGTACACCCGGGTCTGCCCGGCGACCTCGAGCTTGCTGCCGCCGAACACCTCGGTGCGCTCGGCGTTCAACGCCTCGGTGCGCCCCTGCAGGGTCTCCGCGCGGTCCAGCAACCGCCGCCGCAGGACCTCGTAGTTGCCTGCGTCGACGTCCGGCGCGCTGCTCGCTGCACCCGCATCGGGCGCGTTGTTCTCGACCTCGGCCATCGGCCACCTCGGGACGGTGGGTCCACGAACACGGTCTCGTCCGCCGGCTCACGCGCCCGGTCCACCCGGGCGCGGAGCCCCCGCGTCAGTCGTCCGTCGCGTTCGAAGCCGCCAGGTCGATCAGCCCCTCGAGCCGCTCCTTCGTCTCGCCGTCCGCGTGCTGACGCAGCTTCGAGAGCAGGGCAGCCGCCGAGATGTTCTGCAGGTCCTTCGTTGAGATATCTGCCTTTTCGAGAAGCTGCAGCAGGTCTTCGCGGAGGCTCGCGGAGCCGTCCATGTACTCGCCGAGCAGCTTCTTGCCGACCTCGGTTTCGTTGGCGATCGTGTCCACCGCGTTGCCCATCGACAGCGCGTTGACGAACCGGTCGAAGAACCGCCCGTCGCCGCCGACGATCTGGAACTTCGCGTTCGTCATCGCCTTGCCGAGCACCTCGGCCTGGGCCAGCGCGACGTCCTTGCGGATCTCGATCTGGCGCAGCTCGACCTCCTTCCGCATCTCGAGCTCGATGCGGAACTCCTCGTGCTGCCGGCTGCGCTCGTCGAGCTCGCGCATCGCGACGGCCTTCTCCTGCAGACCGGCTGCTTCGGCGCCCAGCTTGAGGCGCACGGCCTCGGCTTCCGCCTTGCCGGTCTTCTCGATGACGTCCGCCTGCGCGTCCTTCACCTTCACCTCGGCGAGGCCCTGCTTCTCGGCGCCCTCGGCCTCGGCGAGCATCTTCTCGCGGGTGACCCGCGCCAGGGCCATGCCTTCCTTCTCGAGGGCGGCCGCGCCGGCTTCCTTGACCGTCACCTCGGCGAGGCCGGCGGCGGCTTCCTGCGCCTTGATGCCCTCGGCGAGACGAATCTTCGCCTGGGCTTCCTTGTCGCTGGCCTCGAGCGACGCCTCGGCCTCGATCAGCTTCTCCTTCGCGCGGAACTTCGCCGCCTCGTGCTCGGCCTCGGCCTTCTTGATCTCGGCGACCATGCTGGCCTGCGCCTCGCCTTCGGCCGTCACGACCCGGGCCTCCTTCGTCCGCGTCGCCTCGGCCACCAGCCGCAGGTCCTTGATGCGCTCTTCTTCCTCGGCGACCGTCTTGTCGACGGCCACGCGGGCCCGCACGACGTCGGCGATCTCCTTCTTCTCGCGCTCGACCTGCTTCTGCTTGTCGATCGTCAGCAGCTCGGTCTCGCGCTCGCGCTCGATCTGCTTGAGGTCCCGCGCCCGGGCGACCTCGACCTCTTCGACCGCGATGACGCGCTCGCGCTGCTTGCGGGCGACCTCGACGTTGCGCATCCGGTCTTCTTCGCGCTTCTCGACCTCTTCCTGCGCGGCCTGCTTCGACATCGCGGTCGTCTTCATCTCTTCGACGCGATACCGCTCGGCCTCGTTCTGCTCGCGGGTCTGGGCCACGGCGATCTCGCGGTCCTTCTTCGCCTCGGCTTCGGCGCGCTGCTGGTCGTAGCGATAGATCGCTTCATCGGCCGTCAGGTTCTGGCTGCCGATCTCCATCCGCTCCTTCTGCTGGAGCTGGTTGGTGTTGATGTTCTGCGCGGTCGTCAGCTCGGTGATCTTCCGGATGCCCTCGGCGTCGAGGATGTTCTGCGCGTCGAGCGCCTGCAGCGGGGTCTGCTCCAGGTAGTCGATCGCGGCGTCCTCGAGCACGTATCCGTTCAGGTCCTGCCCGATGACCCGGATGATGTCGTCGCGGAACTCGTCGCGCTTGTCGTACAGGTCGACGAACTCGAGCCGCTTACCGACCGTCTTCAGGGCTTCCGAGAACTTCGCGCCGAACAGGTCGCGCACGGTCTCGACCTCCGACGCGCGGGTGCAGCCGACCGCCTGCGCAACCTTCAGCACGTCTTCGGTCGTCTTGTTCACGCGAACGAAGAACGTGACCTGGATGTCCGCGCGGATGTTGTCCGCACAGATCAGGCCCTCGTGCCCGCGCCGGGTCACCTCGATGGTCTTCAGCGAGATGTCCATCACCTCGGACCGGTGGATGATCGGCAGGACCATCGCGCCGGTGAACGTGACGACCGGCTCGGCCTTCAGCTTGTTCACGATGAGCGCTTCGCCCTGATTCACCTTCCGATAGAAGGCTTTGACGAGCAGGGCTGTGCCGAGCAGCAGCACCACGATGGCGCCGACGACGAAGCCGAGGATGATGAGTACGTTCCCGATGACCGGCATGCGCGAACCTCCGAGCGAGAGGACCCCTGATTGTCACGCCGTTGCGGGTGCGTGACCTCCCCGACGAGCGCAGCGGCTCGCGTATCCCTTCGGCTCGCCCCGAGGGGCGTCCGTATGGCCTGTTGCCTGCGTCGGGACTCTCACCCGACGTCGACGCCGATCAGGTCTTCGCGCGCGCGGTCGCCACCGCCGGGGCCGAAGCCTCGTCGGGGTCGCGCAGCAGCTCGTCCATCGGTTCGATCTCGTAGGTATCTGCAGCCGCGTCGTACGAGAGGATCAACGCCTCGTCGCCGCGCTTCAATGTGTTTCCGTGGGCGCAGCGGACCTGCACGAGGACCCCGGCGCCGCCGTCGTTCACCGTCGCCTGGCCGAAGCCCGCGTCGACGCGCCCGGTTGTGACCGTACACGTGCGGCCGGCCATCGTGCTGCGGGACTCGCCCGCGTCGGTCGCGAACACCGGCGAGAGGGGACGCACCGTCCACTTCGCAATCTGCGCGCCGCCAACGAGGGCAACGAAGAAGAGCGCGATGGCGAAGAGCGTCGCGGCGAGCCCCGAGAGCAGCGGGCCGATCGTCACCCCCGCCAGCATCGCGATCGTCCACGCCCACAACACGAGGAAGCTCGACGACACCGTGATCGGCACCGACGCCATCCAGCCGAGGTTGAGGATCGCGAACGCGCCACCCGCGGACTCGCCGGCCCCTTCGGCTGCGCCGTCCGTCAGGCCCTCCATCGCACCCTCGGCGGCCCCGTCGGCCATGCCGTCCGCGACGCCGTCGACGTCCACGTCGAAGTCGAACAGGTCGATGCCGAGCGCGCCGACGATCACCAGGCCCCAGTACGCGCCGAGGACCCCCAGGAGTGCGGTGAAGATGACCGCAGGGAAGCTCAACGCGACCTGAAGGACCTCGTGCATCGACCGCCTCGTGCCGAGCTGCAGGGAGTGGATTCGGGACTCGGAGCGTCGCACGTACGTGCCACGCGATCAACGCCGGTGCCGCCCCTGCCGTGACGACCGATGCGCGACCCCGATGGTCGAGATTCGGCCGCCCCGCCGGTCGAGGGAGCACCTCGCCGGGGATGAATCGAACCTTGGCACCGCCGGCGCCGCGTCCAGCGCCCGACGGTCGATTTCGCGACCGCCAGACCCCGAGCGGTCGATGTCCCAGGCAACGCGCGCCTGCGCCGAGCAGGGCGTCCGCGCCATGGAGTGCGCCTCGCCATCCGCGTTGTGGATCGCGTCAGCCCGACATCGCGACCGGGCACGCGTTGTGGATCGCGTCAGCCCGACATCGCGACCGGGCACGCGTTCGTCCAGCTCAGCACGACGAGCCCCGCGGCGATCAGAATCATGATCGCGTACGCGCGGATCCGCTTCTGCTCGGCCGACCGCCGCTGGTCCCCGATCGTCGGCGCAGGTCGCGGCTTGCCGGCCGCTTCGAGCATCTCGTTGGTGAACCCGGCGGCGATGACGGCCGGGTCGAGCCCTTCGGTCGAGCCACGCGGACGCTTCGGCAGACGCGCGCCCGCCAGCTTCTCGTCCCGCGCGAGCTCGGCGAGTCGTTCGTTGGCTTCGCGCAGCGTCGACGGGCGCTCGGCCACCGTCGTCGCCTGGAACTCGAACAGGTCCGCGTACACGGCGGCGCGGCCGAGCTCCCGCTCCCTCGCCTGCCACCGGCGCAGCTCACGCGGCACCGTGAGCACGCGCATCGTCGAATTCAGCACGCGCAGCAGGTCGGCGCGACCGGCGCGAATCGCGGTGTCCGGCGTGAGCCGTGGCCACGTCGCCTCGATCTGCTTCTGCCGCCGCTTCCACGCCTCGTTCACGACCTTGCGCGAGCGCGGCCCGTCGAGCCCGAGAATCTCGGCCACTGGCACCTCGAGCAGGGCGTCCCGAAGGTCGGCCGGCGCCATCGCCAGCTCGTCCGCCGAGAATGGCCGCCCGGGCGCGTCGGTCGCGTCGCCGACCCGCATCGAGGGCAGGGCGTTCGACGCGTCGGACGGCGCGGCGTCGAGCCCCGAATCGGGCGCACCTGCATCCGTCGGGCCCGAAGCGGCCGGCGGTACCATCGCGCTCGGCGTCGGTTCGGCGGTGCGCGCCGGCTGCGTCGCTACCGGATCCCCGGTCTCGTATTCGAACGTCGGTTCGTCGGCCGCGTCGTCCGCAACGGCCGGCTCGGGCGGTGGGGGTGGTGTGGGCGCGCCGACGTGCACCCGATGCGCCGCGCCTGCGGCTTCGCTGGCGGTGGGCGCCGCGGACGGCACGCGAAACGGTGCGGCCTTCGGCACCTCTTCGGCCACCGGGCGCCCGGCGGGCTCCGTGTGCGCCGACGGGCGAGGGCGGTCCGGCTTCGCGGTCCCTGCGGCGGGCGTCTCGTGCGCCGCCCGCGGCGTCGCCACGCGAGGCGCGGGGGCCGTCCGCTGCTTCGGCCGGTGCGGGGCGCTCCGATGCAGCGCCTCCTCGGCCGACGGTCGCGGTGCCTTGTCCTCGCGCCGGTGCGCTTCGGCCTCTTCGGCGAGCTGCTGCACGCGCGGGCGGCTCGCCGACTTCACGGACGCGCGCGCCTGGCTCGGCGAGATGACCTGCCCCGCCGGGTCGGACCCGCGCTCCGGGCGACCACGGCGCCGCGCACCGGTACTCGGGCGCCCGCTGTCGTCGAACGCGTCGCGGGTCGGCGGCGGGGGCGTGACCGACAGGTCGGGCCGCGCGGGCTCGCGGGTCGGCGGCGGGTTCGACGGGGTGGTCGCCGCGCCCCCGGTCGCCGTCGGTGGCGCCGCAGTAGACGCCGCAGTGGACGCCGACGCGTCGTCCGAGATGTGGGCCGGGCGATACGCCGCGTACCGGGGATGCTCCCAGTACCGCTTGAACTGGCCACCGATGGCGACGAGGTCGTCGTCACCGAGCTCTCCGTCACGAATCATCCGCTCCAGCTCGGTCGCATCGACCGGCTGTACCCGCCGTGTATCGGCAAAACGGATGCGAAAGCGCGACGTACGCACGCCCACCTCGTTCGGTTCGGCACGCTCCGGAGCCCCCGGAGACCACCGGTTGGAGAACACTTCGACTCAACCAGAACACGTGTGGGTTGTCACGTGTTCGTCATCGGTTGTGCGAATCCGGACTTGACGCCCGTGCGCGTGCGCGCCATCCACGCCGTCGAACCCGAGGACCGCCATGAACGCCCCAGCCGCCCATCCCACGCTGCCCGAATCGCCCGATCAGGTCGACGGTCGCGTCGTGGTCGCGATGAGCGGCGGTGTCGACTCGTCGGTCATCGCGGCGTGGATGCACGACGCCGGCTACGACGTGGTCGGCGTGAGCATGCGGCTGTACCGCACCCCAGAGGGCGACCCGGGCAAGTCGTGCTGTAGCCCCGACGACCTGTACGACGCCCGCGCCGTCGCGTCGTCCCGCGGGTTCCCGTTCTATGTGGCGAACTACCAGGACGTGTTCCGCGACCGGGTCGTGCAGCACTTCGTCGACGAGTACCGACGCGGCCGCACGCCGAGCCCCTGTGTGCTCTGCAACGACCACCTGAAGTTCGACGTCCTGCTCGAGCGCACCCTCGCCCTCGACGGCGCGCTGCTCGTCACCGGGCACTACGCGCGCATCGAGCCCCGTGGCGACCGCTGGGCGCTCCTGCGCGGCGCCGACCCGGCGAAGGACCAGTCGTACTTCCTCTTCGGGTTGCAGCGGGCGTCTCTCGCGCGCATCCGGTTCCCCCTCGGCGGGCTCACGAAGGCCGACGTGCGCGCCCTCGGCGAAGCGCTCGAGGTCGAGACGGCCACCAAGCCCGAGAGCCAGGACATCTGCTTCGTCGGCGGTGGGCACTACGCCGACTTCGTCGAGGCCCGCCTCGCCGCCGACGAGATCCGCACCGGCGAGGTCGTGCGCGTCGACACCGGCGAGGTCCTCGCCGAGCACGGCGGCATCCACCGCTTCACGGTCGGCCAGCGCCGCGGACTCGGCGTCTCGGCGGCCGAACCGCTCTACGTCGTCGGCATCGACCCCGAGTCGGGTCAGGTCCGCGTCGGCCCCCGCGAGTCCCTCGACCAGCGCCGTTTCGTCGTCGAACGCTGCAACTGGCTGCGGTGGGACACCCCGCCCGCGTCGTTCGCGGCCGACACGAAGGTCCGGTACCGCCACGCCGGCCAGCCGGCGCACGTCGAGGTCGACCCCACGGATCCGACCCGCGCGACCGTCACCCTCGATGCCGCCGCGCGGGCCATCGCCCCCGGTCAGGCCGCCGTGTTCTACGACGGCGACGAAGTCCTCGGTGGCGGCTGGATCCTCGCGGTGGGCGAGGGCGCGTCGTGATCGGTGCCCCCCTCGACGAGCTCGAGGCGCTGATCGGCCACCGCTTCGCCGACCGCACTCTGCTCGAGACCGCGGTCACGCACCCGTCGTACGCCGAAGAGGCCGAGGGCGCGGTGTCGCACTACCAGCGCCTCGAGTTTCTCGGCGACACCGTCGTGAACCTCGTCACCGCCCGCGGCCTCTTTCGTACGCACCCCGACGCCACCGAAGCGCTGCTCAGTCGCAAGCGCGCACGCGTCGTGTCGACGAAGAGCCTCGCGAAGGTGTCCGCGACCCTCGGCTTCGGGCGGTTCCTGCGCCTCGGCGTGGGCGAAGAGCGCAGCGGCGGCCGCGATCGCAAGGCACTGCTCGCCGACGTCTTCGAAGCGATCGCCGGCGCGCTGCTCGTCGACGCCGGCACCGACGTGGCCTGCGCCTTCGTGGCCGAGGCCCTCGCCGACGCCATCGCCGGCGCGGTCGACGACGAGACGGTCGACTACAAGGGGCGCCTGCAGGAGCTCACCCAGGCGCAGGATCGGTCCCGCCCGGCCTACGTCGAAGTGGGGCGGGACGGGCCCGACCACGACGCCACCTTCGTCGTGCGCGCCACGATCTTCGGCCGGCAGTCCGCCGAAGGGCGAGGGCGGTCCCGCAAGGCCGCCGAACAGGCGGCCGCTCGGCAGCTGTGGCAGTCTTTGACGCGCGCCGCCGAGGGCGGTACCACCCCGAACGACCCGCCGGTGGATTGACATCGGCGCCACCGCGTCCACCCTGAACAGGCGCGTGACGCGCTTTGCCCCCATGGGAGCCTCATGATCTCGACGCCCCTCGCCATCATCGGCGGACTCGGCACGACCGAGCTCATCATCATCCTCGTGATCGTCGTCATCTTCTTCGGCGTCGGCAAGCTGCCCCAGGTCGGCAAGCAGCTCGGCGAGGGCATCCGCAACTT
>Ga0209692_10002571_pt1 | contig 19414 bp, 12 predicted proteins | sample tdDd472_FD_187129 | JGI IMG/M metagenome (GOLD analysis project Ga0209692, IMG submission 187129) | Marine sediment microbial communities from the Atlantic coast under amendment with organic carbon and nitrate - tdDd47.2 (SPAdes)... | ecosystem: Environmental > Aquatic > Marine > Coastal >...
GGGGGTCGGGGCCGCCGCGCCGGGGGGCCGCGGGGCCGGGGGCGCGCGCGTCGCGGGCGTCACGCCGTCCACCACGAACCGACAACGGCCGCCTCGAACCGGAGTTCGAGGCGGCCGATCGTGTCGCACCCGGCGGACAGGGTCCGCGGGTGTGACCGGGATGGAGGCGGGGGGAGTCGAACCCCCGTCCGAAGACAGTCCACGCACGCATCTACACGCTTAGCTCATGTATTGGGCAATCCCGGGCGGCGACCCCACGAGCAGGGACCGGTCGGGTGGCCGTTCATTTGTCTCGTCAACACCGCGCCGAACGACGAAGCTCGGTGAGGACCAGCCCACTGTGTATTGCAATGCTTCCACCTGCATGGGCGACAGATGGAGCACCGTCACGGGTGTTTATGCCGCGAGAGCGTACTCAACGTTGTTGTTGGCAGCTATAATGTGCGGGTTTTGAAGGGGCCTCCCGCACCCCTACATGCCACGTGCGCTTCTCTGCCCCCGTCGAAACCAGAGCGCCCCCGTTTTCAAAGACGCCGCGCGTAAGCCGCACGGCTCGCGACGGAGCCGAGGCTCCAACCGCACCCGCTAAGGTGAACACCGCGGGGTCGGGCGCAATAGCATGGGGGGTGGGAGGGCACCAGCGGTGAATTGGGGCACCCTCCCTGACACGGGCTGACGCCCGTGTCGGTCCCTCCCAGCGGGAGGGACGGGGTGGGGGCGGTGTTCGAGCACGCGGCGCTGGTGGGATGAGCGGGTGCTCGGGTCACCCGTCCTTCGCGAGCATGCACGATGTCGCCCCGTCTCTCCCACAGGGAGAGACCGCTCGGGCCTTCAGGCCCGAGCGGTGAGGGCCGCCGGGGCCACCGCCGCTGCCCCGGCGGAATGGGTGCTCGGGCAGGCTCTGAAGGTGATTCGGAGCGCCCTCCCTGACACGGGCTTACGCCCGTGTCGGTCCCTCCCAGCGGGAGGGACGGGGTGGGGGTGGTGCTCAAGCGCACGACGGGGGTGGTGTGCGCTCTACGCCTGCCGCATCTCGCGCTTGTCGATCTTCTTCTTGATCGACTCTCGCTTGTCGTGGGCCTTCTTGCCGCGTGCGAGCACGAGGCCGACCTTGATCATCCGGCCTTTGAGGTGGATGTCCATCGGGACCACGGTGAGGCCGTCTCGCGTCACGCGTCCGCCGAGGACTTCGATCTCGCGGCGGTGCAGCAGCAGGCGGCGCTTGCGAAGCGGCTCGTGGTTGAACTGGTTGGCGGGGCCGTACTCGTCGATGTGCAGGCCCACCAGCCACGCCTGGCTGCCGTCGAACGAGACGAAGGCGTCACCGAAGTGAACGCGTCCGTCGCGCAGGGACTTCACCTCGCTGCCCACGAGCTCAATGCCGGCCTCGATGTGCTCGATGACCTCGTAGTCGTGCTTCGCGCGGCGGTTCGTCGCGAGGACGGGGCTGTCGGATTTCTGCTTCTTCTTTGCCATGACCGAGCACGGGTAGCGACGCGGCGGGCGGGGGTCAATGCTCGGATGCGGCGGGCGGGGGGCGGAGTGGAGTGTGGTGGGGGGGTGCTGGGGGCTGGCTGGGGTGCAGAGCGTGGGGCGGCGGGCATGGCCCGCCGCGTACTGTGGTGGGCGGTGCTCGGGATGTGCGGGGGTGCAGAGCGTGGGGCGGCGGGCATGGCCCGCCGCTCACTGTGGTGGGCGGTGCTCGGGATGCGCGGGGGTGCAGAGCGTGGGGGTGCTGGGCGCACGCAGAACCGCGCCCGGGGACGAATCCCCGGACGCGGTCACGCATCCCCCCGCGTGTGTGCGCCGGCGTCGCGGCCGGCGGCGAAATCAGAAGCAGAGCTCGGGCTGGACGCAGACGTCGCCGAAGCTCGCGCAGCAGATCAGGCCCTCGAAGCAGTCGGTGTCGGCTTCGCAGGGGGTGAACGAGTTGCAGGTGAGTTCGGTCTGGCAGAAGCCGGCGCCCTCGAACTCGGGGCGCATGCAGCACTGCAGCTCGCCGCTGTCGCCGCAGTCGGCGTCCACCTCGCACTCGTCCTCTTCGTAGCAGTCCAGCTCGGTGCGGCACTGGGCCTGGCCGCCGTCGTCGCCGGGGCAGCACAGCAGCTCGCCGCTGTCGCCGCAGTCGGCGTCGACCTCGCAGTCGCGGTACGCCCAGCACGAGTTCTGCGTGTCCGTGCAGAACGTGTCGCCGCCTTCTTCGTACGGCGGGCAGCAGATCGGGTTGTCGCCGCCGCAGTCGGCGTCCGTGTCGCACTGGCCCGAGCAGGTGTCGGACCACACGCAGGCGCCGTCACAGCACGGCCCGTCGTAGCCCTTCGCCTCGCAGTCGCCGTCCGTCACACACAGGTCGCCGCACTCGACCACCGGCGAGCACGAGCCCGTGCCCGGGCAGCAGATGTCGTCGCCCTCGCACTCGGCATCCGACTCGCACACCTCGGGGCCGATCGAGCAGATTGCCTCGGGCAGGCAGGCGCCGAAGCAACACGTGGTGCCGCCGGTGCACTGGGCGTCGGTCTCACACGCCTCGCCGATGTTGCCCCCGCCGGACCCGTCGCCGTCGTCGCACGAGTCGGCCGAGCCGCCGCTGCAGGCCGCGATGGCGTCCTGCTGGGCCGGCGAGAGGGTGCGGGTCGAGCCATCGGCGCACGTCCACGTCGCGCTGCCGTCGGCCCCGGCCGAGAAGCCGAGCGTGTCGGTGTTGCCCGCTGCATCGGTGACGGTCAGCTGCCCGCTGGCGCCGGCCACGACCTGCTCACCACAGTACACCCCGCCCGGGCCATAAAACTCCGACGTCACGGTGCCGGAGTCGTCGAACGAGGTCTCGAGCCGAGCGCCGTTCTCGAACTCGTACGACAGGTCGAACAATCCGCCGTTGTTGGTGCAGGCACCGGCCGGCGCGTGGCACTCGCCGATGGCGACGAGCACCGCCGAACACGTCCGGAAGTCGGCGAGCACGTTCGTGTCGCACGAGACCACCGACCCGTCGGCGAGTTCGACCACGCCGCGCTGCACGCGCAGCTCGCCGACGTCGACGCAGCCCGGGTCGTCGGGGGTCACGTTCAGCCCGACGACCGTGTCGCCGGACATCGCCTCGCGCTGGGTACCGCCACCGGCCTCGTGGGATGCCGTGACGAGCACCCGCGAGCTCGTCCGCACGAGCACGGCGAACCGGCCCTCGGCGTCCGTGTGGGTGGACTCGTAGCCGAAATAGTCCATGCCGCGGCCGGACACCGAGGTACCGGCGAGAGGCTGGCCATCGGCGTCGTCGACGACCGTGCCGCTGATGCAGGTGACGTCGATCTCGCGATCGGCGTTCCAGAACGAGAGGTGGGGGACCTCGCCGACGTACACGCCGGCGTCGGCGTCGAGGGTGAGCGTGCCCTCTTCGACCCACACGCCGGCGTCCTCGTCGAAGGACCACGCCGGCACCTCGTCGGGAAGGTCGCTCGCGTCGGCCGGCGCCGGGATCGACAGGGTGAGCGTCGCGCCCGAGGCCACGTCGAGCTCGGTGCCGTCTTCAGCCTCGATCGTGACGTCCATCATACCGAACGACTCGATCTGCACCTCGGCGCTCGCTGCCGAACGGCCGCGGAAGTCCCCCGGGGCGGCGAGCAGCTCGACGTCGTCCGACGGGTCGATCGGCGTCACGTACACCATCACGGTGCCGGTCACCGCCGCGCCGCTCGGGTCGACAAGGGCGCCCGCCGGCACGTCGACCGCGGCGCCCCGCGCGCCGTCGACGCGACCACCGACGGTCGCATCGAGCGTCACCGGCGCCGCGCGCTCGAGCAGCCGCACGTCGACCGCGGACGTCGCCTCTGCGGTCACCACAGCCGGGCGGATCGCCGGCAGGTACCCCTCTGCGTCGACACGCACGATCGTGTCGCCGGGAATCGCCGCGACCGCGAACGCGCCGGACGCGTCGGTGGCCGCGACAGCGCCGCCGACGTTGACGGTCGCGCCAGCCACGGGCGAACCCGAGGCGTCGGTGACGACGCCGAACACGGCCGTCTGCACGACATCGCTGCCACCGCCACTCGACGACGAGCAGGCGGCCATCGCCGCGGCGAGGGTCAGACAGAGAGCGAGCGCCGCGAGTCGACGCGGGCCCGTGAGACGGGTGGGGGTGAGGTGTCGCATGGGCGAGAACCGTGCTGAAGGTGCCGGACGGGGCGTGCCTGAATCGACGCGAGGTACCGAGCCCGAGCCGGGCGCGGTCCATCGAGCACCAGTGGTAGTGCACGCGGCCGCCCCACGTTCTGCGCAACCTGTGCACAACCGGTGCAGACGTCGGCCGGGTCGGTGCGTGCGGCCCTCTGCGCCCCCAGAACGCGCACGGCTGCCGGGGCAAATCAGGCGTCGAGCGGTCCGTCGCCCTGCAGCGCCTCGACGCGATCATCGCGCCGCAGACGGGCCCACCACGCGACCGCTCGCTGTCGGGCGCGCTCGGCGCGGGCGGCGTCGCCATGCCCGTGCCATGCGCGCATGGCCCACTCGGCGGCCTCTGCGGACTCGATGTGCCCACCGCCCGGCACCGCCTCGGTGCCGACATCGAGGGCCGCCATTGCCGCGTCCCACGCGGCCTCGCGCCCCTCGATGGCCGGGGCAACGATGCGCAGGGACGCGACGAAGAGGCGAACCAGCGTCCACGCCTCGGGGTCGAAGCGCGCGGCGAGGTCGTCGAGACGTGCGCGCGCCTCGTCCGTCTCGCCCAGGTGCAGCGACGCCCACGCGATGTTGGCCAGCAGGTAGGCATGCGCGGGGAACCGCTGGGACGAGCCGGCCAGCGCGCGACGCCACTTCTGCAGGGCCGTCGCCCAGTCGCCGCGCGCGGCGTCGAGCTCGGCGGCGTCGTTCTCGATCTGGGCCTGAATGAACGCCGAGCCGTGCGCCGCTGCGGCGACGCGGGCGCGATCGATCGCCCGACGGGCTTCGTCGTGGCGCCCGGTCTGCAGCAGCGCGTGGATCCGCAGCACCCGGGCAACGAGGCGCGCCCGCCTCGGAACGTGCCTGGATCGCGAGGCGATGGCTCGGTCGAGCACGGGGATCGCCTCATCGCCTCGGCGGGCGATGATCAGCCACCGCCCCCACGCGGCGTCCGCACGGAAGCGCAGGGCCCCGCGCAGCCCGTGCAACGCGCGCATCTCTTCGATGTACGCACGAGCGTCGTCGAGTTGGCCCCGACTCATCGCGACCAGCGCGAGGACGTCGAACGCGATGACCCGGGCACGCAGTGAGCCCTTGGACCCGGGATCCGAACCGAGCACCTCGAGTGCGCCGTCGGCGTCGCCGAGGACGTAGCGCAGGCGCGCGGTGAGGGCGCGGTCGTCTGGACCGAGGGGGCGGTGCCGAGCGATGGCCGCGAGCACCACGAGGGCAGCGTCGGCCTCGTCCGACCCGACGGTGGCGTCGGTGAGGGCGCGCAGCGCGCGGGCCGCCTGCGCCGGTCGCCCCGCCTCGACCAGATGGCGGGCGCGGCGGACGAGCGCTCGCGGACGAGGGTCGGCCTCGAGCGCGAAGGCGCACGCCCGACGGATGTGTCGTCGGCGACGGGGCGCGAGCGTGTCGAGCCAGGCGGCGCCGAGGTCGTCGGCGACGAGACGCCCGGTGGCGTCGTAGACGCCATGGGCCGACTGCAGTGCCTCGACCGCGGCGTGGGGCACGTCGGTGCCGAGTACCCTCAGCGCGTTCTGCCACATCGCGTCGTCCAGCGAACCGCCCAAAACCAGCAGCGCGACGATCGCGTCGACGGTGCTGTCGTCCCACGCGGCGGACCAGTTTTCGATTCGATCCTCCCAGGCTTGTCGAAGGGTTGGCGCAACCGCCACGGGCCCGTCGACCGGCTCGAGGCCCGCGGACCGGGCGACGAATCCACCGGCCGCGAGGTGGGCCGCGATCCCGTCGAGCGCACGACGTGGACGCCCGGCTGCGCGGGCCGCGACCTGCTCGGCAACCCGGTTGCTCACGCCCACGCTGTGCCGCACCACCGCGGCGACGTCCGCGTCGGCGAGGGGTTCGAGGGCGACGGTGTGGTCGACGCCCCCGGGGTCAGTCGCGGTCGTGAGCACGATCACCGGGTGGCGACCCGCCTCGGTGCGGATCGCGGTTGCCCATCGCGCGTCCACCCGAGGCGCGTCGAAGGCGATCACGACCGGGCGCTCGGACGCCCATCGGGCGACGAGACGTGCAACCACGGCTGCGCGTTCGGCGTCATCGCGGAATCCGTCGTGCGCCGGATCGTTCGACATCCACCGCTGCACGTCACGATCTGCTGCTGCTGTGGGGTCGGTCGCGATCCAGGGCCGAGCGGCTTCGATCACATCGGCGCGGGTCAACGCGCCGGACGAGCGAGCGAGCACGAAGCGCGCTCCGGTCGACTCGACGGCGGATTCGCCGCACCAGCGCACGACGCGTGACCGCCCGACGCCGGGGGGCCCGTCGACCGCCACGACCGTGGGCCTCCGATCCGCGATCGCGCCGCGGACGGCGCGCCAGAGCGCTTCGGCCCCTGCGTCGTGCCCGATGAGCGCGACGTCCCGCGCCTCGAGCAGCTCCGCACCCGCCCCGAGCAACGCCCGTCGCTCGGCGGGCCGGCGGCGCGGGGGCTCGGCCGGCGGCGCGACGTCGGGGCGTGGCAGCGGCGAGACCTCGTCACCCGCAGCGCGCGCGTCCGGCGTGTGCGCGACGGTGACCGGACGGGTCGCGTCGTCGCCGACCGTCGCCACACCGCCCTGCCCGGCTGCCCGCCCTGCTGTGGGCCGGCACTCCGCCCACGCGCGCCGCGCTTCGGCCGCGGACCGCCACCGCGTCGACGGTTCGGGCGCCATCGCTCGGGCGGCCCACGCGGCGGCGCTCGCCGGCCAGCCGCGAGCGATCATCATCCGCGCAATCGTCGCGTCGACGTGCCCGCCGGTGGGGGTGACGCCGGCACACACGACGCAGGCGAGCGCGCCCACGGCGTACAGGTCGGCGGCGGGGTCGGACCGCCCGGTACGGACCGCGACGGGATCGACGAACCCCGGCGTCCCCTCGGCGGCAACACCCCGGCCGAGGGCCGCCCCGATGCCGAGGTCGGTGAGGCGCGCGACGGGGGTGCGTGATGGGTCCACGAGAACGTTTGCCGGCTTCACGTCCCGGTGCACGAGCCCGCGCGCGTGAATGTGCGCAAGAGCATCGAGCACGTCGGCGACGACCCGGTGGGCGACCGCCCGGTCGAGGGTGTCGACGACGCGGGGTAGCGGCGCCCCGTCGTCCCACGCCATCGCGACGCACACGCGCCCGTCGAGGGCCTTCAGCTCGGGCGGCTCGTCGCCGCGGGCTTCGAGGCGCCCGACGTCGACCACGGGCACGATCGCCGGATGGTCGAGGCGGGCCGCGCTGCGTGCCTCGTCACGCAGCCGGCGTACCTCGTCGTCGGTGGCTGACGCGCGCACGACCTTGAGCGCGACGTCGAGCCCCGTCGGTCGATGCGTACCGCGCCAGACATCCGCCTGGCCCCCCTGCGCGATGCGATGGGCCGGTTCGTAGACCCCGTGAAGATGCATGCGCGATCCCGTGGTGCGATGCCACACACCGTGTGGCCCGCCCGACGGTGCCGCGGCCTCGCCCCGAGGTCAACGCCGGGCGTCGATCGCGTCGATGACACCTTGCAGATCGCGCCCCTGCGCGGCATGGTTCACATGTTCGCGGATGAGGGATCACTCTGAGCATCGAAGACCTGTTGTTGACCGTCGTTCTGTCGACGGACGCCGAGGGGGCCCCGGTGGGCCAGACCCACGTAGTGGATCCACCGGCGAGCATCGGGCGACGCCCGGACGCGGAGATCCAGCTCGCGGATCCGACCGTGTCGCGCGCCCACGCCCGCATCGAGCGGACGTCCTCGGCCTGGCGGATCGTGAACGTATCGTCCGGCAACGGTGTGTTCGTCGACGGCGCGGCGGTGCCCCCGGGCGACGCACAGGTGTTCGGCGCCGACGCACGCACGCTGCAGGTCGGCGGCGTCGTGCTGCGCATGTCGATGCTGCACGGCACGCGGCCGGTGATCGACCCGGTGGACGTGACGAACCTCACCGGGCCACTCACCGGGCCACTCACCGGGCCACTCACTGCGCCGCCCCACGTGCGCGCCGACGGGCCCCTGATCACGCTCGTGCGCGACGGCGACCGGTGCGACGTGCAGTGCAACGGCCGGTTCGTGCCGATCAAGCCGCTGACGTCGACGGTGCTCTTCGCGCTCGCCGAGCAGGCGGGGCAGCTCGTTCACGAGTGGGACCTGCGCGAGGCCGTGGGGCGCGACTTTCACCTGTCCCAGGCGATCAGCGACGTGCGGCGCGTGCTGCGCAAGCTCATCACCGAGGGCTGGATCGATGCAGCGGCGGTCCGACGAGCCGTGCTCTCGGTCGGCGCTCCGGACGTGCTCGATGGCGTCGACGACGACGATCCAGCGGCGCTCGCCCGGCGGGTCCTGTTCTCACGGCGAGGGCACGGGTACGTGCTGCTGCTGCCCCCGTCGTGGTTCGCCCTGTCGAACGCCGGCTGATCGCCGAGCGGCGAGCGCCAGGCCTGGCGCACGCTCCGTGCTGCCCTACCGTGGCGGCGGTCCGAGGGCGTCGATCGCCCGAAGGTAGTCGTCGAGCGACGGGCCGAGGGTGACCGTCATGCGCAGCCGGGACGTCCCCACGGGCACGGTCGGCGGGCGAATCGCGGGCACGGCATACCCGGCCTCGGCGAGCCGCGCCTCGGCCGCGAGTGCGGCGGCGGGCGTACCCACAACCAGTGGCGCGATCGCGCTCTGCAGCGGTGCGTCGAGCCACCCCGCGTCGACGAGGGCGGTGCTCACGCGGTCGATGCGCGCGACGAGATCGCGCGTGCGATCGCCGCGCGCGACGCGCTCGAGCGCCGCGTGGGCGGCCCCGGCGACGAGGGGCGACACGGCGGTCGAGAACACGAACGACCGCGCGCGGTTGTAGAGCCACGCCATCAGCGCCTCGGACCCGGCGACGAACGCCCCGGCCGTGCCGAAGCTCTTGCCGAACGTGCCGATGCGCACGCCCACGTCGGCCTCGAGACCGAGCTCGGCGACCAGCCCACGGCCCGCCGGCCCGCAGACACCGAGGGCGTGGGCCTCGTCGACCACGAGGGTGGCCCCGCGACGGCGGCACACCTCGACGAGGGCGGTCAGCGGCGCCCGGTCGCCGTCCATGCTGTAGATCGACTCGACGACGACCAGGCGCAGGCCGGACGCCGTGCACGCCGCGAGGCGCGCGTCGAGATCGGCGACGTCGGCGTGGGCGAAGACGTGGCGCTGGGCGCGAGAGAGGCGGATGCCGTCGATGAGGCTCGCGTGGTTCAGCGCGTCGCTGAACACCGCGTCGCCCGGCTGAAGCAGCGCGGCGAGCGTACCCACGTTGGCGGCGTAGCCGCTCGAGAACACGAGCGCGCCGGGGGTGCCCCACCATGCGGCGAGGGCCGCCTCGAGGGCGGTGTGGGCCGGGTGGGTACCGTCGATGAGCCGCGAGGCGCCGGCGCCGGTGCCGTCGACCCGTGCTGCGGCGACCGCGCCGTCGAGCAGCGTCGGATCGGCGCGCAGCCCGAGGTAGTCGTTCGAGCAGAGGGGTACGAGCCCTCGGGCGGCCGCGGGGCGCTTCGGGCGCCGCAGCAGGTCGTCACGCTCGAGGTCCGCGAGCCGCCGGTTCAGGATGTCGTCGAGGGGGTCCACCACGCATCCTGTGCAGGGGCGGTTCGCGTCAGTCGAACATCTCGCGGTGCCAGGTCAGCTCGACGCCGAGTTCCTCGCCACGCGCGGTCTCGTATTCGATCAGATTCCACAGCCAGTCGACCATGACGTCCATCCCGAAGGTGCACGGCTGCGACCGGTCGTGGCAGATGTCCGCGATCTCGAGGAACTGCGGCGACGGCTCGGGGTACGGACGCTCGTACGTCAGGTAGATGAAGTCGCGCAGCGCCGTGTCGAGGTCGCGCTCGTCGTCGGCCGTGATCGTCCACATCTGCGTGTCCGGGTCCCAGATCCCGAGCTCCGTGTCGCGCTCCTCGAACTTGCGCTCGTACCGCCGCTCGAAGTTCCGCCGGAAGGTCGGCAGCAGCAGGTCGCGGGTCTGGCGCTCGGCCCACGCGCGGTCCTCTTCGGGGGCGGTGAACCCGGGGATGCGGGCCATCGTCAGGTGCTCGTACATCTCGATCGCCGCGTCCGGGTCGCGCTCGGCGAGCGCCGGCGCGCCCTCGCGCACCGTCGACACGATCGGCTCGATCCACGCGTCGCTCGACGCGACCTGATACGCGACGGCGTACCAGCCGAGCCGGGTCGGCCCGACCGGCGCGGCCTCGGCCTGCTCGGCCGCGATGCGCTCGAGCAGCTCAGCGGCGGCGGTGACCTCGGGGCCATCACCGGCCTCGGGCAGCGCAGCGATCTCGGCCATGAGAGCGTCGGCACGGGGATGCTGCTGCACCGCGAGGCGCAGGACCCGCAGGTCGATGCGCTCGTCGCCGCCGCACGGCACCAGCACCTCGAGCGCGGCTTCGCGGTTGTTGTCGTCAAGGTGCGAGAACGCCTGCAGCGCGCAGATGTCGGCACGCAGGGCGAGGCGCATGTCCTCGTCTTCGATGGCGACGAGCGCCTCGGTGGCCGTGCCCCACTGCCCGGCGAGGATGTTGGCCTCCGCGAACATCAGGGCGTACCGGGGGTCGTCGGCCAGGGAGGCGCCGTCCGGGAGCTCGGCGGTCGTCAGGACCGCCAGCGCGCCTGCCCCGTCGGCCGCGTCCAGCAGCGCGTCGACCTGGTCGAAGATCTCGTCCGCGTTCGGCGGCGGCTCGGGCTTCGAACAGGCGCCGAGCACGAGGGCGGCGGCGAGAGCGAGAGACGGCAGCGAAGAGATGCGCATGTGTCGTCGGGGCAGCGTCGGAGCGAACGGCCGGGGCCACCGGCACGGAGCCCGCGGTGCGACCGTCTGGTCACGACCCGGGCGTCGACGCGCAGCGTAGGCGATCCCATGCCGTTCGTCTCCAGGAGGGTATCCCGCGACGGCCGGGAGATCTTCCCGACCGCGCGATCCCCCCGGGGATCCGGGCCGGCGAACCGGCCCGCGGGCACCGCGGTTCAGCCGCGGGCGTGCACAAGCTTGCGCAGGCCGTCCTCGAAGAGGACTTCGGCCTTCTGCACGGACGGCAGCGCGATGACGTAGCCGCGGCCGAACTTCTTGTGCTCGATGATGTCGTCGACGGCGAGGGTGATGCGGATCGAGTACTCGACCGCGTCGTCGTCCTTCTTCTTCTTCGTCAGCTTCGTCCACGCCTTTGTCGCGAACTCGGGCTTGTCGAGCCGCGTCCGCGGGATGCCGGCGACGCGCAGCTCCTTCTTCTTGCGGGGCGCGGCACGACGACGCGAAGGACGGGTCTCGATGACCTCCTCTTCTTCGTCGTCATCACCACCGTCCCCGAAGACGGCGTCTTCGGATTCGAGGTCGACGGGCTTGTCGTCGTCTTCGAAGTCGTCACCGAAGTCGTCGTCCATTTCGACGTCTTCGTTGTCCAGATTCGGATCGTCGTCCTTCGCCATGCCGAGCACTCCCATGTGACAGGGGGGACGATGCGCCGGGGGGCCGTGCGCGATCCGGGCCCCGCTATCGCTGCCTGGGGAGCGCGTCAAGACCTTGATGGATGGACCCACGAATCCGGTCGATCTGCGCGTCGCGTCGTGCACGGCCGGCGCGTCGAACCCGGCGGGCTCGTGCACGAACGCGAACGCCCCGTCGGCACAGCGGCCGCGGGGCGTTCATCGTGCGTCCGCGATGCGGATCGGGTCGGCTCACTCGGCGCCGCTGCCCTCTGCGGCGCCCTCTTCGGCGCCTTCTTCGGCGGCGGGTTCGCCGTCGTCCCCGGCGGCGTCGTCTGCGGCCTCGGCGGCACCCGAGCCCTCGGCGGGCGCGGCGGCTTCTTCGCCTTCGTCGCCTTCATCGGCGGCGGCGGCGGCGGCCTGCATCCGCTGCTCCAGCATCCAGGCGCCCTTGCGGATCACCGCGTAGGGGATCGCGATGCCGAAGGTGAACTGCTCTTCCTCGTTCGTGCCCGGCTCGGTCACGACGACCTCCGAGAAGTCGGCGAGACGGTACGGCAGAGGCTCGGCCTCGCCACGCTCGGCGCCACGCAGCTCGTACACGATATCGGTCGCGATCTCGCGGCCGTAGAGGGTCTGCGCCGTCCCGAGCAGGACCTCTTCGTCGGCGTCGCCGTCGAGGCCTTCGACGAAGTCGCCAGCGTACGCGATCGTGAACGTCTCGGCCTCGGCGTCGTACCGCTCGGCAGCGACGAAGGCCGCCTGATGGTTGGACTCGAAGCCCTCGTCGAAGTCGGCGTCGAACACGACGCGCTCGAGGTGGCGGCGGGCCGCGGCGACCTCGCGGGCCTCGGCCTCGTCGAGGCGCGGGATGACCTCGAGGCGGTCGTCGCCGTCCTGCAGGCGCTCGAGCCACGACAGCGACGCACGCGCCGAGGCCGCGTCGACTCGGGCCAGCGGACCGTACGGGTCGTCGACGATCAGCTCCTGATCCGGCTCGGCACCGACGGCCATACGAGCCTGGACGAGCATGTACTCTCCCCACTCGCCGACGCGCGGGCTGCGGCGGTCGAGCTGAATGAGGCCGATCATCGCGGCCTCGTACTGCTCGATATCGGCCGGCGCCTGCGGGGCGTCGCCCTCGGCGGTCTCGAGGATCGCCGTCCAGTACCGACCACGCTCGCTGTCGACCCGGCCCTGCTCGTTCGCGTTGAGCTCGAGGGCGTCGAGGGCCTCGAACATCTCGCTGGCGCGGTCGAGGTCCTCGTTGTCGATCGCGAACGCCACGTAGCCGATGAGCACGTCGGTGCTCTCGGGGTTCGCCGCGTACGCCTGATCGAAGAGCGCGCGCGCTTCGTCGACGCGACCGGTCACGGCGTAGGCGTTGGCCTGAACGACCATCTGGCGCTCGTCCATTTCGGTCTTGCAGGCCGAGGTCGATAGAGCGACGGAGGCGGCCAGGGCGAGCAATACAGAGCGGCGGAGCATGCGTGTCCTCGGGGGGTTCGGCGTCGAGTTCGTACGCGACGAGCCTGGCCGTTCGGGCAGGACTCTTCAAGAAACAACCACATCGACGGCGATTCGCGCGGCGATCCCCTTGCCCCGCGCGGCGCCCCTCGGCAGGGTCGCGTCTATGCTGCTTCGCGTCCCCGCCCTGACCCTGGTCGTCGCCTCGATCTGCGCGCTCGCGCCCCGCCCGGGGCACGGGTTCGAGCAGACGATCGTGCCGCACGGGTTCACCGCCGGGGGCCACGCGTTCGTCGCCGACGTCACGATCACCGCGCCGTTCGAGGGCGCGCCGACGACGTACACCCTGCGACGTGCGGTACGGGTCGACGGCCGCGAGACCGAGGCGTGGCAGCTCGAGGCGCCGACCGGCGCAGCGCCGCCGGCGTGGTCCGCGGCGGGCTCGGTCGAGATGGGGCGGCGCGTGCTCGCCGACCGACGGGTGGCGGTCGCGCCGCCGCTCGCAGGCACGCTCGATGGGCGGCGGGCGGTCGTGACGTCCGCGGTGTGCGAGGCACCCGTGCCGGCGCCGACGGACGCGTGCCCCTCGTGCACGCGGCGCGACACCCGGTGGCGCACGGTGCTCGTCGACGGCGGCGCCGACGCGGTGATCACCCTCGGCACCGGTCGTGTCGCCGGGGCGACGGCGCCTGCGGCCGCGATGACCCGGTGCCCGACCGTGACGTCCGAGGCGTACTGGTATGGCACGGACGCGGTCGTCGTCGTGCGTCGCGAGCGCGGGGCCACGCCGTGGGACGCCCTCTCGGTGCACGACCTCACGGCACCGGGCACGACGATGGGCGCGACGCCGGTCGTGCGGGTCGCCCGCGCCGACGAGCGGGCGAACGCGGCGCGACGCCTCGCGGAGGCCCGAACGGCGCTGCCGGGCGCATCCGACCGCGCGGGAGCGATGCTCGCCGTCGCCGAAGCAGCGCTCGACGCCGGCGACCTCGGGCTGGCGTGGGACTACTTCGACGCGGCCCACACGCTGACCGGCGACGACCGGGCCGCGGTGGGGCGCGCCCTCGTGGCGTTCATCGGCGGCACCGGGGATCGCGCCGCGGTCGACGCCGCGGCGGGACGCGACTTCGCCGAGGCGCGGGCGCTCGCTGCCTGGCTGGGCGGCGACCCGGACGCCGCGCTCGACCTCCTTGACGGGGCGGTGCCGGTCGCGCTCGCCCGTCGCCTCGTGGCGTTCGACCTCGAGGCCGGCATCGCCGCGCTGCACCACGCCACCGGCGACGATCCGAACGCGCCGGGGGCCGATGAGCTCTTCGATGCGCTGCTCGCGTCAGGGGACCACGCCCGCATCGGCCCGTGGATCCCCCAGGATGGCCTCGACGATCCGGCGCGACTCGCGCGGCTGCTGCGCGGAGCACGCGCCGTCGGGCGAGACGCCGACGTGCTCGCGCTGACGCCGCCGGCCATTGTCGATCATCCCGAGCAGTGCGCGTTCTACGAAGTGCTCGGGCTCGCGCACCTCGACGTGGGCGACGCGGCCGCCGCCGGACCGTGGCTCGCTGCGGCGGTGGCGTGCGACCCCGACGCCGAAGAGGCCACCGCGGGTCTGGCCCTGGCGCTGCACCTGTCGGACGCGTTCGACGCCGCCGCCGCCCTCGCCGCGTCACACCTGGCGCTCGGGCCGCGGGCCGGGGACGTCGGACGCGACGAGCGCCGCGAGCGCAGCGCGTGGCTCGCGACGACGGCGATCGGGCGCGACGTCGTGGTGCGCCGCGTCGCGTGCACGCCGAGCGCTGCCGACCTCGCGTGCACGTTCACCGTGTCGCATGCCGGCGACGTCTCGGTGGATCCGGTGCGCGTGGCCGGCTGGCTCGACGGAGCCGAGACGCTGCTTTTCGACGTCGACCTCGGCGCGCTCAATCCGGGGGACACGTCGTCGTGGGACCTCACCATCCCGGGGCCGTTCGACGACGCAGCGCTGCGGGTCGAGGTGCAGCCCGAATCGCGGCGCGACGAGGCGACGGTGCTCACCGTGCGCACCACGGATGGTGGCAACGTGACGGACCTCGCGCGGTCACGATTCGGCCCCTGAATCTGCTACATCGACAGGCTGTTGCGTGCAATCGACACCCGGTGCACTTTTCGACTTGCACCGACCGGGTGGGGGTGTCACCTTCCGCGCCCTTCTGACCGTGCGCGCTTTCGGGCGTGCGATGCTGGTGAGTTGGAGTCCGGCGGTCAGGGCTCCACGTGGTGTGTACCGCTCGACCCGACCTCGTTGAGCATTGCGGATCCGCGGCGCGTGAACGCGACCCGGCCCACGGACCTCCCCACGGCTCAACCCCGTTGGGGACCCGGCTCACCGGCGAAATCGGCTCTCGACGGACACGTTGCGGTTCGACCTGCCGCGCAACAGCGGCGCCCGGCAAAACTGTGGCCGGGATCGAAACGAGAGGTGAAGCGTTGGAAGCACTCGGACGGCACGCAATCATCGAGTTCTACGGATGCCCCGCTGACGTCATGAACGACGTCGAGCGCATCGAGCGCGCCATGGTCGGCGCCGCTCGCGAGATGGGCGCGACGATCGTCGCGTCGGAGTTCCACCGGTTCAATCCCTATGGCGTCAGCGGCATGGTGATCATCAGTGAGTCGCACCTGTCGATTCACACGTGGCCCGAGTACGGGTACGCCGCCGTGGACGTCTTCACCTGTGGTGAGGTGATCGACCCGACCCGCGCGCACAACACGCTGCGCGAGGCGTTCGAGTCCACCAGCGATTCGGTGGTGGAGCTGAAGCGAGGACTGATGGACGTGCCGCCCGGCACGCTTCCGAAGGCCTACAACGTCAAGGAGATGCCTGCGCCGTCGACGGTGCGGCCGACCCTGCAGTAGGCCCCGGCCACGAAGCGAAGAAGCCCGGGTACCGCGAGGTGCCCGGGCTTCGTCCGTTCGTGCGCGGCGATCACTCGGTGCCGGGCAGCGGGATCTCGGCGAACTCGTCGCGCAGCGGCGTCGTCTGCTCGTACGGGATGCGGCCGGCGTTCCAGCAGATCGCGCCCATGTTGCGGTACACGACGGAGCCCTGCGCGAGCTCGAGGCGCGGGTCGTCCTCGATCGTCGCGCCGTCGGGCATCGCTGCGCCGACGCAGTCGACGTGAAAGAGGTTCTGTTCGTCGTCCGTACCGAAGTACAGGGGCTGCACCGAGTTCTCGGGGCCCACCGTGAGCACGCAGCCCTGGTAGCCGAGGCACGCCGGGTGCACCCCGCTCAGGTCGGCGACGAACGTGACGTTCGAGCCGTCCTGCTGGGTGATCGAGAGCATCCCCGGCAGAAAGAGCAGCTCGCGAAACTGGGCGCCGTCGTCGGCGGCCCGCCAGCGGGTGCCCGCGAGGGCCCGCGCGCCGGTCGGCACGTCAGGGGGCGCCGGCACGGCCTGCGGCGTGTCCTGGGCGAAGACGACCGAGGGCGCCGCGACGGGGGCGGCGAGGCATGCGGCGACGAGCAGCGTCAGCTTCTGCATGGGGACTCCATTGTCGAATCGGGTGTGGACGGATGTACCACGCGAACGAGCGCGGCGCACCGACGCATTCCCGCGCGGGCGCGCCGGGCCCGGATCAGGCGTCGTCGGACGGGTCGTCTGCCAGGCTGGGCAGCGCGGTTCGCGGCCGGCCATCCAGAGCGCGCTGGATGTACGCCGGCAGCACGAAGGACGCCGGGTACAGCGGCCCGGTGAAGTACCGCAGGTCGTCGCCGAGGGCGGCCACGCGGTCCGGGGTCGGCACGACCGTGCGGGGATCCGGGCCGTTCGTCGCGGCGCAGAACGCCCAGAAGCCGCCGGGGTACGCGACGGTCTGGCCGACGTAGAGCGACGCGTTCGCGAAGATCGAGCCGAGGATGTCGACGATGCGCTTCACGCGGTGCAGGCAGAACGTCGGGCTGTCGCTCTGGGGCACGAGGATCCCTCGCTCGCCGAGCAGCGCCGCGCACGACCGATAGAACCCCTCGGTGAAGAGCTCCACGGCGCCGTCCACCGGGTCCGTCGAGTCGACGAGGATGACGTCGAACGAATCGCCCCGATCGGCGGCGTCCTGCACGTACGCGAGCCCGTCGCCGACAATGACTTCGGCCTTCGGGTGGTCGAGCGCGACCGCCAGGTGGGGGAAGTACTGCCGGGCGCAGCGGATGACCTCGCCGTCGATGTCGACGAGCACGGCTTCTTCGACCGACGGGTGCTTGAGCACCTCGCGAAGGGTGCCGCCGTCGCCGCCGCCGATCACGAGCACGCGCTTCGGGTTCGGGTGCGCCAGCAGCGGCACATGGGCAAGCATCTCGTGGTAGCTGCTCTCGTCGCGGTCCGTGACGTTCGTCACGCCGCCGAGGGCGAGCACCGTGCCCCAGTCCTTCGCCTCGAAGACGTCGATCCGCTGGATGTCCGTCTCGAACGATTCGTAGAACTCGATCACGTCGAACACGAGGTGCGTGTTCGGGGTCCACGGGTCGAAGTAGCGCTTCTGCATGGTCGGCGTCCCTGGGCGGTCTGGTCGCGGACAAGGGGTCGACACCGTGCCGCGTCGCGGGCCGGGTGACAAGCGCGCACCGCGGGTGGGGGTCGTTTCGGCGGCGGGCGGGACCGAGACGTCACCGGCACACGGCGTGGCTTGAGCGGCCGGCACTCGCGCCCTACTGTCGCCCCGCCTCGCCCCGTCGCCCCGCCCCGTCGCCCCGGATCCCGCGTGGACAACGCCCGATACGCCGAGCTGCTCGAAGAGACCGCCGCCCTGATGCAGGTGCGCGGCGACAACCCGTTCAAGATCCGCGCGATGCAGAAGGCGGCGCGGGTCGTGTCCGGGCTCGCCGAGTCCATCGACGCGCGCCTCGAGGCCGGCACGATCCGCGACCTCGACGGCATCGGAAAATCCCTCGCCAGCGACCTCGCCGAGATGCGCGAGCGCGGCTCGACCGGGCTGCTCGACGACCTGCGCGCGTCGCTGCCGGACGGCATCACGGACCTGCTCGAAGTGCAGGGGCTGGGGCCGAAGAAGGTGAAGAAGGTGTACGAGGAGCTCGGCATCGGCGACCTCGACGCCCTCGAAGCCGCGGCGAACGACGGGCGCATCGCCAGCCTCGCGGGCTTCGGCGAGAAGAGCCAGGCGCGGATCCTCACCGAGATCGAGCGCCTGCGGCGGATGGCCGGGCGTACGCCGTTTCACCGCGCGTGGCCGATCGCGCACCGCATCCTCGATCGCCTGCGCGAGCTCGACGGCGTCGAGCGGGCCGAGATCGCCGGCAGCCTGCGGCGCAACCGCGAGACCGTCGGCGACCTCGACTTCGTCGTCGCGTCGACGGAGCCGGGCCCGATCATGGAGGCGTTCTCGACCATGGACGACGTCACCGAGGTGATCGGATCCGGCGAGACGAAGACGTCGGTGTGGCTCGAAGGCGACTTCTCGGCCGACCTGCGCGTCGTGCCGCCCGAGGTGTTCGGCGCGACCCTGCACCACTTCACCGGGTCGAAGGATCACAACGTCGCGATGCGCTCACGGGCGCTGAAGCGCGGCCTGCGCATCAGCGAGTGGGGCGTGTTTCGCGTGGTCGAAGACGGCGACGACGAGCTCGTCGCCAGCGGCACCGAAGAGGCGGTATACGAGGCGGCCGGGCTGCCGTGGATCCCGCCGGAGCTGCGGGAGGACCGGGGTGAGATCGAAGCGGCGGAGTCGGGGGGCCTGCCCGCTCTGATCGAACTGTCGCAGATCCGCGGCGACCTGCACATGCACACGACCTGGTCGGACGGACGCCACTCGGTCGCCGAGATGGCCGAAGCCGCCCGGGGCCGCGGGCTGTCGTTCATCGCGATCACCGATCACTCGCGGGCGCTCACCGTCGCCAACGGCCTCGACCGGGATCGCCTGCTCGCACAGATCGACGAGATCGACGCGTGGAACGCCGAGAACGACGGGTTTCGCGTGCTGAAGGGGCTCGAGGTCGACATCCTCGACGAGGGCGTGATCGACATGGATACCGACGTGCTCGAGCGGCTCGACTGGGTCGTCGGCTCGGTGCACTCGCGGATGCGGCAGGACGCCGACACGATGACGAAGCGCCTCGTGGCGGCGGTGGAGTCGGGGCTCATCTCGGCGATCGGCCACCCGACCGGGCGGCTGATCGGTACCCGCGACCCGTACAGTTTCGACCTGGAGACGGTGCTCGACGCGTGCGAGGCGCACGGGGTGGCGCTCGAGATCAACGCGTCGCCCGAGCGCCTCGACCTGAACGACAAGATGATCCGGCAGGTCCTCGCGCGCCCGTCCCTGTGGCTGACGATCAACACCGACGCCCACTCGACGTCGATGCTCGAGCAGATGAAGTTCGGGGTCG
>Ga0209692_10002573_pt1 | contig 19394 bp, 17 predicted proteins | sample tdDd472_FD_187129 | JGI IMG/M metagenome (GOLD analysis project Ga0209692, IMG submission 187129) | Marine sediment microbial communities from the Atlantic coast under amendment with organic carbon and nitrate - tdDd47.2 (SPAdes)... | ecosystem: Environmental > Aquatic > Marine > Coastal >...
CGATGTTTCGCTGCCCGGCGGTTGTGCGATTGGTGCACGTCCGGTTGATATTCACGTTAAAGGTCTCGAGGCGATGGGTGCCAACGTTGATATCAGCGATGGCTATATTAAGGCGCGTGTCGACCGGTTGAAGGGGGCACATATTTCCATGCCTGCAGTCACCGTGACCGGCACCGAAAACCTGTTGATGGCCGCTGTGCTGGCCGACGGTGAAACGGTATTGGATAACGCTGCGCAGGAGCCCGAGGTGGAAGATCTGGCGCTGTGCTTGATGTCGATGGGCGCCAAGATAGAAGGCGCCGGCACAAGCCGGGTTGTGGTGCAGGGTGTTGATGCTTTGCACGGTACAAATTACCGGATACAGCCGGACAGAATTGAGGCCGGTACCTTTTTGGTGGGCGCTGCTATTACCGGTGGGCGGGTAAAACTTAAGAAAGTTAATCCGCTGCATCTTGAAAACGTTTTGCAGAAACTGCGTGAAGCAGGTGCTTATATAGAATCGGGTGAGGATTGGGTCGAGCTGGATATGCGTGGCCGCGCGCTTAAGGCTGTCGATATCAACACTGCGGTGTATCCCGGTTTTCCCACCGATATGCAGGCGCAGTTCATGGTGCTGAATACAGTTGCTGAAGGCGCTGCCGCGGTCACCGAAAATATTTTTGAAAACCGCTTCATGCATGTTCCCGAATTGCAGCGCATGGGCGCCGATATTGCACTAAACGGAAATACGGCTGTGGTCCGTGGCGTTGAAGGGTTAAAAGGTGCTCCGGTGATGGCGACAGACCTGCGCGCGTCAGCCGGTCTGGTCCTGGCCGGCATGGTGGCCGAGGGTGAGACGATTGTGGACCGCGTTTATCACATCGACCGCGGTTACGAGTGCATCGAAGAAAAACTGCACCAGATGGGCGTGAAGATCCGCCGTCTGTCCTGATTCCGGAGCCTGCATCCGCCCTGCAACCATCCCGTTTGCGCAAACAGGGTGGTTTGGTCCCTCTGAAGCCCTTGTAAATGCTGCTTACTGTAGGCAACACCTCGTTTCAGCGTGTATAATCCGCGCACTTTGTAATGCGCCAACACCCTGTTGGCCGGTTCTGTAACTTTTCGGGAGGTTTTGCTGGATGAGCGCAGACGAAGGTCTTAATCGCCGCCATTTTCTAACTGTCGCAACGACTGCGATTGGTGGTGTGGGTGTCGCCTTAACAGCGGTGCCATTTTTGGCATCCTGGAAACCGAGTGCTAGAGCCCAGGCGGCTGGTGCACCGGTTGAGGTGGATATTAGTAAACTTGAAGACGGTGGATTGCTTCGCGTTGAATGGCGCGGCAAACCTGTCTGGATCGTTAAGCGTACTTCAGCAATGCTGGATCGCTTGGCAAACGCAACGAATGATTTGCGTGATCCGGAATCCGATGTTTCGGATCAGCCTGAATATGCGAAGAACGAGGTTCGTTCGCTGAAACCGGAGATTCTGGTTTTGGTTGCTAACTGCACGCATCTGGGTTGTGTACCGACCGACCGTTTTGAAGTAGCCCCTGCTGATTTGGGTGCCGATTGGGTCGGTGGTTTCTTCTGCCCTTGTCACGGTTCCAAATTTGATTTGGCCGGCCGCGTGTTCGCGGGTGTGCCTGCTCCGACTAACCTGTCGGTTCCTCCTTATCGCTTCCTTAGCGACAACACTATTCTTGTTGGTGATGATTCAGGAGCTGAGGCATGAGCAATGTAGAGACGCAGAGCCGCGGCGCTCAGTTCCTCGGATGGATTGATGCACGTTTTCCTTTGAGCAAAATGTTCAAGGAACACATGTCTGAGTACTACGCCGGCAAAAACTTTAACTTTTGGTATGTGTTCGGTGTGCTGGCGATTGTAGTACTGGTCATCCAGTTAATTACCGGCATCTTCCTGACTATGAATTACAAGCCTTCTGCGGCAGATGCGTTTGCCTCGGTTGAGTACATCATGCGTGATGTTGAATGGGGCTGGTTGATTCGCTACATGCATTCAACAGGTGCATCCGCGTTCTTTATTGTGGTTTATCTCCATATGTTCCGCGCCATGTTGTACGGATCGTACAAGAAGCCTCGTGAACTGCTGTGGCTCATCGGTATGGTGATCTACGTTGCACTGATGGCTGAAGGCTTCCTGGGCTACTTGCTGCCTTGGGGTCAGATGTCTTACTGGGGTGCGCAGGTGATTGTGTCGCTGTTCGGCGCCTTCCCGTACATTGGTGAGCCTCTGGTCGAGTGGATTCGTGGTGACTTCTATATTTCAGATATCACACTGAATCGCTTCTTCGCGTTGCATGTAATTGCAGTGCCGCTGGCGTTGGTTATGTTGGTTGTCGTGCATATTCTTGCACTGCATGAGACCGGCTCCAACAACCCTGACGGTATAGAAATTAAAGAGAATAAAGTTGATGGTATCCCTGTCGACGGTATTCCTTTCCACCCGTACTACTCTGTTAAAGATGTGGTTGCGATCATTATCTTCCTGATTCTGTTTGCTGCCGTCGTATTCTTTGCACCTGAGATGGGTGGTTACTTCCTTGAGCACGCTAACTTCGAGCCTGCTAACTCATTGAAGACCCCTGAGCATATTGCGCCGGTGTGGTATTACACCCCGTTTTACGCAATTCTTCGTGCGGTACCCGACAAGTTGACGGGTGTCTTGCTGATGTTCGGCGCAATCGCCGTGTTGTTCCTGCTGCCATGGCTGGACCGCTGTAAAGTGAAGTCAATCCGCTATCGCGGTTGGACCTACAAGTTTGCAGTAGGCTGCTTTGCTATCAGCTTCCTCGCTCTGGGTTGGTTGGGTCTGCAACCGGCTGAAGGCGTTTACACAACGCTGGCGCGTATCTTTACTGCCATTTACTTTGGCTTTTTCATCTTGATGCCTTTCTATACCGCCCGGGAGAAGACTAAGCCCGTGCCGGACAGATTGGTTTATCACAAGTGATCATGGTGAATAGAGTGAGTAAAGATATGAAAGCAAAAATCATTCGCTGCGCCATGACATTGGCGGCATTCGCAGTTGTTTCGGTTGCGCAGGCTTCCGGTGGCGGTAGCCCGTTGCACGATAAAGCCGGCAACGACGTGGCCGACATTGCATCGTTGCAGCGTGGTGCTAAAAACTACGTGAACTACTGCCTGGGTTGTCACTCGATGCAGTACGTGCGCTTTAATCGTCTTGGTGAAGACTTAGGCCTTACTGATGAGCAGTTGCAGAGCAACCTCATGTTTACTGCTGACAAGACTCAGGAGCCTATGTCTATTGCTATGCCTCCTAAGAGTGCTGAAGCATGGTTTGGTCAGACACCGCCGGATTTGTCATTGATCTCGCGTTCTAAGGGTACGGATTATCTGTACAACTTTTTACGCGGTTTCTACATCGATGAAAGTAAGGCTACCGGCGTGAATAATCTGGTGCTGCAAGGTGCGAGCATGCCTCATGTGCTTTGGGAATTGCAGGGCATGCGCCGGGCAATTTTTGACGAGGTGGAAGTCAGCGCCGGTCAGACCCGTATGGAATTTTCCGGCTTTGAGCAGGTGACTAAGGGTAAGTTGAACGAAGCTGAGTACGACCAGTTTGTTCGTGATCTGGTTAACTTCCTCGACTATGCCGGTTCGCCTGAGCAGTTAGAGCGTACCCATCTGGGTATCTGGGTGATTATATTCCTGCTCGTATTCCTGCTGTTTGCGTACCTGCTGAAAGTTGAGTACTGGAAAGACGTCGAATAGAGCGTCTCGTAGAAGAACGTATTGGGCAGGTTTATCTGATCTGCCAATCATTAAATAAGAGAATCCCGCGCTCTGCATGAGCGCGGGATCGTCTTGAATCAGTTGCCGGCTGCACCGGCACTATCGGAGAGTTGTTTCATGGGTATAGTTGCTGATAAACGGTCAGTCATGACTTTGTTTTCAAGTCCGACCTGTTTCTATAGTCACCGCACACGTTTGGTGATGGCTGAGAAAAACATCAACATTGAAGTGGTTAATGTTGAAGGCAATGACATGCCTGAAGATCTCATTGATCTGAACCCGTATCACACTGTTCCGACTCTGGTTGATCGCGACCTGGTGTTGTATGACTCTCGCGTCATTATCGAATACCTTGATGAGCGTTTCCCGCATCCTCCATTGATGCCTGTTGATCCGGTGACCCGCGCTCAGTTCCGTCTGGCTTTGTACCGTATCGAAAAAGACTGGTACACCATGGCTGAACAGATCGAGAATGCTTCCGAGAAGCGTCAGGCTACACGCGCTAAAAAGATTCTTGCGGAAAGCATCTTGAGTAGCGTTGATGTGTTCTCCATCAAACCGTACTTCCTGAGCGATGACTTCTCTTTGGTTGACTGCAGTATTGCTCCGATTTTGTGGCGCCTGCATTCATACGGTATTGAGTTGCCTGCTTCTGCGAAGCCGATTCAGGCTTATATGAATCTGGTTTTCTCGCGTCCGTCGTTCCAGGAAAGCCTGACAGAGTTGGAGCACGAGCTGCAGCAATAGCTGCCGTCTGCGTTTAATTTACTCTGTGTTTGCATGAGCAATTCTATGTCGCCTAGTAAGCCTTATCTGCTGCGTGCTTTGCACGAGTGGATAAGTGACAACGGGCAGACTCCTCTGATTGTTGTCGATGCCGAGCAAGAGGGCGTAGAAGTGCCGTTCGAGTTTGTTGAAGACGGCAAGCTGGTGCTCAATGTTAGTGTTTCGGCAACCGGCGATCTTGAACTCGGCAACGAACACGTTAGCTTTAGCGCCCGTTTCGGTGGCACGCCGCATTCTCTATGGATTCCCGTTGCATCTGTTCTCGGTATCTATTCCCGCGAGTCGGGTCAGGGGATGGTGTTTCCGGAAGGCGATGAGTTTGATGACGACGCTATGGGCGACGCTGGCGGCGAAGAGCTGAATCTTTCAATCGTCGAGAGTTCGCCCAACGATGCAGATGCTGATCCGGTTGATGCTCCCGATGTTGTTGCAGACAGGTCATTTGATGGTCCTGTTGTTGTCCAGGATAACGATTCTGAAAGCCCGGATGATGATCCGTTACCACCTAAGCCTACCGGCACAAAGAAACCGCGACCCTCGCACCTGAAGGTCGTTAAATAGTTTCCGTCAATTTGCTTGTTACGAGGCTCCGGTCGGAGCTCGACGCTTATCCGTAGAGTGTGGTGTCGATCAGATCACACAGGCAATGAATCACAACCAAATGTACTTCCTGAATGCGTGCTGTACGGTCTGACGGTACACGAATCTCTGTGTCCTGCCCTTGGTACATCGTAGCCATCTCACCGCCGCTACCGCCGGTCAATGCAACCACACTCATACCTTTTTCATGAGCGGCTTGAATCGCACGAACTACATTGGGTGAGTTGCCTGAAGTCGATATGGCCAGCAGAACGTCGCCTTTTTGTCCTAAAGCCAGTACTTGTTTGCCGAAGATGTCTTCATAGGCGTAGTCGTTGGCAATGGAGGTAAGCGTAGAGCTGTCGGTCGTGAGCGCAACCGCCGCAAGACCCGGGCGTTCCATTTCGAAACGGTTCAGTAGTTCCGCCGAAAAGTGTTGAGCGTCTCCGGCCGAGCCGCCATTGCCGCAGCTAAGAATCTTGCCGCCATTCTTCAGGCATTCGACCATGATATTGCCGGCTGCCTCTATGGCCCCGGGCAACTCATCCATGGAGGCCTGTTTTACGGCAATGCTTTGTGCAAAGTGTTCATGTATTCGTGTGCTCATGGCGCTAAATATACCACTCCTGTCTGCCGGCGTGCCTATTTCCTAAGCCGGGGTCAATATTGAAGTCTATATAACTCCGTCGCAGGAGAAAGCCCGTTTCAACCAGTTCAGTTGTGGCTTGTCGAGGTCGCCGCTCAGAGTTATGACATCGAAGCGGACCGGGTGATTGCGGTATCCGGAATTCTGGCTCAGCCAAAGTTGACTGCTGTTGATAATGCGTTGTTGTTTGGCGTGATTGACAGTGGCTGCTGCACCTCCGTATATCCCGCTGCGCCGGTAGCGAACCTCAACGACAGAGATGCACGGCTCTTGTATAGAATGCTCTGCCGATTTGTCCAGCGCGATGATATCCAGTTCACCCACGCGGCAAGTAAAGTTCGTGGCGAGTATTTTGCAGCCTTGCCGTTTTAGAAAGCGCAGTGCCAGTAGTTCAGCCCTGGCCCCGTCCCGCAGATGCGATGCCGAAGGCTGCTGCTTTTTCATGGGTCGTGACTGTTGTTGAGTGCGCTAGTTTTCTGACAGTGCGCTGTCGGATTGTTCCAGAAGCAGTCTGGGTGTGGCCGGGAGAGGGCGTGGTTTGCCATTTGACTGGATGCTGGCCCAGCTTAGCTCTCTGTAGACTTTACCCTGACGGTCAAGCGTTAGCTTGCCGCTTAAAGCGTTCACCGGTGTCTCAATCTTGCCGCTGCCATTGAGCAGTGGCACGAGGTGATAGGCATCGAAGCCCATTGCGTACAGGCGTGCCCGGCGCATAGCCGATTGCCCGGCGAGTTTTTTGAATGCCGGTTCCAGTTGCTTGCCGCCGGATGCAGTGCCGAGAACCCAGGGTGCATCAGGAAATGTAATGCCGCGAAGGTCGGCGTTGTTGCGGGTGCCCGGCTGATATATCGATGAAGTGGCAAACGTTGGTAAGCGCCCTGCGTAGTAGTAGCGCAGCTGAGGCCTGATCTGCTTGGCAGCTTTGGCATTGGCCGCTAAAAAGATGAAGTCGGCGTCCTGACGCAAGCGGGGTTCAAACTCGGTGCGCTGGCTCAGTACATCGTCGAGTTGTTGCCGGCGTGTATTACTCTGGTCCAGAAGCAGCATGCGCTGAATTGCATCTGAATAATCGGATGCTTCTGCATCGAATGTTTCGGCGCTGAGTAGGCGGCCGCCGTGCTTGCGAAACTCATCGTTGAAACTCTTAACGATGCGTTCACCCCATTCGGAGGAGGGTAGCAGCGCTACGGCAGTGAGGTGGCCTTCGGAAATCGCACGTTGTGCAACCTGCCGGGCCTCATCTTCGGGAGACAGGGCAAATTGAAAGAAGTTGCGTTTGCCCATTCCGCCGGAACGCTGGTTCAGTGCCAGTACCTTGGTGCCGACCATGCTTGAGGCAATTTCATCAACCGAGTCTTTAAGCAAAGGACCGACGATAAAATCGGCATCATCGCGCTTGGCAAGTTCGAGTGCTGCGCCAACACCTGCACTGGTGTCATAGAACTGAATCTCGGGCCGGTCTGTAGCGCTGTCGGTTTTGAAATGTGCTGCCAGGAAGCCGTCTCTGATCGCTTCAGCCGAAGCACGCTGTCTGCCGGACAGGGGCAGCATCACGGCTATGCGGTCAGGGTAGTTCAGCATGTCGCTGAGCTGATTCAGCATGTCGGGTATCAGGATGCCGGCAGCCGGATGGTCAGGATGCACCTCACGCCACTCGGTTAAAGCTAGTTGAAGGCCGGTGAAATTGTCACGCTGTTGCCAGCCTAAATAACCCAGTATCAACCAGCCTTTCACAACCGGATCATTTGATTTGGGTCGCGCCGACAGGCTGGCACCCGAAGCTTGCAGGCCTCTGTAGGTAAGTCGTTGGTTGGCCAGTTTGTCTGACCGTGAGCGGAAGCCGGCTTCACGCAGCATGAGTTGCTCGACACCCTGTGCCGATTTGCCCAGTTGGAAGAGCGCTTCAGCTCTTAGCAGCAGCACCTTGGGTGATTCGTAGTCGGGGTCATCGACGTTGATGCTATCCAGGGCTTTGAGTGCCTGATTGGGTTGTTGGCCGGCAAGTTTTACTTCTGCGCTTACGGTCGCCCAGATGCTCTGATTAATTTCACTCAAGCTGCTACGCTGTTGAGCGAGCATACGTTCCGCGCCGGCAATATCATTGGCCAAATAGCGTTCGCGTGCGCCCAGTATTAAATAGCGTTGGCGCAGGTCGCCCTCGCTGGCTGCTGCCAGTTCGAGGTACTGTCGTGCGGCGCCGGCGTGGTTGCCTTGTTGTGCGAGATCTTCAGCATAGCGGCGTGATTGCGTTGAACCAAAGGAACCACCACTATCACCCGGGCCGGCAGCACAGCCCCCGATGATCAGTATGATCGAGCAGCAGAGCCCTGTAGTAATGAGTTTGTTTGTGGCAGCTTTGCAGCTATTCAGTTTTTGTAATAAAAAGTTAGCGTATGTCATCAGATCCACAATTAGATAAGCAATCAGCCGATAAGCAACCGGCAAAAAAAGCAGGCGGTCCGGGGATACTCTACGTGGTCGCTACACCTATAGGTAATCTGGCCGATATTAGTGAGCGTGCGCGCACTGTACTTGCCGAAGTCGACCTTATTGCGGCTGAGGATACCCGCCGGACAGCACGAATGTTAACCCATCTGGGGATTCGGGCAGAACTCATTTCCTGTCATGAACACAATGAAACAGAGCGGGCGGTAGAAATCGCTGAAACTATCAGGAATGGCGGTAAGGTTGCGCTGGTCAGTGATGCGGGCACACCGTTAATGAGTGACCCGGGTTACCGGCTGGTTAAAGCGGTTACCGGGGCAGGCCTCGATGTTGAACCGATACCCGGCGCCTGTGCGGCCATTACTGCGTTGTCTGTGGCCGGTTTGCCCAGTGACCGCTTTTTCTTTGAGGGTTTTTTACCGGCAGCCGAAAAGGCACGGCAGTTGCGTCTGAGAGAGTTGTCAGCCGGCACTGACACATTGTTGTTCTATGTCTCTGTGCACAAAGTAAAGAGCACGCTTAAAGATATGATCTCGGTGCTTGGCGGAGAACGACCCGCCATGCTCGCCCGTGAAATCACCAAACTGTATGAAACCTTTTATCGCGGCACGCTGACTGAGGTGCTGGAGCAACTCGATGCAGACCCCGGTGGTAACAAGGGGGAGTTCACCTTGGTCGTGGCCGGGCGTGAGGGTGAGACCTCCGGCGAAGAGGCCGATGTGTTGAAGGTATTGAGTGTATTACTTGAAGAGCTGCCAGCCAGTCAGGCTGCAGCGATTGCTGCAAAGCTTACCGGTCAGCGGAAGAAAGCGGTCTACGCACTGGCCATGACCCTGCGTAATGAATGAGCCCGTCGGCAAATAGCCGGAATATTCTTTACTTGCCAGCACTTAGGGCAGAGGCTATGGTGCATCCCGGAGTCGGCCAGGCAATCGCGCATTCCTAGTGAATGGGAGGAAAGTCCGGGCTCCATCGGGCAGAGTGCCAGGTAACGCCTGGGGAGCGTGAGCTCACGGAAAGTGCCACAGAAAATATACCGCCTGAGCTTCTCCGGAAGTGCAGGTAAGGGTGAAATGGTGCGGTAAGAGCGCACCGCGCGGCTGGCAACAGGCGTGGCAGGGCAAACCCCACTCGGAGCAAGACCAAATAGGGGAGTAGACCAGGGTCTCCGGATCCGGTCATCCGCGCCCACGGAACTCCCGGGTAGGTCGCATGAGGTCAGTGGCGACGCTGATCCCAGATGAATGATTGTCCACGACAGAACCCGGCTTATCGGCCGACTCCTTCTTTATTTTCAAAGACTTACGGCGCATTTTGTGCCCCCGTCTGTGGTTTTGGCGCAAATTTGCGCCGGAACCCCTGAAAACAGTGCGTTTTAGGTAAAAAAAGCATCTGTTGATAAAGTCTTAAAAGAAGGTTCCGTAACTTGCTGATTTTAGGCAAACAGATTTGCCTGCAACCCACCAAAAACCACCCCTAAGTTGCTGTCATACAAAGAATTAATGGTGGGTTATGTTGACACCCCAGTTCACCGCTCAATATAGTGTCGAGAAGTGGTAATAAGTGGGGAGAAATGGGCTATTTGCCCTTTCCGCAATGTTAAAAGGCGCGACCAAAATAACCTTAGATGCCAAGGGACGTATGGCGATTCCGGCGCGTTATCGCGACGAAATCCTGGCGCGTGCCGACGGGCGTTTGGTGTGCACGGTTGACCGTGATAACTGCCTCCTCATTTATCCGCAGCCGGACTGGGAAGATCTTGAGCGTCGCCTCATGCGCCTCCCGGGCACCAAACCGGCAAACCGCAAAATGCAGCGTCTGTTGTTGGGTCATGCGGCTGAACAACAGATGGACGGACACGGGCGCATTCTAATCCCGCGTGAACTGCGTGACTACGCGGGACTGGATAAGCAGGTGATGTTGCTTGGTATGGGCAACAAGTTCGAATTGTGGGATGAGGCGCGTTGGGATGATCAGGTTAATGATTATCGCAACGATGATGCAGCGGAAGATTCAGACGAACTTGAATCACTGCTGATTTAGTTGTTGTTGCATGCCGGCGGGTTGCCGGTTGGAGCTGTCATGCAGGACGCACATGTTCCGGTGTTGCTAAATGAAGTGCTGGAGCATTTGCAGATTAAGCCCGACGGAGTCTACGTAGATGGAACTTTCGGGCGTGGCGGCCATAGTAAAAAAATTCTTGAGCAGTTGGGTCCTGATGGGCGGCTACTGGTTATAGATAGAGATTTGGAAGCGATGCGGGTCGCTTCGGCATTGGCTGAATCGGATCCGCGGGTAATAACAGAGCATGCAAGTTTCGGGGGGTTGCGGGAGATTCTGATGAAGCACGGAATCTTTGGCGAAGTTGATGGAATCCTGCTGGATTTAGGCGTTTCTTCGCCCCAGCTGGATAACGCGGAGCGCGGTTTTAGCTTTGCGTCAGACGGCCCTCTCGATATGCGTATGGACACGACCGCAACGCAGACTGCGGCTGACTGGATCAATAGTGCTGAATACAGGGATATCGTGCGCGTAATAGCTCGCTATGGTGAAGACAAAAATGCCCGGCGTATAGCGAAGGCAATTTGTGCTGCGCGTGACGAGTCCCGTATTACAACGACCGGCGAACTCGCTGCAATTGTCGAATCTGCAGCGCCGCGTTTTGGCAAGGGTAAGCACCCCGCGACCAAAACATTTCAGGCGATCCGTATCTTTATTAATGACGAGCTTGGGGAAGTTGAGCGGGCCTTGGCGTGCTTGCTTGAAGCCGTCCGCAAAGGCGGTCGTATCTGTATTATTAGTTTTCATTCTTTGGAAGACCGGCTGGTGAAGCGTTTCTTCCGCGACCAGTCACGTGTTGATCCGGCTTTGTCACGCTTGCCGGTTGTGCCTGAATCTGCACAGCCGAAGTTACGCTTAAGTGGCGGTGCCATTCGTGCCGGTGATGCAGAACTGGATGTAAACGTGCGGGCACGCAGTGCTGTGTTACGGGTGGCGGAGGTGCTCTCATGAGTGAGACCCGTCGTCTGATTACCACCTGTTCTATTTTGACTGTACTGGCCATGGTTACGGCTATTGGTTGTATTTACAGCAAGCACCAGTCACGCAAGCTGTTTGTTGAACTGCAAGCGCTGACCAACGAGCGTGATGCGCTGGAAGTCGACTGGGGTCGATTGCAGATTGAGCAAAGCACCTGGTCTACTCACGCCCGGGTCGAGAAGTTGGCGCGTGACAAGATGCGCATGCGCACGCCGCAGGCGAATGACGTCAGGTTGGTGCGCCCATGAAGAAAGTGAAGCTGAATCGTGAGCAGCGTCAATGCAGTTTTAATGGTCGTAGTTTGTTCGTGGGTTTGATTTTGGTTGGTGGTGCGATAGGGCTGCTGTCGCGTGCGGTGTATCTGCAAATCGTTAATGAAGCTTTTCTGGAGCGTCAAGCCGATGCCCGCCATATCCGCACTGCCAAGCTGCCTGCTTATCGCGGCACGATTACCGACCGTAATGGTGAAGTTCTGTCGGTGAGCACACCGGTAGACAGCGTTTACGCTAATCCGAAAGAGTTGGTTAAGTCTCCGGAAGTTATTCCGCAGTTGGCAAAAGAGCTGGGGCTGAATGTTAAAGAGCTCAACGCCAAGTTGTCACGGAATGCGAATAAAGAGTTTCTGTTTCTGCGTCGTCATCTGAATCCTAGTGATGCAGAGCGCGTGATGGCTCAGGAATTCCCCGGTATTGGTCTGCGCCGCGAATATCGCCGCTACTATCCGGCCGGCGAAGTGGTAGGCCACTTGCTCGGTTTTACGAATATTGATGATCAGGGCCAGGAAGGCCTTGAGTTTGCATTTGATCATCGCCTGGCCGGCAGTCCCGGCGAGAAAAAAGTGCTGATGGATCGCAGGGGGCGTTTTGTCGAAGACGTCGAAAGCGTCAGCGCACCTAAGAACGGTCAGAATATTGTCACCAGTATTGATCTGCGCATTCAGTATCTTGCCTACCGCGCTTTAAAGTCGGCTGTGCAGAAGAACAAGGCGCAATCCGGATCGGTTGTGGTTGTTGATGTAGATAGCGGTGAAGTTCTGGCGATGGCGAATCAGCCTGGCTTTAATCCAAATAACAGAGCCAGCTTTAAAGCGGGTAGTTATCGCAACCGTGCAATTACCGATATTTTTGAGCCGGGCTCAAGTCTGAAGCCCTTGGTGGTTGCCGCCGCACTCGAGAGCGGTAAGTTTCAATCGAACTCTTATATAGATACTTCTCCGGGTTGGGTGAAGGTCGGGCCAAAACAGATTAAAGACAAGCGTAATCTCGGCCGGATCAGCATGGAGACCTTGTTGCAGAAGTCGAGCAATGTGGCCGCCACGAAGCTTGCTATGTCGCTGGAATCGGAAGAGTTGTGGCAGACCTTGTCGCGATTTGGTCTCGGTCAGTCTACCGCCAGCGGTTTCCCCGCTGAGTCAGCCGGCTTGTTGTCTCACTATTCGAACTGGCGCCCCATCGGGCAGGCCACGCTGGCATACGGCTACGGTTTGTCGATGACCGCTTTGCAGCTGGCTCAGGGTTATGCGGTGTTCGGCAATGGCGGGCTGCAGCGGCCGGTCTCTTTATTACGTGTAGAGCAGGCACCTATTGCCCGACGTGTTATCAGTGAAGATGTTGCCAAGTCTGTTCTTGGCATGATGGAAAGTGTTACCCAAACCGGTGGTACCGGCACGCAGGCAGCGATCACCGGTTATCGTGTGGCCGGCAAAACCGGCACCAGCCTGAAGGCGACCGCCGGTGGTTACGAAGAGAGTAAATATACGGCGGTGTTTGCGGGTGTCGCACCTGTCAGCAATCCGCGTCTCGCAATTGTTGTAGTGGTTGATGACCCTAACGCAGGCCAGTACTACGGTGGTCAGGTTGCCGGCCCGGTGTTTGCTGACGTCGCATCCGGCGCCATGCGAATTCTGGCAGTCCCGCCCGACGATACGCACAGTGTGCGTGGTCGTTCTCTGACTCTTGCGGAGGTGGCTCCGTAATGGGTATGTCAGTGGTGGGCTTATTTGACGGTTTGGCCAAGAACGTGCCGGACTGTTCTGTCATTGATATGACTACAGACAGTCGTCGGGTTGTCCCCGGTGGATTATTCCTGGCTTGTCAGGGTGCGGGCGGCCACGGGCTTGATTACATGGACCAGGCATTGGCAGCAGGTGCCGCTGCAGTCGCCTGGAATGATGACCGCGATGCTCCCGAGTTGCCTGACAGCGTTGCGGGTTTCTCTGTAAGCGACCTTGATGATCAGGTTGGGGTGTTGGCAGACCGTTTCTTTGATAAGCCGTCTGAGCGGATGCCCGTAACAGGAGTGACCGGCACAAATGGCAAGACGACTACCGCATGGCTTGCAACCGGCGCGCTTAATAAGTTGCTGGGTCGCACTGCTTATCTCGGCACGGTGGGTTACGGGTTTACCGATGCATTGGAACCGGCCGCATTAACTACGCCCGGTGTCATCGCCGTGCATCGCCGGCTTGCCGGGCTTGCCGACCAGGGTGCAGTGGCTGCAGTCATGGAGGTTTCCTCTCACGGACTGGATCAGGGTCGTGTCGATAACGTGCGTTTTAAAGTCGCTGCTTTTACTAACCTGAGCAGAGACCATCTGGATTATCACGGCAGCACTGAGGCCTATCAGGCTGCCAAAGCAAAATTATTTACTGAGTTTAAACCTGAATTTGCAGTACTCAACGTCGCGGATGAGTTTGGCAGGGAATTAGCCCGTTTGTTGCACAAGGATGTGCATCTTTTAAGCGTGTCGGCTGATCCGCGGCATGAGGCTGCTTTGTGTGCAGAAGTGATGGGCATGAATGCTAAGGGCATGCATGTACGTTTCAGTGGCGAGTACGGTGAAGCAGAAATGATCACGCCGCTCTGGGGTCGCTTTAATGCAGAGAATCTGGTTGTGGCTGCCGGTATTTTGTTGGCTCAGGGTTTTGAGTTGAAAGCGGCGGTTGCGGCACTTGCGAGTTGTGATGCTCCGGCGGGCCGGATGGAAGTGTTGCCGGGTAGCCCCGGGCAACCTTTGGTTGTGGTTGATTTTGCACACACGCCTGATGCATTACAGAAGGCTTTGGAAAGTATTCGTGAGCACTGTGATGGTGCGCTTTGGTGTGTGTTTGGTTGTGGCGGTGATCGTGACAGCGGTAAACGCAGCCAGATGGGTAGCGTTGCAGAAGCCTCTGCCGATCAGATCATTATTACTGATGACAATCCGCGTGATGAAGATCCTGCGGCTATCGTCGCCGGAATACTTGAGGGTTTTTCAAACAAGCCTGAAGTCATTCATGACCGGGCGGCGGCAATTAATGCCGCTGTATCGACCGCTAAATCAGGTGATGTTGTATTGATTGCGGGCAAGGGTTCCGAAACCTATCAAATAAGTAATGACCAGCAGTTTGAATTTTCTGACCGTGATACCGCTTTGCGTGCGTTGGGTCAGCACGGTGAGGCGCTATGAGTATGAGTACGCTGGCCACAGTTGCTGAGCAGACCGGGGGCAGATTGTCAGGCGAAGATGCGAGCTTTGATGCAGTTTCGACCGACACCCGCAGCTTGCAGCCGGGGCAGTTATGGTTTGCTCTGCAGGGCGAGCGTTTTGACGCCGGTGATTTCATCGATCAGGCCGCGACACTGGGTGCCGCAGGCGCAGTGGTTGCTAAACATCAGGATGCGGCGATCCCCCAGATCGAAGTGGCAGATACCCGCAAGGCGCTGGGTGATTTTGCAGGAGCCTGGCGACGTTCTAAAGATATTGCCGCTGTTGGTGTTACCGGCAGTAATGGCAAAACAACTGTCAAAGAAATGGTTGCTGCAATTTTGCGAATGGCTTTCGGCTCGAATGAGGCGGTGCTGGCCACAAAGGGTAATTTGAATAACGATATTGGCTTGCCGCTAACGGTCCTCGAGTTGCGCGATGAGCATCGCGCAGCGGTATTTGAGATGGGCGCCAGTGCCGGTGGTGAGATCGAGTATCTCGTGAATATCGCAGCCCCGCAGGTGGGCATTGTGACCAATGCAGCGGCTGCACATCTGGAAGGTTTCGGTAGCCTCGCCGGCGTGGCGAGTGCCAAGGGCGAAATGTTTACCGGTTTACCGGAAGACGGTGTGGCAATCCTGAATCGTGACGATGCATTTTATGAGTATTGGGCGGCAAGCTGTCGCCATGCCGGTCAGATTACTTTTGGCGAGCATCTGGCTTCTGATTTTGCGGCATCGGATATCGAAGAGTTCGTTGCTACCGGCACTATCCGGTTTTTGTTGCGGACACCTTTGGGCACCGTGCCCGTTGTGCTGCCGATGATGGGCCGGCACAACGTCTTGAATGCCGCCGCCGCTGCTGCTGCTGCAGTGTCCTGCGGTGTGGATCTGGACGCCGTGGTTGCCGGTTTAGCTAATGTGGCTAATGTCTCCGGTCGTTTGCAGCCGGTCGTCAGCGCCAACGGCATGCAGGTATTTGACGATACCTATAACGCGAATCCCAATTCCGTTGCTGCGGCTATCAGCTTTCTCGCAACCCGCGCCGCGCCGCGCTGGTTGGTGCTCGGCGACATGGGTGAGTTGGGTGAGGATGCTGAAAAGATGCATTTTGAAACCGGCGTTAAGGCGGCAGAAGCCGGGTTAGAGCGGTTGATGTGCGTCGGAGAATTAAGCCGGCAAACTGCTGCCGGCTGGGATTCTGTGCGCAGTGATGTTGCGGAATGGTTTGCGAATACCGATGAATTAAGTGCTGCACTGATTGCGACTGCGGAAGCGGATGCAAGTGTATTGGTTAAAGGGTCACGCTTTATGGGGCTGGAGCGGGTAGTAGCCGCGGTCCTGAAAGCGGGTAAAGAGAGCTAGTCATGCTGTTATACCTCGCAGAATATCTCCGGGACATCTACTCAGGCTTTAATGTCTTCTCGTACATTACCCTGCGGGCAATCATGGCGGCATTAACCGCGTTGGTTATGTCCTTTGTGCTTGGTCCGTTCATGATCCGGAAGCTTTTAGAGCGGCAGTTCGGACAAACGATCCGTCTGGATGGCCCTGAAAGTCACCTTGAGAAGACCGGCACCCCAACCATGGGTGGCGCACTGATTATTGTTGCTATAGCACTCAGTACATTGCTGTGGGCTGACCTCGACAACCGTTACATCTGGATCGTGCTGGGCGTTACCGTTGGTTTCGGTGTGATCGGTCTGGTTGATGACTGGAAAAAGCTGGTTCTGCAGGACCCCAATGGTATGCGGGCCCGGACCAAGTTTATATCGCAGTCCTTCGTAGGTTTTGCTGCCGCTATGTTTTTGTATTCAGGTACTCAGGAGCCGTATGAAACTGCATTGCTGGTGCCTTACTTTAAAGACCTGCTGATACCCATGGGCATGTTCTACGTGGTGTTCTCGTATCTGGTTATTGTGGGTACCAGCAATGCGGTGAACCTGACTGATGGTCTTGATGGTCTTGCCATTATGCCAACCGTTCTGGTCGGCGGTGCGTTGGGAATCTTTGCGTACGTGGCCGGCAACATTAACTTCGCCGATTACCTTGGCCTGCCATACATCTTTGGCGCAGGTGAAATGATGGTGTTCTGTGCGGCGCTCGCCGGAGCCGGCCTGGGTTTCCTTTGGTTTAACACCTATCCCGCGCAGGTTTTTATGGGTGATGTCGGTGCGTTAGCGCTGGGCGCAGCGCTCGGCACGGTCGCTATCGTAGTGCGTCAGGAATTGGTGTTGTTCATCATGGGTGGCGTCTTCGTGATGGAGACAGTTTCAGTGATGATGCAGGTGGCGTCATTCAAGCTCACCGGAAAACGGATTTTCCGGATGGCGCCTTTGCACCACCACTATGAATTGAAAGGCTGGGCGGAACCTAAGGTTATCGTCCGATTCTGGATCATCACTGTAATTTTAGTGTTGGTTGGATTATCCAGCCTGAAGATACGTTAGGAATAGCGGGCAGAACTGAACTGTGAGTAGCGCGGCAATGCAAGTGGAACAGCAAGCCTCCGTACTGGTTATCGGTATGGGGCTGACTGGTGTTTCCTGTGCCCGTTATTTTGCTGCCCGAAACCGTTCGGTGTTGTTTGCAGATAGTCGTTTGCAACCGCCCGGACTGGATGAGGTTCAGTCTCTGCTACCTGATGCAGCGATTACGATCGGCAAGTTGCCGCAGTCGTTGCCCGAAGGTGTAGAGCAGATTGTTGTGTCGCCCGGTGTGCAGGCTCCCCAAAGTCTGTTGGATGAGGCCGCAGCAAACGGTGTGTCGGTGGTCAGTGATATCGATCTCTACCTTGCGGAAGAGGCGGCTTCGGTATTACTGGTCACCGGATCCAATGGCAAGAGTACGGTTACTTCTTTGGTGAACCATATTCTTAATCAGTGCGGTATTAACTCAGTAGCCGGTGGCAATATTGGTGTTCCGGTGCTTGATCTTCTGGGTCAGGCACATGATACGGCGGTGCTTGAGTTGTCGAGTTTTCAACTGGAGCGCAGTGCGCTGCCTTTATCTGAAGTGGCTGTCATTCTTAACCTGGCCGTTGATCATATTGATCAGCACGGTAGCTTTGCCGCATACCGTGACGCGAAGATGCGAATCTACGAACGTTGCAAGGTTGCGATTTTGAATCGCGATCAGGAAGAACTTGCAGAGCTTATTCCCGCGGATAAACCGATACTTAGTTTTGGCCTTGATGTACCGGAAGAAGGACAGTGGGGTGTTGAAGACGGCCATATTGTCTGCGGTAAAACGCAGGTTCTGGCGGTGGCGGATGTGCCGCTGACCGGTGAACACAATTTGGCGAATGTCCTGGCTGCTTTTGCGATTTGCCATGCATCGGGTGTTGCACTCGGAGCGTTGGGCGATGCGGTTGCAGGATTCGTCGCCTTACCTCATCGGATGCAAACGGTTCCGTCTACCGACAATATTGTCTGGATCAACGATTCCAAGGCGACCAATGAGGCTGCAGCGGTAGCCAGTATTCGTTCGGTGAGTGATCCGTTGGTTCTGATCGCCGGCGGTGACGGTAAGGGCACCGATTTTCAGGAATTGGCTGCCGCATTGCGCGGTCGTGATGTCTGTGCTCTGGTTTACGGCAAGGATGCTGTCGAGTTGCAGGGCGTGCTGGCTCCGGTATGTGCAGTTAGTAGAACCGATAGTCTGGAATCTGCCGTGAGAGATGCTGCCGGTTTCGCCAGACCGGGTTGTACCGTGCTGCTTGCTCCGGCTTGTAGCAGTCTGGATATGTTCAAAAACTTTGCCGAACGCGGTGAGTGCTTTATTCGTGCAGTAACGGAGCTTCAGTCATGAGCAGACGTTACGCAAAATCTACCAATGTCATGCCCGACGGTGTGTTGGTCTTTGTCACTTTAGTACTGATGTGCGGCGGTCTGGTCATGCTGACATCGGCATCCGTAGCGGTGAGCGAAAGTCTTGCCGGCAGCCCCTTCTACTTCCTGCGCCAACAGTTGGTGGCAGTGCTGGTGGGCGCGCTGGCAGGTGCGGTCATGCTTAAGGTGCCTACCGAGTACTGGGAGAAGTTCGGGGCCGGTTTGGTTGTTATTGCCTTCTTGTTGCTGATCGCGGTTTTGATTCCCGGAGTGGGCCGTACGGTTAACGGTGCGACGCGCTGGGTGAACCTTGGTGTATTGAACGTGCAGGTGTCAGAGCCTGCGCGCTTATTGATCATGATGTATCTGGCCGGTTATGCCGTCCGCTTTCAGGATGAAATTCGCAATACCGCCGGAGGCTTTATTAAGCCGATTGTGCTGGTGGGTGCGGCTTGTGCCCTGTTGCTACTGCAGCCGGACTTTGGTGCAGCTACGGTGTTGCTTGCGGTAACACTGGGCATTTTGTTTGTTGCCGGTGCAAGACTGATTTACTTCTTTGCCTGCTGTGCCGGTGTTGCCGGGTTGCTTGCATTGTTGGCAATCACATCGCCGTATCGCTTAAAGCGTATTACCGGCTTTATGGACCCCTGGGCAGATCCATACAATAACGGGTTCCAGCTGGTGCAGTCTCTGATCGCTATCGGTAGCGGGGATATATTCGGACTTGGTTTGGGTAACAGTGTGCAGAAATTGTTTTATCTGCCCGAGGCGCATACCGATTTTGTATTCGCTGTGATTGCCGAAGAGTTTGGTTTGGTTGGCAGCCTGATGGTTATCGTGCTGTTCGGGGTG
>Ga0209692_10002574_pt1 | contig 19389 bp, 17 predicted proteins | sample tdDd472_FD_187129 | JGI IMG/M metagenome (GOLD analysis project Ga0209692, IMG submission 187129) | Marine sediment microbial communities from the Atlantic coast under amendment with organic carbon and nitrate - tdDd47.2 (SPAdes)... | ecosystem: Environmental > Aquatic > Marine > Coastal >...
AAAATGTAAATATCCCTCTACCTCAATACGTTTTGCGATCAAGACGGCTTCAGATGGTGAAACGCCAGCATATCCGTACTCACTCGCAACTTCGACCAATACCCGAACCGATAAATCATAGCGCGCAGCCGCATCTGCTAATCCTGCGACAACCAACGTATGATCGACGGTGACAGTGACTTTTGCCATCATCATCAAATCGGTGAGTTGTTCTGTTTTGCCTTGTCCCACGACATTTGCCGAAATTTGTATATTCGTAAAACCCGCATCAACAAATCGGCGTGCTTCGGCAACTGTCAAGCAACTAATCCCTGTTGCACCTGTATCAATTTGTTCCTGCGCGATAGCGATGCTTTGATGCCAACTGACATTCGGGCGCAAACTCAAGCCGAATTGCTCACAAATCGTATTCATGTCTTGAAGGTTGTTTTGCATCCGCTGACTATCAATTAATACATAGGGCGTTTCGGGTGTGGGATGAGTATCAGGTATCATAATGGATCTTTTCTTATTAGTATTCTGTGTCGTTCATCGGATTTAAGTTTAATATAAACTACCATCATTTCATAAATTGTACTGCATTCTGCATTAGAAACCGAGTCTATTGCGACACATAATTAATGTTATAATTTCCATTTTAGGACAATGAAACCAATCCCATATGAATCAATCGCGTCAAAATAACCTACTTACCTTGCTCGTTCCTGCTTTATCCATTCTGTTGATTGTTGTGGTACAAGCATGGCAATTTCATAATCGGTCATATCGGCAAGATGAAGCATGGGTTGTGCATTATGGACTTGAAAATATTGCACGGATTGGTTTATTGAATCATATTATGCAGGTGTTTCGGTTACTCCCACCCGAAAATGTGATTCAAGATATTTGGGTATATCTATTCGGACATGCTGAACATATCGTTCGCTTTTTATCAACCCTCACAACCCTCGCAACCCTCGCTATATTCTATCGGTTGGCATCTGATCTCTTCGATAAACATACAGGACGTATTGCCGTCTTTATGTTAGGGACATTGAGTATTTTTGCGTTTTTTACCCATGAAGCACGCCCCTATGCCGCCCTTGCCTTTGGAACAGTTGGTTTCCAATGGGCATTATTACGGTTCATTCGTCGGCCAAATCGAACCTATACGTTGCTGGTTTTATTTTTTGGTGTCATCCCTTTTTATCAGCATCCCTTTTTGCTGTATGTATATGCAACACAATTGATCTGTATTGTTATATTTGTGCGCTGGAATCGTGATCTCTATTTACGGGGGATTGCATTGTTTGTTGTGTTGGGGGTATTGGTCAGCTTACGAATGGTTATCAATTTTGCAGAACGTGGTGGCGAAATCCTCTATGCTACACCAACAACCCTTGATGCGATTCTCCCGTTATATAACGATTTTAAATTTAACCCAGAATCGTTGGGTTTGTTCCTGTTTTTAGCTGGATGGCTGATTCCTATTACTAACCTTAAACGCAATCAACAAGATCGCGTGTTCCGGTTTGGCGCACGTTGGCGCAAATGGTGGATAATTGTGGCGCTTGTTTCAATGTTGGCATTGGTGATGTTTGTGAATGCTGTTTCGCCCAATGTGACACCGCGTAACCTACTGATTATCACGCCTTATATTGCCATGATTGTGGCGTATGCCTTGCGTCATGTACCGTGGCAAGGACAACTGGTTGCTATTGTGATGATCTGTATACCATTTGTAGGACAATTTCGTTTTCATATCAGTAATGCGGGTTATTGGGAATTACGTGATTATATGGCGGAACATTATGATCCAACACAAGATCGGTTGATGATTATCGCGCCCCAAAGTTGGGAATGGATTCCGATAAAGTATTATCTGGATGAGCGTACCGACCTCGGATTATCAAATAGTGATATTCTCTATCTCTCGACACAACGCGGTGGACGTTTTACGCCACAACCTCCTGATTCAAGTGTGATGATTGAATATGCCACGCCTGAAAATTTCCAGCTGATTGAAGATTATCTGGGTGAGCGTGATACCCTATATATGATTAAAGGAAATCCGTTTATATCTGCAAGAGAAGATGCTATCTTGTTAGATACGCTTGTGATTGAATGGGTTGAAGCGCGTTATACTGCCTATAATATTACGGCATTTTCTGGTGATGGCTATTATACCGACCTCGAAGTGATCGAATATCGTCGTCAGCCAACCAACCTCGAAACAGTTGTGTACTTCGGAGATGATATACAACTTGCCAATTGGACACTCAAAGATTCAGTAGAGATACAACCGTGCCAGACGATTGCGCTGGATACTTGGTGGCAGACCGAAAAAGAATCCAACAAACTGTATAGCTCAACTCTTGTGATTGCTGATTCGGATGGTCAAGGGGTTGCCAACGCCGATGATATGCCCGGTGGGTATACGATGACTTCGATCTGGCAACCCGATCATCTTTATTTTGACGAACGCCAATTGACTGTCCCCTGCGATATTCCAGCAGGGCAATATAACTTGTTGCTTGGTTTATATGACATCGAAACAGTGGAGAACTTACCCGTCAATTCTCCGAATGGCGATCCGATGGGTACTAATTTGCTGTACCTCACGACTTTGACCGTCAAATAAGGTTACGACTCATCCATAAGTTTGTCGCAAGTAATCATCCCACGTCATTCCATGAATGAGGTTGTTGGGATTGGTGTTATAGCCCTCAACCCCAAACCGATTCAAAACAGGTAAATCGTTTTCTAATTCTGTAGCGGGTTCAATCTTTTTTGTCAGTTTCTGTGCGTCGAGCCATGCCTGCACCATATCCTCTAAACGTAATATTTCCGGCCCGCCAAAATCAGGTAACCGCCCCATAGCTTCACCATTAATGATATAAGGTGCAAGGTGGTGGGCAACCTCTGACGTATGAATTGACTGAAATTTTACATTGATGGGGATTTTAACGACATCGGTATCAACATCGCGTAAAGGAGAAAGTAAGTAATCCACAAAGCTATGAAATTGCGCGATACGGGCGATTGTATATGGTAATCCCGATTCGATAACAACGAGTTCTGCCCCTAATTTATATTGATAATAGGGGAGCATGATGCGATCAATTCCGATGATGGAAATATGCAACACATGCTTAACACCAACTTCCTTTGCCATTGCTAGAAATCGCTGTGTGGCGAGAATATCGGTTTCGTAAGTATTTTGTACAGGGCTACTGATGCAATTCACAATCGTATGCACGTTTTGTAAAGCTGTCTTAACCCCATCACCCGTAACTATATCCGCTTGAGCCCAATCGACAGATTCGCCAAAACTTTCTGGCTCAGGTTTACGAGACATCACGCGCCCCAGTTGTCCCTGTGTCTGTAACGCTTTGACAATACTACTCCCAAGATTGCCGTCACCACCTGCAACTAAAACCCGTTTCATGAGATTATCCTTTCACTTGATAGTGGGTATATATATGCCATTTAATAACTAAGACGAGGATGCTATCTGTTTTGTGACACGCTTCACAACCATTGTGTATCCCTCATAATAGTTCATAACTGTCCTTTGATAATATTCATCTATAAAAATTCATATCTCGCCTCAAAATATCAGAAAAGCTGTCGTATAATGTTCTGTTATAGTGAACGGTTAAGGTCTAGTGTGGATGCAAATTGGAATCATATCTGATATACATGGAGACTATGATGCTTTAAAGGACGTACTCAATCGTCTTGACCACCACCATCACGTAGACCATATTTTATGCGCTGGCGATTTAGTCGGACGTGGACCAGAGCAAGACCGCGTGGTTGAGCTGATCCGTGCTTGCAAAATTCCTGTTGCGCGTGGAAATCATGATGAATGGTTTTATGGATTAACAGATGAAAATACACAGTATCTCAAAAATCTGCCTTTGGATTGGCAAGGGGAAATCGGCGGGGTACGAATCTATATGTGTCATGGCAAGCCCGGCAATAATATGTGGGGCATGTACAAAGATCATCTGTCCAAGACCTACTTAAGGATGGTGTTAAAGTCACTTAAAGCGAATGTTCTGATTACGGGGCATACCCACGTGCCACTTGCCTTGAAAACAAAGAAGGGATGTTTAGTCAATCCGGGGTCTTTGTATGGTTTTAAAAGCTCACGAGCAACATCACATTCGTATGGTGTGTTGTCTCTCCCAGATCTGACGTTTGATGTTTTCGATGCAAATGCACCGCTTGGGTCACCCCCAATAGACATTCCATAAGGACTGGTTGATACAGAGTACGTATCGTCTTAAGTCAAATGGGGCAGGATTATCTCCTGTCCTTTTTTGTTATATGTCAGTAGTAATCGGCTATCTGTTTTTGGTTATTGGTAAAGGCACAAAACCCTTCAATCCACCGATTAGATATAAACTGATAACTTCTAGCATATGGCATTTCAAAATGGAATTTTAACCGACTTCAATCCACTATCCTCTTTCCTTATCCCTTTCAACTTTACCCTTTCAACTTTATACTTATCCTATGGACGCAACCTTACAGTTTATACCTATCATGATTGTCGGATTCGCTGCATCATTGGGGTTAACCCCCATCACCCGTCAAATTGCAATGCGATTGGGTGTGACAGCGGCACCGAATAAACGAAATATTCATGCAAGCCATATGCCATTAATGGGTGGCGCGGCGATTTATGTTGCGTTTGTCATATCTATTTTATTATTTAGCCCGGCAGCGTATCTGGTCGAATTAGGGGCAATTGTCACAGGATCAACCTTGCTAGCGTGGATTGGTTATCTTGATGACCGTAAAGACCTGAATGCACAAGTCCGATTGGTTGTGATGACGGTAGCGGCATTGGTCGTGACGCTGGCAGGTGTACAAATCCGCCTCTTTGGAATCCCCCTTATCGACATCCCTCTGACTTTATTTTGGATTGTTGCCATCATTAACGCGGTCAATTGGATTGATAACATGGATGGATTAGCGGCGGGAACATCGGCTATTACATCAGGCTTTTTCTTGTTTATCTCTGTAACACAGGGACAAATCCTTGTCAGTATGTTGGCGGCGGCAATTTTTGGTAGCGCAGTTGGTTTCTTGACGTATAACTTCAATCCATCGAGTACTTTTATGGGGGATATGGGGGCTTATACGCTGGGGTTTGTACTGGCGATTCTGGCGATCAAACTCAAATTTGCAACACAACCGCTTAATGTCACATGGATGGTGCCGATCTTTGTCCTAGCTGTGCCTGTTATCGACATCAATCTTGCAATATTGACGCGCCTTGCCGAAAGGCGATCTCCGATGCAAGCAGGCAAAGACCATATTTCACACCGTATCATGAGCATGGGTTTTAGTCAGCGACGAACCTTATTTATCCTCTATGTATTTAGTATCCTATTTGGCGCAATTGCTGTAATTGTAAGTCAAGTTGAACCTGATCAAGCATTTACCATCGGGACGTTTTCGCTGGGTGTGATGATTGCCGTATTTGTATTGCTCATTTATATCCGCGAACGTTATCAGAAACCGATGTTAGACACCGAAGCAGATGAAGCAAAACCTGCCATATAATAAAAAAACCTGCACAGGATTCTGTACAGGAAATTTTTGTTTTTGAGTTGAAGTCAGTCTAGCGACCTTCTTTTAGAAGAACTTGGCGCACTTGACGTATAATACGTGAGCGCATCGTTCCTTTTTGTGCTTTTGGTATCATATTGGCGCGTTCGCCATATTTGATAACTCCAGCATCTTCCAGTCGATCAGCATGTGCCTGACGAAAATCAAACATAAAGTCATTCATAGGATTCTCCATTCAATGTTTCTAATCGGTAATCATAAAAACAAAATTATTTCACCAACCATTGAATAGGTTAAACCTTTAACCTCTATGTTAATCCTAATTGCATGAGATGTAAAGTTAAGGTTTAATGTGAATGTATTTCAATATTTTGTATATGATGATTCAAAGACATAACATAGAGCAATGAGGAAACAAAGGTATATAGATGATTCTGTAAATAATGTCAGTTTGTGGCTTACCACTCATCGCTCATATCTCATTACTTCTACTATTTTGACTACATCTGTGCCACAAAATAACAAAAACAGCTGACCAATCACTTAGATCATCTGGATTGTATTCATCTGGAAAAAGGTGACATCTCAAATTATACTTAGCTATGCTAAATAAATTGGAAAATTGAGGAGCAATCACAAGATGCCGTTGTTTATCGTCTTTATTTTAGGGGCAGTCGTCTTGGGTGCTGGGTCGATGCTATCGCCTGCATGGCACACCAAACAACCCCGTATTGCATTATCAGCAACGCTGTGTCTGGCATTGGTCGTCGGTGGTGCAGTATTTTATGCAGAAGCATTCGGTTGGGATATTCTGATTGTCGATTATATGTTATTTGCGCTGATGTCGGGTGTCGTATTGGGTGGAACATTATCTCATGCTCAAGCCCGTGCCGAAGCCAAAGGCGAGACTTTAAGCGATGGCGACCAAGGTTGGCCCGGTCCGCAAGATCTCTCCTTTTTTGCGGTGACTGCCATTTTGCTACTCATCCCCTTAATGACCTTGCCTGTTTCACTTGGTACACAGGGACAACAACTTGGTTTTCAGACCTTGATTATCCGCTTTGGTGAGTCGTTTGCGTCGCTTGCTCCCTTCTATCCCGAAACGACAGTTGTTATTTCTCCCGGGTTCCATGCTTTATCCGCTTATCTGAGCCAACAATTGGGACAACCAATCCCCATGATTCAGATGAGTATTACGGCTGTGGTTATTTATCTGTGTATCTGGCTGGCATATGATTTGGGGGCAGAAATTCGCGATAAACGGCTGGGTCGGGCGATGGCGCTGGCAATGATATTGTGTGGCGGACTCCTAATGAGTTACGTTGATGGGCATTATACTGAACTGATGGCTGTGTTATTTATGCTCGCATTTTTGATATATGCCTTGCGCTTCATTCGCGAATTCAATCTAGCTGATATGGTGGCAGGTGGGTTAATGATGGGGGCTGTTATTTATACTAATCTGACCATGAGTATCGTTTTAATGCTCGGATTTATTCCTTTGTGTATCATGGCATGGATAACACCTCGTCTAGAAAGACCACTAGCAGATTTACGGAAATCACAACTTGGGCTGACTTTTGGCTTTCCACTGGTCGCACTCATTGGTATTGCCCCGTGGTTACTTAAAAATGTGCCTCTGATGTTTCCAGTTGTTCCATCACCATTTACACCTGATTTTGCGATTATCAATACGACGCTGATTATTGGACAAGGTGTATTTGTCATCGTGGGGGGGGCTGTTATCGGACTCCGCAATAAAGATAATGATGATACGCGCTTCGTCACAATTGTAATGCTGGTGTGGTTAGCATTGGTCGCTGAATTTGCTTTAGTCGGCATAATCGGGCAGGTCATACCGTTTATGGGTCACGCAGTGAATGCACCGAATTTGTTACGGCATGGTGTGATATTGCCTGTGGTGTGGCTCGGCGGGCTGTTTTTGCTGTATATATGGGAGAGTGTTATCTCGCCATCGATACAATCTAAATTACGTGATTATGCCTATCTTCTAATTGCAGGGGCTGGCGGATTAATACTTCTCGTTGGCTTTGCATTTAATCCGATTTTAGATGTGGTACGTCCCATCTTCCGTTTACCCACTGCGACGGCTACTGCTGATGATATTGCGGTCATGACATGGCTAAAAACCAATAGCCCCGAAGATGCCATGTTATATGCGCTCGATGATGATGCATGGTTGCCGGTGTATGCTGAACGCAATGCGATGAATTTCCGTGCGGTGCATTATTTTGAATGGGATGATGTGGTTACCCCAGCGGATACACTCGATTTTTCGTTTGAGAATTTATCAAATGTCCCCTTTGATTATGTTTTTGTGTCCTCAACCGAAACCCAAGATTTAAGCGAGATCAAGGGCTTGAAGCTCGTCTATGAACAAGGTGATGCACAGGTATATCAAGTCCTATTGGGAGGATAACCTATAAAAGCATTTCGATAGAAACTGAAAATTGTGCCGATACAATGCTATTGTGTCCGATCAAAAATTAAGAAATCCCCTAAAAGTTAGGGCTATTTTGATGTTTTTTTGGGTTACACTAAGAATAAGATGGCACAACAAATAAGGAAATCGTATGTCAGTTATTCGCCCACTCAAATCCCAACCAGAACGTCATGTCTGTCCAGACTGTGGCGCACCCGAAGGCTTGTTTATCGATGCAGATCGTAAGCTAACCTGTAAACTGTGTAGCTGGAAAGATACACAAACCCTCGGCAAACCCACCAATAATAAGGTGTCTACACGGCAAGTGAATGATCCACAACAAGACTTGCGCGATATTCGGACGTTTAAGATCACAGGCTATATCACCAACCGTTCCACAATCACCACATGGGGAATGGCAGCTTATGATACAGCGCTCATGCACCTCAAGCGCGAAGAATGGGATGATGCAATCAAAGCACTCGAACGCGCGATTGATAGTGATCCTGATTTTATTGAAGCACATCTATGGTTAGGACGTTTATTGACTGAGGAAGACAAACAACGTGATCACCTCAGCCATGTGATTGCTCATCAACCCCAACATGCCGAAGCCCAACTTGAACTCATGTACTTGAATGGACAGATTTCCTTAACCCAACTGGAACATGCGCTTTTTGGTGATGGTGAAGTTACTGTTCATGAAGTTGCTGAGCCCGTTCAATCAGAAACCGTCGTGTTATCCTGTCCTGTCTGTGGGGGACATATGACTACCCACCCGATTACGGGACATTCTGAATGTGCATTTTGTGGACACATCGAAGAAATCGACACAAAAGCATCGACATCTGGCGGATCGCTCGTCACAGCCCTCTTACAACAACGTTCTGAGGGAGAAAAATGGGTTATCGGTGAACATGTCTTACACTGTAATAATTGTGGCGCAGAAACCACTATCCCCAAAGGGAAAATGGGGTCACATTGTATGTTTTGTGGCTCGAACCATATTATTGAGAAAGATGCGCTGAATTCTTTCCGTCAGCCAGAAGGCATTATCGCGTTCACAATCCCGCAAGAAGAAGCCGAGCTAGCCATCCAAGAAAAATTAATGGGGAAATGGGAACGCTTTAAAGGGGTGTTTGTTAATAATAAAGTGACCCGCTCCCAATTTGCAGGAACTTATCTACCGTTCTGGGTATTTGATATTGTGCTGGATGTCAGCTTATCATACCGCTTAAGCGATACATCTGCTGTACGCTATGGTGCAAAACCAACCCGTAACGAGACACGCGCTGATGTCTTTAACAACCATGCGTTTCCAGCTGTTGTTTCCCCGTCACCACGTTTGATTGATAAGATCACGCGCTATGATTTTTCGCAGGTGCGAGGATATGATCCGTCCGCATTGGCGCGCTACCCTGCCGAAATCTATCAAATCGACTTTGATAAAGCCTCATTGGAAGCACAGGGACGAGTGCGGCGTATGGTACGAGAACAGTATCAAAATCAACCATCAGTGATGCAAAGTGAAGAAATCACCAGCGTATCCTCAATGGTGCGGAATATGTCGTTTCGGTTGCTATTATTGCCGGTGTGGATTGCGACATTGATCGAAGATGATGGTGATGTTCGGATTGGTCTGGTCAATGGGCAAACAGGACAGGCTGTCCTCGGCAAAGCACGGCAACCACAAACATTTTCATGATTTAGCTGTTTAAGTTAGCAAGTGGTCATATACAAAGATTTAATGCAAAGTGGCAAAGGCGCAGGGAAAACCATTCTGAAATAATGATTAGGCGGCTTTCGGTAATTGCCCTTCTTAGTACCCTTTGTGGTAAAAATTGAAACAGGTATTGTTCAGATGAAATGTTAATCAGTACGAGCTTTACAAATCGTATTTTCAGGAGAAAACCGATAATTATTTGATTGTATGCGATTGGGACAATTAGTTATAAAGGTAGTGTGCCTGTTGTGAGGGGGGGGAACACAACAGGCATACTAAACAAAAGGGCTTAATGAGATTTCGGCAAAATAGTTTACTTCAATCTCACCCATGCCTGAATGAATCAGACATTATATCTCTATTGTATCAAAGCCTGTGTAGAATATATGAAACTCCAATGAGTGTGTTATGAGAGATTCATATAGTACAGTATTTTAACCACCCGGTTGACCTACAGGCGCAATTACAGATGTCGGTAGTGCCGTTGGTAGCGGTTGGCTTGTGACCGAGCCATCTCCCGTAGAACCATCAATGGGTGTGCTACCTGCCGGCGCAACTCCACTACAGGCTTGCCCCGCAACATCCCGCTTACTAGTTATATCACTACGCAGGATATTTGTAACAATCGGTTGTAGTCCTAAGGCTGCGTCATATTGGTCACGTGCCGAACAATATTCGCCTATTTCTGACAAGCTATTACCATAATTAGCATAAGCCTCTTGTAACTCTGTCATGACTTGCCCATTGAGGTAATTGATTAGCCCTTGTTCATAAGCAATACGGCTGAACAAACGTACAGATTCGCCGGGATTGGTAATTTTGAGGCGAACTGCATCAAGGTAAAGTTGAGCAATAAATCGCTCGTAATTCAGACCTTGAATATCACCGTATGCCTCAGCACGACCTGTAATGACGATACCTTCTGCAAGTTTACCTGAATGAAAGAGGCGTGTTGCTTCGGATGTTAGGGCATTGAAGTACATTGACTCTACTTTGGTTCGTTGGAAATTTTCATCAATGGCGATAATCGCATCGAGTGTTTCCATTGCGTCGGCATAACTCTGTGTAGAAAGTTGTGTTTCGGCTTCAGCTAGCAAGGCATCTAGATCATATTCAAATAAGCTACTGGATGATTGGGTGATAACAGCTTCTGTAGTTGCCGTAGCGGTGCTTTCGATAATACTCGTCGCTTCTGGGCTTGGTGTAATCGTCGGTATTGATGTTTCTGTCGGTAACGGTGTTTCGGTTGGTAACGACTGCAAATAAAGGGTTGTTGCAATCGGGATAAACTCCGTTAGACAAGCTGGTTCGGGCGTAAAGGCTTGTAATACTTCAATACGCCGTTGTAAAAGTCCTGCGTTGCCAGCATCAATATCGGTTTGCATTCTCTCACATTGTATCTGTATGTCCGATGCAATAGTTGCTGTAGCATTCGCGCGCGCAACCGATACACCAGAATTCCAGCCCGCAAATGTAGCTGCCATCACCAGTATGCCTGCTAACAGTACACTAAACATACCAACAATGCCCCAAACAATGCAACCCGGTCCACCTATCTCGTCGTCGGACTCAACATAAACCATGTTTCCTGTCGGTTGATTAGGGAAATTATTTAAATTTTGCCCTTTAAGTGGGTTGCGTGGCTCTGTGTCATGAGATGATTGCATAGGGTCAATTTTCCATTAACTAAGCGGTCTAAACGGCAGGCATTATAGCCCACGACACACCGAATAACTAGCCAACGCTTTACCTACGATATTGAATGTATGGTGTGAATAATTCAAGGTTGGTCGTCGGGGTCTTTTCGCAATTTGCTGTTACGAATCGGCAAGGCTGTGGTGTGCTTTACTTCAATGAGGACGATATTGGTCTGCATACGGGAGACATTCTTTAATAACATCAGGTGTTCCATCAGCACAGAATTCAGATGTTCTTGATCACGCGCCACAACTTTTAAGATGGTATCAAACTCACCTGTGACAAAATGGCATTCTAAGACTTCGGGGATGGTCTGGATTTGTTGCTTGAACTTGGCAATGTCATCTGCACTGTGTGCTTGCAACACAATATGTACAAAACACAGTAAGCTAAATCCTAGCTTTTTACGATTGACGATGATTGTCTGTTTGTCGATGATACCCAAATACCACAGCCGTTTGACGCGACTATGTACACTCGACACCGATAATCCGACACGCTCCGCCAATTCTGAGTAATTGATGGTGGCATCTGCTTGGAGTAATTGCAAAATATGGACATCTTTGTCGTCAAGCATGTGTTTATCACTTTGCTTTATCATCACAAAAAGGACAAAAGGACGATTACCTTATGTCTGAATCATCCTTGATTAAGTAAATTATAAACGAAATGAGTTCAAGTTGTGGGAATTTAAAAAAAACTGAGTTTTGTTTAAGCGTTTTGGAGAATGATAAGGGATTTTATCATCAATAAAACATGTTTCCAAAGCCATTAGCCGCTAGCCGTTAGCTTAAAAAGCCTTGTAAAAGCTAGATGCCAGTGGCTGAAAGCTAATTGTAGACTGGTAAATAAAGTAAAATCTAAAATATATACGATATCCATCATTTCCCAAAACTGACGTTAAAAAAACAGCACGATATGAAAGCAGATTTTCATCGTGCTGGGGGATACGGTTTTCTATGTTTCTGTATCAATTAGAGCGCAAATTCTCCGACACGCATTCGATCACACCAATGATGCAGTACGTCGTGTAGTTGGTTCGTTGATTCGATGAGGAAAAGACGGTTGTGCATTGCATGTGGGCTGGCGGTTGTTTTGCCAGTCACTTCAATTGAATATGGCACAACTTCGACCACGCCGTTCATTGCCCGTTGCATTTCTTCGTAGCTAGACATTAACCCTGCACCAAATGCCTTAAGCTCATTGCCGATGTTCATTAAACCAAATTCCACCGAGTACCACCATAAGCTACCGAGTCCGCCATCAGTCCGTTGCTCAACCGTGAATTCAATCGCCCGTTGACCAAATTCTTGTAGATAATCGGCATAATCTTGATGCACCATAAACGGCAGATGCCCAAATACATCATGCCAAATATCAGGCAATGGCGTATAGTCCAGAGAATCCAATGGACGGATATATTCCGTAATCAAAAATTTGCGTTCTGCCAGATGTTCAAACCATGTCTGACCATCAGTATATTGCACATCGGTGCTGACTAATTCCCAGCCGACCGTGTCCATCAAAAATTGATTCATCTTATCAAAATTAGGGACACGACCAGGCGTGATCTTGAGTTTGTCTAAGCCTTCTAAATAGAGGGGATGGGCATAGCGTTGTACTTCTGGATATTGCTTTTCATAGAGCATCGTCCAGATCATATCATCGTCGTGGGTAAATTTGTAAAAGGGTCGGTTTTTCATGATGTTAGCTCCACAATCTATCACAATTGAGTTCATCAATTTAGCGTATCATCAAACCTTATATGGCAGATGATATGCCTGAATAAATTATGTGTTTGGGGGTAGGGTGGCGGAAATTTTTCGAGGATAAACGTTTCTAACCCGTAAAATTTACGGCTTTATGAGGAAATATGATTCAACGATTCTGGAGGGTTATATTTAGGACGCACACAAAATAGAGCGCACGTCCTTATGTCTAATTAAGGGGATTATCGCCCCTGTTGTTGTTCGTCTTCGTCGTCTTGATAGGCGAGCAGGTCATCAAGTGACATCTTAGGAATACGGCTTTCGGACATTACAGCGCGCATCTCTGTATTGATTTCCCCATCTTCACCGATGTGACGGCGGATATTCGCTCCAGCTGCTTCTGCATATTCAAAGCGATGATCAGCAATCGTGACCCCATCAGCAACAATTCGTAAGCCCCACTTACCATCCAATTCCATCTGGTCATGAATCGGCATACGGGTTGTCGGTGAGATAAAATTCCGTCCGCGATTGAGTTTGAAGCTATCTTTGTGCACATATACAGCGTTACCTGTGGAATCGATAATTTCAAAGCGGATGTTACCTGTTGCTTCCATCGGAACCCGTAATTGCACAAAAGGTTGAATATAATCAATATCATCAGGTAATGACCATGTGCGATAAATCTGAGGTTCTTCATCACCCTTGGTCGTCAAGATACCAATATCAACCGCTAGTACTTGGACTTCGTCAGGATCGAGTCCGGCGCGTGTCACAGCTTCGAGCGCATGACGATACACACGTTGTTCGGCACTCGGTGGCTGTTGGCTAACGGTCTCTAACTCGTCAAAATCTTCTTCATAATCGTAATCATAGTTGTAGTCGTATCCTTGACTGGTCAGGTTGGAACTCACATTGTCGTTATCAAACTGACGGACAAGGAATAACAATCCCAACAATACCAAAATGACAGGGAAACTATTACCCAATAAGGCAACCGCACCCAATGCCAACAAAATAAATGCTAAAAACCATGTATTACGATTTTCGTTAAAATCCATACATCAACCCTTACTTATTTGCGATTCCGCGAATAACCACTGCCACTCGAAGCATCTGATTGATTCAGAAGGTCTTTTAATTGCGTGGTCGCGGGTTGTTCAACTTCATCGATAATGACGTAATCATTTTTGGTACGGGAGGTTAGGTTACCCGTATATTCGGCTTCTCCACTGAGTCGTCGATGACGCTCGGTGATGGATGGGGATAACATCACATTTTGCATACCAATGAGATTACCATCCACAAATACTCGTAAATCCCAGTCTCCGCTACCATTGATACCACGATTACCAGCTAACGGTAAGTGATGGTCAGCGAGTAGATTAATTTCACCTTCGCGCAGATAGGTCTTCATCTCATGGACATATTGTTCATCACCCATATGATTATACATTTCAAAGCGAATCACGGATTGCCGTTCGGCTTCTTCAGGATGCACGTGGAGCGTAATAAAAGGACGTACCCCATCATCATCTTTGGAGATATTACGGGTACGGCGCATCGCTAATCCATCCATACCGGTTTGCATCGCAATTAAGCCCAAATCCAGCATCACAATCCCATTGCGATTAAAATACCCTGCACGCGAGGCAGCACGTTCTGAGGCTTCACGGGCTTGTGGGGTAACACGACGGCGGATTGGGGCGCGTTGAAGGGCATCAATAATTGTTTCTTGATCAGGTCCCATCTCGACCATCGAAGCAATAACTGCGACAGCAAATGACCCAATTAGAGCCAATTGTACCGCAGCCGATACGGGGGCGGCGAGTAGGGCAAACCCCACCAGTAACCCCATTGATGTTAGCCATGCTGTGTTGCGTCGTCTTAAACGAATCATACTTTCACCGCTTTTACTTGCGTATACGAATTGTAAATTATACGACAACTAATCTTGAAGGGTTGCATACTTTAACTCAGAATCTCTTGTGCCATACTTTGGACACACCTTTACATATTCTACAAACAAGTTACACCCCTTGTGTCTGAGTCTCTAGTGTGCCACATAACAATTAGATTTACATAGATAGTGTATGAAAGTCCTCACATATTTCTATTTTATCACTTTTTGGTGGGTTCGTTGCAACCAATTGCGTAGAATCTCATCTAAGATTAGACTGAAAGCATCAATAGGCAAAAGGAGAACAATAATGAGCCTACGCGCATATGATGAGCTCGCACAACATGCTGGACTTTCGAGCCTACCATCGAGTCTGCCATCTCTTTCCAAAGATTCCTTTCTGGGTAAGATGGTGGTGATGGCGGCACCTAGCCGATCAAACAAAGTTCTCCGGAATATTATCATTACAGGTTGTTTCATCTGGGTTGGGTTTTTATTTTTTAGTGTTTTCCCTAACTTAGACGACAATAATTCATCACCACTAGTTATATTTCCTTTATTTTGTATCGGTCCATTTGTCATTATGGTTGGTGTAGTTGGTGGCTATAGCTTGTTGATGAGCACGCTCTTCGGCATACCGCAAACACTCATGTCTAGTGTGATATTAAAACGTGGTGATGCCCTACAGATACATTATATTCAGCCTATCAAACGGAATGTAACACTTAAATCAATGGCGTTCAGTCTGGTCTTACAAGAAAGTGCAACTTACGATCAAGGATCATCGACTGTTACGGTCACACATGACCATGTGATAGACCAGCGCTTGGATTCTGATGTCGCTATCTCATCAGATACTGGGATTGATCACCAGCTAACCTTTACCATTCCTGATGATGCGATGCACTCGTTTGAGGCATATCGTAATACGCTCGAGTGGTATGTTAAAGTGAAACTTGATATCGCTAATTTTCCGGACTATCAAAAAGACTACAAGATTAAAGTCTTGGCAGAGGTGAATGATGAAAGCTAAAAATCCAACTCCTGAAATTATGGTGCGCTTTAAAGGGGCGGGACAAACACGAACTTTTAATCCGGGGGATACCCTACAAGGTATTGTTGAGATTCATCCCACGAGTGACATCAAGTGCCGTGCTGTTGAAATCAAAGTCGGTTGGCATACAGAAGGACGTGGCACACGCGCAGAAGCTTATCCCTACTTTGACCGTCGCGACGATGTCAAGATGGTGGGGATGATGCAACCCTTTGTCGAGCAATTTTCTTTTGTCATCCCATCCGAACCGTGGAGCTTTAGCGGACATTATGTCAGTATCGTGTGGTCAATTGAAGTCAAAGTTGACATCGCACTAGGGCGTGACATAACACATAGTGAGCCATTTGTGATGCAACCATAAGTTATTTTAGACTTCCTTCGGCAGGGGCGAAAAACACCAAAATCGTCAGGTCTTCCTCTATCTCAATGAATTGATGTATGGCATGTCGGCGTACAAAGATGACCTTACCGGGGGAGCAATCATAACGTGTGTCATCAACTTGAATCTTCGCTTTGCCACTCACGATATAATAGGCTTCATCCTCGGTATGGGGCGATTGTGGGTCAACTTCACCTGCTTTTAGTTTGTAAATCCCCATGCTCATCGTTGGAATACTAAAAAATTCATGCCATCGCTCAGATTGCTCAATCCCCATTTGTGGGATATGCCAATCTGCGCCAACAGGAATCTGTGAATCGGATTGATCTGTCATGTTGTACCGACCTCGTATTGAAATGAATGATTCAATTGTATCGAATTTTCATGTTCTCTGACGACAAATTACCACAATATCTCCTGTCCGTTATGTTAAAATAATCTAACTTGAAGGCATGATTCGAGTAAATAGAAAATTTATGAGTTTTTTATGGTTTGTCATAGTCCTTATTAAAACCGATTAAAACCATTGATTTTTAAGGTGTTACCAATATTTTATAACGATCCTAAAACCAATTTATAACGCTTACAGTTAACTAACGCATTTAGATATGATGTACACTAATACGTAAGATTAGAGTGCAGATTGTAAGGAATAGTAGATGACGGATCGTGTCTTATTAAGTGCTGGCTTAAACAACCTTGAAGAATGTGTTGCGTTGGCTAGCAAATATGATTTGGGTATCGAGGTAATGGCGTTTGCATTCCCACATATCCTTGACGGAGATTGGCAAGAAGTCTTGGAGTATTACAAGGACGCATTGGCTGATATTTCGGGTCCAATCACGATGCATGGTCCATTTATGGATATGGTATCCGGTAGCCCTGATGAACGGGTCAATGCTGTCACCTATCATCGCTATGCACAAGCCTTACGAATTGCCAAGACCCTCGGCGCGAAACAAGTGGTATTCCATGCAAATTATATTGGCTTACTCCATAATGAATTTTATCGAACAGGTTGGCATCAACGAAATGTTGATTTTTGGGGACCGCTTGGCGATTATGCACAGGAGTATGATGTGGTTGTTGCCATTGAAAACATGTGGGAATATGACCCGACGATTATCGGTAATCTGCTGAAAGAACTTAACCATCCCTACCTCAAAGCTTGTGTCGATGTGGGGCACGCCCATCTTTTCACTGATCGTAACTTCCAATTTGATTATTGGTTAGAAACAATGGAAGATTACATCATCGAGTTACACATGAATAACAACAACGGTATTATGGACGAACATCATAGTTTTGATTGGGAACATGGTGTACTGGATTATGGCAACCTCATGCCAAAACTGCGTCAACTGCCAATCAAGCCTGATATGGTGTTGGAGATGGATCAAGTTAAGGATATGCAAGAAAGTCTCCATCATTTCAAATTAGGTGAACCTGCCTAAAACTCTGCAATTCCCTATCATCATGACCTCTAAGCATGACTAAACTCCTATCAACTATGATAGCTCTTTACACTGTTGTTATATATTTTGTTATATGATGAGTGTATCTTATGATGACAACAGAAAGCTGACAGATGCCATCTTTTACCAATCAAGATATCCAACAAGCACGACTCCTGTTGCGTGAGAGCAATACCGAAGATGAAATTGTGGCGGCACTTGATATATTAGGGGCATTGCAAGCAGTTAAGGCTGTTCCTGATATGATGCCATATATTGATGATGAGCGCCCTGCTATTAAGCTATCATTGGAGGCAGCGTTGTTAGCAATGGGACAAGAGGCGATTCCTGCGATTGTAGAATATCTGCCCAAACTTGACCCAGAACATCATATTAGTTTGCAATCGCTAGTTGAAACATACTGGAAAGATGCGGGTGTTGATAAGATTCGCCAGATGATGAACCACGAGGATAATCGTGTGCGGTGGGCGATGGCATGGACACTTGCAAAACCCCTACGGACAATCCCACCAGAGGATATTGCTTATATATTTGAAGGCTTAGAAGATGAATCCTTAACAGCGATTCGTTGGGCGGCGACGCAATCTCTGACCACACTGGTATATACGAGTGATAGTATCCCACCTGAATTAATTAAGGTGGCACTTCCTGTGATGGTCGATAACTTCAAATATGGCGACGTGAATCTGAGCGAAACCAGCGTGCAGGCAATCGCCTTATTAACATCACCACCACATCCTGCCATTACTGCCATGCTGACAGATAAAGATGCTGAATTACAGGTAGCGGCGGTCAAAGTCTTAACGGCATGGGTACAAGGTGGGAAAGCACTCGATCACGTTACCTTAGATGCCCTTAAAATAGCAATGACATCACCGAACTGGCAGATTGCCAATGCGGTTTCCCGCCTGCGTTATGGATTGTTGCTATCATTCCCCGAAGTCTTAGATATCTTAGACGATATTCCGGATGCAATCGATCTTGATGATGACGACCTTGAACCAAGCCAAGATATTCGTGCCACCGGTGAAATTATGCTCCCACCCTTAGATAAATCACTGTCTGATACAGGTGATTTAGATGATCCTGAACAATAATTTACACGCTTAATGTGATTAAATGATGAACAAACGATTCCTTCATATCCTGCGCCTAGTGAGCTTTGCGATTGGACTTTTACTCTTTATCATATGGTTGCTTGTTTATGTGATTTATCCCGCACCCAATCATGACCGCAGTCAGCAACGCTTGATTCAGTGGGGACATGATACGCCTCGTTTACAAGACATCCCACAATTTACAGACCAACTGAATAAACTTCCATTCGATGGGTTAGTTTTTGATATTGCGACCCCTGATGATTGGCGTGGTTTATCATGGATGATATTTCAAAAGCCGATTGATCCAGTGTTGTTAGATCGTATTCGTGACCAATTTAAGGGC
>Ga0209692_10002575_pt1 | contig 19388 bp, 14 predicted proteins | sample tdDd472_FD_187129 | JGI IMG/M metagenome (GOLD analysis project Ga0209692, IMG submission 187129) | Marine sediment microbial communities from the Atlantic coast under amendment with organic carbon and nitrate - tdDd47.2 (SPAdes)... | ecosystem: Environmental > Aquatic > Marine > Coastal >...
ATCCGCTAGTCCGTCAGCGTCTCCGTCTGTTAGTATATCCAGCAGCCCGTCGGTTAGCTCGTCACCATCATCGTCCATATCCGGTTCTCCCAGTGCGAGTATAAGCAGTAGTCCATCTGTATCGGCTTCTCCATCAGAAAGCATATCGGCTTCTCCATCTGCTTCGATATCTGCGTCACCTTCCGCCAGTATAAGTGCTAGCCCTTCTGTATCTGCCTCTCCTTCGGCTAGTATATCTGCATCGCCCTCGGCTAGCATCAGTGCCTCTCCGTCTGCCAGTATTTCAGCTAGCCCTAGTGTGAGTGCGAGTCCGTCAGCATCGATATCTGCGTCACCAAGTGCGTCGCCCTCAGTGAGCAGTTCGCCATCTAGCAGTATATCATCCAGCCCTTCTGCGAGTATTAGCTCAAGCCCAAGTTCAAGTCCAAGCTCAAGTATAAGTGCGAGTATAAGTAGCTCTCCGTCGAGTAGCCCATCAATAAGTAGCTCGCCCAGCAGTTCTGTTAGCAGTAGTGTTAGTCCATCGCCCAGCAGCAGCTTGTCGGCTAGTCCTTCTTCTAGCATATCTTCCAGTGTAAGTGCGAGCCCAAGCTCATCAGTATCCAGTTCTATCAGTAGTTCTCCATCAGTGAGCAGTTCTCCATCGAGCAGTCCCAGTGCTGTACAGGGAAATTTAAAAACTGACCTCTGGGAAATTACGATATTTCAAAGCCCGTCCGCCTCAATAAGTGCTTCGCCAAGCGAGAGCCCAAGCGAGAGCCCAAGCGAGAGCCCAAGCAGTTCGCCTAGTATTTCAGCTAGTCCATCTGCTTCAATCAGCTCATCACCGAGCGTTAGTATTTCTAGTTCGCCAAGTGCGTCAATAAGTAGCTCGCCTAGTATTTCAGCTAGTCTGTCAGCATCGCTGTCTGCGAGTCCAAGTGCTAGTCTGTCAGCATCACCAAGTGCTTCAATTAGTGGTTCACCGTCAGTAAGTGCAAGTCCGAGTGAAAGTCCAAGTAGTTCACCGAGTACGAGTCTATCAGAATCTCCGAGTGCTTCACCAAGCAGTTCACCTAGTGTATCGGCCTCTCCTTCAGCATCCATTTCCGCGAGTGTGTCAGTCAGTCCTAGCATATCTGCCTCACCTTCTGCTAGTGTATCGACTAGCCCATCTGAAAGTCCCTCCGCAAGCATTAGTGTTTCGGTGAGCAGTTCGATATCTGCAAGCCCGTCTGTAAGTGCAAGTATTAGTGCTAGCCCGTCAGCGTCAGATAGCATTTCGTCCAGTCTGAGTGAATCAATCAGTGCGTCACCCTCGACCAGTATTTCAGCTAGTCCCAGTGCTAGTATAAGTGCTTCGGTAAGCCCTAGTCTATCTGCGTCACTGTCTGTGAGTCCATCAGCTTCGGTGTCGGCCAGTACCAGCTCTTCAGTTAGCCCAAGTTTATCAGCGTCACCGTCAGCGAGCATAAGTGCCAGCCCGTCTGCATCGCCAAGCCCAAGCACTACTACTACGACATTACCAGTGGTTACAACAACCACTACTGCACCTGCCGTAACCACCACAACGACAAGTATTAAACTCCCGTATTATGTAATCAAATCAAAAAATGTTAAATTTGTTATAAGTAAAGGGAGTGATAAACTTATAATTACAACGCCACATGCAGGGAATTCTGTTTTATTATTCTCTGGTTTTGTGGAAGACTTAAACCTGGTATCAGACTTTGGAACAAGCGTCCAGGCGGGATATACAGAAGATTATGATGATACAATTCGCTTAGTTTCTGACTTTGGAACAAGCGTTCAAGTTGTAGACACAGAAGATTATGATGATACAATTCGCTTAGTTTCTGACTTTTTATAACATCGAGTATGGAACAAATATATGAATCTCAAAATATCCGATACATAACAGCAGAACACCATAGGCCGTTATCTCAGGAAGTAGCTTCTGCTAAAATAATGTATTGGGAGCCAGACGACATAGACGAAGATACACCTACTGGATCATGGGTGGCATCTTACAGCCCTGCTTTTCTGAAATTAACATACGCGGCTCCATTTGGGACTACTTTTACGCTAGGCAAATGGAAAATACAATCACAGGTTGTTCTTGTAGATGGAAGCACAAGAACAGGAGATCCTGACTTCTTTATGGTTAAAAAAGATGGAACGCCATGACAAAAAATGAATTAATATTTACAGTCAAAGCTGAAATTGAAGGGCAGGCAGCCACTCAAGATGGACTTAAATTCAGTCACCCGCAGGAAATTGGAGCAGTAATTGCCACTGCATACGAAAAAGCCATATTGGATATACTGGGGAATCCTCAGCTCCCAGGGGTGTATGATCTTGATTATTTTACAAAAACATACACAGAGTCGGTAAAGAAAGATTCAAACAACAGGCTATATATCGATTTGCCTGCACAGCCGATTGCTCTCCCTGGAGGAAAGGGAGTTAAAAGCCTTATTCCTGCAGGTGGCAGCAATAAGATTGTGCGGATAACTGAAAATGAATGGTTGGACATACAGCACTTGGAATCGTTTTGTTGTAGTCCATGGCCGTATTGCTATATTGACTTCTACAACAAAAAAATTATTCTGCAAGGAAACAGGACAGAATATAATCTACTGTCAGAGATTGTTTTGAAAATTATACCCAAGTTTGATGCATTCTCAGCGACAGATGAAATAAATTCGCCTGCAGGAGACTATTCGATATCTCAGATGGTCTTGCAGGCTATGGGATTACGCCCCACGGATAATACGAATGATGATTTGAGATAATATTATATTGGAAGAAGATGAGCAAGAAGAGCAAAATTAGAAGCATGAGAAAGTCTGCTATGAAAAATGCAGACGGAACAGAATCTTCACATAGGATGGGATGGTCAGGAGACCCGACAAAAAAAAGAGGCGAGTTTGGCGTGTATCCTACCATCACGCCAAAAAAGGGAAAAGAATCATCAACGAAATCAAGTGATTGGAAGAAGCAAACTCCGAAGGAAGCCTCAGAAAAAGGAGAAATGATTAAGGTAAAGAGTAGGAGGAAGGCTAAGAAATTGGCGGCAGGCTCGTGGAAAAAAGGGGCAGACAAAAGAGAGGCTATGAGAGCGTATAGAAGTAGAAAAAAATAATACTAACGACGATGGCAGGTAATACAATATCTTCAGGCTTTGTGAACTTACAGAATTTAGTTTCTGAAGTGCTCATGTCTATTGACGACATGGAAGAAAAGCGACACCAGGCAATTGCCCTACAGAAAATACTCAACACAATCAGGGACATCAACGTACATATAAAAACAACCTACGAGGAAGTTCCTATTACGCTTGATGAGGACTTGAGAACAGGCAGTTATCCTGTTGGATGTGTAAAAGCCCTGTCCGTGGGAATATATCGGCATGGCATATGGTGGAGCTTTACGAAAGTTCCGAATATGGCCAAGACCATGACAGCCGATGATGAGACATATGACGCTGATATCGGGGAGGGAGTGCCTATTCCAGACAGGGGCTCACGATTCGGGGCACGGGGAAAGAATTTTGGATATTGGGCACCGGACGATAAAAACTGCAGAGTGATTGTCAGGAATTATGTCGGCAATAAAGTTATCCTGAGATATAAAAGCAACGGCATTACCTGTACCACGGACACCTGTATCCCTTATGACATCAAGGATTTAATTATCAAGTCGGTTATTTATGAATTCGCATTGTCAGGGAAGCCACGCAGGCATTCTGGCATGGAACTGCAATTACTGCGAGACGAAAGAGCACGGGTATGGGATGACTTTACCGATCTGGATGTCTTGCCACAGGATTTTAATGAATTGAAGGATGCTGAATATGCATCGCTTAATACAACAATAAGACGTGATTAATGCCAAAGTTAGAGCAAATAATACCTATTAGCGGGCCAATGATTGACACTATTGACAATGAGTCAATACCCTCATCAAAGGGTTTGGTCAGGAAACGCATTAATATTCGGCCAGACGTAAATGGTAATGTATATGCCAACAGGGGAATCCCAGGCACAACCGCAATAGATATAACTCTACCCGCAGGCACTAATAAAACGCTTGGATGGTGCAACGACAACGAGAACGAGGCTATCATTATTTTTGTGTGGAATTCTAATAATAACCACTGCATATACAGGCTGTTCACACTCAGCGAGACCACGCAGTTTATCCGAAACGGTGACCCACAGCTTGGGTTCACGGAAAATTCCAATATCAAAGCAGAGGTGGTTGACGGCAGGCTATACTGGAATGACAATGTATCCCACCCGAAGTCATTTAATATTCAAAATGCAATCAGCAACTCATACACTTCTGTGTATGCTCCGCTAAGCGAAGTGGTTTACCCGATGATTAAAAAATCTCCCCAGTTCAAGCCACAGGCAGAATTTGAATCCAGAATAGTTGACCCGGATGACAGCACCGTATCTATAAATTTTAATAACCTTAGAAAGAAACAATGGCAGTTTAAATACTGCTATGTCTATGAGGATTTTCAACAGTCCGTTTACAGCTCATTTAGTGAAACGTTGCTTCCAAACGGTGATTTCGCTATAACAGGAGAATGGGATTCTAACATAACCTCCAATAATTGCATTAGGGTAATGGTAGACACTGGGTCGGCATTGGTAAAGAAAATAAATGTTGCCGTAAAGGATGTATCTAATCTGAATACAGGGGCATTTCATATATTCAAGGTCATCGACAAATTTGACGAGAATGGCGTTCAAATAATTAACGACAATACAACCACCGATGCTTATTTCCTGAATAACGGGTTGCTTGAAAATATAGACACATCTTACGGCAACGCCTATTTCCATAACATACCGTTAAAAGCAAGGGACATGATGCTTCTGAACGGGAGGTATTTGTCCATGTCGATGCCAGAGTACGGATATGATCTTGAAGAAGAGAGTTTAGATTATTCCATTGATGCGGTCGAATACACTTCTGAGTTTGAACTGGCAGGTGTTCCCATGTCGATCGATTCAAGCCAACCATCTATAAGCTACAACCTGTGTGGTGGAGATTTTAGCGGCAGGGGCTATATTGAATACAAAATCACAATTCCAGAAGAGTTCTACAAGGAATCCGTATACACTATTTTCATGCCTGACCAGAACGGACAATTCGGGTCTGAGCATATAAATATGGTAACAGCCTCTGTGACAACAGGAGCCACTCAGTCTGTAAATTATCCTAAAAATGTAAGGGATTCTCTTATTCTTCAATTATTAAACAGCATTGACAGGTGTTATATATTCCCAATAGGGATAACCAAAGAGGGAGACAATATCCTCGTAATAAGGTATTACCGGATAGGATATGTGGCAATTAATGAAATGCTGGCAAACCCGAACACAACCGTAAAAGCATTGATTTCTACCGGAACCCGCTCAAATGCCTACCGTGCATTAAAAAGAGGGCAGTATCATCCATTTGGCATCGTATACAACGACGGAGAGGGAAGATACAATATTGCTTTCGGGGATAAAAAAATATTTGTACCCGCCTATGATCTCAATACAGATGCTGACACCGAGTCCAAGTATTATCTTCCCAGAATCAATATAACAAGTCGTCCTCCTGTTTGGGCAAAAACCTGGAGGGCAGTTTATATTCCATACAATTCCTATTTATACACCATTACCGTTCCTGCTATTGAGCAAGTAGAAGGAGAAGGGGTGGATGTGGAAACAAATGGCATCCCTACGGGAAAGTCATTCCTGAAAATAAACCAGGCGATAGCAGAATCAAAGGAACTGTTCCCGAACAATCTTGTTTCTGACTATGTGTGGGAAAACGGAGATAGGTTAAGGCACTTGGGGTATCCTGAGAGCTATGAAATCCTGCAAGAATACACAAGGACATACAAGCAGACTGCTCAGGCAACTGAGTCAATCACAGAAACAGGCTACCTGATAGAAACCCCATTGCCACTGGTGGACGGGACAATCTTCGTAAGAGCAGTTGAAATATACCGACCTAATCTCACGCCTCAGAATAAAATATATTATGAGACCGGAGACGAATTTGAAATCCTTGAACCAGGGACGGCAACCCGCAGACACGCAGGGAATTTTCAGAATCAATCCGCAGATTTAACCACAAGTGCAATATCTGACCTGGACTTTGGAGATGTTTACTTCCGACAACGAATAACGGCTTCTGCTTTTATTCCACAAATAAACGTGGAAGATAATCACTATTCTGATTATTTTATCTCAAGCGGGACGAATATCGGAAGAGGGACAGTTCGCACACGCTCAGAAAATAAAGTCGTCAGGCGTGTGGTAAAGACTGAAAACTATATCGAGAACACCGAGTTTAACCGATTAAACATCATGCTTGCGGGGAATGAGTATTTCCAAGTGTCCGAAGTATATGGTGATATCTACGGAACGGTAGAGCGTGGAGATACAATAAAAGTATTTCAGGCCCACAAGGAAACATCTGTCTATGTAGGCAAGGTCTATGCGAAAGATTCAGGAGGTGGAGATATCAAGTTGGATGCGGACAATGTTTTCGGCAGTGAGCAACCTGCACATGCATTTATAGGGACATCTTATCCAAAATCTATTGGAACAATGGACAGCTATGTCTATTATTTTGATGTGACAACCGGAGATTTTATTCGCTCAGCAATGAACGGGTCAATAAATCTGGCAACGCAATACGGGTTTGATAAGTATTTTACCGAAAAAGCAGAGGCTTTCAGAAGCTACACGGGCAATAAGGACATCCTGTTTGGAGCAGAAAAAGGCAAAAATATGGTTTACCTCACCTTTATAATGGGGGCTGATATCGAAACCATTGCATTTTCAGAGGATGAAACCAATAAAGGGTTCTTGTTCTTTGTGCAGTTCTCCAACGCAGGATTGATTCCGGAGTATTTTGCTTACTATGGAGATAATATGTACTCAACCGTAAATGGGAAGCCTTACAGGCACGGCTCAGGGGCTGTTAACTCTTTTTATGGAAGTGACAGGAAAACAGGAGAGCTACAGTTTGTAGCAAATAATGACCCAGTATTACGTAAGACATTTGAGGTCATGGCTGTTGATACAAATGGTAATTGGTCAGCAGAATTAACAATCGAGCCAGATGACAATTACCCGAACGGACAAAGAACGGTAATTTTGCCTAAAATGTGGAAGTCCCACGAGGGGTCTAAAACATCAGGGATACCTATGAATATCGTAACACCGAACGGCAATACAAACATGCAGAGATTGTATTCGGGAAATAAAATGTCAGGCAGTGCCATGGACGTTAAAATCAGTAGTGCTGACTTTGATATATTGCGGAAAATTAAAATAACAACTATTAATCAAGTTTAAGATGTCAATTCCATTACCACTCATTATAGCCGGAGCCCAATTTGGAGCAGGGTTGATTCAGAGAGGGACTGCTGCAAGACGCAGAACAAGAGCACTAAGGGAGATGCGATATAAAATTCCATCAGCCCAAAAGGAGAAACTACAGTTTTTAAGAGGAAGGGCATCTCGGAATGAAATCCCTGGAGCAGCAAGAACCCGTTCACGGTTTGGGTCGAATATCGCTGAAAGTGTTATAAAGGGCGAGCAGGGAGCGACTACTTCCCAGGAAATCCTGGGGATGTATCGAAATATGGGAAGAGATAAGTCCATGCTGGATAAACAATTGATTGAAGCAGGATCTCAATATAAATCAGCAAACGAGCTTGAGCTTGCAAAAGGTCTGTCAGAATATGCAGAAGCGGAAGCACAGCAATTCCATTACAATAAATTTGTGCCGTTCCTTTCTGAGATGGGGTATGCAGGAGATACAGCACAGGGGGGAGCTGCTAATATGGCAGGAGGATTACAAACAGCATACAGTCATTGGGAGAATAAGTGGATGATGAATGAATACAAGAAGATGTACGGGATGCAGGATGAGATAGGAGACGATACTCTTACAGGGGACAGTCCTTTTGAACACCCAATACAACAAGCACAACTTAACCAAATAGCAGCGAGTGGGATACAGCAACCTCCGTCTACAGTAAATGCTCCAAGAACCCCTCTTATGGATGCGGGAATGAACGAGGCCAATCCATGGCAAAGACTACCTGCTTGGCAGACAGACAATCCAGTAGACTACCCTATCGATTGGTTAAAATACTATAAATAAAATGGCGAATAATACATCAATACCATCAGGTTCAGCGCCCTTGTTTCTTGGCAATTTTGCGTCGAACAGAACGGCCATGGCTGAGAGGATGCATAGTCGCATGATACAGCTAGCAGAAAGGGAAGATTCCAAAAGCTCAAGAGAACGTGCTGATTTAATGAGAGCCTTGTCGTTCGATGCAGTGCAGGGGCTTGGAAGAAAAGTCCAAGAAGAGCATATGAAAAGGCTAGGTGCAGTAAAGGATGAATTTAGTAAGCGATGGATAAAGAACGGGAGACGGCTGACCGATCAGGATTACTTGGATCTTAATCGGGCCAAAACCGACATCGATCAATCTATTGCCCAGATGAAATTCAATGTATCACTTTACTGGAAGACTGCAAATGACATAAAACAGAATCCAGACCTGTATCATTACTCCACCGTTGAGAACTTGAAAAAATACATGGATGAAGGAGATGTGGGGAGAAACTTGGATGATGTGATTCGGTATATGCCAGATATGAATAAGTATTTATGGGAATCATTTGGCAATCTAAGGAGTACTTCTCAACAAAAAAAATTAACAGGCACAGACATGGAGCGTGGTGTTGATATTTACACCTACTCCAATAAGGACGAAATATCAACACAAGTAAGGAGTGGGCTGGAAAACAACGCATACTATCAAAGTCTCAAGCAGTCAGATGACCCCTATGTCAGGGAGCAGGCAGACAAGGCTGTAGAAAACTTCATTAATCAAATTTCAACCACAAGACCCCATGAAGCTACACTTACTGATTCCAGAAGAAAAGAGATTTCACGGCAACAAATGTCACCTTATTATAAGCGTCTTGCCACAAAATATGGCTTCACCAATATGTCACAGGGAGAGATAGCGAATGCAGTGTATTTTAATGATTTTGCAAAACGCTTATTAGGACATGATGAGGACGCACTAGAACTGCTTGCCAAAAAAAGAGGATTTAAGAACTATGAGGTTAAAGCCAGTGGAGATGTTGTTTTCTATGATAAAAAAGGAGTGGAGGTTGGCAGTATACCTGCACTTGAGTCCGATGACCCAGATATTGTAAGACAGGCCATGACTGCTGCACTTGATCTTGTTCCGCACACCATGGAGGGAAAACAGAAGCCGACCAATATTCAGAATATAATCAGGACAAGTTGGGGGGAAACCAAGGTGAAAAACGTGGCAGAGATAACCGTTCTGAAAGAATTAAAAGACGCCCTGAGTAAAAAAGGGAACGAAAGAGAAGACTATGGCCCTAGTGCAAGGGACGATATGGCTGTACTAATAGAAGAGTTGCTCCCTGACTCAAAAGTCGGCTCTAAATTCTCGACAGGAGGAAATAGAAATCTTGAGATAGACGATGAAACATTTAACCTTGCCAAGCCTTCAGAGCGTAAAAGGATGATTAACCACATCGGTCAGGAAATGGGCAATGAGTCTGCCGCTATTATCGATGAAGAACCCGAAGGTGGTGAAGAACCTGCAGGTGATTTGGGCTACACAATTGAAATAGGGGCACAAGACTCTATCGCATCCAGAAACAACAATCCTGGGAATCTTGAGTACATAGGACAGCCTGAGGCCGAGAAAGGGGAAGCCCGTAAGAATCCTGACGGCTCGGTTATGAAAAGAGACGGGGAAACCGTGCATTGGGCGAAGTTTGAATCCCCAGAAGAGGGTTTCGAGGCGGTAGTTCAAGACATTGAGGCAAAACAAAAGGGCAAAACATCTACTGATTTGGACGGGAATTCAAGCATAGCCGATTTTATTAAAATATATGCGGCAGAGAACAAAGAAAAAACAGAAAGATACCTTAAATTCTTGGAAGATAATTTTGGCATAAAACCAGGCGATAAATTGAAAGATGTTGATGCCAGGCATTTGGCAACGGCAGTTGTAGGGCAGGAGAGCTCAACAAAAATATCCGCAGGAGAGCCAGAAGAGACAGCCAGTGAGGCACAATTATCAAAAGGAAGCCTTGACGATTTATAATGGAAGGTGATAAACTATATAACGCATTAAGCTCCGCAGGGTTTTACACAAAAAGCCTGGATGAGTTCAATAATCAATTTGCCACTCCTGAGCAACAGGAGAAGCTGTATGGCAAACTCTCTTCTTCCAATTATTACACAAAAAGCCTGGATGAGTTTAAAACCCAGTTTTTTGATATCGCAGAACCTGTAAAGGAAAAACCCATAAAGGAAGAACCCAAAGAGAAGAAGAAATGGAAAGGGCTATTTCAAAACAAGCAAGACATGACCCAGAACGAGAAGCCAACTCGCACAGAGTGGCTGATTGGCCAAGGTGTCGGGAAGTCTATAATGGGAACAGCCGTAGATTTTATAAATCAATTTAACCCGTCCACAAATCCAACATTGGTAGCAGACCTGCAAAACGGTGGCGGTCTTAGTGGAGTATTCAAGGGGTGGCAGGAGAAGCGAGAAAAGGAATCTCAGTGGCTAAAAAAGTATGACCCTACTATGATGGATGAGGTAGGAGCATTCGCTATCTCCATGATTACTGATGCTCCCGTGTTTGGAGCAGCAGGGACAGGAGGTCGTGCCATGGCCACAGGCGTAAACAGGGTTGGGAAAGAACTTATAACAAAATTCGGCACAGAAGTAGGAAGACGATACCTGTCTTCTTCATTGTCAAAGATTGCTACTCAAGCATCGACAAGAATGGCTTCATCTGCCAGTGCTCTTGGGATATATGACATGGCTAATAATTTTATTGGGCAGGTAGATGCGGGGGTGCCGCTTGACGAGATAGAATACAAGGAGGTATTAAAATCAGGTGGACATGGAGCAATGTTGGGTGCAGGGCTTGGAATTCTTGGAACTGCAGGCTCAGTGCTCGAAGGTGCTGTGTTGCCTAAATTGGTAGGAAAAGGAGATTTTGCGAAATATGCATGGTTAACAGGAATTAAACTTGGTGTATTCGGAGCAGAGAATGCTATGTTCTTGTATGGACATCAGGCAATGACTCCTGCAGCAGACAGGGAACCATTGAAAGGAAAAGATTGGCTTCAGTCAATTCTCCAGCTTGGCACACTTAAAATAATGGGAGCCAAGGGTGAAATGCAGGTATTCAAAAACAGCATGGATCGCATAAAGGCAGGAGAGAGAGCCAAGGAGGTGAAATTTACCCGTGAGGAAATGGACGCACTGGGAGTTAAATCCGAAAACGATGTGGTAAAAATAGTAACCGACCACGGGGAAAGCACCGCCAAGGTGGCGGACATAATGAAGCAGAAAGATGTTCCATTTACAGCCAAGGAGAAATTGGCATTTTCGATTAACCCAAAAGCTCCTTTCCAGGTTGACATGAGCAAGGCATCTGTTGTTCATAAACGAGAAAGAAGTGACGGAACAGCCGTTGTGTGGACAACAGACAAAGAAGGGAATATCTATGAGGTCAAGTATCTCCCTGACATGAAAGCAGCCACCAAGGCAGAAATGAATATCATCCATGAAATTTCAGAGAATCAGCTCAAGGAGTCGTTCAGAAAATTAACCGAGGTAGAGAGGGCTGAAATTGATACGGAACTTAAAAAGAAAGGGTTTGAGGAGGGCATCGTGGATGACCAGATCACAGACGCTTTCAACAAACCCGTGACGGAACGGAACAAAGACCAGGTGAAAATTACCGAGGATCTGAAGAAGATGACAGAGGATGCCTACAAGAAGCGGGAAGCCCTGGAAAAAGAGCAAAAGTCAACAGAAACGGGAAAGAAAAAAACAGAAACAAAAGAAAAGTTAACCGAAACAAAAGAGGAAACATCTAAGGATAAGGAAGTTAAAAAAACAGAAGAGGTCGAAAGTTCCCAAAAAAAGAAACCGACCTCTGAGTCTGAATCACCAAAAGTAACACCTAAAAAAGAAAAAGATGGATCAGAAAAAGCCAAAGTGCCTGACCAGGAAGTGCAAAAGCAGCAGGGCAAAGAACCAGTTGAGAAAACAAAGCCTCAAGAAAACAAAGTCAGCGAGAGTGTCGGAAAAGATCAGGGAAAAGAACAGAAAAAAGAGGGAGAGGTTGCACGACCAGAACAAAAAAAGGATGGAGCGGTTGCAAAGAAGGTAGAGGTAAAAAAAGGAGTTCTTACCAAAACCAAAGATTTCGCTGCAGATGTCAGGGATGCTATAACTAAGAAAACAATTGATCGAGAATCCAAGCGTGAACTGGCGGAACAGCAGGTTAAGATGGATAAAGAGCTCAAAGAGTCAGTCCCAAAGCAAGATAAGCGTGTTGACAAGAACGGCCTGGAAGTTACGGTTAAACATGCAAGAGGAAAAGAAGCCAGGCAATATCTTGTAAAAAGGAACAAGGATGGCACGTACTCTGTTTCATCGTCTTCCGAGCGGGATGTGCGAGGCAGACGCAAAAAAGTCACCGACCCAAGAGCAAGGGCATCTGCCATAAGGGCGTACAAGACAGCCAAGAAAAAGGCGATGGCTGAATTTCAGGAGGGCATCTTTAATAAGCATCTTGAAGAGGCTGACGCACGTATCAATGACATGGCAAGAGAGCATACCAAGCTACGGAATCAGCCACTGCCCACACGCTCAAAAGAATTCCAGAAGGAGGAAGGTGTGTTTCCTGAAAAGCCATCCATAATGGAAGGAGGGAAGAAGCAACGCCCTAAGACACCGATGGAGGAATCTGGCGAAATGGTTCCTGCGAGAACCATCAGAAAGGCAATTGCAGATCAGGTTAGTGTTTGGGCACGTCAGGCAAGAAAGCAAAAAAGGTATACGGAAAAACAATTCACGGAATTATCCAGTGAAATCTGGACGAGACTAAAAATAGCAGTTAATGATAATCATATCACAAAGGGTCAGTATCGAAGCATTATAGGAAGAGTAGGGAGGGTAAAAACACCTACAAGCAGGGCCAAATTGATCGAGTATGTGGATAAGGTTATCAATGGTTCTGAGTGGAAAGGGCAATTTAATAAGGCGAAGAGTAATATAAGTAAAATAAAAAAGCTGAATAAAAAGGATAAAAGCAGGTTTGGGGATGCCTATGAGGAAGCCTTAAAATTCACTCAGATTGACCCCGCTAAATTAACAATAGACGAACTGTATACTTTTAATAAGATTGCCGATAAAATCGCAAAAAGCACAAAAGCCCCGAATGCCACATATATCGATGCTGTAAACGAGATGTTTGCTGAAAAAACAAAAGACGAGGTACAAACATTTGAGCAACGCATTGAGAAAGCAAAGGAAGATGGAACAATCGAAAAAGTAAAAAAACAGTTAATAAAGTCAACTGATGAGTATATTGAGAACACCCAGGACTTTATGGATAAGGTGTCTTCCGCATCAGGTTATATGACTGCACAATTAAAACTGAATGCCGCCAGGAAACGAGTACAACGATTGGCTTCTGAAGAATTAATAACCGAGGCTGAGGCACAGGTATATTATGAAAAGATTGGAAAAGGGAAAGAGATAAAAGGAGAATGGGAAGCAGAGCTTGAGGCATTCAGGAAAGACTACACAGATATGATTTCTGAGATGAAATCATATCCGAGTACCAAAGATGCCATTACTGGTCTTCCAAAAATCGAGCAGCCTGTATTTCGAGAGCTGTTCAGTGCAGACAGAAAATGGATGGATCAATTGTCTATGCGAGACCTGTTATCCATGGAGAATATAGTTGAAAATCTTCGTGCAGGCTATGTAGTGCCAGAGGCGTATGCTTTAAAGAACAGGGCAGAGGTATGGAGAAACCAAAACTCTCACACAAATAAGGCTGTGGGCATAATAACAAACACTAATAATAAATTCTGGAATCGTATAAAAAAACAAGGCTTCACTAATTTAAACTCAGTGGCAGGGCAACAGTTTTGGAAGACATTCTCAAAAAATGCAAGGAAAAAATTCAGGAGCAAAATGAATATGATTCGGCTGTTGGCATCAACCGATAAGTTTCGCATAGACACGATGCTTGGGAATTTTAGCAAGAGATTTTCACTGTATTCTCAATACCTTGGAATGCAGCTCGGACTTCAGAAAGAGACAGCCACAAAATTAGAATTTGACAAGAAACGTGAAGCCATCTTCAAGAAGTTCACTCTCAGCAAGAAAATGTACAAGAATCCATTTAAAGGAGCTGAGCTCCTGCAGAGAGACCTTAAACGTATCGGTAACTTCATGATTGAGAAAAGACATCAGTCTCAATCCTTTTTTAAAAAAGGAGAGATTACAGAGCTGAATGCAAGTCGGGTAAAAGAAGGTCTTGAGCCAATCCCAGGAGAACGCTCTAAGATAGACGTGACGCTGTTTGATTTAGAGACCAATTTATTTACTGAGCAATTCAAGGAAGCACAGGATAATAAACTGACAAAACGTGTAACAACAAAAGATGGAAAAACTGTTGAGGTATTTGATATTGATAAATATGAAAAATGGCTCAGAAAAGACAAGGATATAGCAAAACTGCTTGATGAAATAGAAAACTATCTCGAAGAGGCGAAGTCATACACAAAGGCGGCCACCATGGAGAACGGACGCACATTTATAGAAGAAGATTTCTATGTTCCGTATATCAGGAAAGAAAAAGGAGGGGAGATTACCGCAGAGTCAGTTCTAAAAGAGATAGAGCAAGGTAATTTCAATCCTAAAATGCAGGCAGGTGCTACCTATTCCCTGAAAGGAAGTAAGGAATGGCTGGAAAACGACATATCTAAAATATTACATGACCACACCAACGATATTCTCAGGAACTATTTTGTCAAGCCCCAGGTGGAAAATGCAATGAACGCAATCAAAGGATCTTTTATTGCAAGAGAAGCTGAATTGTCTGGCAAAGATTTGATTTCAGCCCAGATATTAAGAGATGCTATCTTGACCGACATGAAAGATGCGGTACAGAGGTATTATAATTCCGGTAAATATTCATACGAACTCAACAGGTGGCATGACCGATGGTTGCGAGGTGCAAAAAAAGGTATGTTATTGCATCCTGCGAGAATTCCGTCAGAACTGGCATCCAATGTATTCAGGGCCACGGTGGCGACATCCACCCTGCCATTAAGAGAAATCACATTGTCAGGTATTGAAAAAAGAGCGTACAACGCACTTCATGAACAATATATCGGGCCTAAATACTGGACTTCTTTTTCTCCTGAGATAAGCGGTTATTCCGTTAGAAAAAAATGGAAAAAAGGAGTAATAGATATTGCAGATGAATTTATAATGTTTTCCGATAGGGCTGTTGGTATTCCATTATTCAGAAACCAATTCAGCAGGCAGTTTGAAAAAATAACAGGGAAGAAATTTGAAGCAAAAGAATTTATTGAGAATCCTGATTATTATATCAAGAACAGGGAGGCTATTGAGCAGGCATCAGTCTGGGGGGTTCGTAGGTTGGAAGAATTATTTAATGCCAAAACATCGCTTTCTTCTGCCCAACTAGTAAAATTCGGACTTAACACGGTAAAAGCGGATTCAAAGCATTTTACAGTAAGGCTTTTAAACACCCTGCAGTCTTTCAGTAGGAACGAGGTAGAGCAGTTAAGAACTTCTGCTCGCAGGATCGCTTCAGGTGACGCTTATATGGTAGCAATGGGCGTTCGTGATATTAACGCAGTTGTATTTAGCAATGCTATTTACGGAATATTAAGAAGAGGATTGGGAACCGGAACGGCTGTTGGAAGCACCGCCCTTATGAGCCTGCTAGGCATGGATCCTCCTCCGTTAACGGAATACGAGCAAGAAGAGGCCAAAGAGCTCTTAAAAATCGAAAAACTCAAAGAAGATTTTATCCGAAACGAGGTAAACCTTGTAATGGGAGGAAGTGCAAACGCCTATGCATGGGCATCTCGCATCGGTATGTATGTCATGAAGGACGCAGATTTCATAACCGATGACCAGAAAGAGCAGATTTATAGTTTCATGGAGGAAAATATGTACTCCAGGAGAATACCCGAATACGGGAGGCCAGAAACTATACTAAAAGCAACTATGCCAATACCTTCTCCTGCGATTGGCGATTTATTTCAAGGAGAAGAGGCTTTTATGGATTTTATGAATGCTCTCAATAAGGCATTTGAAGGAGGCTCTATAACCGATAAAGAATATTGGCAAATGCTGAATACTTTCAATTTAATGTTAAAATACTCATTGCCAAATCCTGTTTCTCCAAGCGTCCAACGGATGATAAGAAGGAAAGTACGGGAGCTTGACGAAGAAGAGCTTACCGAAGGAATGAGCGTGATGCAGAAAAAATGGTACAAAGAGCAAAAGGCTAACACAAGAGGAAAAAATCAGCTCAGTGAGACACAAGAAGCAAGGGAAAGATTAAAGAAAAAATAATCGTAAATTTGTTATAACCGTAAATTAAATAATTATGCTTTACATTGACGACATAGGAAATAACACTATCAGACTTAGTGATACTTCCGGGGGTGGTGGAACAGCCGATGCTACGTTTACCAACAACGCTGTTGCCTGGAGTGATGAAATTGACAGGGTGTGGTGTCAGAACAAGGACAGCAACGTCATGATATTAAATTGCTATGATCCTGCCAAAATTACCGTAGGGGGGACAGCGTATGCGAATGCGTCTCATTGTGCACAGGCACTGAATGCCCTGTTTGCCGAAGAAGCAGTGGCATTGCTTACCACTACGACCACGGCTGCTGCGACTACTACTACAACTGCTCCATAAAAATAAAAAGATGCCATCAATAGGAGAAGTTAAATATGTTAATGGTAAGCGATTTGTGTATCAAGGAGGGGGTAACTGGCAAATCGATAAGAACCTGCAGGGAGATTCTTCCTACCAGACTTGGCTAAACGAAGGAAATACTGGGACCGAAGAGGATTTCCTAAACAGCATTAATCCTGCATCAGAGCTGATTTCCACGAATAATATTCCATATTATAATGGGACGAAGTTTCTGGACAGCATAATAAGCAGGTATCCTGACCACATCAGGATAGGAACGGGTTCAAATTACATGAAGATATTTAACCATGGGACGATGTATTTTGTAGGAGAAAGCACAATCTTCAGGGATGAAAAAACTACACTAATCTCAACCACGATTCAAAATCCTTCATCTCATATAACTCAAGACCTAACAGAAGGGACGTTGGACTTTAATACATCCAGTGATTTGAGCGATTGGGCATACATGAATGTCCAGTTGAATCATGACTATAAGCCAGGGACTAATATAAAACCACACGTCCATTGGTTTCAGGATCAGGCATCCGTTCCGAACTGGATGATATCATACAGATGGCAGAAGCAGTTACAGGCAAAATCTACGTCATGGACTTCGGTCGCATGGGCATCACACGCGACAACATATTCATCTGGGACAATAAATCAAATTACGGGGTTTGGCTCTATAGCACCTCCAGAAGGATATGGAGAGGTGTCAGATATTGTACAGATAAGACTATACAGGGATGTGGCAAATACCAGTACGTTGTTTGGTGGGGCTGATGCAGCAACAGGAAATGCCAAGGCTGTCAGCCTTGATATGCACATTGAGGTTAACTCACTTGGCTCTGATGAGCTTTACACGAAATATGCAACCACCACAACCACAACTGCAGGGGCTTAATAGAAACGGGGAGAAATATGGGGCACTTTAAAAATGAACAACAAAAATAAAACCCAAAAAGATATTAACATGAGTGACCACGAATCAGAATTTTTAAAAAAACTACAACAGACCCTTTGGACAGCTTTCGCAGGACTACTCCTGCTTCTGTTGACCGCCACAGTACCTTTTTATTTTAACACAAAAAAGGAAATCCAATACCTAAAAGAAGAGCAAGCCAAAAAGGCCGATAAGGCTATTTATGAGCTTATTGTGAGAGAAATACAAAAAGACATCGCTGAAATCAATGCAAAATTAGACAGGAAACAGGATAAACAACCATTATGAAGAGAGTTAAATTAACTGACAATCTTTTTTTGGATGAATATATTCCAAAGGATCTGTACGAAAAGTATGCACATAAACCGCACATACTTATCGGATTGATCGACAAGAGACTTGTGCAGGCAGACCAGATGCTTCGCAACGAGTTCGGGTCAGTTATAATTAATACATGGGTTTCAGGAGGCGAAAGGAACTGGTCAGGAATCAGGACTCCTGATAGCCCCTATTATTCTGCAACCTCGCAACATCCATACGGCAGGGCATCAGATAAGATATTCACCGTGAGTGCAGAAGAGGTGAGAGAATATATAAAGATGAATTGGAGGACGCTTGGAATAACATGCATTGAAGATGGAGTCGATTGGGTTCATTCAGATGTGCGGTATTGGAATAAGGACGAACTATTAATTGTTACACCATGATACAGAGCAAAACAAGAATAAGGCTTACTTGGTATACAGCAGTTGCCCTTACACTGATAATCGGGTTTTCTGTTTATAAGGAAATGAACGATGTCGCTACATCGGCAATCCTTGCTTATACAGGAATTGTTGGCGGTTATATTGCCGCTAAAACAATAAACAATCAGGCATTGATAAAAGACGGGAATAAAGATAAAATCACATAACATGAAAAACTGGCTCACGAATAACTGGAAATTAGTGGCATTAATCATAGGCATAGGGCTTATGGCATCCATGCAACTTAGGATTGTGAACCTGCGGGACGAAGTTCAGCTAAAAGCAGTTGAGCTGTCCTCTGTAAATGACTCACTGATAACATATGCCACAAAATACGGTATATTGGTAACAAAGGTTAACTCCGTGATTATTGATAAGGATAATCTAAAAGAATCACTACGAACGGCAGGATTTAACATCAGGGAACTAAAAGACGAAAACATCCGTTTAAGGCGGGTAACGAACGCACTGAAATTAAAGCTAGAGACAAAAGGCACGGTGGAGACTGCGACTAAAGACACATTTTATATAAAAGAGGAAATTCCTGGGAAAATAGATACGGTTTGGTTTAACACATTTGCCCCATGGACGAACAACTATCTTTCTATATACAATGGAAAAATAATGGACAACCTGTTGATGTTTGATTATGACTATCGAACGCAGATAACATTAGTTCAGGAGGAAAGGCGAAAACAGGCTATAATTACAGCCACGCTCACTGACCCGAATGCAAGAATAATTGCAGGGAACAGTATAACCGTCAATAAGAAAACCCCGTGGTATGAGAAATGGTGGCTATGGGGAGCGGCAGGATTTGTGGGAGGAACACTGTTGG
>Ga0209692_10002576_pt1 | contig 19381 bp, 14 predicted proteins | sample tdDd472_FD_187129 | JGI IMG/M metagenome (GOLD analysis project Ga0209692, IMG submission 187129) | Marine sediment microbial communities from the Atlantic coast under amendment with organic carbon and nitrate - tdDd47.2 (SPAdes)... | ecosystem: Environmental > Aquatic > Marine > Coastal >...
CATCTCGGGGCTCTCTATGACTAAAGCAACCACCCCACACACATTACTTGCTCTTCTGGTTCTTTACAGCGCCATCATTCTGATTTACGCGCTCCTGCAAAGAAACAAAGCCGCATTGAGCGCTTTGGGCGGGATAACGTTAATCGCCTTGTTAAGCATATGCCATCTCTCTTTGGAATCATCTCAAGCCGCAACAGCGCTCTGGATCTCCGGCTGGGGGTTATTCTCGGTATTCTGGACCCGCGCCTACCAGCCTGTGAGCAAGCGTTACGTACTTTACCAGTGCGATTAGAATATCTATTTCCTTGAATTCAACGCCGTTACAATTGTCCCGTCATCGAGATAATCCAGCTCTCCGCCCACAGGAACGCCGTGCGCAAGATGCGAGACCGTCACACCCAAAGGTGAAATATAATCCGAGATATAATGCGCAGTTGATTGGCCATCCACCGTTGCGCTTAAGGCCAAAATAACCTCTTTAAGCGCACCAGCTCCACCCTCTTCACGCACGCGCTCTACTAGCTTATCTATACGCAAATCTTCCGGCCCTATACCGTCCAGTGCACTAAGCAAACCACCGAGCACAAAATACTGTCCTTTATATGCAGCTGTGCGTTCTATCGCCCAGACATCGCTAACTTGCGCAACAACACATATCTGGCTCTGATCGCGGCGTTCATCTTTGCAGATACGGCATGTATCACCCAAATCCAGATTGCCACAACGCGAACAGCTCTTCACATTTTCCGCAGCATCAGACAAAGCATTAGCTAAAGGCATCATAACATTGCCCCGCCGCTCTAATAAATGTAACGCGATACGCCGGGCCGAACGGTTACCCAACCCCGGCAAACCAGAAAACAAACGGATTAAATGCTCTAGCGGCCCTTCACTCATTATAGCTTGGCTTTCTGTTCAATCTGTTTGGGTCTTTATAAACAAACAAACCCTTTTTGTGCTTGATCCCGGTAGTCAGATAGAACAGCTCGACTTCCGTAATCATGCCTTGCCCATCAACCACACGCCACTTTTTCAAGCTGAATGGTTCTTTATCAAAAGCAAAAGTAATCGAGCCAGCTTCCGGTTCCTCGGCTTGTACGACTTTGATTTGCAACAGGTTATTCGCCCATTTGGCATCTTTAACAATCAAGTCATCATTCAGTGAAAAATCCTTGCGCAAAAAGAAATTCGCCAATGTTGAGCCAATCGGCGCATTAGTTTGCTCCTCTAGATCTCCATCATAAAAATAGATAAACATCCCATCAGCCACGACAAAGCTTTTACTAGGCGCATCATAGTCAAAACGCACTTTTCCCGGCCTGCTCAGATAAAATGTACCAACCATTTGCGCGCCGCTATGTGTAGTTTGTACAAAACGCGCCTGTGAGGTTTTCATATCTTTCAAATACTTTTCAGCTTTTTCGATATCCTCAACGCTCGCCTCGCGCACTTCTACGTCCGCTTGCGCCACATGAACAACGCTCATAACGCCGCCTAAGAAAAAAGCAAACATCAAGGCAAGAGCGATAATACGTTTTGATTTAGCCATCAATACTGAACCCCTAATAAATATATTTCCGAAAAAAGAAGAGTACCAACTTCGCCTAACTGCGCAAAGCCTTAATGATTTTTAATACGATTAAAACGAAGATAACCCTTCGAATAACTACAAACCTCAAACATTTTATGTGCCTTGGTTACTCTTAGAATATTGCCACAATGCCCGATCCAGATCACGCATTAACACTCCAGCATTGTCAGCAATTTCCCTGCAATATCGCGTATACGTTTTCCAAAGATCGTATTTATGAAATTTATTTTCCTTGTTCTTGTACTCTTTCTTATAATCTTCGTACACCCCAACAGACCAAAGCGCACGAAAATCTATAATGGGAAACCTATCTTTGTGAAACAAATGCAAGATCACAGACGCTGTCGGCCAAAGAACGCCATTCAGAATTATCAAAGATTCAATTGATGCTCTCATATTTTTTGTCTCAAGAGCAAATTTTGTAACTTCTTTAACAAAATCTTCCTCATTCTTTTCAACGTTCCAAGCACTTCTTGCAGATTTCCAATCACAGACTTTTCTTAATTCATCTTTTGTCAAATAACCTTTCTTTTTCACAGACAGAGCAACAACATTCATAAGCTCTACTTCAAGATCTTCGACCTCTTTGTATTCATACAAGCGACTCAATTCAGCGATTTCTTGTTCTGGAAAGCGTAGTTCCATATCAGATCCCCTTCAAATTTTTGCAACATATACAAATCTATCTACAAGCCACACACAGCTTATCATCCCAATTATACGCCGCTATGGTCACTCACAAGAATCTGTCGGCGCCCAGCAGAGTTTGCAGGTGATATCACGCCCTGACGCTCCATCTCCTCAACGATACGAGCCGCGCGGTTATACCCGATTTGCAGGTGTCTTTGGATAAAGCTTGTGGATACTTTACCCTCACGAGTAATCACAGCCACCGCCTTGTCATACAATTCATCAACTGGATTATCGCCATTGCTGCTACCGCCAAACATCGCGTTCATCACATCACTACCGCCAAAATCCCCCTCATCGCTGGTCACATCATCAAGATAAGAAGGCGTGCCTTGAGAGCGCAGGAAGTCCGTAACCTTCTGCACATCATCATCAGACGCAAACGGCCCGTGCACACGCGTAATACGTCCACCCGGCGCCATATAGAGCATATCACCCATACCAAGGAGCTGCTCGGCTCCAGCGTCGCCCAAGATCGTACGACTATCGATCTTAGAGGTAACCTGGAAAGAAATACGAGTTGGGAAGTTAGCTTTAACCACTCCGGTGATCACATCCACAGATGGACGCTGCGTCGCCATTATCAAGTGCAACCCTGCCGCACGCGCCATTTGCGCAAGGCGTTGAATAGCATTCTCTACATCTTTACCCGCCACCAGCATCAAATCAGCAAACTCATCAACCACAATCACGATATAAGGCAATTCTTCCAGTGCCATTTCACGATCTTCAAATGTTGCCTTACCTGTTTCAGGATCAAAGCCAGTCTGCACTTTGTGCATAATTTGCTCGCCCTTCTTAATGGCCTTACGAATACGCTGGTTATACCCTTCAACATTACGCACACCAAGCTTGGACATATTGCGATAACGATTTTCCATCTCATGCACCGCCCATTTAAGCGCAACAACGGCCTTACCCGGCTCAGTCACCACAGGCGAAAGCAAATGCGGAATATCATCATAAACTGAAAGTTCCAACATTTTCGGATCAATCATAATAAAGCGACACTTCTCTGGCGATAAACGATAGAGCAGCGACATAATCATAGTATTAATCGCCACCGACTTACCCGAGCCAGTCGTACCAGCCACCAACAAGTGCGGCATTTTCGCCAAATCTGCCAGCACAGGCTGCCCACCAATATCCTTACCCAGAACCAGCGGCAGTTTAGCCGATGTTTTCTCATAAAGCCTGGAGAGCAGCATTTCTTTCATATAGACCGTCTGGCGCGTCTTATTAGGCAGCTCGATACCAATCACATTGCGCCCGGGTACAACCGCACAACGCACAGAAATCGCCGACATAGAACGCGCAATATCATCACTTAGCGAAATAACGCGCGCTGTTTTAGTTCCCGGCGCGGGTTCCAGCTCATAGAGCGTAACCACCGGGCCGGGGTGAATACTAACGATATCACCACGAACATTAAAATCTTCCAGCACACTGCGTAATAGCTCTGCATTTCGGCGCAAAGCGTCCTCATTCAGTTGCGCGCCCTTCACCTCGGGGGGGACTGGCTGGATCATCTCCACAGAAGGTAATTGCCACTCACCATCCGCATCTGAAAGAGAGAAACGTTGCTGCGATGAATCTTTTGCATTCTTACTTTTAGCCTTTTGCGCAGCAGTTTGCGGCTTAACAACAGGAATACTCCCGCTTGGCATAACCGGCTCTACACTCACCGGTTCCACAGGCTTAACCGCCTTAGCTTTCTTGGTAACCTTCTTAGGCACACGAACTGGTGAAGGACGCTCCATACGTGTTTTAGCAATTTCAGCCTGCTCGGCTTTCCATGCCTCTTCCCTTTCTTGCAGCATGCACGCGCGCTCTTCTTTCATCGCTTGCAGCTTATCTGCAATACCAAAACGCATTGGCTCTGGCGCATATTCCGGGGAATTGTAACGCTTGACCCAATTGTAAAAGCCATGCGTCATAGAAAGAACGGCTGCGACAATAGAATAAACGATAACTTTAATACGGAACCATACGCTCGCAATTTCATAACCGCGCACCGCGGCACCATAAAGGAAAAACCCTAGCGCTATAAAGCCGCTTAGTGCACGCAAAGTAAGCTGCGCATATGGCATCCCGTCGAAAAACGAATTAAAGAACCCTAAAGCCAACGTCCCTGTGGCACTATCAATTCCATAAGCCATACCGCTCATCCACACCGGAGCATGAACAAGAGCCACAGCACCAAATAAAGAAGCAAGCAACATAGAAGCCATACGCAATGTTATGGGTCTAATAAACTGGCGTTTGAATATACGCGCACCCAGCGCCAACAAAACCAATGCTGGAACAAACGCCGCCACCCCCAATGTCTGTAACATAACATCAGCGATCAAAGCGCCGCTTTCCCCGCCAACATTGTTAATATTATCAATCGTCACATCAGACGCCGTATTCCATGACGGATCAGCCTTGTTGTAGCTCAGCAAAGATGCAAGCACAAAACCCCCGCAGCCAAGTACAGCCAGCGCCACCATATCTACTAGTCGGCGCGCAATAAAGACTTGCAATGCCTGAGGCAGGAAAGACGACAAGGTTTTTGATTTGCGGGATCGTTTTATTTTACGCGAGCGAGCCATTTATATTTTAGCCTTTACGAATGCTTTTAGGTTAATGAAAAACAGAGCTGTTTTGAGAAATGCGCAAAATACACGCAATTACGCGCTGCAAGATATTACAGCGTGATGTTCAAGCAGTATAACCTCTTTCCCCTAAAAAACTCAACATAAACGCCTAACTTGGGCCTACATACGCTGTGGGAAATTTTTACAATAAGACAAGAAATCTAGGATAATTTAGGTTTTATTAAGATTTATTAACCATTTCTTAATAATTGCAGCGTTACCATTCATAGCTTATTACGTTACGTAAAAAAACTGAGTAACAACACGCTTTATAGGAACAAGCCGCTATGTTTTATTTTTTAAGAAAACTGATTGGCAAGCAACCTTCTTCGTCATGCGCCAACACGACGATAACTGACAATGGGAATGGCAAGGCATCTAAATACGCTGTTTATATATACTACTCCAACTCAAACAAAAATAGTGGCGCGCAATGGCGCAAAGTCGGTGCTACCCACAGTGCAAAGCGAGCTGTAAAACACGCACAACTCCTGCACAGAAAACAGCAATACCCACGAATAGAAGTGAAAAAATGTTCTTATTCAAAAAACGAGAGCCGCAATCTTTGCAAAACAATTCGCATTTATAACAAAAAACGCTCTTCATCTTGGGAAAAATACATGCGGTCCCTATCTGTTTCTTCGTAGTACTAAAGACTGCAAAAGAACGTCAACCAGCTTAAGCCAAGCAACATTCTTGTGCAGATAAAGAGAAAATAAACAGCTCTAATCCAAAAGACCCAAAGGATCATCGGCAACCAAATTACCTAGCTGCTCATAAACATTGGCGTTCTCGAGCATCTGCTCTTTGATAGGCTCATTTTGCTCTGCCAGAGATCTAAAGAACCCGGCTGCATCAACAAGCAGACGTCCTGCAAGCTCAGAGTGAGAAGTATCTTCCAAACGGCCTTGCGGTTCATTCACAATCAAATCAGCCATCTGATCAAAAACAGTGGAATTCTCGCTCATTTGTTCCTTTAGCTCCTCATTTTGCTCAGCCAAAGTACGAAAAAACGTAGCGGCATCTACAAGAAGTTTACTGGCGAGTTCAGCATGCGTTGGCATAGGGATCTTCCTTATACTATTATTAACTAAAAACTGAATTAATATTCATACCAATTCAGGCACAAGGCCACCCTAGCACAGATCATACGCGCATAGGCAAGCCTTAATTTTTATTTAAATAGCTTATACAGCCATCATATTAAACCGTACTTTTATAACGGAAAGCCGCAGCCTTATATGCTCCTAAGACTTTAACATCTTTAGCAAAAAAGGCCAATTCATCCAACGCATTTTTGAAAGCTTCACTCTCTGGATGTCCCTCAATATCACAGAAAAAGCGCGCTGCCTGAAAATGTTCATCAACATAGGATTCGAGCTTTGTCATACTCAGCCCATTCGTTGCAAACCCGCCCATAGCCTTGTACAAAGCCGCAGGAATATTACGAACTTCAAACAAAAGGCTAGTCACAACATTTGGATCATCAATATTCGGGAAATGCGGCTCTTTGCATAAAATCAGAAAACGCGTTGTGTTATGACTCCGGTCTTCAATACCGCTTTCAATGATATCAAGATCATAAAGCTCTGCCGCCAGTGTCGAGGCAATCGCTGCGTGCGCAGGATCTTTAACTTCCGCGACTTCTCTGGCTGCTCCGGCTGTATCATCATGAATATGAGACTGAACGTTTAATTTATTAAGAAATTTCCGGCATTGCGGAATAGCATGTACGTGAGAATGTACGTGCTTAATATCTTCAAGCCTCGCCCCCGGAACACCAAGCAACATGTGGTGTATAGGCTGAAAATGCTCACCAATTATAAAAAGCTCGCCTTGCGGCATTAAATGGTGTACGTCTGCCACGCGCCCTGCGATAGTATTATCTACAGGGATCATAGCCAGATCACTCCGCCCATCCATCACAGCGTTAAAAGCCTGATCAAAAGAATCACACGGAATTGTTTTAAAATCAGGAAAAGCTGCGCGGCAAGCCATATCAGAATACGCCCCTTCCACTCCCTGAAAAGCAATTTTCTTATAGTTATGTGCGATATGCGAAATCATGACTGCTCCAATAATCCATTTATGTTTTTATTTTCCAAGCATACTTTATATGCCGAGCAACGATACATATGCAAATAAAAGATCAGTACCCGCTCTCAAGAAAGAGAAACACAAGGTTATATAGTCGAATAAATATGAACATTACTTAAATCGCGTTTTTACGATCTTTCATATTCTGAACTATGCTGGAAATCTCTTTAATATTGATTATCAAACAACCACTTATAACAAGAGCGGCACTTAGGAGAATAATTTCATTTCGTGGAATATTCCCGAAAATCATTAATAATGCTGTTGAAATTACAGGAATAAAATACGATAGGGAGCTAATAAATACAATTTGCCCATACTTCATTGCATAATCCCAAAACACGAAAGATATGCGGGTTAATCCTAAAAGGCCTATAAAGAAAAACTCGCCTTTTGAAGGCATATAAAATTCTTCTGTACCAAGATGAATTACAAGGCTTATAAGCCCTGGCACCAAAAGAAAAATAGCCATCGCTCTATTAGGAAACTTAACATAGCGTGTTGCCGTTGAATAAGTAGCCCATATAAACGCGCCAATCAGAGCAAAAATATAGCCCCAGAAAAATTCACCCTGAATATCAATTTGCTTTCCCTGCGAAAATAAAAGAACTGTACCTGCAAAACCTGACAATAAACCAATAATTTTAAGCAATGTTAGCTTATCTTTTACCACTATATGAGAAAAACGACCAACAGTAGAGGCCATAGATAGTTCAGTGTGTTTGCCTCAAATGCCGGTGCGTTTTTGAAACCCAAAAACCAGAATATAACATAACCGCCTATGCCATAAGTAGTTAAGGCATAGGCCGCAAACGGTTGAAATATGATATCTTTAATGGAGTATTTCGCGGCAATTAACCGAAAAAACAATATTATTGACGCAAAGGTTAATATCAAAAAAGCCATCAGAAATGGGGGAGTTTCTCCAGCACCAATAATAAGCAACGGCGATATTGACCACATTATAATTGCCGCAATTCCAGCAAAGTTTGGATTCATAACATCACTTTCCTAGAATAATTAACAATACCATCCTAATCAATAGGCGCAAAAAGCAATAGATGTAAACCAATGGCACTTACATCTCCGACCATATAAATAGCAAATAGCTATTTCTTTGACCAACCGCCACGTTCATCCTGCTGCCAATACGTCACATCAAAACCCTTCTCTTTATAAGCCTTCCAGCGTTCCCGAGCACCCACAACGGCCTGTTCATCATGCCCATCAAGCATCTCACAGCATAAAGCAAAATCACTGTGCATCTCACTAGACGCGCCATGCGCAATAATAAGCACATCGGCATTATTGGGATTTTCATCATCGCAAGTCAGCCAGATCGGCTGCAAGGACTTAGCTTCAGCCTTACTTGTTTTGACTGAACCATGCGGCAAAAAACTACTCGGATTAAATGTCCATAGATACGTATCAAGCGCCTCGACGTCTCTCTCGTCGCGCATTTTTACAACCACGCGCTTCCCCTGCTCATACGCTTTGGAAAGCAACATGGGCAAAACATCGTTCTGCGAGCGTACTTGTAAATGATAAAAACGTACTTCAGTCACTTTTAAAAACTCTATTTCTAGCAATAATTATTACAGTTACTTGATTTTATTTCTTACAGCAGGCGCTAGCGACGAAGCGTACGGTTGTTACGCAAGGAGCGAAGCAACGCACTGTAAGGATAAAAAGAAGCAGCTCTACGAGCGTTCGTAATTCCGCGCTACAAACCTCTCCAATACACGTACACCAAACCCTGTACCATACTTAGGCACAACGTCCTTATCCTTCTTAATCCAGGCCGTACCTGCAATATCCATATGTGCCCAGACGGTCCCTTCTTCAATAAAATGCGAAAGAAATCCCGCCGCCGTACACGAACCGGCATCCCGACCTGACTTACCCATATTCTGGACATCAGTGATAGTGCCTTCCACTTCCTCTTTCCAGACCTTGTCCAAAGGCATACGCCACAAGGGCTCCTCCGCATCTTTACCTGCGTTCTCCATTTGCCCCCAAAGCGCATCATCATTAGCGAAAGTACCGCAATACTGATGCCCCAGAGCAACAATCATCGCCCCTGTCAAAGTTGCCAAATCGATCACAAGATTAGGCTTATGCACATCCTGTACGTATGAAAGCGCATCAGCCAACACCAAACGCCCTTCCGCGTCCGTATTAAGCACCTCAATTGTCTTGCCATTATAAGCAGTGATAATATCAGCCGGGCGATACGCACGCGCTGAGGGCATATTTTCTACCAAACCAACAACGCCCACGACATTCACTTTAGCTTTACGCCCTGCCAGCGCTTTAATCAAACCGACCACAGCCGCCGATCCGCCCATATCCATTTTCATCTCTTCCATACCGGCTCCAGGCTTCAATGAAATCCCGCCAGTATCAAACGTTACGCCCTTACCAACAAAAGCCAGCGGAGCATCATTGGAAGACTTATCACCACGCCAGTGCATAACCACCATCCTCGGCGGATTATCAGAGCCTTGCCCCACAGCCAAAAGCGCGCCCATACCCAGCTTGCCCATTTTCTTCTCATCGAGAATATCCACTTCGACACCAAGCGGCTTGAGTTGATCTTTGATCCGCTTGGCGTATGCATCAGGATAAAGCGCATTAGGCGGCTCATTAACCAAATCACGCGCTAAAAAAACGCCTTCAATCACGCAAGCTTTATCAGCAAACAGCTCTTCGGCAACAGTACTGTCAAATAATACAAATTGAGCACTGGCTAAATCTTTTTTCTCCGGCTCATCCTCATCTTTCTTTTCATTTTTTGACTTATACTGCTCAAATTTATATAAGCGCAACGCCACTCCCGCAGCAGTATGTACCGCCATTTCCGCCACATTGCGCAAATCATTATCAACAAAAAATTCAAAGCTCTCGATATTTTTACCGTCCAACGCGGCCACAAGCTTTCCACCAAGCTTCTCGGCTTTTACATGATCCATCTCATCCTTATCGCCACAACCCAGCAAGATCCCGTAACTATAAGGCGCATCTTCCGGCAACATCAGCACTTCAACCTGACCAAAACCACCGGTAAAACTTTTGCTCTTACTTAAAACATGATCGATATAGCCTTTCACCTCATAATTAAGCGACGCCACCGGCGGACTTGGTTCCTTGTCTTTATAAAAACAAATCACCGCCGCATCCGTGTTTTTCAACGGTGCTTTTAAAAATGAAATATCCAAAGTCATGCTGTTTTCCCTGATTCTATTATAATAATTGCGTTGGACACGAGAGCCTCATAGTATAATCTTCTGGAACGAAATAACTAGACGCAAAGTATAACTGCTTGATTTTATTTTTGCCGCAGGTACAAACACCGTGGAGAAACAAGCGACATAACATACATAAGTATTGAAATAAAAATATCATCAGTGCCATTGAGTATAAGATAAATGCAAATGACCATAAAAATGAAAACATTTGATCTTTATTTATTTAAGAGCTTGGCTATTGCCACGGCCTTTATTGCTGTGGTGTTAACCCTGATTATTTTTCTAACGCAATCTTTGCGCTTTTTAGAGATCGTCATGAACGCCGGCTCTTCAGGAAATACATTTTGGATTCTTACCTGCCTGGCGCTCCCGCGATTTTTTGAAGTGATATTACCTATCTCGCTCATGACCGCGACTTTGTTTGTATATAACAAGCTCACCCTTGATTCAGAGCTAATTGCCATCCGCGGCATGGGAAAATCCCCTTTTGAGCTCGGAAAAGCCGCTATTATTATGGGCCTGATTATGACCCTAATCCTTTGGGGCATTACCATGTGGGGAGCACCTATTTCACTGTCAAAAATGCAACAAATGCGTCAGGAACTAAAAGCCGAATTTTCCAACTTTATGTTTAAGGAGAGCGTTTTTAACCCCGCAGGCAAAGGACTAACCGTCTATATCAGTGAAAAGCTCAACAACGGAGAACTCCTCGGCCTTATGATCCACGATACGCGTGATCCCGCGAAACTACCTTCTACTGTTCTAGCCAAACGCGGTATAATTGTTTCCACACCTGATGGGCATCAAGTTATCGTTTTTAATGGCTCGCGTCAGGAGTACAATCCAAAATCAGATACACTACAGAAACTGGATTTTGACCGCTACACCATTGATCTTCCTGAAAACAAAGCCGTGGGCAAAAGATGGGCCGAACCCGATGAACGTACAATCAATCAACTCCTAAGTCCCGACAGAAGAAACACCCGCGACCTTGAAAATATGCGCGAATTTAACGTTGAGATCCACCGCCGTTTTACAAGCCCTCTTCTAGCTTTAGGCTTTCCACTGATAGCCCTGATATCGCTTTTGCTCGGCTCGGTAGACAGGCGCGGCCAAGCCAAGCGCATTGGAATCGCCCTTGTCACAGTCATCCTTATTCAGGGCTTATTCCTAACCTCGTACAACCTTGCACGCAACAGTGATTTCGGCCTTGTACTTATGTACGTATTATCTTTTACTCCTATCGGACTGGGGCTATTTTTCCTTAACAGCCGCTCGGAAAAGACGCGTCAACGACTCATCGAATTAATAGCCAAAGTAACCACCCAAATTAAGGCACAGGTCAATATGGGATGGAGGCGTACACCATGAAAATCACATTAACCTTAAGCAATTATCTGGCCCGGCATTATACGTTTAACCTTATCTTTTTGCTCATCGGCCTACTCTCGGTGATATATCTGTTCGACACAGTCGAGCTGATCCGTCGCGCCAGCAAACACGACGACATTCCTATAACCATTGTCCTGCAAATGGGGCTATTGAAATTACCCGAAGTTGGGCAAACGCTCTTTCCTTTTGCTGTCCTGTTTAGTGCCATGTACACCTTCTGGCAACTCACAAGACGCTACGAGCTTATTGTTGTACGTTCCTCTGGATTTTCCGTGTGGCAGTTTCTCTTGCCAATAGCCGCAATCGGTATCCTGTTTGGCATTTTGCAAATGACCGTCATCAACCCGGTTGGCGCAGTTTTTATTAGCAAATTTGAAGACATGGAGCGCGTACACCTCAAACGCCAAAAGAACCAGATTGCTGTATTCGAAGAGGGCTTGTGGCTTCGCCAACCCGTACTCATTGACTCCTCTCCCGAAATAAAGCCCGACAACGATGAAAAAAACATACAGCCCGGCACACAAAACGGAGAAGAACATACAGAAGCACGCATCAAAAACCTTGTTAAAGGCTATGTCGTCGTTCACGCCCAAAAAGTTGAGCAACCCGAATGGATTTTACAAAACGTTACGGTCTTTTATTTCACCAAAGATAACAAATTCCTGCAACGCGTTGATGCCAAAAGCGCCACGCTAGAAAAAGAATACTGGCACCTTAAAGATGCGACCATTCACAAAACGGGTTCTCCTATGCAAACCGATGCCCGTTACATACTTCCCACCACATTAACCATTCAAGACATACAAGAAAGCTTTTCCTCGCCCGAAAGCATGTCGTTTTGGAAACTACCGGGCTATATCAAAACATTGGAACAAACTGGTTTCGATGCCACGCGCCTGAAAATTTATTACCAAAACCTGCTTTCTCAGCCGCTAATGTTCTGCGCGATGATCCTGCTGGCAGCGGCAGTATCCATGCGCCCCCCACGCGCACGCGGGACGTTCCTAATGATCGCCAGCGGCGTCTTTATTGGCTTTGTTGTCTTCTTTCTATCCAGCTTCCTGCAAGCCATGGGCTCATCACAACAAATCCCTGTTTTGCTGGCCGCATGGTCGCCCGCATTAATAGCCTTCCTCTTGGGACTATCTGTTATGATGAATCTGGAAGACGGTTAACGCGCTCATCAATCCCATAAAATACAACAAAAATTATAATGAAGTATTTCCATGTTAATAATTTAGTAGTAGTCTCCGTGATATAAATGACCTTGGTTGTATCCACTGCGTATCTTCATAAAAATATTAGCATTGCGCTTTGCTATTTTTGTGCTTGCACTATTTTGCTTTTAATAGCGCGAACACGGCACATGGCAAACAAACACTTGTAGGATTAAATTAGTAATGAAAAAAATAACTTTGTTGTCTCCCCTTTGTAATAAAGTCGACAAACAATCCATAACTTCATGCTTGTTTACCTGTTTATTCTGTGCCTTTGCCGCCCTATCATTGGGCGGTTGCGCCAGCTCCAAAAGCCCAAGCATTATCGATTCAGGCAATGCCATTTATGACCCTTATGAAGAATATAACCGCGCCGTCACTAAATTTAACCTCGTAGTTGACAACGCCGTGGTTTATCCTGCTGTCAGAGGTTACCGCATGATAACACCCAAGCCCGCACGTGAAGGCTTACAAAATGTCATAAAAAACCTTCGCTCTCCGATTAATCTGGTTAACCAACTTCTTCAAGGAGATCTCTCCGGCGCTCGCGATGTTGCTTTGCGTGCTGTAGTTAACACCACAGTTGGCCTAGGCGGTATTTTTGATGTAGCCGCATATGAAGGCATCCCTTACGAATCTGAAGATTTCGGCCAAACGCTCGCCGTTTGGGGCATAGGCAACGGCCCGTATATTGTTATGCCATTATTTGGCGCTTCAAATATGCGTGATTACACAGGTCTACTTGCTGATTCAATGATGGATCCCTTGCGCTGGTACACGCATAACACAGACAAAGACAGACTATACTACGCAATATCAGGCACGAATTACCTTCTCTTGAGAGATTCTCTATATGCCAGCATGAGAGAAATGGAACGAAGCTCATTTGATTACTATGCCGCGACCAGAAGTGCTTATTATCAATATAGAAAAGCAGCTATCCTCGATTCAAACAGCTGGACAGACCACGCTCGCAACGATGAACTCCCCGAAATTCCTGACTTTGACGATGATTATTAAGAGTAGCTAAAACAAAAGCTATAGTCGTTTGGCTTTATTTTTACATACATAAAGATTAACCACTGTTAATCCTACTTGTATTATTAGCAAATGTTGTGCTTCATAAAAAAATCATTATACAATATGGGTGGCTTTGTGTATCTCTGATACAAGAGAGCCTTTCTCTTTTGTTCCAATAATTAGGAGAAACTCTTGATTAACAGTAAACGTCTACTTATATCGGCAAGCGCATTTGGCCTTATAGCCACGCTTAGCACTATCAATTCCTCTCTTCCGGCTAATGCAGTTCCGCTCCCGTCTGTGCGCCACTATCACGACATTACGAAAAGCCAAACACATACCCTAAAAGTACAAGTGCGCACACATGACATACGCGAAGAATCACAAAATTTCATCAAAGACATCGCTGACCGCGGCATTGGTTTTTTAAAAAACCAAGAATTAAGCGTCGAAAATCGGGAAAAAGAATTTCGCAATATGCTTGAAGAGAGCTTCGACATGAAGACTATCGGCCGTTTTGCATTGGGAAAATACTGGAGACAGGCGACAAAAGATCAAAAAAAGGAATATCTATGCCTGTTTGAAAACATGATCGTTAATGTATATTCCCGTCGTTTTGGTGAATATAACGGTGAAAAATTCGAAGTCATCTCTTCGCGCGAACAAGGAACTTCTGACGTAATCGTTGCTTCCCATATTATAACCGGGGGCAGTGAACCAATCTCGATTGACTGGCGCGTACGCAAAAAAGACGACCATTTTGTAGTGATTGATATTATCGTCGCAGGCGTAAGCATGGCCCTGACCCAGCGCTCGGACTTTGCCGCTGTAATCCAACGCGGCGGCGGTAAGATTGATGTCCTGCTGGAACATTTGCGGAAATAAAAACAAAACTCACTAAGAAAGCATCACACTCGCCGCAGCCATATCTTGCGTACTAGTATCACCTTTAAAGCCTTGAGCTTTATTAATCAAACCGACAAGCTGAATATTAGTGATCTGGGTCGCACGGAAGAGCTTACCTGTCATCTGCCCGGCTGGGTCACCTACATTCTCGTGAAATGAGCTAACAGTTACCCCCATCCAACGCATAATATTGTTTGGAATCGTATCAACCAGCTTAAAGCACGACAAGCCAATCATATAAACCATAATGACATATATAACGCTATAGAACATTTCATCAATCGGTCCGCGCATAAATGACATCGAACCTGCCGAAGTAAAGTCGTCAAGGGCCCCTACGTTTATGTTATTCATCTCCCCTTCCATGTCGTAACCAGAAGTCACCATAACTACAAGGTGATACGAATCATGCACAGAATTAACCAACGCGGCAAATATAGTAATACTAAACACAAAGCCGCCAACAATCAGAAACGGTCGAAGTAATATTTCGAAAAGTAAGAAGTAACCATTAGTTGCCCATGGCCCGGGCAATCCTTCTCCCTCAATATTAATATGAGCCAATGCCCACAGAGGCATTGCCAAAATGGCTTCAAAAATACTTTTAATCCAACCACTAAAAGCAAAGAAGAAATAAACAAACGGCAAAATTGGCAACACGTAATACAAAATAAAGCCAATACCCAGCCCAATCATACCAAAACGGAAAGCAAAGGAACTACCGACTTTTGCCAAACCACCGATATACTCATCCATAACCTCGCCAATTCCCTGACCGACGACGCCGACCCAAAGGTTACGCAAGGCAGCATCAACCATACTTTTTCCTAAACCACTCAGCATCGCCAAAGGATAAGTACCACGGTTTTCTACAATGTCATAAATCCCTTGTGTACCCAAAATCATGTTAATCGTATCAATAATTGGATTATTACTTTTTCTTGTAAAGACAGTTTCCTGCACAGCCGAACCATTCCAAAACTCAAACACACTATACATAGCAGCCGCGATATATTGATCTCCCGGACGCGACAACTCGGCGAGATCTCCATTAGCTAAACGCGGATTAAACCGCTGAGTAAACATACTATTTTCGTCCTGAGCCTGATGCTGACTAGCTATATCCTCCATTATCTTGGGATATTTAAACGGACGAGGAACATTTTGAATAGCCGCCGAATACAAACCATTAAGCTGGGCCAATTGATTATACCACAGCGCAGCCCCTGCCCAACCGCGTTCTTTAACCTCGTTAGGCATGAATAATGAAGAAATATAAGTATTAGAATCAACATCACCCAAAAGGTCTTCCCTAGCACTCGATGCAGCGCCCCCCGCACCAGTGGCCGTAACGGAATTCCAGCCAACGCCCTGATTAACCAGATTCATCCTGCTAATCGCATTAATAGCCTCTATAGACGCTCGCGCCAAAGGTAAACTCAACCAGCGCGTCTTATTTTCTGCTCCCAAAGGAAAACCAGTGGTAAGTACGCTACCATGTGAAGTATAATTAATCTCCCCGGGATTACCACTAACAGGATCATCGATACAAGTTGGATCATGTGAATAAGGAAAAATAGATTGCAACATACAGTATGTCGTTTCATTAAAAGAAACGTCTACGTTCAAAAAGTCATCAACCAGCCACCAATAAGTTTCTTGAATTCCATAATCAGCTGCTGAACCAACGACATAAGGATCGAGAGATGACACCTCGAATTGAAGTTCCCCACAAGTAGGTTTTACATTGCCCCACTCATCATCATACGCACCTGGCGGATCGTTTGGATCTCCTGCTATTCCGCCTGGTGGATTATAATGCCCAAAGCGCAAAACAACATCCTTGTATCTGGAAAACTCAACAGCCCGATAAAAGTCAACAGGAGCACCGACACCTTCATAATACGGTAAATAATCCAAATCATAGGCAGCCCCTCCTATGCCACCCATATCGTCATAAGTAATCGTCGAACCATCAAGATTTGTTACAACCGTTATGTCCTCTGAATGAGGACGGACAACATAAGGAACAATATCGATACCATGGGCTATCTTTTCAGCAAACATACACATACGAACAACGTACAAATACTGCACCAAAGTCCCAAGCTCCGGTATTTTAGGAAGGGCCAACATATCCTGCCCCTTTCCAAAAAAGGAAGCATAGCTGTTTCCGGCACCATCCACACCGCCCTCAACAAAAACCATCCACGCATTCGTAGCAAAATTAGAACCAAATTTTGCTACTGAAAATGTTATAAGCTGCGCAACATTAATCCCTTTATTATTACCTGCTAAAGTAATTGGCGCTAGCAAAGCAAAGAACATTATTAAACGAGGGATAACCCATGCTTTATTAAACCGCTGTCCAAAAGGAGTTCCAGTCGTAACAGTCTCCCCAACAATCGTAACAACGTAGTACAACAAGACAATCAGCGATATGAACGCAATCCCCATTGTATAAAATAAAAACATCTGGTGCATTGCTAGATGCATAGGCGAAGGGAAAGCTGGCATCTTCGGTATAACTTCACCTTGAATGTTCGTACAAGGCACAGCAGTAGAAACACAAGATTCATAAAAACCTGTCCCGAAGCCTGTGCCCGATTTTTGCATAACTCCAAAAACCTGATCAAGCACAACAAAAGCAATATCCTGAGATGGCCCCGCTGCAGTCTCGGAGAACACAATCCACCCGGTTGTCCCGACGCCACCGGCGCCGCTAAAGAACGCGCCAATAATGCCCTTAACGCCCCCACCAAAAGCAGCGCCAAGAGCCCCGCTAAAACTATTAAGAAAGGTACCAGCAGCAAAAGCCGGTGCATAAAACATAAGAGAAGTAATAACAAGTACAAGCTGCAAGGCCAGTATTGTAATACCAATAAGAATCGTGAAATACAAAACAACCTTATCAATATTCTTCCATGAGAAGGTCAGGTTTTTCCCTGCAGCCGCAACCACATGTCGCACCCCGAAACGCCCGTAATTTTGTCGATCGAGATAAGGATGACCTGCTGGCAGCAACCCCAAATTAAAGTATACAACAGCCAGCGTACCAGCCATAAACGATAAACCCGAGCCAAGCAGCCCTTTAATCCGAGGCCATATTCCAGGGAGTACCGAATATTGCATTAATTTTGTAGTCGTCACAGCCATTTATATTTCAACTCTAATACTTGCTTCCCTTTATGCCTTAAACCTTGGCATTAAAAGAAAAAATCAAAACCAGTAAATTATTTATTTGGCCCGGAAATCGCACCCGCGATTCCTTCCAGACCACCACCAATTTTACCCAATACCTGTTGCGATCCGATAGAAGCTCTAGATGACAAACCTTGAGCCGGATCTTCACGCGTATCGCCAAACGTTGCTACACTTTGCCCCATCCACCTTAAGATATTGTTAGGAATAAGGTCGATAAGTTTAAAAGCCGACATACCAATCATATAAACAATAATTGTATAAATAACTGTAAAGAAGAATTGGTCGATAAGTGAGCGCATATATTCACCGGAAAAGCTTGCATCTGCGATCTGGGACTTCATGTCATAACCAGCCGCATTTTGAGCAACCAGATCAAAAATACTGTTCAAGACATTAACAAGCGCGGAAAAGATCGAGATACTAGCCAACATTCCAAACACTATCAAAATCGGCCGCAAGAATACTTCAAATATCAAGAAATATCCGTTCATAGCCGCATTACCAGGCATACCATGACCATCAATACGTATATGTGCGAGCGCCCATAACGGAGCACCGACCATCGCCTCGAATATCCCTTTTATCCACCCCCCTGCAGCAAAGAAGAAATATATAAAGGGCAAGAATGGTAAAATATAGAACAGAACAAAACCTACCGTTAATCCCAACATTGCCGTAGTAATGAAGAAACTTGAAACCACATACATCAGCTGCTTGGGTATAGGCCCCAAAGCCCCACCAAACAAGGCAGCACCTGCCGCATACCCTAACGAACGTATTGAGCTTTCAACCAAAGAACGTCCTACACCCGAAAGCTGAGCCAATGGATGCGTCGAATTTGTAGAGTTCTCACGCATATTATACAGACCATCAAGACCGAGAATAGAACTAATCATCGCAAGAATCGGATTACCCCTAGGGCGCTGAGATTGTACATTAGCGGCTTTATCCCACGCTTCATACGCTTTATTAAGTGCCGTAGCAAACTCCAGACCATTCTTCTGACCGAGAAGCTTACTAAGGTCACCAAGAGCCGGTGCCTCCGGATCAAAACGACCAGATGATGAAAGCATATTACTATACATAGCTTTTTTATCTGAAACCGTTTCCATTATCGCTGGATAAGACATAACTTTTGGAACACCAAACACAGCTGCTGTAAGTTGACCATTCACCTGTGCAATACGGTTATACCAAACACCAGCTGCCGCCCACCCACGAGCATATAAAGGATCTGTATTAGCGGCCGCGCCATTATATGGCCCACCCCACAAACCCGATGTCTGAGCTAAAAGAAGTGCAGCTTGTACCTCTGTCGCAATAATATTTTTTGCTTTGTTATTAATATTTTGCACATACACCGCATCCAGCTCGATA
>Ga0209692_10002577_pt1 | contig 19361 bp, 20 predicted proteins | sample tdDd472_FD_187129 | JGI IMG/M metagenome (GOLD analysis project Ga0209692, IMG submission 187129) | Marine sediment microbial communities from the Atlantic coast under amendment with organic carbon and nitrate - tdDd47.2 (SPAdes)... | ecosystem: Environmental > Aquatic > Marine > Coastal >...
GCCCGGTTCTGCGCAAGCTGGTCGAGGCGCTGGGCCTCTCGGCGCATCTTGGCGTGCGCGAGGGGCGCGAGATCGTCTACCTGGCGCGGGAAACGCCGGTGTCGCACCTGGCCAGCACCGTGCGCGAAGGCACCCGCCTGCCGGCTCATGCCACCACGATCGGGCGCATCCTGCTGTCCGATCTGACCCCCAGCGCGCTGGCCGAGCTCTATGCCGGACGGGCGCTGGAGGCCTATACCCAGAAGACGCGCACAACGCTGGAAGAACTGCAAAACCAGATCGAGGCCGACCGCGCCCGGGGCCTGTCCTGGAGCGTGGCGAATTTCGAGCCCGAGATCGGCTCGGCTGCCGTCTCGGTGCACGATCATCAGGGCCACGCCATTGCCGCGATCAACGTGACCGGGCATGCCAGCGTCTTTGCAGAGGGCAGCCCGATGGTGGAGCGGATCGAGGTGCAGTTGAAGGCCGCCGCGCGGGAGATTTCCGAGGCGCTGGGCTATCGCGGCTGGTCGGCGGAGCAGATGTAGGCGCGCCGCACTCAGACGTAGGTATAGCCGAAGGACATCCCGAAATCGCCGGAGCCGAGCGCGGAGTTTCCGCGCCGTGCATCCCGCAGCCACAGTCGCCCGTGGACCTGGGTCTCCCCAAGGTCGGTCTCGGCAGGCAGCCGTGCGCCCTGGCACCACAATCCGCCCAGCCATTCGCCGCCGCGGAATGTGACCGGCCCGGCGGCGGACACGGCCTGAAGCGAGACATTGCCATAGCTGACCGTGGCGGAGAAATCGGCGCCGGCATCAAAGCGGGTATTGTCGAACCGTCCGATGCCGCGGAACTCGGCCCCGGAGAAATCGGCCGCGCGGTCGAACCGGCTGTTTTCGAACCGGGCGTCGTTCATGAAAAGCGCGCCGCCGAAGTGGGCTGGGCCGCCGAACGTGGCACCGCGAAACCAGCAGATCCCGTCGAACCGCGCGCCGCGCGCGTCGATCCCCTGCGCAAACCGCGCGCCGGAGAAATCGACGCCGGTCAGCGTGCAGCCCGACAGATCCAGCGGCGCGTCGCATTCGACCCCGGCCAGATCGACGAACTCGCCATGCCGCCAGGGCACGGTGAGGCGCGCTCGGATCTCCTGCGGGGTCATCAGGCCGCCTCGCCCAGGGCTTCGCCAGCCTGCGCGATCACCTCTTCGGCCCAGGGAAAGGCGAGATCCTCGGCCATGTCGTCGCCGGAGGCATCATGCGCCACCCGCTCGCCGATCTGCCGCGCGCCGTGGGCCAGCATCAGCTCGGCCAGTTTCTTCGGCCCATGGTTGAAGGTCTCGTCATATTCGCTGTCGCCCAGCCCGAAGATGGCGAAATGGATCGCCGAGAGGTCGGGTTTTTCCGCGTTCATCGCCTCGGCAAAAGGCTGGGCCGAAGCGGGCAGGTCGCCATCGCCATAGGTCGAGCAGACAAGCAGAAAAAAGCGGGAGGCATCGAAATCGGAGGGCGACATGTCCGACAGGTTGAGGCAATCGACCTCGTTTTCGCCTTCCAGTTCGGCCTGGATATCCTCGGCCAGCATCTCGGCATTGCCGGTCTCGGTGCCGTAGAGAATGGTGATCTTCATTTTGGTCTCTCCTCTTGGCGCGCACGGCGCAGCATTTCCGCACGGGTGGCGATCTTGGCGCGGCAGCGGCCCTCTGGGGCTGCCTCGGTTTCATGGGCGTCGATCCGGGTCCAGCCGGTGTAATCCACCGCCTCGGCCAGATCCGCAAGAATGGCGCGGCCCGGTTTATCGGGGTCGGATTTCAGATCGTCCAGAATACGGGCGGCCAGCGCCTGCGCGTCGGCGCGGTTTTCCGGGATGGTGCCGCGCGGCCCGCGCCGGAACCAGCCAGTTGCGTACAGTCCGGGGGCCAACGCACCCGCCTCGGCGTCCCGCGCATCGGCCAGCAGCACATCGCGCGGCAGGTCGCCGGCGGGGCCGAAGCCGATGGCGGTCAGAACCGAGGAACAAGACAGCACCTCCTCGTCCTGGTCGGTGGCAAAGCGAACCGCCTCGGCGGATGTTTCCCCCTCGACCGCGAGCGGGGTCAGCCCGAAGCGGAAGGTGATCCGGCGCGGACCGGTGGCGATGCCGTCCAGCGCCTGCACCGCCTCGATCTTCTTCTGCTCAACGGGGTCGTCGCTGGCCCCCGCGCCGATCACGCGGATGCTGACGCCGGCGAGCTTCGCCAGTTCCTTGATCATCACCGTGTCGAACTTGGCCTGCGCGGCGGGCGACCGGCCGGTGATGGTGATCTCCTCGATCCCGCTCCCGGCCAGCCATTCGCCGGGTCCCGCGCCGAGGTCGGATCCTGTCATTTCCTCTGGCGTCTTGGCCAGCAGGCGCAGCAGGTCGATGGCCACGTTGCCGTTTCCGACGATCAACGGGCGGGGGCCGAGGTCGGGCAGGGCGCAGGCGTCGGGATGGTCATAAAGCGCGCGGGTCAGCGTTCCGGCGCCATGGACCCCGGGCAGATCGCCGCCGGGAATGGCCAGCGGCCGATCCTGCGACAGCCCGGCGGCCAGCACCACCGCGTCATAGGCCGCGCGCAACGTCTCCAGCGTCACATCCGCGCCCAGCGTCACGTTGCCGAAGAACTGCGCGCCCTGCCGCTCGAAGACGCGGGCGAACTGCCGGGACACGGCCTTGGTGCCCTGGTGATCGGCGGCCACGCCATAGCGCACCAACCCATAGGGTACCGGCAGCCGGTCGATCAGATCCACCTCCAGCCCCGGCGCGGCCTTCAGCAGCGCCTGCGCCAGGAAACAGCCCGAGGGGCCGGCACCCACGATGGCAATCTTGCCGCTCATGCCTCCTCCAGTGCCGCGCCCGCCCAGGGGTGCGGCGCGCCGCTCAGGTCCGAGTAAAAGCTTTTCTGCGTCATGTAGGCGCGCAGCCCCTGACGCCCCTTTTCCCGGCCGGTGCCGCTGTCGCGCTCGCCGCCGAAGGGGGTGGAGATCGAGAACTGCTTATAGGTGTTGTGCCAGATCGTGCCGGCATTGACCGCCCGGCCGACGCGCCAGGCTTTCGGGAAATCGCGGGTCCAGATGCCGCAGGCGAGGCCGTAGTCGCTGTCATTGGATTGCGCGATGACATCCGCCTCGTCCTCGAAGGGCAGCACGGCCAGCACCGGGCCAAAGACCTCGTCGCGGCAGATCCGGTCGGTGTTCTTCACGCCCGTGAGAATGGTGGGAAGGTAGTAACTGCCGTTGGCGTATTCCTCGCCCTCCGGCACGGCCCCGCCACACAGCAGCTCGGCGCCATCCTCCAGCGCGCGGGCGACATGGGCGGCGACCTCGTCGCGGTGGTCCATGTGCACCAGCGGTGCGACCTGGGTTGCGGGGTCGAACGGGTGGCCGACCTTCAGCCGCTTGGTCGCCGCAACCAGCCGCGCGACGACCTCGTCGTAGATTCCCCGCTGCACGAACAGGCGCGAGCCGGCGATGCAGCTTTGCCCTGAGGACGAGAAGATGCCGAACAGGATGCCGGCCAGCGCCTGCTCCATATCCGCGTCCCCGAACAGCATGGTGGGGGATTTGCCGCCCAGTTCCAGGCTGACCGGCATCAGCTTTTCCGCGGCCTTGCGCGCCAGCGCGCGCCCCGTGGAGGTGCCGCCGGTGAAGCTGACCTTGGCAATGTCAGGATGCTCCACCAGCAGGTTGCCGATCTCTCGCCCGGCCCCGGGCAGGACCGAGAACAGCCCCTTGGGCAGGCCCGTCGCCTCGATGATGCGGGCCAGTTCCAGCGCGGTCAGCGGCGACCATGAGGCGGGTTTGAGGATCACCGCGTTGCCTGCCGCCAGCGCCGGGGCGACCTTTTGCGCGTCCGAGGCGATGGGCGAGTTCCAGGGCGTGATCGCGGCGACCAGGCCCAGCGGCTCATGCACCGAGAGGGTCAGACTATCGCCGCGCTGGGCGGTCAGATCCTCGTCCATGGTCTCGGCCACCGCGCCGAAATAGCGAAAGGTACCGGCAGCAGAGGCCGCCAGCGCCGCTGTCTCGCGCTGGGTCTTGCCGGTGTCGCGGCTCTGGATCCGCGAGATGCGTTGGATGTTCGCCTCGATCCCGTCGGCGATGGCATAAAGGTATCGCGCCCGTTCATGCGGCTTCAGCCCACGCCAGGCCGGGTCGGCCTGCGCGGCCTTGGCCCGCGCGATCGCCTCGGTCCCATCGGCGCGCGAGGCACCGCGCAGCACCCGGTTGACGCTGCCGTCGGCGGGGAAAACCGAGGTGATTTCGGCCCCCGTACCCGCACGCCATTCGCCGCCCATGAACAATCGCCCGTCGGGCATCTCGTCAAAGCTCATATCTGTCATATCGCCACCACCTCCATGCGGTTCCGGACCTCGCGCAAGACCGAGTAGACCGTGGACACGCTGGTTTTTGCATTGCCTGCGGAGGGCAGGTTCTCGATTTCCATCCGGTAGTTCGCCACCGGCGAGCGGACCTCGTAGCTGTGCACGTTGCCGGGGGTGGAGGGGTCGGCGATCAGTTCTACCCGCGTCGCCTCGAACCCGGCCCCGGCCAACGCCAGGGTGGCAGCGACATTGGCGTTCTTGGGATACGCCCGCGCCGCCTCGCGCGCGCTGCCCTGGAAGAACACCCTGCGTTTCGTGAGCGTATCCAGATCCAGCACGGCCTCGGCCGGGGTTCCGGCCCAGGCGCGGGGCGGCTTGGTGCCGCGATAGGTCACCTCCAGCCCGCCCGCAGGGGCCAGCGCCGCCAGCAGATCGATGCCGCCCACCGCACCGGCGGGCAGCACGATGCGCGCGCCGCCCTCGGTCGCGGCGGCGCGCAGATCGGCCTCAAGCGCCGGGTCCGACATCGCCCCGACTGAAACCTGCACCACATCCACGCCAGCCCGCAGGATCGCGGGCAGATGCGCCGCAACCGCGCCGTGGCCGGCGCATTCCACCACAAGATCGGGGGCGGTGTGCAACAGCCCGGCAGCATTCTCCGCCACGGTGACCACCCCGGCCAAGGCCGGCTGGTCGGCGGCGATCCTCCCCTTCACGGTGGCGCCGGTGCCGGGGCGCGCCAGCACCGACAGATGCGCGACGCGCAGGCCGGTCTGCGTCATCAGCCCAAGCAGGGTCGCCCCGATGCTGCCATATCCGATCAGGCCAAGCCGCATGCGCTCACTCCGCCTTCTGCGCGGTGCCGGCGGGCGGGCCGGCAAAAGCCTCGGCAAAGGGGCCGATGGCGCACATGTCCACCTCGATCAGCTGCGGGCCCTCGGCCGCAACCGCCGCGTCCAGCGCCGCAGTGAAACCGGCCACGTCGTCGACCTTGCGGTGCGACAGGCCGATGGCGGCGCAAAAGGTTCCGAACTCGGGCACGCGCAGCGCCGAGTAGTGGCGGCGGCTGTCGTATTGCGCGTCCTGGATGTTCTGGATTACGCCATAGGCCTGGTCGTTCATCAGCACGTAGACCAGCGGCGCGTTCTCATCGACTGCGGTGATCGCCTCGGCCAGGCCCAGCATGGTGCCGCCGTCGCCCAAAAGCGTGATCGCCTTGGTGCCCGGTGCTGCGGCCAGTGCCGCTCCGATGCCCATCGCCACTCCCTGACCGATGCCGCCGCCCAGCGCATGCACCCCCTGTTTCGGGTCGGTGAGGCGCACGTAGCGGTTGCCGAAAGTGGAATTCGAGATAGTCACGTCGCGCACCCAGATGTGCCCCTCTTGCGAGACCTTGTCGCTCAGCGCATCGGCCACCACGCGGTAGGGGCCAAGCTGGTCGCGCAAGCGCCCCTCGGCCTCGGCCCGCGCCCGCGCGATGTCGAAGCTCAGGTCGGGGTCGGTGGCGAGCCGTTCGGGCAGACGGTCCAGCAACCGGCGCAGGGTGTCGGCGGCATCGCCGTGCACGAAGGCGTCCACCGGGTAGTTGCGCCCGCCCTGGCCCGCGTCGGCGTCGATCTGCAGCAGCGGCCGGGGCAGCGGCAGCTTGTTGTTGCGGGTCTCGTTGCCGCGCAGGCGCGAGCCCACCACCAGCATCAGGTCGCAGCTTTCGTAAAGCGCCGCCGCCTCCGGCCCCATGTTGAAGGCGCCCAGCGTCGCCGGTTCCTCCTCGGACACCACGCCGCGCCCGTTGGTCGATGTCACCACGCCAACGCCGCGCCGCATCAGTTCGGTCGCCTCGGCCACCGCCCCGCGCGCGCCGCCGCCGAGCCAGATCAGTGGACGCTTGGCGGCCGTCAGGTACTCCGCCAACTCGTCGATCATCGCGTCGCTGGCGCGCGGACGCACCGGGACGGGCGCATGCAGGCGGGCGGCGGATGTGGCCGGGCTGCGCTGCACGTCCACCGGGATCTCCAGGCTGACCGGGCCGCTGGGTGCCGACAGCGTGGCCGAGATTGCCGCGTTCAACGTGCCGATGGCGCCGTTGGCGTCCCACATGCGGAACACCGCCTTTGAGATTCCGCGCAGCATCTCGGCCTGTTTCGGCACGTCATGGATCGGCGCGCGGTCTCGGTCGGCGAAATCGGTATCGACCTGGCTGGTGATATGCAGCACCCGACTGCCCGCGGTCAGCGCCTCGGCCTGCGCGCCCGCCGCATTGCCCGCCGCCGTACCGGTAGAGGTCAGGCAGACACCCAAACCCCCCGAGGCGCGGGCATAGGCATCGGCCATGTTCATCGCGCCGGCCTCGCCGCGGGCGGGAACGAAGCGGATGCGCCCCTGGCGTGCCACCGCGTCGAGGATCGGCATGTTGTGGATCGAGATGACGCCGAACATGGTCGTCACCCCGGCATCGGCCAGCGCCCGCGCGATGAAATCGCCGACGGTTCCGGCCTGTTGGATCTGTTCGTGTTTCATGGCCATGTCCTCAGATATGCCGGTTCAGCCCGCCCGAAACGTCGAGCTGGGCGCCGGTGATGTAACTGGCCGCACGCGACCCCAGAAAAGCGATGGCGTTTGCAGCCTCCTCGGCATCGCCCAACCGTCCCAGCGGAATGCCCTTTCGCTGGGCCAGGTCGCGATACCATTCCTCGCGGCTGACGCTCTGATCTTCGCGTTCGGCAAAGCGGCGGGTCCACTGGCCCGAGCCGATCAGCCCCATCAGCACCGAATTGACCCGCACCTCAGGCGCCAGTTCCTGGCTCAGCGACTTCAGCAGGTTCTGCACCCCCGCCCGCGCCGAGGAGGTGCAGACCATGTGGCTCTCCGGCTGGTAGGCCAGCAGCGAGTTGACCGCCACGATGGCGCCGCTCGCCTCCTTCAGCATCGGCAGAAAGGCGCGGATCGGCAGAATCTGGCTGAAGATCTTCAACTCGTACTCGTCGCGCCAGTCCTGATTGGATGTCTCGGCAAAGGTCGATTGGCGGCCTTGCCCGGCGTTGTTGACCAGCAGGTCACAGCGCCCGAATGTCTCGCGCACGTCAGCGGCGAAGGCGTTGACCGCCGCCTCGTCCAGCACCGAAAAGGCGCGGGTCAGTACCCTGTCCTCGCCATAGTCGCGGCGCAGCACCCCGGCCACATCCTCCAGCCGGGATTCGTTACGTGCGCAGAACGCCACCTTGGCCCCGGCACCCAGCAGAACGCGGACGGTAGCCAATCCGATACCGGAAGAGCCCCCCGTCACCACGGCGACGGCGTTGTCGTACCCGAGGTTCATTCCGCTGCCCCCCGTTCGGTCTTGCGCAACTCAGGGAAACCCGGATCGGGCCGCCCCTGCATCACCGCGCGCTGCGCTGGGGTGGGCGGACCGGCGGTCATCCACTGGTCCATCTTCTCGGGCACGTCGCGCGGCCAGACCTGTGCCGCGTGGCTGGTCTCGTCGATCTGCTGCACCTCCGAGGTGAACTCGATCACGAAGCCCGAGGGCGAGACGAAGTAGGCAAACGGGTTGTTGCCGGGTCCGTGCCGGCCCGGTCCCCAGGTGGGGACGTGCCCCTTCTGCTTCATCCGCCCGATCGACCGCATGAATTCGTCGATCGATGGCAACTCGAAGGCAACGTGGTTCACGCTGGGGTAATGGGCGCGGACCAGCGCGATGGCATGGTGGTCGGTCGAACAGCGCAGGAACACCATCTGGTCGGCGGAATAATCCGAGACGCGAAACCCCAACACCTCCTCGTAAAAGCCCTGCACGCCCTCCATGTCCGGCGTGTTCAGCACCACATGGCTGACCTTGCGCGGCTTGGCCCATTCGGCCTCGGGTTCAAGCTCTCGCGCCTCGGTGCGAAAGCGCAGGCGGCGGTTGTCGGGGTCGAGCAGCTCGAAGCCATAGCCGCCGGGCCAGTCGTCGAATTCGGCCGGCGCACCCAGCACATCGGCACCGCGCGCGACGGCCTGGGCGTGAAGCGCATCCATCGACTCCCGGTTTGGCATCGAAAAATGTACATATTCGATGCCGAACACCTCGCCCTCGGTCAGCCCGTAGAGGAACGGCTGGGACCCGGTGCCGCGCAGATAGGCGGTGTGGTCGTCCTTGTGCGCCAGGTTCAGCCCCCACATGTCCTCGTAAAACGGCAGGGTGGCGGGCAGGTCGGGACCGCGCATCATGATGCCCCTCAGTCCGCCTGTTCGTATCGTCTCGGTCATCTCGGTCTCTCCTCCGGGTCCCGCAGTTCAGCTTGCAGGTTCGGGTGTCAGATCCAGCGCGGCAGCGAACCGGGCCGGGGCCTGTTGGTAAATCGCGTGGCCGGCCTGCGGCAGCAGCGTCAGCCGCCCGCGCGCGGCACCCTGCAGGGCGGCATGGGCGCGACAGGCGCCGTCGGGGGGCGTCACCCGGTCCTCGGCGCCGACGATCACGTCGGTGGGCACGCTTAGCCGCTCCGCATCGTCCAGCAGCCGTCCAGAGGCCAGCATCCGCGCTGCCTGGCCGTAGCCGGGAAGAGTGACTTTCGCCATGCTGTCGCGGACCAGGGCCAGCGCCTCGGGGTTGTCCTCGGGCGCATGCAGCAGCCGCGCGGCGCGGGCCTCGGCAAAGGCCCTTGCGCCCAGTCGCTCCAGATCGTCGATCCGCGATCGCGCGGCCGAGCTGAGGGCACCGCCGCGCGGCACCCCGTGACCCAGCGCCGGCGCGGCAAGGATCAGCCGCGCGACCCGCTCGCGCCGGGCGGCGGCAAAGCTCGCCCCCATCAGCGTGCCCAGCGAATGACCCAGCAGCGTGACGCGGGCCAGATCGAGCGCGTCGAGGAACCGCTCGAGCACGCGAGAATAATCGGCCGCAACCGGCCAGTCCTGCGCCAGCGGCGCCGAGTTGCCGTATCCCGGCGCGTTCCAGGCGATCACCCTCTGGTCACGGGCCAGATGCGGCAGCAGCGGTGTGAACGAGGCCGCCTGAGAGCCGATCCCGTGCAGCAGCACCAGGGCCGGGCCGTCGCCGGGGCGCTCGAGATACTCGATCCCGTTGGCGATATGAGTCTGCCAGCCAGTCATGCGAACACGAAGCCGTTGTTGACCGGCAGAACCTGCCCGGTAAGTGCCAGCGCCCCCTCACTCAGCAGGAAGGCGATGACGTCGGTGATCTCGCCCGGCCCTTGCGGACCGGGCACCGCGCGCCCCTTGGAATACAGCCGGTGCCGCGCCTCGGGGACATATTCGGTGCTTTCGGTGGTCAGGATGCCCGGCGCGACGGCCGTGATTCCCACCCGGTCCGGCCCCAACTCGCGCGCCAGCGAGCGGGTCATCGCCATCACCGCGCCCTTGCTCGCGGTATAGGACAGCAGGTTCGGCGCGCCCCAGAGCGCGGTGTCCGAGGCGACGTTTACCACCCGGCCAGAGCCGCTGTTCCGCAACATCGGGGCACAGGCCCGCGTCATCAGCCAGGTGCCACGCACGTTGACGCGCTGCACCAGGTCCCAGCTGTCGATCTCGATCTGGTCGAAGGGGATGCCGCCGATTCCGGTGGCGATGGCGCCGTTGTTCACCAGCCCATGCAGCCCGCCGCCGGTCATGGCGGATACCTTCTGTCCGAGCGCGGAGACGGAGGCGGGATCGCCCAGATCGACGGGCAGAAACGCCGCCCCGACCTCGGTCGCGGTGGCGCGCCCCTCGTCCGCGGCGATATCGGCGAGGATCAGCCGCGCGCCGTGCCCGGCCAGGCTGCGGGCGATTTCCGCCCCCAGCCCGCGCGCCGCGCCGGTCAGCAGGATATGCCGGTCTTTCAGCATGCTCACTCCGCCGCGACGTCTTGCTGTTTCAACTCGGCCTCGACCTGTGCCTTGGCGGAACGGGTCAGGATCTGGCGGATGCGGCTGACACCGAGGTCATGCTGATAGAGCATCTCGCGCTTGCGGGCGTCGTCGGGCATCCCTTCGAGCATCACCCGGTCCTGTTCCAGCACGTCCCAATGGGTCTTTTCCATCTTGGCGCGATAGAGAAAGCGCCAGCTTTCGCGCGCCAGCCCCTCGACCTGGCGCATGCGCCAGAAGAACACCTTGGTCGTGTGTTCATCCATCGGCTGCACAAAGCCGATGATGCGGAACACGCCCCCCGGACCCGCCGCCGGCGGATAGGGGATTTCGAGGAAACAGAACATGTCGCCGGGATAGACCTCGAACTCGGTCCAGTCGAAGTTTTCGCCGGTCTGGCCAACGCGCTCGATGCGGAAGCCGTTGTCGGTCTTGTCGAGCTTCATCAGGTCCTGTTTCGAGCCGTAGGCGAGCGTGAAGCTTTCCGCATGCAGGTAGCAGCCGTGCATCGGATCGGCGAGGTTGTCGATCGCATAGCGGTAATTCGCGCCCCAGACCGAGGTGCACAGGAAACCGGTCCAGGCGTCGTCATTCATCACGTCCGGCAATACCAGTTTGGGCGCTTCGGGCTGGTCGACCGAAGGCACGTATACGAAAACCGCGTCATTGGCCTCGGTCACTTCGTAGGAGGTCAGCGCCTTGCGGCCTTCCAGGGCGCATTCCGGCATGGCCGGCACTTCCACCACGACGCCGTCGCCATCGACCTTCACGCCATGATAGCGGCAACCGATGTTTCCCTCGTGGATCTCGCCATAGCTCAGCGGAGCGCCGCGGTGCGGGCAGAAATCCTCGATGCATTTCAACTCGCCCGCGCCATTGCGCCACAGCACCAGCTTCTCGCCAAGAAGCTTCGTGCCATAGGGCCGCGTCGTCTTGACCTCGACCGATTTGCAAACCGGATACCACTGGCCGCGCAGGCCCTCGTTTACCCGTTTCTCGATCAGGGCCTTCTTGTCGATGGCAGTCATTTCTTCATGTCTCCCTGTTTGGTCCTGCGCCGGCTCAGCCGTGGGCCTTGGGCAGGTAGTGCAGAATGCGGTTCTCGATGCGCACGAGCGCGCTGTAGAGGACGAACCCGATCACGGTCAGCAGGACGATGGCGTTGAACACCATCGCGGCATTGGCCTGGCCGCCGCCGTAGGAAATCAGGTATCCCAGCCCGGTGTTTCCGCCGACCAGTTCGCCCACGGTGACGCCGATCACGGCGAGGGTGGAGGCGATGCGCAGCCCGGCCATCAGGTTGGGCAGGGTCGAGGGCATCTCGATCTTGCGGAAGACGCCCAGCCGGCTCAGGTTATAGGCGCGCGCGAGGTTGATCAGGTCGCGGTCCACGGTGCGCATGGCCTGCAGCACGTTGACCAGGACGGGGAAGAACACGATCAGCACCGTCACCAGCAGCTTCGGCACCGAGTTGTAGCCGAACCACATGATGAACAGCGGCGCGAAGGCCACCTTGGGCGCGATCTGAAGCGCAAGGATGTAAGGCGAGAGCACCTTTTCCCAGAACGCCGACATGCCCAGAAGATAGCCCAGCGTGGCGCCCAGCAGGCTGCCGATCAGGAATCCCAGAAGGGTATAGAGCGCGGTCGACAGGGTGTGTGCGGTGAGCCCCTCGTAAAGCCACATCCGCTTCAGCTCTGACAGGCAGTCCGACAGGGTCGGGATGATGTACTTCGGCACGTCAAGCGCCGTCGGCAGGTATTGCCAGGCCAGCAGGACGAGAGCCAGCAGGCCAAGGCTCGCGACGGTCGTGTTCAGGCGGTCCATGCGCAGTCCCCCGGGGATCGTCCGTTTGCGGGTGGCGGCCGGGGCGTTTGCCCCGGCCTGGGTTGCGGTTGCGTCGGTCATTTCACAAAGGCGTTTGTGTAGAGCTCGTTGACGGGCACCGCGGTGCGGACGATCCCGGAGTCGAGATAGAATTTCTGCACCTCGGCGATGCGGTCAGGGTCGAAGGCGCCCAGCGGCTGGTTCTCGCCCTCGGGGTAGATCAGCGTGGAATAGGCCCGCATGACCCCCTCGACCTGGGCCTCCTTGCCGGTGTGCTGCGGCACGAAGGAAACGTAATCCTTGGCCGCCTGCGCCGGGTCGCCATTGATGTCGCCGATTGCCCTGATGACCGCCTGGACAAAGCCGCGCACCACCTCGGGGCGCTCGGCGATGGTCGCGTCGGATGCGATGATCGCCTGCGCCATGGCAGGGAACACGGTGTCCACGGGGATCTGTTCCATCTTCACGCCGGCGCCCTCAATGGCGGCGATCCACTCCGGCACGCCGGACATGGCATCAAGCTTGCCCGCGATGCTGAGCTGGATGATCCCGCCGGGACCCACTGCCTGGATATCGACGTCGTTCTTGGTCAGCCCGACCGAGGCGAGAACACCAAGAAGGTTGTAATAGGTGGTGTCCTGGAACGACAGCACGCCGATCGACCTGCCCTTGAGGCCCGCCGGGCCGGTGATGCCACTGTCGGCCCGCCAGGCCAGCTGGGTCAGCCCGCGCCCGCCCAGAAGGCCGACGCCCTGGATCTTCAGCCCGTTGGCGCGCACGATGATCGGCGTGTCGCCGATGCCACCGCCCAGGTCGGCGTTGCCCAGCGCCACCTGCGTGGCCACATCGGCGCCGCCCTTGCCGACCTGAAAGGTCACGTCAAGGCCGGCCTCGTCGAAGTAGCCCTTGCCCTTGGCCAGCTGGAACGGCGCGAAGGCGGGCAGGAAATCCGGCGCGGGGAACAGGTAGGTTACCTTTTCGGTCGCCAGCGCGGCGGTTGCCGAAAGGGCGATCGCAGCGGCGGCGATGGTTCTGATTATGCTGTGTTTCACCTTGATTCTCCCAGTTGTCAGGCTGCTTTTTCTGCTAGTTTCAGATGCTTGAAGAGTTGTGCCGCGTATTCGCCCACCTCGGGCAGCACACGGCGCTTGATCGGCTCTTCACGGTGCGGCAGATCCACCTCGATCTCGGCCACGATGGTGCCGGGCCGCTCGCTCAGCACCAGGATGCGGTCCGACATCAGCACTGCCTCGGCCAGGTCATGGGTGATCAGCAGAGTGGTCTTTCCGGCCTCGGCGATGGTCTTTGCGAAGGAGTTCTGCAGCAAGAGCTTGGTCTGCGCGTCGAGTGCCGAAAACGGCTCGTCCAGAAGGATGATTTCGGGGTCGATGGCCAGGGTGCGCGCCAGCGCCGCGCGCTGCCGCATCCCGCCTGAAAGCTGATAGGGGTACTGCCGGTCGAACCCGTCCAGATGGCAATGCTTGAGCTCGGCCATGGCGCGGGCATGGCGCTCGGCCTTCGGCACACCGCGCGATTCCAGCCCGAACTCGATGTTCGAGATGATGTTGCGCCAGGGCAGCAACAGGTCCTTTTGCAGCATGAAGCCCACATGCGCGTTGGGGCCGTCCACGCGTTCTTCGCTGACCAGAACCTCGCCCTCGCTGGGCTGGTAGAGGCCCGCGGTCATCGACAGGATGGTCGACTTGCCGCAGCCCGACGGGCCGACGACCGAGACGAACTCGCCTTCGTTCACGCGAAAGCTCACGTCGGAGACGGCGGTCAGCGGGGCGCCGGAATTGGTTGGAAAGACCTTGGTGACGGAGCGGAACTCAAGCGCCATAGCCGTTGGCCTCATACGCGGCGTCCATGTCGGCGTTGATCGCAGTCAACTCTCCGGCCAGCAGCGCCTCGGACCAGTCGGTGCGTCCGGAAACCGGGGCGGTGATGTTCTTTGCGGTCAGCTTTTCGGCAACGGCGGCGAAATCGTGGGTGCCTTTGCCGTAGATTTCCATCAAAGCCTCGGCCAGCGCGGTCTCCTGTGTACTCAGGGCCCGCCCCCGCGATTGGTGGGCCAGAGCCGGGCGGCCGGTGTCGTGGGCTTGCTGCGACAACCTGTCCTTGAATGCGTCCATGTCCGCTTCCCCCTGTGGATTTGTTCATATTTAAACAGTGTGTTCAAGAATTAGTTTGAACTGGCGAGCCCCTTTGAGTCAAGGCGTTTTCAGATTGGGCGCACTGTCTTGGAGAGCGTTGACAAGTGTCTGCTTTAGCGCAGAAAATTCAAATACGACCAAATGGTTATATAATGAACAATGTTAACGAGTTTATGAAGTGGCGAAAAGCAAAGGGAGAATCACGATGACCGGGCTACGAATCGCAATCGCCGGAGGCGCCCGCCGCGACCGAACGGCGGCGGTGCAGCGCGGATCGCTCGCCAACGACTGGCTGAAACAGGGCGGCAACGCCGACTGGGTTTATGGCTACAACGCCTGGACCGCACCGCTGGGAGAGGCCGCGCCGGCCGTCTGAGCAGTCTGACCGCCTTTGACAGACGAAAAAAAGGGCGCCGCGACGGCGCCCTTTGCAGTTGGGGAGGATATTTCTTACCCGGCCTGGTAGGTCACGCCATCCTCTTCCGACTGGCCGATCACGGTCCAGACCGTCACCGGCGCGGCCGAGTCGTTGCGGAACCAGTGCTTGCGCCCTGCCGGCGTCTTTACCAGATCGCGGGGCCCGAGTTCGATCTCGACCACCTCGCCGTTTTCTTCCCAGCCCACGGTCAGCGATCCCTCCAGCACCATCAGCGCATCCTCGACCGGCCGCGTGAAGGGTTTGACGCCGATGCGGCTGGGCACGCCCCACATCTCCTTGCGGCAGGTGTCGTTCTCGATCCCGCCGGGGCCGACATAAACCTTGCGGGTGAACCCGGCGTCCTCCCAGATCGTCGGCTGCTCGTGGTGTCGCACCACGTATTTCGCCATCAACTGTTGCAGCGGATGCGCGCCGTTTCGGTCGAATTTCATCGTCTTGCCCGGCTGTGCGCCGAACGACCGGGCCAGTTCCGGCGCGTGCTCCTTGGGGTGATAGTGATAGACCGGCGGCAGCGGCTTGCCGACATCAACCGAGATCGACATCAGCACCGGCTCGACCCCGTCGACGCGGAACCCGTGGCCGATCTCGCGCGCGTTCAGGATCATGTCCTTGGGTCCGAGGTTGACCTCGACAACCTCGCCGTCCTTCTCCCATCCGACCACCAGCGTTCCGTCGATGATCAGGAAACTTTCCTCGATCTCGTGGGAATGGCAAGCGGCGTATTTGCCCGGCTCCTTGTAGATCAGGCTTAGGGTAAAGTGATCCGGCTTCAGCGTGCTGGTATCGCCCACCTTGGGCGAACCGCCGGCACCGATATAGCGCATCTGCGCGCGCTTCAATTCCTCGAATCCGGCGTTCGACGGAAAGGCGTTCCAGTCGAATTCCTTGTCGGTGAAGCGGCCTGTGTGGGCCTTCAACTCTTCCGCAAGCGAAGGGGCGGGGGTCTGGATGTTCATGGCGAATCCTTTCTGCTGTCGCGCGTCTTGCAACCGGTCTAGTCAGGAATTGTTTTGCGGGATACTATGCGTTTTATGGATGAAACACTTGTGTCCAACCCGTCGGAAGACCGTTACATCGTTCCCGGCCTCGTGCGCGGGCTGAGGGTGCTGGGCGCCTTCACGCCCGAGCGCAAGGAAATGACACTGTCGGACCTGGCGCGCGAGTTGGGGCTCAGCCGCTCCGCCGCCTTTCGCACCGTCTATACGCTGGCGCAGATGGGGTTCCTGTTGCAGGACCCGCGCGGCAAGAGCTACAGCCTCGGGCCCGCCGTCTTGCGGCTCGGCTACGGCTATATGGCCACGCGCGAACTGGTCGAGATCGCCTTGCCCGAGCTGGAGCGGCTGCGCGACGAGACCGACTGGTCCACCCATCTCGGCGCGCGCGACGGCGACCGCGTGCTTTACATGCTGCGCATCCCCTCGCGCATGGGAATGGGCAGTATCGTCCACGTGGGCAGCCGGTTGCCGGCAGCCAGCACGACAATGGGCCGGGTGCTTCTGGCGGATCTGGACGAGGATACGATGATCGCGCTCTATCGCGACCGGGGCGCTGACGTCGCGCCAGGCCGCGTGGTTCGCGGCCAGGCCGAGGTTCTGGCGCAATGGCGGCGCGACCGCGACAGCGAAACCATCGAGCAGATCGGCAGCTTCGAGGCCGGAATCGCCTCGGTCGCGGCCCCCGTGCGCGACATGTCGGGCCGGGTTATCGCGGCAATCAACGCCACGATCGCCAACGATGGCAGCGGGGCGATCCCCGCCGATATCCGGGAGGCGGTGCATCAGACCGGCCGTCGCATCTCCCGCCTGCTGGGCGGGGAGTGACCGGACCCGTGCGGACAGGGGGGCGAACATGACCAGGGGCCTTGCATCGAGCCGCATCCGGATGCGCCATCTGCGCTGTTTCCTGTCGGTGGCCAACCTCGGATCGGCCACCCGCGCCGCCGAGGCGATGGGCACGGTGCAGCCCGCCGTGTCCCGTTCGCTCCGCGAGCTGGAGGAGGAACTGGGCAGCCCGCTGTTCGATCGCACCGCCAACGGGCTGATGCTGAACGCCATCGGCAACACGCTGTTTTCCTTTGTCTCGAACGGTATGGGCCAGATCGACCGCGGGCTCGAGGCTTTGCAGGGACAAAGCGCCGAGGCGCAGGTGGTGGCCTATATCCTGCCCAACGTGGTGCGCGTGGTGATGCCCGGCGCGGTACGCCGGTTCAAAGTGCTGTACCCCTCGGTCGACCTGCGGTTCATCGCCACCACGGGGGGCGGGTTGCAACACTATCTACGGACCGGCGAGGTGGATTTCGGCTTTGGACGTCTGCTCGCGGTCGAGCACATGCAGGGGATGAATTTCGAGCATCTCTTCAGCGAACCGCTGGTCTTCTTCGTGCGCACCGGTCATCCGCTGGCGGGGCGCGGCGATCTGTCGATCCGCGATATCGACCGCCACCCGGTGGTCATCCCGACCCCCGGCACCATCATCCGCGACGAGCTGGACCGGTTTCTGATCTCAAAGGGGGTATCGCGCTTCAGCAATATGATCGAGACGATCTCCTTCGAATTCGCGCGGTCCTACCTGGCGATGTCCGATGCGGTGGTCTGTCAGCCGATGGGCGCCATGCGGCGCGAATTGTCCGAGGGTGTGGTGCAGTGCCTCGATTTCGCGCGCGGTGCGATGGACGGGGCCGTGGGGTTGACCACACCGGCGGGACAGACGGTCAGCGCCCCGGCGCAACTGCTGATGCAGATGATCCGCGAAGAGGTGCGGGCGCTGACCTCCGCGTCCGGCGGGAATATAGCAGAATTGTTATAGGTCGTTCGGAATCACTATTTCTCACCCTCTGCCTGACTTGCTAGATTGCGACCGAATGTCACGGGAGGAGAGGTGACGCGTTCCCAATGCTGCCGACGCAGCAACAGGGGGCGCGCGCTGCACGAGGAATGGCCAAAGCGAAGAACGTCCTTTTCATCATGTTCGACCAGCTGCGCTGGGATTACCTGAGCTGTTATGGGCATGCGCATCTGCACACGCCCAACATCGACCGGCTGGCGGAACGGGGCGTGCGGTTCACCCGCGCCTATATCCAGTCGCCGATCTGCGGCAGTTCGCGGATGAGCACCTATACCGGCCGCTACGTGCATTCCCACGGTGCCAGCTGGAACGGCATCCCGCTGAAAGTGGGCGAGATCACCATGGGCGATCACCTGCGCAAGGCCGGGATGGACTGCTATCTCGTCGGCAAGACCCATATGCGCGCGGACGAGGAGGGGATGGCAAGGCTGGGGTTGGAACCCGACAGCCTGATCGGCGCCCGGGTGAGCGAATGCGGCTTCGACGTGTTCGAGCGCGACGATGGCATGCTGCCCGAGGGGCCCGATGGCTCGTATGATCCGGACGGCGCGAAGGAATACAACAAGTGGCTGAAGGCAAAGGGCTACGAGAGCGACAATCCCTGGCACGATTTTGCCAACTCCGGCCTCGACGCGGAGGGCAACGTGCTCTCGGGCTGGTTCCTTAAGAACTCGCGCGAGCCGGCCAACATCGCCGAGCCGGACAGCGAAACCCCCTACCTGACCGGGCGCGGCATGGAGTTCATCGAAGTTCACGACGGCCCGTGGTGCTGTCACCTCAGCTATATCAAGCCGCACTGGCCCTATATCGTGCCGGAACCCTATGCCTCGATGTTCGGCCCCGAACATGTGCAGCCGGTGGTGCGTTCGGACGCCGAGCGCCAGCACGCGCACCCGATGTTCAAGGCGTTCATGGACACCAAGGTGGGAGAGGCGTTTTCGCGACAGGACGTGCGCGAGGCGGTGATCCCGGCCTACATGGGGCTGATCAAGCAGGCCGACGACCAGATGGGGCGGCTGTTCCAATGGCTGGAGGAGACCGGCCGCATGGAGGACACGATGATCGTGCTGACCTCGGATCACGGCGATTTCCTCGGCGATCACTGGATGGGGGAAAAGACCTTTTTTCACGATACATCCACCCGGGTGCCGCTGATCATCTACGATCCGAGCCCGGAGGCCGAGGCGACGCGCGGCACCACCTGCGACGCGCTGGTGGAATGCATCGACTTTGCCCCCACTTTTGTCGAGGTCGCCGGCGGCGCGCCCGCCTACCATATCCTCGAGGGCGAAAGTCTGCTGCCGATCCTGCATGGAGAGCGGGCGGAAACCAAACGCGATTACGTTATCTGCGAATATGATTTCTCGGCCACCCCGGTGGCGCATCTGCATGACATCCCGGTGCGCGACGCGGTGATGTTCATGGTGGCGACCAAGCGCTGGAAGCTGATCCACTTCGAGGGCGGCCATCGCCCGATGCTGTTCGATCTGGCGGCCGATCCGCAGGAACTGACCGACCTGGGCGACAGCGACATCCACGCCGATATCATTGCCCAAATGTACGACAAGCTCTTTGCCTGGACCCGCCGCCAGTCGCAGCGCACCACCCGCAGCGAAGAACAGCTGATCGAGATGCGCACCAAGACCCGCAAGCGCGGCGTCATTATCGGCATCTACGACGAGAATGACACGCCGCTGGACCTCACGGTCAAGTACCGCGGTCGCACCGCCCGCGACATGAAATCGGGGCCGAGCGGCTGACCAATCGGGGGCAGGAGGGTGCCCCGCAATTTCCACAGGGAGGAAAACCATGAAACATCTCGTACTGGGCCTAGCGGCCGTGATCGCCTCGGGCGCGTTCGCCACCGGGCCGGTCACAGCCCAGGTCAACCTCAGCGCCGAGGCGTCGAGCCCCGGCAACAGCCCGCATGTCTCGAT
>Ga0209692_10002578_pt1 | contig 19356 bp, 14 predicted proteins | sample tdDd472_FD_187129 | JGI IMG/M metagenome (GOLD analysis project Ga0209692, IMG submission 187129) | Marine sediment microbial communities from the Atlantic coast under amendment with organic carbon and nitrate - tdDd47.2 (SPAdes)... | ecosystem: Environmental > Aquatic > Marine > Coastal >...
GAGACACCAGCGTCAGTATGACACTTGTCGCAGAAATCTGCCTTGTTGGTATGGCACTTCATGCAAGTGTTCTGCAGAGAGATGGTGAACTCTTTGCCCTTGTGGTTCGTATAGGTCCGCTTGCCGTCACGCAGGGCCCAGTCACGCCAGTCGTTAAGAAGCTGCATGTGCTTTTCACGCATGAACTCCTTGGACTCGATGCATTCCTTTTCGCCTGCGGGGAGTTTGAGCTCAGGCTGCTTGTATTCCTTGGTCACGACTTTGCCGATCGCAAAAGGAGCGCAAAGCAGACCAAGGAAGATGAGCAGGCCGACGATGATGGGGAAACCATTCTGCATTTTCATTTATGCATCCTCCATGTTCGGGGGAGTCCAATCGTCCTCTTCGTCCTCAAAGCCGGGCAGGTATTCTTGACGAAGATCCATCTTACGCTCGGACTCGCCTTCCATGACCAATGCGTTGGCGACCATTTCATGAACACCGCAAATGGTCACGCCGGGAGCCCAGTAGTCGGCCAGCGGGATCAGAGTGGCGCGGTCAATGGCGCAAATACAGGCCATGGTGTTGACGCCATGCTTTTCCTGCACATACCTGAGAGCGTTACCGCGAGGCAGGCCTCCGCGCAGGCGGATTTCCATGATCTCGTCAGTATTCAAACCAGAACCGCCAGCGCAGCAGAAGGTCTGCTCGCGAGTGGTACCGACAGGCATCTCGAAGTAGTTATTGACCACGTGCTTGATGACGTAGCGTGGTTCTTCCAAAAGGCCCATGCCCCGTGCGGGGTTGCAGGAGTCATGGAAGGTGACACGCAAGTGATCGTTACGGCTAGGATCGAGTTTCAGCTTGTTGTGCTTCATCAAGTCAGCCGTGAATTCAGTGATGTGCAGCATCTTGGTCGCTGCGGAAGTCTCAAACACTGTGCCGGTGATCGGGGACTTGGGAGTGGTCATGCCAGCATGCTGGGTGTCACCGGTCATGGTATCCATGTACTGGTGAACAACACGCCACATGTGGCCGCACTCGCCACCGAGAATCCACTTACAACCGAGGCGTTCGGCTTCGGCGTACATCTTGGCGTTGAGCTTCTTCATGGTTTCGTTATTGGTAAACGAACCGAAGTTACCGCCCTCAGATGCGTAGGTGGACATGGTGTAGTCGAGACCGATTTCATCAAACAGCATCAGGTAACCCATAAAGGTATAGATGCCAGGGTCAGCGAACACGTCGCCGGACGGGGTGATGAACAGAATCTCGTGGCCCTTTTCGTTCAGCGGGGCCTTGACGCGCTTACCAGTGACTTCCTCGATGTCATCAACCATGAAATCCACGATATCCTTAAAGGCGTGGGGCTGAATACCGAGGTGATTACCGGTTACGTTACAGTTAGCGACCGGCTCCATGATCCAGTTGATGTTCAAACCGACCAAATGCATCAGTTCGCGGGCCATCATGGTCATTTCTGCGGTGTCGATGCCGTAGGGACAATAGAGGGAACAACGGCGGCACTGGGTGCATTGGTAGAAGTAGATGAACCATTCTTTCAGGACATCTTCTTCCATGACGCGGGACCCGGTGAGCTTGCTCAGGATCTTGCCTGCCACAGTGAATTCACCGCGGTAAACAGAGCGCATCAGTTCGGCGCGCAGAACAGGCATGTTCTTGGGATCGCCGGAACCAATAAAGAAGTGACATTTGTCAGCGCAAGCGCCGCAACGCACGCAGATGTCCATGAACACCTGCAGGCTACGGAACTTTTTCAGTCTTTCGCGGAAGCCGTTGACCACGATTTCCTTCCAATTGGAAGGGAGTTTCCAGTCAGCTTCACCCGGACTCCATGCACGGGCCGGACCCCAGAGACCGGGAAGCTTGGATTCCATATATTCCATCTTCTCGGGCTTGGCGGGGTAACACCAGTGACCCGGTGAAAAATCCACCGGGGTATCCATCCAACCTGTGGTCGGCGGATTGTAGTCTATGCTCTTGAAGAGCTCATCTGCTTTTGGGATGTCGGACATATCTTTTATCTCCTCAGATAAAGAAGTATCACCTAACGGTGAACCCTGGGCCTAAGCCTCTTCCTCGGGGGCCTTACCGTTTTCTGGATTGTCAAGCGGTAGACCAGCCTCGGCCATGGGAACTCCGAATTGCTTCTCGTAGTCCGCATAGGCATGGGCCTTGATGTTGGGATCGTTCCAGGGGTTCACATGGTGCTTGGCACGCGTATCGTTCGGCAGGTTCCGTGTCGGAGACAGGAAAACACCAGGAAAGTGCATAAGCTTGCTGAACGGGAAGTACGCCATGAGGCAACTGACCAGGAAGACATGAATGAAAAAGGAAACGCCGACGGCTTCGGGGACGACGTAATTGAACGTCACCAGACCCATGGTCAGTTCCTTGATCGCGATAACGTCGACCTTGGCGTAGTACCGCATGTAGATGCCCGACAGGGCAACGGACAGGATCAGGAACAGCGGAAAGAAATCCGATGCATACGAGATGTAGTTGATCCGGGCATTAATCAGTCTGCGACCCAGAAGCAGAAGCACGCCAGCCAGCAGACCGAGATCGGTCAGGTACATGGTCGGTGCGCCGATCTGCAAGAGACCGTCCACGAAATCAATACCGTTCACGAAGAACGGAATCGGCTCAAGGAACAGGCGAAGATGCCGCAAGGCTACAATGAAAAAAGAATAGTGGAAAGTGATGGCAAAGAGCCACAGCCACTTACTGGATTTGTAAGCGACAATGGGATGATCCTTTCCTTGGTGCAGGGACACGGCAGTGTTCCTGAACAGAGACCTGAACGCGAAGACTTCGAGTACCATACGGAAGAAAGTCTGAGCGCCGGTCTGGGGACAGTCCAGCTTGTTCTGCGGGAACAGCTTCGGGTCAAAGGACTTGAACTGACCACCGGTTGTGGGGATGCGGAACGGCACGGCCGACCGACCCCAGATTATGACTTTATAAATAAAGCCAATGATAAAGATGATGAAAGCCGTTGTCGGGATGCAGACACCGAAGAAAGTCCTCAGATGTGCCGCATCAACCCCGAACAATGGGATCAACACCAGGAGAAAGACGAACAGAAGTGAGTAAAGAGCATTCATCTACCGTCACCTCGCTTGAAGGTTGGACCTGCCGGTTCTTACCGGAGGCCTGCCACTTTCGGTACACGCTCTCAAGGAATCGTCGATGCCTGAACGGCGACGCATGCGAAAAACGAATCCGTGGAACCCCCACGAATCCAACCCCTTGCACACCTCGGCCCGGTTCTCACACCGTGACCAAACCCCTTGAACGCGTCCTTAATCGACCGATGTATCGGCCGTAACGTCCACCACCATTCCGGCTTTCCTGAGCAAACTGCTCTGGGCGCGTTTAACCTCTTCAACGCGGAACCGGAATACCTCTTCGCGACTTTTTGTATAGATGTCGAAAGACATCATGGCCAGGTTGTCCACCTTGGCCTCGAACCTCAACAAGTCATCAAGTGTTCCATCTTTCTTCATAGCCTTGAAAAACTCGTCGCGAAGGAGTTTCTTCAGCAAAAAGACAAAACTGAGAGCCTGCGAGGGGGTGAAATCCTGCACAGCCCGGATACGTATAAGTTTATCCAGACTCTTGGCAATCACCCCTGCGTCCTGCCAATCAATCAATTGATCGAACAGCTCCCCGGTTGCCTCGAAGATGGCAGCCCCCACGGGATTCTGAAATCGATCCTTTTGTTTGGTCCAAACTTTCTGCGTTTCTTTCGGATACGTCTGAAGGACCAAGTCCGCCCACTTCTTCGACAGTTCGGCCTTACGTTCGGCCAGCACGGATTCAAATGTCATTATATGCTCGCAATAACTCATAAAACAGCAAATTTTGACTGCCCGATCAAAGCGGGGAAGCCTCTGTTTTACAAGCGTGCATTGAAAAGTTGTGAAAAACATCACGTAAAACTCAGAAACATATTCCAAACCCCTTCGAAAACGTCAAGGTTTTTTCATGGAAAAACCGGCTAATGAGAAGGGATATCAGGACGTGATTAACTCTGGAATAAAAAGGAAGAAGATCAGCCTCGCTCCACCCTGTTTCGCCCCATCCTCTTGGCTTTATACAGAGCTTCATCCGCCCGGTTGAGGACTTCCTCAATATTCCTGTCCGCTGGCCGGACCACGGTAGTCCCGATAGAAACAGTGAAAGAAATGACCGTTTCCTCAATCCGCGCTTCGAGACCTGCATAAATTTCACGGAGACGTTCAGCCGCTTCAAGCCCCTCTTTCAGCCCTGTTTCAGGAAGAATTACAGCGAACTCTTCACCGCCAAGCCTGCCAAAGATATCGGTTTCACGCAGGGTTGCCGTGGATGCGGCTGCCAGCATCCTGAGAACGAGGTCTCCGGCTTGGTGCCCGTGGGTATCGTTGATTGATTTGAAATAATCGATGTCGAGCATAAGTACGGCCAAAGGATTCTTGTAGCGCTTGGCACGCACCAATTCCTTTGTGCCCAAAGTAAAGAAATTATGCCGATTGTTCACACCGGTCAATCCATCGGTGGTCGCCAGACGCTTCATTTCCTGTTCAAGCCGAATACGCTGTGTGACATCGTGAATGACCGAATAAAGCCGTTGTTTCCCCTGCACCATGATAGGCCCTGAATACACTTCAACATCCCGGACATCACCATTGACCAGAATATGTTTCATGATGAAATAGGCCCGCCCTTCCTGCCTGGACCGTTGCATTTCCCTGAAAATCTCATCCTGGGTCAGCGAGTTTATCTGACTCATGGTCATATCGCGCATTTCGTCAACGGAATACCCATAAAAAGCACTGGCAGCAGGGTTGGCGTCGATGATTTGCTCGGTTCTCGGATCTACCAGAAGCATGATGGCGTGATTGTTTTCGAAAAAAGCCCGATACTGCTTCTCCCGCTCCAAAAGGACCTTTTCCGCTTCGATACGATTTGTAATGTCACGGAATGTCCCCTCCATGGCGACTGCGTTGCCAGCCTCATTTCGGATCAAATGGGTGTTGGCCTCAACCACAATAATTGCCCCATCTTTACGCTGAGCCTGTACCTGTATGCCGCGAGTTGCACCGTTTTCAACAAGGAGTCTTCGCAGATGTGCCCGCTCTTCCTTGACTGAATACAAGCCATCAATGCTTTTCCCGAGAAGTTCACTTTCCGTGTAACCAAGCAGACGGCACGTCGCCGGATTAACCATTTGAACGGTTCCATCCAGATCCGTGACCATATACCCTTCTTCAATGGACTCGAAAATTCGTCGGAACTTTTCTTCACTTTCCTGCAGTACCTGCTCTGCCTTCTTCCGAGCGGAGATGTCTCGAATGACATTGACGATACCCAACGGAAGACCATCGTCACCAATAATGAGGGATACGGAATGATCTGCAGGGAAAATTGTCCCATCACTTCGCCTCAGGGCCATTTCAAATACAGCTTTTTCCCCCTTGTCAAAAGCGGCCTGGGATTTGACGAGAAATTCCTCATAATGCAACCTGTCCACGTGCAGTTCCAACAAAGGCGTCCTGCTCAACTCTTCGTTGGTCATCTCAAACAAAGTTTCAGCAGCAGGGTTGGCGTCAAGAATTCTTCGATCCGGCGTCAAGATGAGTACTGTTTCCCCGAGTGCGACGAACGTATTGCGAAGCCACAACTCTTTCTCGGAGAGAGCTTCCTCCATGGCCCGCTGAGCCGTGACGTCCATGCCCGAACTGAGAACACCAATAACCATACCGCCTTCGTTGGTCAGCACCCTGTTCTGCCAGTGCACCAATCGATGGCTCCCGTCTTTGGCAACGATATAATTGGTATGTTCATCGTCGAGTTCCGTCTGGCCGGAAAAAATCATGTAAAAGTAATCGCGCACCTCGTCCCGCTGTTCGGCAGGCACCATCAAATCAATCCAATTCCGGCCAAGCAGTTCCTCTTCCGCGTACCCGAGGTACTCGCTCCCGGTCCGGTTAATCATGGTAATTGAGCCGGAGGCGTCCTGAGCCACGATGATAGACCCGACCACATCAAGATAGTGAGCGACCCGATTTCGTTCACGGCTCAACTGCTTTTCGGTCTCCACACGAAAAGAGATGTCCTCCAGTGTAAGAAAAAACCCCGTAAACCCGGCAACCACTTCCGATAATCTCGAAACCGAAACACTGAAATGTTTCTCGCCATAAACCATCGGGGCCACCACATCCATTCGGCACATGCTACCGGCTTCTCTACCACCGAAGGAACACTCTTGCAGGCAACCGGCCAGCCACGGCACAACGTCCGCAAGCGGCTTTGATATACTGGTTTCACAAAGTTCTCCGCCCAAGCCCAAGACGTTGGCAACAGCCTTGTTCATGGCTTCGACATTGAAAGAGTCATCCAGAGTTAGGGCAGGGGTATCAAGGCTCTGAAACAGCTTCAGAAGATTATTTTTTCTCGCCTTCTGAACGGAATCAGTTTCTTCAGAAGGAATAGATGGCATGGCCTCGACCAAATCAGAAAAGAACATGGTCCACCCTCCAGCCATGGCATCGGTGGAGCTCCCATGTTCCTGAACATAGGCGAAAATGCGCTCTTTGAGCCACTCTTCGTTATCTGCGATATATGTTCTCAAATGGTCCATTCTCATCCCAAATCAAATTTTAAAAAAACCTGACCATGAAAAAGCATAGCAAAAACAGATGGGCAGGGGTAGCACAATTCCCTCTTTCTCCTCCCACTCCCCTCTCACAACAAACGGAGATATATAGCCTTCATATGCCCATATGTCGAATCCGGACACCATTTTCCCACTCGGCACAACTCTGCATGAGCGAAAGTCCGCGCGGTAGCCAAAAAAAGGCCCGCTCTCGCGGGCCATGCTTGCTATTCTTCAACACTGCTTTCCGTTTCATCAGGCAGCGCTTCCGGGATTTCATCAGGAGCCGAAACGTCTTCAACTTCCAACTCTGGCCGGGGAGCAGCCTTAGGCGGCTCCATGTACCGAGCGAACACCAAAAAGCCAGTATGCGCCACCATGCGGTCGTCCGGCCTGAGTCTGTCAGGCACAGGCTTCCAATGACGGATCAAAATTTCCAATACTTCCTGATCGGCAAAGGGGCCGTCTTCCAAGCCTCGAAGCAACTCGGACACCTGATTAACCGTGGGCAACAGGAAGCCACACATAGCTCCAGGAATCACTGCATCAGGAATGGAAGAAAGATATTCCCACGGCGTACGAACATCCAGGAACAGAGCGTCTGCACCCGAATGCTTGAAGCCATCCTCGATATTCTGATTGACCTGCTCCACACGATCAGCCAAGCCGACGCGTTCCAGATTCTTTCCGGCCAGCTTGAAAAAGTCGGCGCGGCGTTCATAGGTAATAACCTTACCTGTGTCGCCCACAAACCAGGCCAGAGCTGTGGTCAGGCCACCTGAACCGGTACCGGATTCGATAACCGTAGAACCGGGACCAATACCCAATTTCATCATCAGATACCCGATTTCCTTGGGGTACATAATCTGGGTCTGACGCTTAACGCCTTTGATAAGATCATGCAGGGTCGGCTTGAGCACCAGATAAGGCCTGCCGAGATGCGTTTTGACATACTGGCCGAAACCGGCCTCAGCCACTTCGTCCATGAGCAGTTTGCCGTCATGGGTGTGTACTTCTCCGCCAGTTTCAAGCTTGCGAAGGTATCGTTTGCCTTTGTGGCTGATAAGCAAAATGAGTTGTCCGGATTCGATCATTGATTCGGCCTCCTGAAAAATGATGGCTTTGAGGTACGGTCAGGTTGAAGGGAAGTCAAGGAAAACGGTGCAATCACGCACAAGGCAATGAGACCGAAATGATGGTTTGGTCGTCTTCGTCCGATGTTTCCATGGAAATTTCACCACCCACAGTCCTGACCACCAGGCTGGCTGAATAGGTCCCGAGTCCGGTTCCAGAACTCTTGCCAGACGTAGCGTATTTTTCAAAAAACGTCTCACGAACGTCCGGCGGAACCACCCCGGCATTCGCTATGGTCATCCGCATGACATCAGAATCACACTTGCTCATTTCAAGGGTAACAGCCTCACCTATGGGAGAAGCCTCTATGGCGTTTTTCAACAAATTGGCAACCATGGATTCATACAACAAGTCCTGCCCCAAAACAATCAGGTTTGAACTCACAAGATCCGAACCGTCGCTGAAACGCACATCCACAGTCACGCCAAGACTCTCTGCCACATCTTCCAATTCGCCCAGAACACTCTTGACCACACCTATGAAATCCACGTGAGACGGGGTATACGCATATGAACCGGCCTCCATCTTGTAGACGGTCATACTCATGCCGACCATGCGCAAGACCTTTCGCCCCTGCTGTTCGATGGTTTCCAGAATCTCCCGTATCTCACCCTGAACACCGTCCTCATCCATAAGCAATACTTTACACGCACTGATTACACCAATGATAGGGGCCTTGAGGTCATGGGCAACAATGCGGTCCACGTCCTCCTTGAGATGTTCCAACCGCTTCTGTTCGGAAATATCCACAAAGGCTTCCAACAGACAATCCTTGTTATCCAAAGTCACACGGGACACGGATTTGAGAACAGGCAGATCTTCACCGTTTTCCTTGCATATGACACGTTCGTCACTGGCAACAACGTCTCCTTTATCAAGAGCAGGGCACAGGGCCTTCTCTCGCTGACAAAGGAATTCACAGCACCTATGCCCAACCAGACTCCTCCGAGCATATCCCGTCATGGAAAGCATGGCGGCGTTGACATCCACGACTTCCCGAGTCTCCTCATCCAAGAGGGTCAACCCGATAGGCATATTGTCCATGATGGCCTTCATCTTCCGCTCGCTGTTGGCGAGAAGTACTTCGGCCGCCCTGCGCTCGGTAATATCTTCGGCAAAACAATAGAAATAGTAATTCACTCCGTCCCGGTCCTCCATGGTGGTAAAATCCAACCGGGCCAGAATGACGATCCCATCCTTACGTTGAAAGTGGGCTTCATAGTCCAAAATGATTTTTTCCACGCGAAGAACAGCCAGCATTTCTTCTGCTTCTGTGCGATAGGGCCACATGAAAAAAGGATCACCTACTTCCTCAACAACATCGGATAGTTCCTCAATGGATTCATAGCCAAGCATGTTTGCAAAGCTAGTGTTCCATTCAACCAAACTCCCACCGATGATCCCATGAACTATGGGGACTGGAGCTTTTTCGTACAACATCATCCGACGCTCTTCAGCTATGAGCAACCCGGCCTCGGCAGCCCGACGCTTGTGGACCTCATGTTCCAATTCGCGGGTCAACTCAGCTTGTTCACGCCCGAGATTCTGTTTATCATTCTCCAGACAATCCTGAATATTTTCCATGGTACGCAAAGAAGGAAGCCACAGCCAAAACCCAATGGCCAGCATGACAAAGCCCCCGAGGTACCCCACGATTTTTTCGAGAAAGGCCTGAACCTGCGTGTCACCGCCCACCACGGTCCAGTTGAGAGTCTCAAAATTATCAAGGATATCCATAAAAGAACCAAACAGGACGAGCAAAAAACCAATCTTGATAAAAAGATATCCACGACGACCATGCTCCACATCCTTGTCCGCGCGGATGAAAAACAACAGAATGCCGCCAAGTACAACGGCTCGCAAGGATTCGAGAATGATATCAAACATACACAGCCCTCCTGAGACTCGGTGCCAACTTTATACAGAAGGACATGTATATTCCAATTATTAACTCACGGATTCACCATCTTCTTCTTGCATAAACATACCACGAATTGTAGCACGACACCGGCTGTTCCCCTTGACAGCCGCCTCTCAGTTCTTAATAACCTCCCATAGATTTTGATTTCTACGCTTCAAAGGATACGATACGTCATGGCATATAAATATATTTTCGGACCGGTCATGAGCGGACGACTGGGCCGCTCTCTCGGGCTCGACCTGCTTGGGGACCGAATCTGCTCCATGGACTGCGTATATTGTGAAGTGGGAGCCACCAGGATCAGGACCGTCGAACGCAAGCCCTATGTGCCCGCCACCGCCATTCTCAAGGAGTTGGCCGAGTGGAAGGCTGAGGGGCTGGACAAGCCGGATATGGTGACTCTGGGCGGACTGGGTGAACCCTGTTTGAACTCAGAGATGGCTGATATCATCACTGGGGCCAGGGAGCTATTTCCGGACACGGACATTGCAGTACTGACCAACGCCAGTCTGATAGGTGACCGGGAAGTACGCCGGGAACTCGCTCTGGCGGATGTGGTCCTGCCCAGCCTGGATTCACTCATGGACGATGAATTCATTCGCGTGAACCGTCCCTGCACAGGTTTTTCGCCCCAAGGCATCGCCGACGGGCTGCTTGAATTCAAAAAAGAATTCAAGGGAAAGATATTTTTGGAAATTTTGCTTGCCGAAGGAATCAATGACACAGACGAGAACCTCGGCAGGTTGAAGAATTTTTGCAAACGGCTTGCTCCCGATCGAGTGGACGTGGTCACACTGACCCGCCCAGGAACGGTCAAGGGAGTCCGCCCCGTGGACGGGGAGGTTTTAAGCCGTTGGCGCATGGCGCTTGAGAGCGGGAAAAAACGCGTGGAAACGCGACAGGCGACCGACAGGAAAGCGATGAGTACAGAGCATGTGACAGACTTCGTCAGCGCATCTCTGGCCCGCAGGCCGCAAACTGCCTCCCAATTAGCTCAGGCCCTGAATGCAGACCCTGAACAGGTCCGCATAGCTGTGGAAGTCCTTCTGAAAAAGGGCGAGATCTCCTTCCGGGATGACCGGGGCGAGACATATTACCACGGCACGGGGCACATCATTGAAGACACGAACGCGCCATGAAGTACATCACACATTTCTCGTCACGAGGTTATCATGCCAAACAAGAAAAAACGGCAGAAGATGTTCATCTCCGTCCTCCCGGGAGAACAGGTTGAGGTCGTCATTGCCGAAGAAGGCAAAGTCAACGAATACTACGTGGAGATGGTGCACCAGGCAAAGACCAAGGGCAACATCTACAAAGGCTATATCCACAACATAGACAACGGGCTTCAGGCCGCGTTCATCAACTACGGAGCCGAACGTAACGGGTTCCTGCAGATCGACGAAGTCCACCCCGAATACTACACGGGCAATTACACCCAAAAGAAGGGTGCGCGCTATCCGCTCATGCAAAAGGTGCTCAAGGCTGGTCAGGAAGTGCTCGTCCAGGTGGTCAAAGAACCTACCGGCAAGAAGGGTGCATTCCTCACCTCCTACCTTTCCCTGCCCGGACGCAGCTTCGTCTACACCGTGGGTCGTTCCCAAATGGGTGTCTCCCGCAAGATCGAAAATGAAAAGGAACGGACACGCCTGAAAAAGGCCCTCGAATCTTTCGAAACCACCGAAGGCGTGGGGCTCATCGCCCGAACCGCTGCCGTGGGGCAGTCCAAGGCAGCCTTGGAACGAGACTACAAATATCTGAACAGACTCTGGACAGACATTCGTTCCAATGCCCAGAAGGAAAAGGCTCCGGTCATCGTCTACAAGGAGTTGGGATTGGCCGCACGCGCTGTGCGCGATTACCTGACTTCCGATGTCACCGAAGTATGGGTTGATGACAAGGAAACCTATGACCAGATCAGCAAATTCGTGAAGCTCGCCTTCCCGCGCAAGAACAATCTGGTCCGTCTGCATGACGAAAATGACCTCTCCCTGTTGGAGCGATTCAACCTCGTCAAACAGGTGGAAGAAATTTACACCCGAGAGGCGTCCATGCCGTCCGGAGGCCGCCTGGTTTTCGATGCCACCGAAGCTCTGACTGCCGTGGACATCAACTCCGGCAAAATCGGTGGAGAACGGAATTTTCAAAAAATGGCTCTCAAGACGAATGTGGAAGCTGCCAAAGAAATCGCCCGCCAGCTCAGACTGCGCGACATCGGCGGTCAGGTGGTTATCGACTTCATTGAGATGAAGAACCCCAAAGACTGCCGCGAAGTGGAAAAAGTCATGCGTGCCGAACTGAAAAACGACCGCGCCCGCACAGACGTCAGTCGTATTTCTTCCTTTGGCCTTATGGAGCTGGTCCGTCAGCGCCTTGGGTCCTCGGCCATTGCCATCTCCACTGAGCCATGTCCCTGCTGCAAAGGCACGGGCATCCGCCGCAACATGGAATGGCAAGCTCTCCAGGCCCTCAAGGAAATCCACCGGGACATCCGCAGGCCAGGCTCCGAGCGCGTCGAGCATGAATGCGAAGAAGAACTTGCCATTTACCTGCTCAACACCAAACGCGGTATCCTGGCCGACCTGGAAAAACGGTACGGCAAGGAAATCCACATTGACCTTGAGTACGAATACGACGAGTAGAACTCATTTCAATAATCATAAAAAAAACCGGCCCGAAGCATTCGCTTTGGGCCGGTTTTTTTATGCTCTTCATTAGCAATATAGGAAGAATAGAGTTGTGGCGAACCGGAGGTTACTGCACCGCAGGGAGCGTAAAAATAAAGGTAGAACCTGCTCCGACTTCGGATTCAACCCAGATACGACCACCGTAGTGTTCGACAATCTCGCGACAGATGGTCAAGCCAAGGCCCGTCCCCTGAGGCTTGTTGACCATGGTGTCGGAACGAGTCTGATGGAACTTTTCAAAAATCTGTGCCTGATCGTCGGAATGGATGCCGGTGCCGGTATCCACCACTTCCACACGAAGTTGGCCGAAACGAGGGAAGGCCCGTAGCGTGACCGTGCCCTGCTCGGTAAATTTGGCCGCATTGTTGAGAAGGTTGATAAGTACCTGCTGAATTCGATCAGGGTCGGCGACAACAGCCGGCAGATCGGACTCGATCTCGGTAACGAGACTCAAAGTGGTCTGGGTGAACATTCCGCTGACAGAGTTGGCGGCCACATCAATGACCTCATTCACTTCCAACCGCTCGTCGCGCCAGCCCATGGAGCCGGACTCGATCTTGTTCAAGTCAAGCACGTCGTTGATAAGTCGGGTCAGACGTTCGCCCTCGTGGCTGATAATATTGAGGTTGTCCTGAATTCGTTCGCCCTTTCTAACCAGCCGTCCTTCTTCTACGGCAAGCGGCAAGAAATTCTTTGTAAACTCCTTGTTCAACAGCTTGGCGAACCCAAGAATGGACGTCAGAGGTGTCCGCAATTCATGCGACACGGACGACAGGAAGGCTGACTTCATTTCGTCAAGTTCACGCAAACGTTGGTTGGCTTCTTCCAATTCACGGGCCTTGTTCACCAGATCTTCGGTACGATCACGCACCAACTGTTCCAGGTGACGATTCAGGTCTGCTAAATCCTGTTCGGCCTTTTTTCGGTCAGAAATATCTTCAAGAATACCGTCGATAAAAACAAGTGTACCGAACTCATCATAAATGGCGCGGGCGTTGAGTGACCCCCACATTGTCTTGCCGTCACGACGATAATACTCGGCCTCAAAGCGCTTGACCTCGCCTTCTGTCCGCACCTTCTCAAAAAAGTCCTGCATGTGTTCAGGATTCACCATGATACGGGAACTCAAACTGCGCACATTGGAAAGAAATTCGTCAAGGGAGTCGTACCCGAAAATTCGGGCCATAGCCGGATTCGCCCTGCGCAGGACACCATCAGGGGTCGCCTGGAAAATACCTTCAACGGCGTTTTCAAAAATGCCGCGATATTTTTCCTCGGCTTCCTGCAACGTCTTGTTCATGGTTTGCAGTTTGTTCTCACGCCCTTCAATCTCGATGGACATACGCCGGAATCGCTTGGCGATTTCCAAAAGTTCCGCATGATAGACTTCACCGAAATCGTAGGAAAAATCGCCTTTTGCGACACGAGCGATACCAGATTGGAGAACCATAAGAGGCTTGTTCAGAAATACACGCAGAAGCAGGCCGGTAATGGCGAGGATAACAGAAATGGACACCACAATAATGATAATGGAGACGAGCATCTGCTCGTCCAGGCGCTTCTTGTCCCGCGCCAGGGTGAAGTCGATTTCGGCCCGGCCAATGGTTCTCCCTTCGAACACGATGGACCGGACCTTGCTAAAATCCGCCTGTGAACCAGAAAATTTTTCATGCGCAAACACAACTTCATTGCGCGAGCCGTAAATGCGAATTCCCTGAACCATGTCATCATGGGTATAAACCGAACCAATGAGTCGGGCATTGTCGTAATCAAGATTCCAAATGGGAACGGCCAAGATTTCGGCCACACTCGTGATGGTGTCTTCGCCCTTTTCTTCGGCAGTGGCCCACATCTCCTGGGATTGTTGCCAATAGATATAGCTACCCATAGCCGTGGCTATGATCATAACGATGACCACAAGGCTGAACGTCAGGTCCCGTGAAATCGACCTGCTCGTCATAAGGGGTTTGGTTCTTTTCGGTTTGTTTGCGCTCATGAGTGTTCTGAAAGAAGAGGCGTATTCACGGATTATCCCGACGGATTCTTCTATCAAAGACCACCCTTACATAAGTCAAGGCTCGCTGTCATCTGTGTTATAATAAATACTTGGCCCGAATGCGCTCAACCGTGCCATTTTCCATGAGTCGCTGAATGGCAACCCGAATCTTCTTAATCAAAAGATCAGGAATATGCCGAGACACGTAAACCGTGACTGGAGCCAAGGACACGACCAATGGATCTGCAAAGGCCACCCGAGGCAAATTATGTGCATTGATAGTATGATCGAGGCCGAGCCGTGGCCCAAGGACCGCATCGACTCGGCCTCCGAGCAACATTTTAAGACTTTGCAAATAGCTTCCCGACGGACAGGAAATAACGCCGTTCTCCTGCGAAATACGCGCGTCATACCGAGCCCCCTTAATTGAGGCGACTCTTTTCCCAACGAGCTCCTCCGAAGAATGGAATTCCATTTCCGCCAAACCGATAACGACCGACTCCTCGTGAAAAAGCAGGCCCATATTATGACCTGCGGCCTCAGCCTCCGGCGAAGCAAGCAGAATAACCATATCCGCCCTGCCCAGCCTCATTTCCTCAAGCCCCCGATGCAGTCGAACCGTAATATTTCTCGCCACCAGACCAGCCTCCTCGGCGATGGCATTGCCAATTTCACCGCACAAGCCAGCTGGTTTACCTTCGTCCTGATACCAGTATGGAGGTAAATTAAGAGTCACTATGCGTAACTCCTCAGCTTGCGCAACCGAGGCTATCAACATCAACCAGCAAGAAAAAAAGAAAAAAGCGACGGATCTAAGCATGGTGGTTCCCTGGCCCTGGACAAGTTTTGACTGTCTATATCATAAGACAATTAAAAATATAAGCCCAATCAACTTCAAAGACAGTGAACAATTCATTCTTGCCTTGCCTTCCCTCCTCCCCTCCATTATTCAACGAGCCAATCGCCATGCTCAATAAACTGTACACCATCTGCCTGCTGACTATACTCGCGTTACTCCTGACGCCGAGCCAAGGTCGCTGCCACCCTCACGTTTTCGTGGATGCGTCACTGACGTTCCTCGTGGACGACACGGGCCTGACCGGTGTCCGTGAACATTGGCTTTTCGACGACATTTTCACCCAGGCCATTCTGGGCGATCTGGGCATTGACGCACAAAGCCTGCCCACAACTCTTGGTCAGGCTAAAATCCGTGACGGGGCCTTTGCCTACCTCATCAACTTCGGCTACTTCACGCTCATCGAATCCGAAGGCAAACGGATACCCGTTACCGAGACCAGAGAATTCCGGGCCTCATTGGAGAATGGCAGGCTGGTCTACGACTTTTTCGTCCCTCTGAACCTGCCCTTTGAACACATCAAGAATTTTCGCATGGCCGTGTTCGACAAGGACTATTATTCAGACGTCGTACTGGTGAAAGACGGTATCACTTTCGAGATAGACGGCATGGCCCAGGTCAGTCACACCATCAGACCGGCAAAAGATCATACGTACTGGAAATTCATCGTCCCCGAGGCCGTACACCTCTCAATCGCCAGTTCTCCGTCGACAGCACCGGCACCAAAGGCTGTGCAGCTTGAAGAAGTCGAAGGCCCCGGTCCCATCGAACGCCTCATGACTCTAGTCCGCTCCACGCAAAAACAACTGACTCAGAACCTCAACGGATTCGGCATGCAGCTCAAGGGCAACCCACTAGGGCCCGCCCTGTGGATGTTCCTCGCCCTCTCTTTCCTGTACGGCATTGTCCACGCCGTTGGTCCCGGCCACGGCAAAGCCGTTGTCTGCTCATACTTTCTGAGCAATCCCGGCTCCCTGATGAATGGAGCTCTGATGGGTAACGCCATCACCTTTGTCCACATGAGTTCCGCTGCTGTGGCCGTAGGTGCGGCCTATCTGATCTTTTCATCAGGCATGGGGGGCTTTGCCGCTGCCAGTCGCACCCTGCAACCGGCCAGCTATGCGCTCCTCGCACTCATGGGTATCTTCCTGCTGGTCAAGGCTGTGCGGGACATCATCAGAGGTGGCATGCTCGCCGATCCGTCATGTAGTCATAGCCATGATGAACCAAAAGGCGGCGACCTCAAAGCCATCCTGTCCGTCTCCTTTATCACCGGTCTCGTACCATGCCCTGGTGCAGCCGTGATTCTGGCTTTTGCCATTGGGCTGAACATTTTCTGGGTTGGCATGCTCGCCTTGGTCTGCATGGCTCTGGGTATGGGACTGACCACCACCCTGTTCGCCTGGGTCGCAGTGACCGCCCGATCCGCCACTCTCAAGCTCTCCGGCAAAAACAGAAAAATGTTCAACCTAGTCTATGCGGGGTTGTCCATCTGCGGTGCCGGAACCATCGCCCTGTTCGGCTCAGCCCTGTTCTTCGGCAGCCTGACCGGCTGATTCTTCCACGCCCCTGCCCCTTTTCTTGCCTCCCTGCACAGAAAGGTGTTTTTTGCGTCGTTCTCTCCAAAATTACAAAAATTAATTGACAACAATTTTCACTTTTCGATAAAAAAGCTTCATCAAGTTTTCGAAAAGGAAAATATCCGACACAATTGATATGAAAAGCACTCTCGACACACAAGACAAGAAACTGGTGGCTGCACTGACCAAAGACGGACAGTTGTCACCGGGGAAAATAGGCCAGGGCATGGGGGTCACAGCACCCACTGTGCGATCACGCATGAAAAACCTTATATCGGCTGGCGCACTCAAGGTTGCGGGCCTGATAAACCCGATGGAAGCCAAAGGGCTGACCGTGGCCATGGTGGGTATCACCCTGCACAGCCATGAGCAGCTCGGTGAAAAACTGGAGCAGATAGGCTCCCTGCCGCGCGTCAACTGGTGCGCAGTGGTCACTGGCCGCTACGACATTATCGTTGAAATCATCTGCACGGACGAAATGAGCGACCTGTACGACTTCCTTGATCAGGACCTTTCCAAAGTCGGCGGCGTCAATTCCAGCGAATCCTTTGTCGTCATGAAATCCCGGCGAAAGTGGCTGTTGCTGCCCGACGCCGTTGTCGACAGATTCAATAAATAACCCCTTCTGCCGGGTACGGCAGGACCGTTTTTTCAAAGGAGAGAGAGAAAAAATGATTATCGGTATCCCCAAGGAAATCAAAACACTTGAGAATCGCGTTTCCATGACCCCCGGGGCCGTGGAATCCCTGGCACGTCATGGCAACAAGGTGCTTGTCGAAGCCGGTGCCGGTCTGGGCAGTGGCCTGACCGATGCCGAATACGAGGCCGCAGGTGCCACCATGGTCTCCGCTGAGGAAGCCTGGGGCGCGGAAATGGTCATCAAAGTCAAGGAACCGTTGGATTCTGAATTCAAGTACCTCCGCGAAGGTCTTATCCTGTTCACTTACCTGCATCTGGCAGCTGCCGAGTCCCTGACTCACGCCCTGCTGGAATCCGGCACCATTGGCATCGCTTACGAAACAGTCGAGTCCCCGGACCACACCCTGCCTCTGCTCACCCCCATGTCCGAAGTGGCTGGCCGCATGGCTACACAGGTCGGCGCACACTACCTTGAGAAGACTCAGGGCGGCGAAGGAATTCTGCTCGGCGGCGTCCCCGGCGTGTACCCGGCAGAAGTTATGGTCATCGGTGGCGGCGTGGTCGGCACCAACGCGGCTCGCATTGCCATGGGCATGGGTGCTCGCGTGACCATCCTCGACCTTTCCCATCAGCGTCTCCAGTACCTAGACGAAGTTTTCCAGGGCCGTATCACCACCATGATGTCCACCGAGCCAAACATCCGCCAGATGATCACCAAGGCCGATCTGGTCGTCGGCGCCGTGCTCATTCCCGGTGCAAAGGCTCCGAACCTCATCACCCGCGACATGCTTTCGCTCATGAAAAAGGGTTCCGTCATCGTCGACGTGGCCGTTGACCAAGGGGGTTGTGTGGAGACAATCAAAGCCACCACGCACGACGAGCCCACCTATATCGTGGATGGCGTGGTTCACTACGGCGTGGCCAACATGCCCGGTGCAGTTCCCCGCACCTCCACATTCGCACTGGTCAACCAGACCACGCCTTATGCCCTGCGTCTGGCCGCCAAGGGCGTGGACGCCCTCAAGGACGATCCGGGTCTGGCCCTCGGCCTGAACACATACAAGGGCAAACTGACCTGCCCCGCAGTCGGCGAAGCCTTCGGCATGGAATCCCAGACTCCTGAAGAAGCTCTCGGAATATAGCCAGACACCATCTGCACAAGACAAAGGCCCCGGTCAATTGATCGGGGTCTTTTTTTGCGATTCGCAACCAGCTCGGGTATGGTCATCTCACAAGGAGATCATCATGAAAAAAGATATACTCTTCACCCTGCCCGGCAGCTTCATGAACGGCCTGGACGGGCCATTGTACTGACCGGAATGTGCAATCCTGGAAGGATTGCTCAGCTACTTCCCGAAACTGCGGGAAGCGATCGATATCAGGAAAATCGAATTCACACGTCCCAGAGCCGCTGTTATCAATCTTCTCGGAGAAGAAAATCAAAGCTGTCCCTGTCTGATTCTGGCTGATTCGGCCAAGGCCAAAGGGCTGCCGACCAAACAATACAAAGAGCACACTTTCATCAACGACGACAAGGCCATTGTCGAATATCTGGCCCGCAACTACGGTATCAGCCGCCCATCACACGATTGATCGGGCTACTGTCCGACCTTGATGGATTCAAACAGGGGGCGAAACACATCCTTGAGAGAAAGCGCGCCAGCCGTGCTGAGATGACTGTTGTCCGTGTACATGAAATGATCATTCTGGACGGCAGACAGTAAACCATCTTCCGTCAACGCTGGATACGGATCAAGCATGTGCAGTCCGGGCGAATTGATACCCGCAAGCGCCTTGCGCGCAAAGTGGACATTCTCTCGGAAGGCGACTTCTTCCACATAGGGCTTGTTGTCAAAAATCTTGGTCAGCAAAATTGGGTCCTTTTGAAACTGCGGGACCTCAT